>Ga0209187_1002354_pt1 | contig 18197 bp, 14 predicted proteins | sample BantaG_FD_187430 | JGI IMG/M metagenome (GOLD analysis project Ga0209187, IMG submission 187430) | Marine algal microbial communities from Bantry Bay, Ireland - BantryBay_4 metaG (SPAdes) (version 2) | ecosystem: Host-associated > Algae > Red algae > Unclassified | place: Bantry Bay, Ireland...
AGGGCTTGGCACGGCGCGTTACCGCCACCGCACATCCTCATAAAGTACAGTTGGTGAAACAACTAGTGGCGTCCATCAAATCCAATTTGATTGGCCACAATCGAACCGACGACTTCATGTCGCACATAGATCATAACGTCCTTTATGATCTATAATAAAAGCCATGGCAGAGCTCATCCCAGCACCCAAAAAAGCACCCAAAGAACTGGTCCTGGGCTCGGTCAAGCTAGCGCTGCCAGCACTAATCACTGACGAAGGCCGCCCAACCACTAAACGCTTCGTCGAGTTTTTCACTGCGCACATCCGTAACAAAAACACGCGTGAAGCTTATGGTCGGGCGGTCAGGGATTTCTTTGCCTGGTGCGATGAGCACGGCGTTGGCCCGCTGATCGACATCGAAGCGATTCATATTGCGAGCTACATAGAGCAGTTGAGCCATGAAAAAGCGCCGCAGACCGTAAAACAACGACTGGCTGCTATTAAGGCCATATTTGATTTTCTGGTTACTGGTGGAGTTTTATCAGCCAATCCGGCCACAGCCGTTCGCGGACCTCGGTATTCCACGAAAAAAGGCAAAACACCGATTTTACTGGTCGATGATGCGAAAGCGCTGATCAAATCAATCCCGACAGACAATCTACCTGGGCTTCGTGATCGAGCGATTATAGCCACTATGATCTACAGCTTTGCGCGTGTCTCTGCCACGCTCGGTATGGATGTGAAAGACGTGTTTCCCATGCATCACCGATTGTGGCTGCGATTGGCTGAAAAAGGAGGTAAACACCATGAGGTGCCTTGTCATCATAATTTGGAAACCTACCTTCGAGAATACATCGATGCCGCCAGTATAAAAGAAGGCCCCCTCTTCCGTACACTTCGTGGACGCTCCGGACAACTCAATGAAAATCGATTAAACCGTTCAGAGTGTTTAATGATGATCAAACGCCGTTGCCGGCAAGCTGGGATGGATAACGCTGCTCTATTGTGCAATCACACGTTTCGGGGTACGGGGATAACGGCGTATTTAAGGAACGAGGATTCAAAACTTGAGCATGCCCAGCAAATTGCGGGACACTCAGATCCTAAGACTACCCTGCTCTACGATCGTCGGAGTGACGAGATTTCGTTAGATGAAGTTGAGAAAATCGGTATCTAACCGATATTCTAAGCTTCTTGAATTACTATCAATTTTTTATTTGATTTCGTGTTCACCATGAAACGAGCAGATATGCAGAATTATTTACATGCTCCCTTGACACCAATATCTTTCACGCCCCGTCACTGTATATTCTTCATGGCCATTGTCGAGTCTAATTAGCTCAATGCTAATGCATTAGAGTTACCTAGTACTATAGATAATATTTCCAAACACATCGCGACCGCTTAAACGACGATCAAAGCGCAGAGACTGCCTGAAGAATAGCCCTAAGCTCCATGAATTTACCGGTGTCATACTGAGCACGCGGTGAATATATTACTCCAGCGCTTTTAGGGGAATCAATGCTTTTGAATTCTGCACCAAAGCTAAATCGTTCTCCGTATTTAAGCCTCAATTTTCTGTCGTTCAATTCTGAACTAGATGGTAATGACACTCTAACAAAGAAATTATCACCTTTTTGTTCAGCAATTGAACTATTCCTATTAGAGTAAATATCCTTGTAGGATTCAACCCCAAATGGATAATTTCCCTCTTCGTTTTTTTTAAGTATACCGTTCAGCCTCAATTGCTCAATCCTAACGTGTACGACAGGCCAGTTTTCTTCAAACGCAACGTTGTCAGATTGATACGCTTCATTCCGACAACTATACCGACGTTGGAACGCCTCGCCTCTTTCTATCTCAACTGCGCGATAAAATGTTTGAAACAAATCTGTTCTATCTGACCATCGCTGATCCTCACGTTTGCCATAGTCCAGCCCTTCAAACGAGTATAGGCAGCTACCGTCGGTGAAAAATATAGCGTGTAGTTCCCGGTCAGGATTGGCAAAACGAAACATCCAGGCACAGGAAGTACAACTCAAAAGCGAGAATATTAGCAACGAAGCTAATTTGATTCGGCTCCATCGTTTAAGTTCAAATGAAATTAACGTTATCATTTGTGCACTATCTAGCAATTAAGGGTGCAATAGACTGACTGTTTGTTAATACCGATAAGGGTGCAATAGATTGACTGTTTGTTAATACCGATGACAGGCTAAGTAACAATCGGTCATTGTTACTGAAATTGATGAATGTACCTGGCTCAAACTGGGCCGTAAGCAACACATCACCATCGATATTTACCACAATATCAAAATTGTTCGGTACCGGAAGTTCACTCGCGACATTTGGCCTTCTTTCATACTGCCCAAGAATGGGGTCGACCAAAGTAATTAAAACTGCTGGCGGCCTAAAGGCTACGGCGGCCTCAAATCCGTATCTAGAAACACCATAGCCGGTTCCGAAAACAATTGGTGCCTCTGCAGCAGCAACGCCTACTTGTTTCTCAACACCTTTGTGAATGACATAATACTTGGGTTTCACCATGTCTCCGAATATACTCACGTCCAAACTACGATCGCTTCTTGCCACAAAAAACGTTCCTGTTCGAATATCAGCCCATTGAACCTGCAAATCCACTCTAGTTTGTACACCAACCGAATCGATCACAGGCCGATACATCCATGAGGTCGAGAATCCAGCAGCAGAATCGTCCGATAAAAACAGCCTATCAACACCACGGCATATCCAAAGCTCGCGCTTGCAGTCTAATAAATCCAAACTTGCCAGTGGATAAGCCGGTACACCCGGCTCGGTAGAAATAATGTCCACCCATTTGGTGTACGATGAATCCACGTCACCTATATCTCCAGGACTCCTGGGACCATATGATATGGGGTTGACCGATTTCATGTACACGGGATACTGATCTATGTAATCCACCGCTAACACTCCAGTATCACCGAACTGTAACGGCAAACGATCAAATACCCAATTCACACTATCAGCAGCAACGGACAGTTTATATTCAATCATGGCTTTAATAGGAAATGCCCCTGCATCATGCCCACAGCCAGGATCGGTAATATTCGCACATGAGTCGGAAGTTGGCTGCGCGTCAAAGTCCATACTACGAGTTTCAACTCTTAACGTTCGCGCTTCTGTCCCATCGCCATTGAAGAACCATGGACTGTATGTTTTAGAATCGAATTGAGCAAACTGGTCTTCATTCAAAGGTGGCATTAAGAGCTGCCAATCAAAAACCCCTGCAAAATCGGGATTAACGATAGCCATTCTTTGGTCAATGTATGCTGCGGGGCGACGGAACACTTGTATTGTGTTCGGTGAAGGCTCGACTATCGCCACTATCCATTCAATGCCATTGGAATCTTCTTGAATAGCTGCACCAAGCACTGGAAATGGTGCGACGTATGCGACTCTACCGTCTCTATATATATCCTTGCTTTTCACCCATGGCCCGTTATAACGAGCACTGGGTCCAATCCAGCTTAGAGTTCGAGTTGCGTAGCGATCCACAAGAGTACCTCGATAACGCCCTTTCCAATCAACCAAGCGTTGTGTCAGCTCCGGTTGGGGATAATCCATGCTCTTGGTTTCGATTGATTCGTGAGGCCCGAATTCGTTTGACGCCACACGATACTTTGTACCATTAGCTGAAAAGCCAATGCCATGACAAGGCTCTGATTTTAATTGTTGTCGTACATTAACCAAATCCTCCATTATCTTATACTCAGCGGCTGTTCCGTCTTTGAGATAGAATTTTGCATAGCCATGATTTTTCTGTTTAGGGACAAACTGCACTGGGTTATTGTCTACATTCCATGGCTTATTTAGAAATAATGGATATACTGCAACCGCATCTTCCTGCGTATTGGTGTAGAAATTTTTGGTATTTTCATCCTCATCATCTTTGATTTCATTTAAAAATTTGGAATAAAACGTCGGAGTCAGATTCTTCGCGTCCTTCGCACCCTCTACCCTATTATCCATTAACGCGACAGGTAAAATGCCGAACGACAATTCGTTGTTAGCATCATCAACTGGAAAATACGAAATATTGGAAGTCATGGTGCCCCATGAATGGCTACTAAGCATCACACTTCGTCCAATATCAATCAAACGATTGTATTCAGTCGCATGAAGGTCGGCAGGTGAATTCGTGACTGCTTGCTGTTTTAATGTCACTAACCTGCTTTCTAATTCTTTTCTCTCATGTTCTGGCAATGTGCTTATCTCTAATGCCCATTGCGCTATCTGCGCCGTGTTGAGCCTTTCCAAGTCGGGAATTGCAAGACCTGTTAAATCTGCAACAAACGTCAGCCTCCCTTGCCAGTACTCTTTTAAGACAGAATGAGCAAACGCACTACCGACCACAAGCTTGTTAAAAGCAGACTGTGCAAAAAGATCACCATCCAAACGTTTTAGTAGACGAGATTTAAGCGCGTCGGCGTCGTCCACAGCATCATCCAGTATGTTGTTTAGTCCATTCACGAAAAACACGATCGTTTCGTCATTCTCACAGAATGTAGGACGTTTTGTCGGCTCTAAATATCTAACATCAACTTGAGGCGACAATGTTTGCGCAACTGATGACAGTGGCGCTAAAAAAAATACCGCGAGAAAAGCGTAATTTAAAATCTTCATAGCTCTCATATTATAAGCAACCCTTTACATGCTGATCTTCTTCTCGACCAACCCACATTATTCCCGACAACGATCCTTCCAGATCATTCATTCTTCCATACCTATCGATGGTATTAGTAAACTCTGCCGCTAACTCGCGCGTATAGGTATTCGCCATCGCATCGCCACCGAATCGGAAGGACACACACTCAAGTGCATTTAGCACTCCGACAAATCCAGCTTCAGCAGATCCAGTTTGAATAAATTCTTCGAACATATTTTGTTTTGCGGCTGCGAATTGCAACAATGAATCTGCCTGCTCATCAGGCAGTTGATACGAATAAATCAATCTTTCAAGATCATCTCGCGCGCCATTGAGATTCTGATCTGTTCCATATAGCGATGCCCTATCATCAATGCCCGGATCGGGCGGTGAAAACACGGGGGCTTGAATTACTATTACTGTAAACGAATCAGTACCACTGGCACCCCCGTCGCTCACGGTTAGCTCCACAACATAGGTTCCTGGAATATCAAATAGAACACTAGCAACCATCCCATCATCATCGACTATTTCTGAGTTTGAACCTGCTGGCATCGCAGACAATTGCCATTTGTAGTTCAAAGAATCTCCATCCGCGTCATATGAAAAACCGCCAAATAATGGCCAATTGGTTTCTGTAAGCACTGACATATCGTATCCAGGTACAGATATCGGAGCCGCGTTATCAAGAACATCTCTGACGTCAATAGACACCGAAACTGAATCTGAATAACCGAACCCATCAAATACGACCAATGAAATCGAGTATGCACCAGCCACATTTGGAGTGATTGCTTCAGTTGCTAAACCATTAAAATTCGAACCAGTGATGCTGCTGCCAACAGGTGCTGATTCAACAGACCAGCTGTATTCAAGGTTTTCACCCTCTGGGTCACTAGAACCTGATGCATCAAGGGTTATCGTAGTGCCCAAAAACAACGTACCAGAGGGCGATATTGTCAGGTTTGCTATTGGCGGCAGATTTTCCGCCACTGAAATAACCATTTGATCGGCAGATGAATCCACCCCATCAGAAATTGTCAACTCAATAACATAGCTTCCGTTTACATCGGGCTCAATGGTAGGTGTGGAACTGACAGGATTTGACAGTGTGGCGATACTTCCTTCGGGTTGGGATATAATTTTCCAACTATAGCCGAGCGAATCGGAATCTGGATCACTCGAGAGAGTCCCGTTTAACGCAATAGTATCACCTACAATCGCAGTCCTGTCAGACCCAGCATTTGCTACCGGAGGCGTATTGTCCCCTGTCAAAGTTATATAGTGAAGCGCCGTTTCTGACTCGAGCAGCCCATCGCTCACCTTGTAACCAATAATATACAAACCTTGCTTGTTGCCAGAGAAACCAAACTCATCTCGATTACGCACGCCAAAGGATACTTGCGATGACGGCGGCTGCAGCACAACACCCCATCCTCGAACACGAATCGGATCGCCGTCAGGGTCGTATGCTCCGGAACCATCAAGGTATGTAAATTCATCCACAGCTGCTGTGTCAGGTCCGGCTATAACCGCAATCGGTGATTGATTGTTTACGGCATAAGCGGAAAGTTGGATAGAGTTGGATCGTTCAGCGCTGCCATCCGAAACTGTTAGCAACAGTGTGTAGTCTCCAACAGCATCCATAGTAAGCGATGGAGTAGCGCTCGCTGAATCAAGCAAAACAGGCGAGCTGCCTTCGGGTGAATTTAATATCATCCAAAAGAAAAACAAAGAGCCGCCGTCCGGATCATAAGATTGCAAACCATCCAACGCGTATGGTTCGCCTAAGACTGGGTTTTCAGATTGACCGGCACCAATGTTTGCGATGGCAACAGGCGGTACATTCCCTGCTGAGACAGTGACCATAACACTGTCCTGTGAAAACCCATCCCAGTCATAGACTTCAAGGTTCAGCGTATATTCACCTTCAACATCAGGTGTGAACACTGCATCAATATTTTCTTCGCCAGTAAGCGAAGCCGCACTTCCTGGTGGTGCGGATTGGATATACCAAAAATATTCCAGCACATCTTCATCGGGGTCACTGGAGTTAGCACCACTAACGGTGATTGCCTCACCGGCTACGCCCATCAGGTCAGGCCCAGCATCCGCAATAGGATTGTTGTTTGGCTGGCTACCCTGTGCGAAAATTAAAAAATCTTCGGTTGATGTCTCTTGACCATCATCAACAGTTAATTCAACAAAGTATAAACCGCGCGTATCGGCGACAAAAGACGTGGTCGCTGAAGTTGGACTGGATAAAAACGCGCTACTACCCGGAGTAGGTTCAATTTCCCACGAATAGCTGAGGGTATCGCCGTCTGGATCGGTGCTCGAGCTGCCATCGACTGAAACAACAACCGGCGAATCATCCACAATCACGGTTTCATCTGTCACGATGACGGCTTCAGGAGGTTGGTTGGTTGTGTTTATCGCACGAAGGGTTTTGAAAAAGATCGCCTCATTACCAGGAGCTCCAAAGTTAACCACCAACTCCAAAGAGTATGTCCCTGCCCTGTCGAGCGTGATACTTGTATTTACGGCATCAGCCGGAGTGAAAATCGCTTGGCTGGTCGATGGACTCGAGAGTAAAGTCCAACTTACGGAAGCCGAAGATGAAGATTGACCGAAGACCTCGACAAATAAGTCGACTGACTCACCGACACCAACTGATTGCTCACCATCATCAAAAAACACAAATGGTGAATCCTCAATGATCTGCGGCACCGTTACAAGCACAGGCGCGGAGTCCTCTACTCCATCGCTGACGATCAGTTCGAAGGTCTGTTCAAAATAACTGTTCTCATCAAACCCTTCGCGTAGCAAACGCGCATTTTCTCGAGTAGCGCGCTGAAGTTGGCTGCTATCGTTCGGATCTTGATCGACGATGCGCCAGAAATACTGCAAATCATCACCGTCCGGGTCACTGGAACCTGCCGCACTCAATTCGACGTAACGGCCACTTTCAAAATCTTCATCAAACCGGATGGTCCACGATGCTCGTGCCGTTGGCGCCAGGTTGTTCTGCTGCTCTGTTACGATAACGACGACAAACGAAGCTCCAGAATCAACAATGCCATCATTGACCGTTAATGCAACTGTGTACTCGCCCGATTCATTGCCAAAAAATGTTGGGTTGACTGCGGTCGAGTCGGTAAACCCTGCCTGGCCACCCGGAGGCGCATCGACGATCTCCCATCGGTAGGTGAGTGCATCGCCATTCGCGTCGCTGGAGTTGCTGCCATCGAGTGTGGCTGATTCGCCTAGCACAATATTCTGTAGATCGCCAGCTACTGCAATAGGTGCATTATTTGGTTGCTGGACATTAACGACCACTGTGTCGGATACCGAGTCCAGCTCTCCATCGTTAACAATAAGTGTAAAGGTGTATTTACCTGGTATTTCTGAAGAGTAAGATGCGACAACGTTGTTGGCATTAGTGATTAAGGCATCTGCACCAGCAGGCGCATCAACTAGTGCCCACTGAAAAGTTAAGGTATCACCGTCAGGGTCGAGTGATGCTGAGCCGTCCATAGACGCGATTTCACCAGCTGCGACCATGCTATCTAATCCAGCATCAGCAACAGGTACACGGTTGGATTGAGGCTCTACGATAATTGACACCGTAGCAATTTGCGAGGTAAGTACACCATCGTTGACCGTGAAGCCGATGCTGTTAGTGCCTGCAAACCCACTAAAAGGTGTGTATACGATATTGGGTGCATCACCTGACACCGTTCCATTCTCTGGCGAATCAACAATGGTGTAAGTCAGGTTGTCGCCGTCAGCATCGGAGCCTGAAAGTGTAATCGACAACGACGCATTAAATGGTGTGGAAACAGACTGAGCCTGCGCTACAGGCGGGACGTTGACATCTGTCACCTCAATACTCACGTTGACCGTGTCAGAATAAGCCTGACCGTCAAAGACGCGATATGAAAATACATCCGATCCAGATATATTTTCATCCGGGGTATAAATCAAGTTAGGTGCAGTGCCGCTCAATTGCCCGCTGCCCGGTAGCGCGACCACTTCAAAGCTCAATGCGTCACCATCAACATCATTTCCCACTAACGTTGTTGCAATTGCGGTGTTCTCCAAGGTAGTGACACTCACTTCACTTGCCACAGGTATATCATTGATGGGAGCAACGACGATACTGACCGTCTCTGGCACAGAATCCAGTACACCGTCGGACACAAAAAAGGTAAAACTATCGGAACCCGAATAATCGGCATCCGGTGTGTAGAGTGTATTGGGAAGATCACCTGACAATGCACCGCTACCTGGCTGATCGACTATGGTATAGCTGAGCGCTTCGCCTTCGGGGTCAGTGCCACTGAGTAACACACTAACGGCGATATCTTCATTCGTGTTGACAGCTGCAGCGTTAGCTACGGGTGGTTGGTTCGGAGCTTCAAATACGGCGCAATCGGCATTCAGAGAAGTGGAGTCGTAGACCGGGCCATCATCGACGGGCGTTGCTTTTTTACTGTGCGGAACTCCGACCAGAACTACACCCTGACAACTTTCACCATTGGGTATGCTAGCCGAGAATCCAATATGATAAACACGCCCGTTCCCTCCTCCTTGTCTTTCTGATCGGACATTGGCGGAGCTATTTCCAATGCCATTGGCGTCAATAGCGGTAGAGCCATCGCCTTCGGCGTCGAGCGGTTCATCCTGTTTTATACAGTTAACTTGTACATCAACGTTGTTACCGCTTATACCGCGTATGTTGATTTGCTTATACTTATGATTGGGGGGCCACAACGTCGAAGGATTTGCATAAGCACTTTCACAACTGATTCCGTTCGCTGCTTGAGCGGAAGTACCGAATATAAAAAGCACGATTGTACTTAGTAAGACGGTGCAATGACTCGCTCTCCAAACAAACGAAACACTATTTATTTGGATTGCAGCACATGCTGCAGCCGCGACTTTACTGGTATTGCAAAGCATACCAACCTCCATTCTGGCTAATTACATTGTTGGCAAGCCTAACAGAAGTTACAGACAACAAATAAAAAATAATTAAAACCGCAAACAAATTTTCTTCTACACATCACAACAATAATGCTCTTATCAGGGTATTGACAGTTAATCGTTACTTTTGCTGGATTGATTACTTCGAACTACGTGCAGTCTTTTCTTTAACTAAATTGATTGGGTGTCAATTCAAACGCTTTTTCGTCGCTGTAAAGTTATGACTATTCCTTGGATACTATTTCTGTGTAATGCTGTTCCGCACTACAACTATATCCTTAGCAAGCCTATGATTGCTTGTGGTTATATCGGCTCACCCGAATGAGCTTCAACGCTCTAGAAGCATTTCGGTTGACCAGTTGCGTTTGCAATGTTCGGTAGTTGTATTTATGACTGCAGAGTTGAACCGGAATCGGATATTGTATCTTTGTAGTTTTCCGGGTTCACGGCTCCCTACCGGTTCGACTTTTAGAATCTCGCCGCCCAAGTAACAAGGCAAATTTTGCTTAGTGTGTAAAAACACACTACCACCGCCATCCTCTAATCCATCAGCAGTACCCTGTGCCAGTTCCCAAGTACCAGTAATCCATATATCAGATTTGTTCTCTTCGCCCTCCCGGTAATATCTTGCTGCTTTTTCAATTAGATGTATATCGAACATAAATATATCTCTGTAGGCAATGTATTTGTTGATGTCTCTACACTTAAGTAATACCTCATGCTAAGCAAGTTTGCATTTTTTTTTACGCCAGTCATCAAGCTAATACCTTGGTAACTCCACCTCAATGATTGTTATCAGCTTGTTCAGGATTAGATGCATTGTCGTTGCAATTATGATTGTGGCACAACAAACCCTGGACCGTAAACTGGCACTTGAAACTTCACGTACGTCAACCAAAAAGCCCACACGAGAACCGTAACGCCGATCAATGCACAAGCCGTAGTGATCCATCCCAAAATTGTGCTTTTCTCCCAACCCAGAAGAGCGAGCATTAAAAAAAGGCTGGACATCGCAATACTGCCAAGGATGAAATTAGCGATGGCTAAATAGAACATTGCATCTCTATTCGGGTCGGCGATTTCGTGGAAAGTTAAATATTCGATGTCGCTGTAGATAAATAGGACTAGAGACGATATACATACAACACAAATAAAAAATACCGCTGATACAAGAGACGCGATGGACGTATATTTCTGTACCGACGATTTCCATTCGCTGGAAAATGAACTGAATGCACTAGCCATTGCGAATCCACCTAAGAGAGTTCCAACTACGACACCCTGTTGATGTATTTCTATCATGGCGTTCCAAGGCTGCGGGTCATTCATATTCACTCTCCTCTATATTAGATCTCAAAAATACTTATCTCAACGCCTCTACTTCGATACGCTAATTACTTTATACAGCAATCGGTTCAATACATTTCGGTCCTTCGTGACGAGAGTTATTGACGTAGTTTGATACTTGTGTGAATTTCAGCGCGTTATTAAAGGTTGGTTTCGTCAACTTATCCAGACTGTCTTTATCATCTTCCTGCAACCATGCAATAGCTGCATTTTGCGAGGTCAGAATCACTGAAGATAACAGGGAATTCGATTATCATTTGAACTGAAAACTGTTCGGAGAGTTTGAAGGATCCCATGTCATAACGTTTGCTGCCGTTCTCCATCCAACCTCGAGTCACCATCAATTCACTCGTCTCGTATCGACCAAATGGTTTGGTAAATCCGGACTTGGCTGGCACAACAGCGACTGATTTCATCCAATTACCTGTATCAGTTGTTTGTGCGTTAAAGCCAAGAAAAAACCATTGAGTGATAACCACTCATGTTTAAAAGCGACATACACTGGTTGCATCAGACTTCTTCACCAGCTATCACATACTATATTTTAGCTCGCAATAATTAGACATCGTAATTTTAGGTGAACTCGAAAAATATGTAATACTCATCAGCATAGAAATCAGTATCTATTCTGATAGTTTTCTAGGCCCTTTTTTCTAAACAAGTATCAAATATGATTGAAGCTAGCTGTTTCTAAAATCCTTCATTCACTGTAGATTCGTATCTTCTATTAAGCTCATCAATACGTTCAATAAAGTGATTGTCTCCAGATGACTAGACCATTTCGGTTATATCGAGTTCACGGGCTGTAAATCCTAATGAACGTGCGGTTTTGGAATTGAGTAGCTTTGAACAAGAATACATGTAGCCAACTATTCGAATCCAAAGTATCGAATTTTCAGTCAGTTGCTCATCACAGTTTTTAAAGAGTAAACCTAGATCTTTTAGATTCTCGGTCTGCATTATTTCGTATTGCGAGTCAAATTCGTCAAATCCCATGATGCGGCCATTGTCGCCTTCTTCAGTTACTATTAATGTCGGAGCTGCTGATCGAAGGTTGTGTCGAAACAAATGCTGCGTTTGATTTGACCAGTCGGCGTTCGGATGGTCAAGCAATGGATCAGATCCCGACAGCATCCTTTCTGCAGTAGTAATAAATTTAAGAAATATTAAGGCCTCACTGTCTATTGTGAAGTCAACCATTCCAATTCTTTTCTCGATTGTTTGTCCAACAGCGAGGGGCGCAAGCAATAAATATATACTGCTCTTGACGTAATAGCCTTCCGGTTCCATCGCCCAGCTGTCTTTGTGGTGTTTATGAAACCGTCTAATTATGTCTCTGGCCGAAAGCATCAGTTGTAGGCTAGCGGGCCCGGTTGCTTCGTGGATACGTTTCTTTGCTTCATACTGATAGTCCAGTTCTGCCTTTTTTGTCAGCAAACTGTTTTGTGTGAAGTATGTAACCAATCCACCTACACCGGCAGATACTACAGCGGAGATAACCAATATATCTATAGTTTCTGCTGCCATCGTCAAACACCTACTCTAGTAATGTGTTTATGTCGCTTAGTGAAGAAATGCATATCGTCTACTCTACTCTGCACTATTCGAATTATCTTCTGAACATTGATTACAAGCATGGGTTTCCTGTAGTTCTTCAAATATTTGATCAGCTCCCCATGACTGCGCTGCAGAGAATGCTATTTTCCGGCGTTGATCAGAAGTTACAGATGCGCTTACTTTGTAACCCAGGTCGTGGTTTGCAGCCGATCAGGCATGTCGATACAAAGTTTTAATCTGAAGTTCGAAGAATTTTTGAGTACCGTCTTTACTTTTACTATCCAAGACATCGGTGGGGCAAAAAAGTATGTAGTGCAGTCCGAAATAGCCGAATTCGTCGTCACTATCTGGAACAATAGTGTTTTTTTCTATTTCATTAAAGTATTCCTTAAAGATATCAGAAACACGCTTAACATCGGAGAGGTAAAAAGTCACTATTCGTGCACAAATTTGATCTTGTATTTCGTGAATTGAGGCGACTGGGGAATTCGGACAAAATAGTACGCTAGGGTTATTCGAGACAACCGCGACTACTCATTGCATAAACGTTCGTTTGCGCAACGCTATAGATGGCCACGATAGAATGCCGGATTGCGCTTTGCACAAACCTATTGCATAATCATCTCAAATGGCAATAGGTTTGCGCAACAATGCTGATTGGTTATGCACGCGTATCAACACAAGATCAAAATGCTCAATCGCAAATCAGTGCGCTTAAAAAAGCGGGTTGTAAAAAGATTTTCCAAGAGAGCGCTTCAGGCGGTCGGTGGGATCGTCCGGAGTTGCAGCGCATGCTCGATCAACTGCGCAGTGATGATTGTGTGGTTGTATGGAAATTGGATCGACTCTCACGCTCATTGAAGGACTTGCTAGTGGTGCTCGAACGTATCGAACACAACGAGGCGCACTTTCAAAGTCTGACTGAATCAATCGATACAGCGACTCCAGCAGGTCGAATGATGATGCAGATGGTTGGCTCGTTTGCAGAATTTGAACGGGCGATGTTGCGAGAGAGAACCAGTCACGGGTTGGAGGAAGCGCGTAAAGCCGGTCGTGTTGGTGGACGCCGACCTAAGCTGACACAAGCGCAACGCGACGAGATCATCGAATTGGTCGGCTCTGGGAAAAAATCCGGTTCACAGGCTGCACGCTTGTTTCAGGTGCATCCATCGACCGTCACTCGATTAATCAATCGACATCGTGCGTCGATTGATTAGCGCACACAGACAAACAAGGAGTCATTGACCATGACAGTCACATCAGGGCATTTCACACTCACAGCTGAACAACGCCAATTCAAACAGATGTTGGATGCGTATCCACACCTTGCACCTTATTGGGATTTTGATAAACGTGAATGCGACATTGATGGTTTGCGCAAGGCCTTTGGCACACTCTCTCACGGTGAAGCCATCATGGCGCGCTTTTTCAGTGCTGTCTGGCTTGGTGAAAATACTTTAGACTTTGATCTTATTGAGGCAGCAAAAACACTTGATCAAACGCAGCTACAGGTGATCATTGATTGGCTGTCCAACCCGGCATTCCCTTAACGATGAGTTCTGTCAAAGCACAAAAAGAAATTAACAAAGCAGTTCGTCATTTGATGGACTTCATTAGTGCATCGCCGATCTGGTCGCCGCGTTTTGATGACTTGATGGATGATTTTTTTGAACCGATCGCTAAACAACTTAATTGGAGTATTGACGACGTGGCGGCCGCGTTATTCGGTGGCCCTTGTGAACACATGGCGTGGGATTTTCTAACTGAGCAAATGGCGACACTTCACTGGGATGACGACGAGCCGAAAAGCGCCATCGCTGATTACCTCAAAACGCGTGGATGGCGAGAAGGGGCTCACGGGCGACGCTACCTCCGTGCGTTTGCTGAATCAGAAGTGCGATTCTGGGAAGTCACTGACGTGGAAGCCGGTGCTTGGATCGATGTACGACCCTACGGCACTGAAGACAAATCGGTCCGCGTGTTAGAGAGAACCGCTAGTCAGAGCATTGCCAAGTGGACTGCTCTAGCCGCCCGTGTGATACCGATGGGCTCAGAGCGATTGTTCTCAGGCTCACTTATTCCTTTGTCACCTGAAGCGGCGCCTCGCGTTCAGAGGGTACTCGACAAAGTGAAGAATGACATGGAAGTGATGAACCAAGAGCTGACTAACGCTACAGAGGCTGAAGGGATAACAGATGACTTTCGGTTTAACGTTGACGATGAATCCGCCATGATGTTCCCCGAAACGGCTTTCACCTTTTGGGCAGTCGATGTGATGCGCGATAGCGTTCGACCAGCACCTAGAATGTATAACACAGACAACGAGAAGATCGTTGTTACACGCTATAGGTTTCCAAAAATTGGTGATCATTCGTTCGTTCGCGATCAACTCACCAATCATCCCGCAATGATCAAGGAAGAGGAATTAGATGTCTGGACATGGTTAAGAAGTGATGAGTCAAATACGGTACTCGGTCGTCTTGAACTACGAGATAATCAACTGGATTTTGAAACCAATTCAGTCGAGCGTGGCAAGTTAGGCGCCCATCTATTGCAATCTCTACTGGGTGATGCGCTACAGAAAGACCCCATTGTTACTCATGAAAACCTGGAGAAGATGGCAGCAAGCGCACCCAAGACACACGGGTTTGATCCAGAGCTGCAGAACAATCCTGAAGTACAGGCTGTAATCCAACAACACCTGATGCAACACTACCGAAAAACACTCGATGAACGCATTCCCATGTTAGACAATGAAACGCCTCGTGACTGCGCGGCGGATCCAGACAAACAACACAAGGTCATCAACTGGCTAAAGACATTGGCCAACACAGATAAAAGCACACCGGGTGCACCGCAGGACTTTGACTGGATATGGCATGAGCTTGGGCTGCAGGAACACCTTCCTCAATCAAATCGGTAGTGTCCTGAAAAACAATATGTTACTGCTGCATTTCGCGCAGCCGTTGAAACTCCGTATGTTTTAGAGCCTTAACGTACTATTTTGTCCGAATTCCCCAGTCGCCCCTAATAGATAAAAGAACTAATCCTAACTCAATCCAACCTTCCGGTTTATTAGATTGTCTGACGTCAATTACTTTGTCCGTTTTGGCGACAATTACCATGGCCGGTTGAGTAAGTATTGTTGATTACTGCTTTTTGTGGTTTTTCCTCCTGTAACTCTCTACGTCGATTTCAATGATGGTTGCGTGGTGAATGATTCGATCAATCGCTGCAACCGTCATGAGTGCGTCTGGGAAGATCTGGTCCCATTGGCTAAAGGGCTGATTTGATGTAACGATCAAACTTCCACTTTCGTAGCGATGTGCGATGAACTCGAACAGAACATGCGTCTCTGCATCTGACTTTTTAACGTAGCCGATATCATCGATGATCATGACGCGGTACTTGTCGAACCGAGTCATGGCACTCATTAAGTCCAACTCTTGTTTGGCGCTTTGCAGCTGTTGCACCAGGGCTGTAGCAAATATCCACTTGGCTCGAATGCCTTGCTCAATAAGTTGGTTAGCCAGTGCGGCTGCGATGTGTGACTTTCCAACCCCAGATGGTCCGATGAGTAGTACGTTGTCAGCTTGTGTTGCCCATTGAGTGCTATCACGCAGCGCGATCAGTTTTTTCTTTACTGGTTCTGGAAACTGATCCATCTTCAATGTATCAAAACTCTTTCCTGGTGGTAGTCGAGCTTCATGCGTCCACTTCGCAATCCGACTTTGATATCGTCGTGCAACCTCCTGTTCGCAAAGCTTGGCCAGATATTGCGAGTAGCTCCATGCTTTATCAGTGGCGGCTTGCTCAACCGCTTCGTGATGATCTATGAACGCTGGTAGTCGAAGCTCTTTGAGCATGATTGGCAGTGTCTTATCCACAGCTCACCTCCTGCTTATTCCATGCGTTGTTCAACAACGAATCATAATCGGCAGCAGCATGCTGTCGCACAGGGATATCGGGTGTTTTAATATCACGGATGTAGCGCGACTGCAGAGTCTTCAAACTTGGTAGCGCTCCGCGTTCAGATTTGACGCGTAGCTCATTGCCCAGTATTCCTTCACAGTCATAGTCGTACGCGATACGCAGCACACCGACTATCCATTTGCATGCCTCCTTTGGAGAATACTGCTGCTCTGCTACAGTCCATAGTTGTCGATAGTTGTCGTTTGGCAGCAGATCATCTCGTATCTGTGAGAAGCGAAAAGCTTGTGGCTTGGCTGCTAACGAATGAATCACATGCCGGTAATCTATCCGTCGAACTCGGCCACTTGCGCAGCTCGGATACACCCTGGGTAAGGTGAGAACGCGTCGTTGTCCGAAGTAGCATTCCAACCGGTCGTGATACAAATGCACATTTAGCTGCTCGCCAATGAGGCGTGAAGGTACGGAGTAAAGTCCTCGTTTGATCGAGATGGTGCTGCTGCTAGTCACGCGCACTGTTAGGCGTGTGTAATCTACCGCGCGATCCGGTGGTAGCTTGCGCAACGCGGGCTGCTCTACTGCCAGACGACCCTGACATCGTTTGTTCAGGCGTGCCACTATTGCTTCGATAAAATCACGGTACGCTCTGATAGTTGGAAAGTCGTTGTTGCCGCGCAGTTTTAATTGCTGGCTGATGCGTCGTTTGAGCGATCCATGCGGCGCTTCGATGGCGCCGTTCTCATGACTGATGCCAGTATTGTTTGTGGTGGGACGCATGCTGTAGTGGTCACACAGCGCGGTGTAATTGCGGGTCAGAGATTGTTTCTGAGCATCGTTTATGTAGGCCGCTGATAAACTATCGGTGCGATGTTCCAACGGTGAACCACCGAGAGCGTGTAACGCATTTTGCAGACCGTCAGCTAACGCGCTGTAGCTCTCACCGCCTTGAATGATATGCACATGTCGCCAACCGCTGAAGGCCAAACGGAACTGATAAAGCAAATGGTTGAATGGTTGACCAGCGATGGTGATCTGGCTATCGGGATGGGTAAAGTCGGACAACCCTTGGTGACCGGCTGGCACCGACTGACGAAAAATAACTTCCTTTACTGGACCTTCAACTGCTCGCCATTGCTTTAACCGGCGCTGCAAGGTGCGAAGCAACTGCTCCGGATACTGTCCAGGGTAGTGATCGTCTAGGTACTCCCACAAAGGTAAGCGCCCACGAATACACGTATAGACAAGTATTCTAGTTTCGCGCAAAGCTGAGCTTCCAGGTAAACAGGAGCACACTATGCAGACAAACAAACCTACTGCTGCACAAACACCTCTCCAAACACTGAGCCGCGAAGCATTCTGGCAGCGCCATGTTGAGCAATGGCGCGAGTCAAAGAAGTCCAAGATGGCGTATTGTAAACAACACGATTTGACGTATCACCAATTTATTTACTGGTGTAGCAAAGCCGACAGCACCGACAATCTGGACCACGACGTAAGCGAAAGTGGCTTTGTCGCCGTGAGTGTTTCTCCTATGGTTAACCCTGTCGGACTGTGCGTACGACTGCCCAATGGAATAACGCTCGACGGCATTGATGAGCACAGCGCCAACTGGGTCGCCAAATTGGTTCGCCAGCTATGAATCCACGGTATGCCCTTCGCCCCAGTGCCCATATCCCTAAGATCTATCTGTATCGAGCGTCGGTTGATT
>Ga0209187_1002355_pt1 | contig 18190 bp, 6 predicted proteins | sample BantaG_FD_187430 | JGI IMG/M metagenome (GOLD analysis project Ga0209187, IMG submission 187430) | Marine algal microbial communities from Bantry Bay, Ireland - BantryBay_4 metaG (SPAdes) (version 2) | ecosystem: Host-associated > Algae > Red algae > Unclassified | place: Bantry Bay, Ireland...
GGGGGGGGGGGGGAGGAGGTGTGTTTGTCGAAGTCGACGGGCGGGGCGGGCTTGGAGAGTTGGGCGGAGATGGTGGCCCGCCAGGGGAGGGAAGAGGCGACGTTGGAGGTGCGTCCGAAGCGCTCGAACCAGAGTCCTCCTTGTGCTGCGGCTCGGGCGTCATCCGGAAGAACGAGTTGAACAGACAGCTGGCGGCCCACGCTGCACAGGACGCCCTGTGACCGGCGTCTTCATGGTCGCCGTCGGGGGGGGCAACGCCACCCAATGCCACGAACTTGCGCATCGCCAGCTGCTCCGCCTGGTTGAATTTGACGTCGGTGGCAAAGGGCGCCTTCAGACGCTCACGCACGCACTTTCGCACCTTGGCCGTCGGCACCGCGCTGGCTTTGTCCATCGATATGGGGATTGTAGGCACGTTGGCGGTGGCCTTCTCAAATGGGATGGACTGGTCCTTGAAGATGCCAATAGTCTGGCCGTCCGCCACGACGGCCGCGTACGGGGTCTGACTGCAGAAGTAGCAGTTGACGCACCTGTACAACTGCCGCGGCACGATCAACGTGCGGGAGTACTGGTCGGTGGCCTTGGAAAGCTCCGGCCGCGACTGCGCGTCGTCGGCGTACAACGCCCCGCTGGTGTGTAGCTGGAAGGCCGACGCCGACGCCGCCGCCGAGATGCTGCTCTTGGTCGTGATCAGGGTGAACAAGATGACGTCGAGGAATGTCCTCGTGTAGACAACCTGCTTGCTGAAGCAGAACAGACTCTGCTCTGAGCCGTCAAAGGCGACCGTCTTGCCGCACGCCACGTTGGGACACACCCATTCGGAGACCCGCACGCCGACCGGCCCGCTGAGCGTGTGAAGTGTTGCCGACGTGCTGTCGCCTCGCGGGCCCGCCTCTGTGCCACAGGCGGTGCAGTGCGGCTCGTACAGGTCCGCAGACATGTACGGCAGCATATCCCCCCCGCGTGCGACAGAGTCCCAGTCACGGCACGCGGAGGACTCGCCCCAGCACGGAAGCAAATTGCGGGCCCGCCGCAGGTAGTCCGTGTCAATGAAATCTCGCTCCTTGCCCTTCTTACGCGCCGACGGCGCCGCCGGGCGCGGGGGCGCGGGGGCGCAGGCGGCCGCGTCTGTCTCTGCGTCGCGCACCTCCTGCACGTTGGGCGGCACTTCGTCGGTCGCGTCCCCGTCGGACGACTGGTCTTCAAAGCCACGATACCCGTCCACCGGTGGCTTGACGACACACGAGTGAATGCAGTGGGCGTTGCGGGTGCGGCACGGCACGTGATGGCACACCGGCCGCACCTTGCGTGTCTTGCGCGGTGGGGTGTTGACGACGCACCAGATGCGGTTGTGGCCGACTCCGTGCATCGCGCTACCGTCGAGGCGTGAAGAGACCTCCTCGCAGTGCACGTCCACCGCCCGGGCGTGAGTGTTGTCAATTGCGGGGAAGCGCTTGAGAAGGGCGGCAACCGACTCGCATCGCACATGCGCGGCCACCCCCTTCAGCGCCAGGGTGTGGGCGATCGCGTGTCGGCAGGTCGAGGAATCTCCCATCCGCACACGCGCACCGACGTTCTCGTCCAGGGCGTCTGTACCACAAGAGCAATAGAAGCAGGCCGACCCCTTGTTGGTTGCCGACCACACGATGAAAGGCGAGCCGCCGCCACCGGCTACGCATACGGCTCGGCCGCCGCACAGGGGACGAGCTACAGGACCCACGGCCCCGGCCGCCCTAAAATCCTCATGCAACAGGCCAATGCCGACGAGGACGGCGTCCTGCAGCTGGCCCGACAAGTTTAAAATCGACATGTCCGCGACCGGCCGGCGGTGGGGTGCCCGACGAGGTGTTGGGGCCGCTCTGCCGCAGCCCCCTTCGGGGTGATGGTCCTCGGCGTCATTCCCTTGCGGGGAGCCACGCGATATGGCGGGTGCTTGTGGCCGTCGACGTTTGGCAGCGCAAAGTGGCACGGCCCGCACGTCACCGTCGTCACCGCCGTAGTCTAGAAGGGTCTCAAGTAGCTCCTCTGGGAGGTAGACGCCGAGGGCCTCGTCGGCCAGGTACGCCACAAACGGCTCGTGGTACTCCCCGCCCTCGGCGACGCCACACGACAAGTGAGCGAAACGCTCATTCCCGCATGCCGACCCCATCTTGCCGAGAGCGAAGATCCTCCAAAAGCAGCAGCAAGCACGCCCCGCACGATCCCCGGCACGACGTCTCCAAACAGCGCCCCCACCGACAACAACACAGTGACGATATCCGCCGGCGCGCCGTTCAGGGGCCAACTGTGGGCCGAGAGGGGAAAAGAGTCGTCACCCGCACGTCGGCAGCTGGCCGGGGGCGGGGCGGAAAAGACGACAAGGTGACGGAGGCACCGCCGGCCGTCGCCGGCGCTGGCGGCGGCAGCGTCGGCGGTTGACTGCGCCACCGCCGCCGCCGACTCCGCGCCGACGCCAACAACAAACGAGCGTGGAGGCGGTGGGTAGCACCTAAAGGAATGGCAGGGCCGAGGCGGCGACGGCGCCGACCGACACAACGGCGACACCTCCCCACCGCCGTCGGAAGGCGGGTGCGGCCGGCGGATGGCGCTGCCGCCGAGGCGCTACAGCAAGACCGAGCAACAGGGGTGTCGCTCGTTCCGGCGACGCAAGCCACGACCGCGGTGCAACCGGGAAAGCCAGTAGCAGCGGCGGAGGTGGCGGGCACGGCAGCACGGGCGACGACGGTGTCGGCGACCGCGGGCGGGCGGGCGCACGACCCCCCCCCGCCCGCGCCCGAGGGGAGCCCAGCGGCGGGCGGAGCCGCGCGGCGGCGCCCCCCCCCCCCCTGAGAGGCACGACAGCATCCCCATCCCTGGGGCAGCCTAGCAGCAGGGCGCGGCCGGCGGCGGCCACACGACCCCCGCCAGGGGCGCCCAGCGGCGCGGAACGGCGGGCGGCGCGGCACGGTGGCGCCCCCACCCCCCCCTATCGGCCCCCAGGAGCGCCCGGCGGCGGACCGCGCGCCGTGGCGCCTCCACCCCCCCGCCCACCAGCGCGGCGCGGCGCGGGTGGCGCCCCCACCCCCTGCCAGGGGCACCCACAGGCGCTGCATTGCGGGCGGCGCAGCGCGGTGGCGCCCCCACCCCCCCCTATCGGCACCCAGGAGCGCCCTGGGGCGGGCCGCGCGCCGTGGCGCCCCCACCCCCCCGCCCAGCAGCGCGGCGCGGCGCGGGTGGCGCCCCCACCCACTGCCAGGGGCACCCACAGGCGCTGCACGGCGGGCGGCGCGGTGCGGTGGCGCCCGCACCCCCCCCAAGCGGCACCCAGGAGCGCCCTGGGGCGGGCCGTGCGCCGCGGCGCGCCCACCCCCCCCACCCAGCAGCGTGACGCGGCGCGGGTGGCGCCCCCACCCGCGCCCCAGGGGCGCCCAGCAGTGCGCAGCGGTGGGTGGCGGATTATGGGCCTGCTACGACCTACATATGCTGCCGATCCGCCATTGTGAGAGGGGTGGGCTGTTCGGGCCGCAGGGCATCATTGCTGGGCGCGCAACAGGTGCCGGTGCGGGGGCCGGCGGCGGATGACGCGACGGGGCAAGAACCGTGCACGGCGACGGAACCCTTGCCGTGTGACCCCGTACCCTGTAGGCCTGGCCTGGAGGACCCGGACCCCCAGAATTGAGCGGCAGATCTGGGATAGCCCCCCTGCGAGCGCCCGGGCCCGGGCCCGCAGGGCCCGGTGCCGGGCCGCCGAGAGCGAGGCGGCCACGCCTGGTGAGCTTGCGTCGCGCAAACTGGCGGGTGGTCCGTCTGGTCGCCAAACAGGCCTGTTTGGAGACGCCCCGAGTCGTTTGGCCAACCCCTGGTTCCCTGTTCGAACCACGAAAGCCAATGGAAAGCGTGACGCGTGGCTTGCAGACAGTTGCGAGACGATCTGGCAGTCATGGAGATTCTCTGTAGTGCATCTGAGGGATTACTGGCGTGCCACAAAAGAGGCCCACCGCCAGAGACGTCGAGACGAGCCCAAGCTTGAGACGTGATCAGCTTAGTTTTAGCTCAGCATTTGGAGAGCCAGTGATTCCAGGCACGTGCGTGCAATACCCTGGCCTTCAGGGCGGTGGCGCGCTTGGCGACGCATCGACACCGGGCACGCCGGCCGACTCCATAGCCGCGTGCGCGCACGGGGGCACGTACAGCTACGTTGCCGTGGCGGGGGAAACGTGGGGCGGGGAAAAGGGTGCCGCCGCCGGCACCGCAGCGGCGGCGGCTCGCCGGCGTCGCGCGACGCCGACGGGAGGGGCCTTCACTCCGCCGCGCAGCGCACCTCTAACCGCGCCGGTAGATGGCAGGCCGACGGGCCGCCGCAACAGAAGCCGGCGCGCAGGCACGATCACTCGCGGGTCATCGTGGGCGCGTTCAACCCCCGTAGTCGCTGCGCGCGGTCGCCGCGCCCAACTCGGGGCGGTGGGGGGTGGTAGGGGGGCAGGCACCGTCCGGGCCCTGTGGCCCTTGTGGCAGGACAGTCCTTCTCAGCCACTTAACTCTATTCGCTTTTAGCGTCATCGCGACCCTTCCAACGCTGGCACGCTCTCAGATCCCTGAGGACACGAATGCAGACTGCCACCCCTGAAACGGAGAGCAAGTCCCGTGATCTAAGTATATGTGTGCATCACTACACTTTGAGAGCACGCTGCTGGGCGGTTGGGTGCGGGCGCCACGGCACGCGGCCTGCCCCAGGGCGCTCCTGGGGGCCGATGGGGGGGGGTGGGGGCGCCATCGCGCCGCGCCGCGCGCCGTGCGGCGCCTGTGGGTGCCCCTGGCAGGGGGTGGGAGCGCCACGCGCGCCGTGCCGCGCTTGTGGGCGGGGGGGTGGGGGCGCCACGGCGCGCGGCCCGCCACCGGGCCCTCCTGTGCGCCGCCAGGAGGGGGTGGGGGCGCCACCGCGCCGCGCCGCGCGCCGTGCAGCGCCTGTGGGTGCCCCTGGCAGGGGGTGGGGGCGCCACCCGCGCCGCGCCGCGCTGCTGGGCGGGTGGGTGCGGGCGCCACGGCACGCGGCCCGCCCCAGGGCGCTCCTGGGTGCCCATGGGGGGGGTGGGGGCGCCACCGCGCCGCGCCGCGCGCCGTGCAGCGCCTGTGAATGCCCCTGGCAGGGGCTGGGGGCGCCACCCGCGCGGCGCCGCGCTGCTGGACGGGTGGGTGCGGGCGCCACGGCACGAGGCCCGCCCCAGGGCGCTCCTGAGTGCCGATGGGGGGGGGTGGGGGCGCCACCGCGCCGCGCCGCGCGCCGTGCGGCGCCTGTGGGTGCCCCTGGCAGGGGGTGGGGGCGCCACCCGCGCCGCGCCGCGCTGCTGGGCGGTTGGGTGCGGGCGCCACGGCACGCGGCCCGCCCCAGGGCGCTCCTGGGGGCCGATTGGGGGGGGTGGGGGCGCCACCGCGCCGCGCCGCCCGCCGTGCGGCGCCTGTGGGTGCCCCTTGCAGGGGGTGGGAGCACCACGCGCGCCGTGCCGCGCTTGTGGGCGGGGGGGTGGGGGCGCCACGGCGCGCGGCCCGCCACCGGGCCCTCCTGTGCGCCGCTAGAAGGGGGTGGGGGCGCCACTGCGCCGCGCCGCGCGCCGTGCAGCGCCTGTGGGTGCCCCTGGCAGGGGGTGGGGGCGCCACCCGCGCCGCGCCGCGCTGTTGGGCGGGTGGGTGCGGGCGCCACGGCACGCGGCCCGCCCCAGGGCGCTCCTGGGTGCCGATGGGGGGGGGTGGGGGCGCCACCGCGCCGCGCCGCCCGCCGTGCGGCGCCTGTGGGTGCCCCTGGCAGGGGGTGGGGGCGCCACCCGCGCCGCTCCGTGCTGCTGGGGGGCAGTGTGGGGGCGTCACGGCGCGCGGCCCGCCGCCGGGCGTTCCTGGGTGCCGATAGGGGGGTGTGGATAGGGGGGTTGGGGGCGCCACCGGGCGGCGCCGCCCGCCGCTGGGCTCGCCTGTGGCGGGGGTGGGGGGCTGGCGTGCGCCCGCCAGCCCATGGTTACGGACACCGTTGGCGCCTGGGCGGCCGTGGCCGCCACCGCCGTTGCTGCTACTGGCGTTCCGGGCGGCACCGCGGTCGCGGCTTCTGTCGCCGCCGCGTGCGCTACCTCTGTCGCTTGGTCCTGCTGTTGCTGCTTGGCGGCAGCGCCAACTGCCAGCCGCACCCGCCGTCCGCTGGTGGTGGGGCGGGGCGTCTGCTGTGTCGGTCGCCGCCATCGGCGCCTCGGTGCTGCCGTCACATCCGGTGGAGCCGACGCTGGTTTGTTTTTGGCTTCGTCGCGAAGGCGGCGGCGGAGGTGGCGCATTCGACCGCCGACGCTGCCACCGCCAGCGGCGGCGACGGTCGGTGGTGCTTCTATCACCTCGTCGTCTTTGCCGCCCCGCCCCGGCCACCTGCCAATGCGCGGGCGACGCCCTTTCTTGCCCCCCGCACCGTCAGCCCTCTCTACCTCTCTCGGTCCTCGCCATCGTCGCGGCGGTTCACCGCCTGGCGTTGTGGTTTCTCGTCGGTGGTGGCGACGTATGCGGCCGCCTACGCCGCCGCTGCCGTTCGAACGCCTGTGCTGGGTCTGTTCGGCGGCGTGAGTGTGGGGCTTGCGCAGGCGCCGGTGCGGGCTGTGGGCGCCAGGCTGCAAGTGAGAGGGCGTTGCGGCGCATCTTGGGCGATGCCGCCCAAGGTCGGCCGCGACACGCGTGTGCAGCTGCTGCATCAGCTGCTGTTGAATCTCCTTGGGGTGAATAAAAGCTCGCTGCCTCTGGATGTGGTCGAGCTGGTCGCCTCCCTGTTTCACATCCTCCATGAGTTGGAGGTGCGCGTGCCGTCGCTGCACACCCACTTCCATGTTTCTGGCGTGTCCAAGACGACTGGGCAGTCCTTTTTCGTCATCATTCGCGACGACGCGCTCTCTAAAAGCGGCGCTGCCAAACGGGTGGTCCGGTCCGTCTACACGTACCTGCACGGCGAGGCGTCGATGTTGACGACGGCGTCGGCTTGGGAGCAGTGGCGCGATGACCATGCCAGCGCGGCCGCAGGGGCGCTTCATCCTGGCGTCGCGGCGAGTACACCGGCGCGTGCGTCTGCGGCCGCTGAGGCTGCAGCCGACCGGCTCCCCGTGGGGGCCACCAGCGCTGCCGCTGCCGATGCCGCCTCAAGTGCCGCTGGCGCCCGCTCCCCTGCTGACGGTGGCAACGGCCACGATTCCGAACGTCCACGTGTTCCCCGCTTCGGACCCGAGCTGGACGCGCTGAACTGCGACCCAGAAGGGGACCCCAATGCAGCTGCAGTCGTCTGCGGCACCACTCTTTCTCCTCCCAACCCCCCGTCGGGGGGCGGCATGGAAGCGCCGCGTGCCCCCCGCCTGCCTCAAAATGGCACCTGGCAGATGGTGGTGGCTCCCCGCTACGTCAAGCCAACTTTGCACCACCCAACACGGGCGGCGAAGCTGTATATCGAGGCGCTCTTCAGCGCGTCGAAGGGGTTTGCGGGCGTGCTGCGGGCGACCATGTCCAAGGTGCGGCTCAAGGTGCTCGTGCGCCACGGGCTGGCGAGCAACTCCAGCATTATGGTGGGATTGAACTGGTGGCCGGCAACGTTCCCTGCCGACGTGCTGGCGACGCTGGGTGTGGCGACGATTACATCCAACGAGGTGGCGAACCAAGTCAACGCGCCTGAGTCGGCCGACGCGGACACGGTCAAGAAAGGCGAGGGCCACGCGCTCGCGTTGGTTAACGTTGACACGGCCAAGGAGAGCGACGCGCCGGCGACGGCCAACCCCGACGTCGCGAAGAAGGACGAGGCGCCCACGTCCGTGAACGGCATGGAGAACGAGGCGCCCCCGTCCGCTTACGATGACAGGGGCAAGGGTGGCAAGGGCGACGCGCTCGCGTTGGGTAATGCGGACACGGCCAAGGAGGGCGACGCGCCGGCGTCGGCAAACCCCGACGTGGCAAAGAAGGACGAGGCGCCCACGTCCGCCAACGGCAAGGAGGACGAGGCGCCGGCGTCCGCAAACGCCGACGCAGCCAAGGAGGGCGACGGGCCCGCGTCCACGAACAACGAGATGGCGAGGCGGGGTGAGGCCCCCGCATTGGCCAACGCTTACAGCACCGCCCAGGCGACCAAGAAGGGGAAGTCCGTCTCCAAGTGCACGTATGAGGTCTTCCCCGTGTTGATGGAGAAGCGCCACTTGCCGATCAACGAGCGATCACGGGACGCCCTGGACATGGAGACGGTGGTCGTCCATCTTTCGGAGATTGGCGTCGCCCGCCAGCCGAGTGTGAGCCTCGTGGCTACCTCCCTTATGCTGCTCTTCGACAAGGAGCCTTACGTCAAAGGCGTCATGGACGCAAAGCTCGCCGAGTACTCCAAGTGGGTGGATCTCGACGACGCTCTGGAGGAGGAACCCGACCTTACGGGGGTGACTGCCCAAGACCTGACCAACCGAGGGCTTGTCCCACCCCGCCTCCCTCGTCCTCCCCCCCCACCTCCGCCCCCCCTGCTGTCGAATGGCGGGGCAGCAGTCGATGACGCTGAGACTGTCGTCCGTGCCCGCCTGGCCGCCCGTCAAGCAGCGGTCGCTGCGAGCCAAGCTGCTGCCATCGCAGACCAAGCGGCCAAATCCAAGGCCGCATCGGAGCGGCGGGCACGGAAGAGGAGCGGCGCCGGCCCCAACCCCATCCTCGCGAAGCGGGCAAGGCAGGACGGGCCGACGTCGGCGTTGATTATGCCGTCCCTCGAGCCGGCGGAGGAGGTCGTCTGCCTGCCCCTCTTGATGGAGGCGTCGATGCTCGCAGACCACACGTACCTGACGCTTGCCACCAGCTGGTGTGTGCCGGTGGTCAAGACAGTCGCGTCGGAGGTCGAGCTGGAGGCCGTGACGGAGGAGAACTGGCGCGCAGTGGTGGAGTACCAGGAAGGCGTCGAGTGCGTGTTGAGCGCTGACATCGTGCAGTCGACGCGGAAGCGGATGATGGAGATGGCAGAGGTGATGCGGTCCGGCAACGAGGTTGATCCGGACCAGGAATGCCCAATTGTCGCCACGGCGGTGCTGGCGGACCCAACGGACTTGGTGCGCCTGACCATGGCGTCTATCAAGGCGATGGGCGAATTGCATGTGGCAGCCAATCGGCTTGCACAGCTCCGCAAGGCGGTCACCTGGATGGAGGCCGTGGCGGGCTTGCCCAACAGCCGAGTGCCCACCTTCTTCGGCGACAAGCAACGGACCACAGGTGCGTTGGCAACTATTTTAATGCGGGTGTTGTTGGATGGTGGCCCGACAGCGACGGTGTGGCGCTCGGGAGCGAGGCCGACGGCGGGCGGCGTGGAGGATGTGGTGGTGCCGGCACACCTTCTCGTATCAAACACGGGTACGGAGTGGATGTCTGACGATATCTTGTTTGCTACCCTCTTTGTGCTGCAGCGCTGGTGCGTGGCTGATGGTGGAGACGTCTTCATTTTGCACTGCTCTGTCTTTGCGCGCCTGCTAGAGGGGAGCGATGACAGCGTCGTCGACGGTATTGCCGTCGAGGTTCACGGCGTGGCGGGCAAGGCGACCAGGCTCGCAGGGATCTGCAACATCAAGGGCTGCCATTGGGTGTCGTACTGCATCGACTTGACGTCCAAGACGTTGACGCAGTACGACTCGGGCGCGCACTTCCTGGACCTGTCGTCGGGCGTGGACAAGGCGGCAAAGCGAGTCAAGGCCCTGGGAAAGGCCATGGCGGAGCTCAAGGACTTGGCGGCCATCGACGAGAGGGAAGCCGCGGCGGCCGCCGCCGCGGCGGGGGGGGTGGCGATGGAGGACGTGGAACCGGGGGCGGCTGGTGGGGGAGCGTCACGTAAGAAGATATGGAGCACCCAAAAATTCAAGACGCCCCAGCAGCCGATGGGGGATAACTATAGCTGCGGGCCGCTTGCTTTTTCGTTTGTGTGGCACTGGGTGCGTGGAGAGAAGTTGCGGGTGCAGGCAACTGACTGCGACGCCGTGCGACTAGCAATGCTATCTGCTGTGGTACTGGATGGCGTCGAGCAGCGGGAGGCGTTGGCACGTCAAGACGCTTTGGCTTCGGGTGATGGTGATAGAGCTGCTGTCCAATAAATTGTGGTGCATGAAACACAAAGAGCGTTCCCTGTCTCACCTTAACAGCAGCCATAGGAATACCACTGCTTCCATCTCAATCCGCCTCCATGGAGATCCCTCTCGACCGCTCACATGAAGCGGATGCCCATCCACCAGAGCCCCCTTGCGCACACCAGAATGATCAGCGGACCATAAAAAGAGCACAGAGACGAGCTCCTCGCCAGATCCTGCTGCCCCAGGCACACGCCTATTTCCCGCCGCCACCGTCCACTACCTGCGCGCCCTCGAATCGGCAGCAGGCGCAAGTGCACTGCCAAGGGTGGTCAGTGGTGTCCATTCGTTTATGCCTACTATATGGCTTACGACTCTGCATTGCCCCCCGTTGCTCTCTCTAGTCGCTGTTCTAGTAGTATCAGCGCCTCCAAGAAGATACCCATCGCAACCCTCACGCCCACGACCTCGCGGTGGAATGTGTGAAAAATGAGGTGAAGGGGTGTCGGTACTGGTTTCACAGCCACAGCGCACCCTCCTCTATCAGTGGGAACGAACGTGCCTCCGACGGCGTGTGGCGCGACAGCCATCAGGGGCGCGTCGGGGTCTGTGGCCACGGGAGTATCCGTCGACTCTGTCGTGGTCGGCCCACCGACGATAATGTCAGTGATGCAGTCGGGGTGGGTGGCACAGGGAAGTGGAGTGTGAGAGAGAGGGGGTCGTGGCAAGCGGGTGTCGGACCAAAGGGCAGGTACCGGTCAGGTCTTCAGAGGGGGCCGGGCACCACTCATCCACGGCTGCCGCACTTTGGCAAGAGCTGTCTGTGTGCAAGCAGTACAAAAAAGAATACCACTCCCCAATGCGACCATCGCCAGTCCAGCCCCTCTAACTCTCCTTCCTGGTGCGCTACGTTTCAGTAGCGACCTCCATGTCTGACGTGCGTACAGCCAGCTGCAATGGCGGAAGAGAGCGGAGGACCTTTTCTGGCTATGGGAGCGGGATGAACGGGGATACTGGCGGCGAGGGTCGGCGGACAGCTGGGGGCTGGCTGGGAATAGCGGGTGGGGCCTCTGGCGTTGACCGGGGCAGCGGTGGCGCTATCGTCGATGGTTTCTGGCTGGGGGCGGCTGCTTGGCGTCACGCGCGCGGGCAGACGACGGGAGTGAAGAGGGGGTGCGACGGTCAGCGGTGGAAGGGCCCACTGGCGGTCGCAGCGGCGCCTGTACTGGAGTTTTCAGCCTTCACGGAAAGGCTCTCTCAGACCCTCTAGGGGCCGTTGCAAAATCCCACTCACAGACCCCCCAGACATCGATGCAATACACCCACCCCCAATGGCCATTGCAGGCCCCCGCCCCGCTCAGAACAGCTCTAAAGAGCATTGGATCGCCCATCCGCCGCCCGCCCCAATGTGGCCAGAATCGACCCTGTTGGTATCGGGAAAAATGGCTTCGTGGGCAACGAGTGCCGGCTGGTGCTTGCGAGTCCGACCAAGTGGATGGACCCCCGTGGTGCTGCCCGATTGTCGCGCCCCCTCGGCCACGTCCTGTTCGCATCTTGTCCCTCCTTCCGAGCACGACGTCGAGCAGTGCGTCTGAAAAAAGATAGGATGGAAAACACTATGTATACGAGTTTGCTCATCGACACCAACACCCCAGACGCTCGCAATGAAAAACCAAGCGGCTGTGAAAAAATGCAGGGAGCGGCCGGTGGCGCACGTCCGCCTTATTGACGCAGCCGCGGTACATGATGAGCATATTATTTATGGCGCCGATGAGGCGCATCTGCACAATGAAGCGGTCCTGTGCCAAGTAGGTCAGATGCGCCTTGAGTGGCTTGTTGAGGGAATGCCGGTTCTCTGCCGCTGAGGTCTTGTGCATCCCCGACCGCGTGGGGTAGTTGTTGGCGTCGTAGAGCGGGGAGCACTTGTGCTGGACGGCGTGGAAGCGGTCCAACGCCCACGCCGTCTCGGAGATCCGCACCAGCCACGGCATGCGGCGCGTGGCGTTGCGTGCGGACTGGCACGCGGTATCGAAGTAGACGGTCTTGGGAAGCCGCGGGAAGCGGGCTGCCAGCGCCGCGACGATGCCCGCCGGGCTCTCAGCCGTCTCCAGGACCTCAAAGCCCAGCAACACCCCGCACGGACAGATGTACGACACGACACCGGGGGTGAAGACAGAGTGGGTGACAAAGGCGTGCCGGCAGTCGTCATCTCCGAGCCGCCCGTTCTCCTCCTGCCGCCGCTTCCGCTTGGACGTCTTCTTGGCGTTGGGGGTCTTGGCCGTCTGGGCCTTGGCCTTGGCCGCACGCGCGACCGCCGCCGCCACGTCGTCGCGGGGGTGGGGGCGCACCTGGTCGAAGTCGGGCATAACAATTCCCGACCGGATCTCGGTCGCCTGGTCCGCCGCCCGCTCCTTCGACAAGGCTGACGACCGGAGCCCGGACGGCAGCTGCGGCCCCGGCCCGACTGGCTGCTGCGCGAGCCACGCCTTGAACTTGGCGGCGTCCGTGTCGGTCCACGCCGCTTCAAACAACAGCGACTCGGCATTCATATGGCCACGCCACAGGTCCTCCATGTGCAAGTCGGTGTGCAATGAAAACAGCAGCAGCTCCCCCACCGCCCGGCACATCTCGACGTCCTCGTCCATGCTCTCGGCGAGCAGGTCCAGCGCCGGCCACACAACGTGCAACGACTGGATGCACTTGCTGATTTTGAGCCACTCCTCCGACTTCTTGCAAGCGATGAGCGCATTGGCCAACTCCGTCAGCGCGGCAACGGGGCAGCCGGCGAAGATCCCAATTACGGGCTCGGCAACGAAGGCCGAAAAGAAGTTGAACAGAATGTTCCACCGCTCTCGCCGCACTACCGGCAGCAGACCGTCGCCACCGACAGCGTCGGAAATGACGCTGCAGTACTTGAGCGCGCCCAATGGCGCCCCCGTCTCCGCCGCGCCGCCGTCGGTGCCGCCACCGCCGCGTAGACCGGTTGGCCGACCGGCCGTTGCGGTCGCACCACTTGACGTGGTTAGGGGGGGGGAAGGAGGAGGTGTGTTTGTCGAAGTCGACGGGCGGGGCGGGCTTGGAGAGTTGGGCGGAGATGGTGGCCCGCCAGGGGAGGGAAGAGGCGACGTTGGAGGTGCGTCCGAAGCGCTCGAACCAGAGTCCTCCTTGTGCTGCGGCTCGGGCGTCATCCGGAAGAACGAGTTGAACAGACAGCTGGCGGCCCACGCTGCACAGGACGCCCTGTGACCGGCGTCTTCATGGTCGCCGTCGGGGGGGGCAACGCCACCCAATGCCACGAACTTGCGCATCGCCAGCTGCTCCGCCTGGTTGAATTTGACGTCGGTGGCAAAGGGCGCCTTCAGACGCTCACGCACGCACTTTCGCACCTTGGCCGTCGGCACCGCGCTGGCTTTGTCCATCGATATGGGGATTGTAGGCACGTTGGCGGTGGCCTTCTCAAATGGGATGGACTGGTCCTTGAAGATGCCAATAGTCTGGCCGTCCGCCACGACGGCCGCGTACGGGGTCTGACTGCAGAAGTAGCAGTTGACGCACCTGTACAACTGCCGCGGCACGATCAACGTGCGGGAGTACTGGTCGGTGGCCTTGGAAAGCTCCGGCCGCGACTGCGCGTCGTCGGCGTACAACGCCCCGCTGGTGTGTAGCTGGAAGGCCGACGCCGACGCCGCCGCCGAGATGCTGCTCTTGGTCGTGATCAGGGTGAACAAGATGACGTCGAGGAATGTCCTCGTGTAGACAACCTGCTTGCTGAAGCAGAACAGACTCTGCTCTGAGCCGTCAAAGGCGACCGTCTTGCCGCACGCCACGTTGGGACACACCCATTCGGAGACCCGCACGCCGACCGGCCCGCTGAGCGTGTGAAGTGTTGCCGACGTGCTGTCGCCTCGCGGGCCCGCCTCTGTGCCACAGGCGGTGCAGTGCGGCTCGTACAGGTCCGCAGACATGTACGGCAGCATATCCCCCCCGCGTGCGACAGAGTCCCAGTCACGGCACGCGGAGGACTCGCCCCAGCACGGAAGCAAATTGCGGGCCCGCCGCAGGTAGTCCGTGTCAATGAAATCTCGCTCCTTGCCCTTCTTACGCGCCGACGGCGCCGCCGGGCGCGGGGGCGCGGGGGCGCAGGCGGCCGCGTCTGTCTCTGCGTCGCGCACCTCCTGCACGTTGGGCGGCACTTCGTCGGTCGCGTCCCCGTCGGACGACTGGTCTTCAAAGCCACGATACCCGTCCACCGGTGGCTTGACGACACACGAGTGAATGCAGTGGGCGTTGCGGGTGCGGCACGGCACGTGATGGCACACCGGCCGCACCTTGCGTGTCTTGCGCGGTGGGGTGTTGACGACGCACCAGATGCGGTTGTGGCCGACTCCGTGCATCGCGCTACCGTCGAGGCGTGAAGAGACCTCCTCGCAGTGCACGTCCACCGCCCGGGCGTGAGTGTTGTCAATTGCGGGGAAGCGCTTGAGAAGGGCGGCAACCGACTCGCATCGCACATGCGCGGCCACCCCCTTCAGCGCCAGGGTGTGGGCGATCGCGTGTCGGCAGGTCGAGGAATCTCCCATCCGCACACGCGCACCGACGTTCTCGTCCAGGGCGTCTGTACCACAAGAGCAATAGAAGCAGGCCGACCCCTTGTTGGTTGCCGACCACACGATGAAAGGCGAGCCGCCGCCACCGGCTACGCATACGGCTCGGCCGCCGCACAGGGGACGAGCTACAGGACCCACGGCCCCGGCCGCCCTAAAATCCTCATGCAACAGGCCAATGCCGACGAGGACGGCGTCCTGCAGCTGGCCCGACAAGTTTAAAATCGACATGTCCGCGACCGGCCGGCGGTGGGGTGCCCGACGAGGTGTTGGGGCCGCTCTGCCGCAGCCCCCTTCGGGGTGATGGTCCTCGGCGTCATTCCCTTGCGGGGAGCCACGCGATATGGCGGGTGCTTGTGGCCGTCGACGTTTGGCAGCGCAAAGTGGCACGGCCCGCACGTCACCGTCGTCACCGCCGTAGTCTAGAAGGGTCTCAAGTAGCTCCTCTGGGAGGTAGACGCCGAGGGCCTCGTCGGCCAGGTACGCCACAAACGGCTCGTGGTACTCCCCGCCCTCGGCGACGCCACACGACAAGTGAGCGAAACGCTCATTCCCGCATGCCGACCCCATCTTGCCGAGAGCGAAGATCCTCCAAAAGCAGCAGCAAGCACGCCCCGCACGATCCCCGGCACGACGTCTCCAAACAGCGCCCCCACCGACAACAACACAGTGACGATATCCGCCGGCGCGCCGTTCAGGGGCCAACTGTGGGCCGAGAGGGGAAAAGAGTCGTCACCCGCACGTCGGCAGCTGGCCGGGGGCGGGGCGGAAAAGACGACAAGGTGACGGAGGCACCGCCGGCCGTCGCCGGCGCTGGCGGCGGCAGCGTCGGCGGTTGACTGCGCCACCGCCGCCGCCGACTCCGCGCCGACGCCAACAACAAACGAGCGTGGAGGCGGTGGGTAGCACCTAAAGGAATGGCAGGGCCGAGGCGGCGACGGCGCCGACCGACACAACGGCGACACCTCCCCACCGCCGTCGGAAGGCGGGTGCGGCCGGCGGATGGCGCTGCCGCCGAGGCGCTACAGCAAGACCGAGCAACAGGGGTGTCGCTCGTTCCGGCGACGCAAGCCACGACCGCGGTGCAACCGGGAAAGCCAGTAGCAGCGGCGGAGGTGGCGGGCACGGCAGCACGGGCGACGACGGTGTCGGCGACCGCGGGCGGGCGGGCGCACGACCCCCCCCCGCCCGCGCCCGAGGGGAGCCCAGCGGCGGGCGGAGCCGCGCGGCGGCGCCCCCCCCCCCCCTGAGAGGCACGACAGCATCCCCATCCCTGGGGCAGCCTAGCAGCAGGGCGCGGCCGGCGGCGGCCACACGACCCCCGCCAGGGGCGCCCAGCGGCGCGGAACGGCGGGCGGCGCGGCACGGTGGCGCCCCCACCCCCCCCTATCGGCCCCCAGGAGCGCCCGGCGGCGGACCGCGCGCCGTGGCGCCTCCACCCCCCCGCCCACCAGCGCGGCGCGGCGCGGGTGGCGCCCCCACCCCCTGCCAGGGGCACCCACAGGCGCTGCATTGCGGGCGGCGCAGCGCGGTGGCGCCCCCACCCCCCCCTATCGGCACCCAGGAGCGCCCTGGGGCGGGCCGCGCGCCGTGGCGCCCCCACCCCCCCGCCCAGCAGCGCGGCGCGGCGCGGGTGGCGCCCCCACCCACTGCCAGGGGCACCCACAGGCGCTGCACGGCGGGCGGCGCGGTGCGGTGGCGCCCGCACCCCCCCCAAGCGGCACCCAGGAGCGCCCTGGGGCGGGCCGTGCGCCGCGGCGCGCCCACCCCCCCCACCCAGCAGCGTGACGCGGCGCGGGTGGCGCCCCCACCCGCGCCCCAGGGGCGCCCAGCAGTGCGCAGCGGTGGGTGGCGGATTATGGGCCTGCTACGACCTACATATGCTGCCGATCCGCCATTGTGAGAGGGGTGGGCTGTTCGGGCCGCAGGGCATCATTGCTGGGCGCGCAACAACAGTCAAGACCATCTTGTTGGTTCCAGAAGAATGTAAGCACTGATCCCGCGAGGCGCGTGGATTGTGGCCACAGATGGCCTGCTTCCAGCCAATCGTACAGGCCGCAGAGCGTTCTCGATCGCCACGCATTCTGGACCTGTCATGGATCAACGAAAACGCGAGCAGATGGCCACCAGTAACTCGAAATATGAACTGTGCGCACCTTGCACCCACAACCCGATACTTGTTGTTTAAATGTTTAAAGTTATCATTCTCTCCAATGCCCTCTGTCTCGGGATCTTAATAACGGAAGTAGCCACAAACGGGATCGTGAAGCCCTTCACTTTTATACATGCATCTCCGCAAGTCTACATGTGTGGCGCCTTCCGATAAGATCCTCATTGTTTGCGCGAGCTTCATTTTTGACTTCGACACACCGTTCGACTCATCTCATCGAGGTCTGTCCTATAAGGCTATCTCCACGTCAATATGACCGAATACCAAGAACTGATCGTGACATGCATTCTGGCATATTTCTCCTGGACTTTGAGAATCGGGCTTGACGGCCCCGTACGGGGGGGTTTCTGAGAGACTTTAGAATTGTAGAAAACTTCAAGCGGACATATCTGGGTTTGACCGATCTCAAGTGCAATGAGGATCTTATCGTAACCATATGTGGCTCACGTTTTAATCCAATTGATGTCAAAGAATTCCAGCAGCCAGCCACTGTTGCTGTGACGGATGGCACAGCGCCAGTCGCGCAAAAGCAGCCAGGACCCCAGGGCTCACTGCGGCCAGGGGCCCCGCCACAGTCAGGGCTTGCGCGGTCCCGCGGCCGTCCAGGCGACGCGGCCCCAGAGCCGTGACCCCCCCTCGCGTCCCTCACAGAGCGCCCTAGCCTCCCGGTCGTCGTGCACGGGCTTTCTCTGCCCTCAAGCCGCCAGCCGCCCCCTAGCTAGGGGCTAGCAGGGCCCTGCTGCAGCAGCCAGTGGGAGGCCAGCGTTGGCCTCCCACTGGCGCGCCGTCCCCGCCCCGTCGGGCCGTGAGCTGAGCGGCCGGGCCGGCGCGCACTCGCGCACCGCTCCGCTCTCCGGCGCTCGTTCCGCCGTGCCGCTCGCCGTCTCATCTTGGCCGCTCCGCACTCCCTTCCTGTGTCAGATGCCCCCTGGTCGCAGTCGTCACGGTCATCTCTGGGCGGCCGCTGCCGCAGCGTCTTGCACCGCGCGCACCACCCCTGCTGTAGATGCACCCGTCCCTGTCTCCACCGCCGCTGTATCCGTCGCCGCGGCAACCGTTGGGACGTTGAAAAGGTGACTAGTGTCATTGCCTTGCTGGCGCTACTACCGCCGCGACGCTTTCTTCTCGACGGTGGCCGCCCTAGTCAGTAGCGCTTCTCTTATTTGCGCCGCACACCTGCTGCAGCCACCCCGGCCACCTTTGTGGTTGCTGTCGCCGCCGCCGCCACTGCCACGGGGTCATGACGGCCCCCACACAGGGGCCGGAGGGCCTTTCCATGTCCCAACGGCCACCGTCACAAAGAGCGTCTGCCGGGCGGTCGGCCGTTGTCAACGTCACCCCCCCCCCCCCCGCCCGTC
>Ga0209187_1002356_pt1 | contig 18183 bp, 16 predicted proteins | sample BantaG_FD_187430 | JGI IMG/M metagenome (GOLD analysis project Ga0209187, IMG submission 187430) | Marine algal microbial communities from Bantry Bay, Ireland - BantryBay_4 metaG (SPAdes) (version 2) | ecosystem: Host-associated > Algae > Red algae > Unclassified | place: Bantry Bay, Ireland...
GCGGTCGTCACGGCCCTCGCGCTCTTTATATTTACCCCTATGGTGCCTGATCACTGGTGGGCGGTGATTTACTTCGCCGTCTCCGCTGCGCTCGCCATGGGCATGGTCGGCGTGTTGTCGGGTATCTGGGCGGAGAAGTTTGACCAGCTCGCCGTGGTCAATCAATTCATCATCCTGCCCATGTCATATCTCTCTGGCACATTCTATCACATCGATATATTGCCGCCGCTCTTCTACAAGCTCTCCCTGATGAACCCGCTGTTCTATTTAATTGACGGGTTCCGCTACGGATTTACGGGCGAGGCGGACGGCAGCATTATGACAGGCGTCATCCTGATGGCCGTCATTAATATCGTATTATTTCTCATCGTGCTGCGGGTGTTCAAATCCGGCTGGCGCTTAAAAGCATAGAGGGAGTCCATCATGGCCCAAGGCGATCATCTTTATAATACGTACCGTCCGCCCGCACAGGAATTCGTGCGCGGTGAAGGCGCTTATCTCTACACCGAGAATGGCGACAAATATCTCGACTTCATTGCGGGGATTTCGGTTAACTGCCTCGGCCATAACCACCCGGCCCCCAAGAAAGCCCTGACCGAGCAAGCCGACAAAGTCTGGCATCTCTCGGGCATGTATCAGCTGACGGGCGCGAAAAAGCTCGCCAAGAAATATTGCGACGCGCTGCCGTTCGCGGAGAAAGTCTTCTTCACCAATTCCGGCGCGGAAGCGATTGAGTGCGCCATGAAAACCGCGCGCAAATTTCACTATGATAACGGACAGCCGGAACGGTTTGACATCATCACATTCCAAGGCGCGTTCCACGGCCGGACATTTGCGACAATTAATGCGGGCGGCAATCCGAAATACCTCAAAGGCTTCGGCCCCGCTCTGCCCGGCTTTATACATTTGCCATTTGGCGATCACGACGCTTTGAAAGAGGCGATTAGCGACACGACGGCGGCGATTTTGGTGGAACCCGTCCAAGGCGAAGGCGGCCTTCGTCCTCTCCCCGCTGTGTGCCTGCGCGGCCTGCGTGAGCTCTGCGATGAGAAGGGCATTCTCCTGATTTATGACGAAGTGCAATGCGGCGCGGGTCGGACCGGAAAACTGTTCGCCCACCAATGGGCAGAAGGCGCTGAGCCGGACATCATGGCAGTTGCCAAAGGCGTCGGCGGCGGCTTCCCTATGGGCGCATGTATCGCGACGGAAGAAGCAGCGGCGGGCATGGTCCCCGGCACGCACGGCAGCACATATGGCGGCAACCCGCTGGCGATGGCGGTCGGCAATGCGGTCTGGGACGAAATTTCCAAACCCGAATTCCTCGCGCAAGTCACCCGCGTGTCCAATTTCTTGATGCAGCAATTCGAAGGCCTGAAAGACGAGTTCCCAACAGTGGTGGACGAGCTTCGCGGTAAGGGATTGCTCTGCGGGATGAAACTGAAAAAGCCCGCCATAGACGTGCGCGCTATGATGCTGGAACGAAAAATGCTCGGCGGGTCTGCGGGGGATAATGTGTTGCGGTTAGCGCCGTCGCTCATCATCACCGAAGACCACGTGCGCGAAGCGATTGCGGTTCTGCGCGAATGTTTTGAAGAGGCGAAGGGTCTTGATGATTTTGAGGCGCCGTAGTAATTCCTCCACCGCGACAGCGGGGGAGGTGGCTGGAGCGTTTTGAATCAAAACGCGGAGGTCGGAGGGGGCAACCGTACTCAAATCCAAATACAGCATGACCCGATAATTCAGCCGCCCCCTCAGAGCGCTGTGCGCCCAGCTCCCCCGGTGTGCCGGTGGAGCAATTAATACTGGAAATTCCGCCCCCAATTCGGTAAACATCTCTTTTGCGCAAAGAGATGCCTTATGCCCCATTTCCTCTCCCTCGCCGATATCCCCGCCTCCGAGCTTCGCGCGATCCTAGATGACGCCCACCGCATGAAAGCCGCCCGCAAAGGCCTCCCCAAAGGACAGCTCGACCCCGACGCCCCCTTAAGCGGCGAGACCCTTGCGCTGATATTCGAGAAGTCCTCCACCCGCACGCGCTTCTCTTTCGACATGGCCATGCGGCAGCTCGGCGGCACGTCCATCACGGCGACCTCTAATGATATGCAGATCGGGCGCGGCGAGACCATAGAGGACACGGCCAAAGTCCTCTCCCGCTTTGTCGACGGGATTATGCTCCGCGCGAACAGCCACGACACGCTCACCGCCCTGGCGGCGAACGCGGACATCCCCGTGATTAACGGCCTGACCGATTACAATCATCCGTGTCAGATTATGGCCGACCTCCAGACCCTCGAGGAACGCGGCCCAAATAAAGGTGGAGACCTCAAAGACATGACCCTGACATGGGTCGGCGACGGGAATAATGTGGCGGTCAGCTTCGTCAACGCCGCTGCGAAATTCGGATATCGGCTGCGCGTCTCCTGCCCGGACGGCTACACGCTCAAAGGCCAAGACGTGGAACGCGCACGCAGCCAAGGCGCGACCATCGAGTTAATGACCAATCCTATGGAGGCCTGCGACAACACAGACGTCGTCATCGCCGACACCTTTGTGAGCATGGGCGACACGGACGCGGACAAACGCCTCTCGGATTTAATGTCCCACCAAGTCAATGACGCCCTCATGACCGCCGCCGCGAAAAACGCCATCTTCCTCCACTGCCTCCCCGCCCACCGCGGCGAAGAAGTCACGGCGAGCGTGATTGACGGGCCGCAGAGTGCGGTGTTTGACGAAGCGGAGAACAGGCTGCACGCGCAGAAGGCTGTGGTGAAGTGGTGTTTGGGGAGTTAGGTTCTCAGAAATACATTCCCATAATTGTAAACTCTACTCTCTGAGTAAGCTATTACGTAGCCAGGAAACTGAGTAATCTGCCATCCCTTTGGCAAGTATTGTGATAACGCAGTGAAATAATCTGCTGCTGTGACACCGTTCACGTCGTTTACAATCACTATCCCCTGAAGCATTGCTTTAATTTTTTTAGATTTTTCAAATCTGAATCGAAAGGGCAAAACCTTACTCAGAGAAATAAAAGCATCATAAACATTTGTTCCCGCTGGAATTGCTAGATTTATAGGTGTTTTCATCTCAATTGGATACAAGGCATCAAAGTGTCCGGGTTTTAAAGCGGAATCTTCGCGATTTCGACCCGGGTCGTTAGCACCAAACCCACTATGGTTCCATTCTGGGCGACTCCCCTTCTTAGTATAATGCGAGATTAGCATTTTTTCTAAGTCCACCGCCGAAAATACTAGGACTTGAACGGCTTTAAATTCAATTGAATTAATGGGTAAGCCCTTGCGAGATAGTATTTTGGCAGCGTGACGAGACAGCCGGTTTTGCAATCCTTTTTTGGCGTCTGTTTTTCCGATGTATACAAGCACGCCATTCAGAAAAAGCTGATACACACCTTGTTTATCAGGTACTTGTTTTGCGTTCGGAAGATTTAACGGACCAGCCTTCATTCCATCAAAACAAACAATCAGTTGCTGAATAAGCGCCTCGCTCAAAGCAAACTCAAACTCTTTAAACCCTGTAAGCCCTGACGTATTGACCATTATATTAAATACTCATTCAATTTTGCAGATATGTCCGTGGCGAGGATATTAGCTAATTTTACTGGAACTGCATTCCCAAGCTGTCTCATTGCCTCACTCCAAGAACCAGTAATTTCAAAATTATCTGGAAATGTCTGCAATCGAGCACTCTCCCTTACTGTAAAATAACGCACAGAACCATTTTTATTACGGAGCATGTTCTCTCCACCGGGAACCCCATGGACTCCAGCTTTCAAAGTTTTTGCAGGCTCGTCTAGAGGTGATCCCGTATGTCCAGGATAAGCCTTTGCTCCAAATTGCTTTTTATGGTTCAATACGTGTAATGACTCTGTGGATTTTGGCGATGGAAGATCCCAAATAGCATCACGAGTTGTTGCCCATGGTAAAAGACCGCTAGGTGCCTCAAGGGAATTCCAAATGCGCTTAGCTGTTTTTCTCACTTGATTGGAAACGACTAAATTCTCTCGTTTGATAGAATGCCGCTCACAATATGTTCCCTTAAAACCTTGATCCCAAAGCAACGAGGCATTTGAATGTGTAGGTTTTGGAAAACTCCATTCTAAATTTAAATCTGACCTAAACCCCACAAAAAACACTCGATGACGTTTTTGCGGGACTCCGTAATCGGCAGAATTTAATACTTGTGTCACAACCCTGTAGTCTTCAGCACATTCCAAATGGCTTGTGTGGTGACGCTGAAGTCTTACGTAATGATCACCCCAGTCTTCATCGGTTTTAGCTGTTAAATATGGGTGCCTCATTTGCAGTGTAATGTATTCAAAGTATCCGCGAAATGCCTCTCGGGTTAATCCTTTTACATTTTCAAACATAAATGCTTTTGGCTTTGTTTCACGAATTGCCCGTACCGCCTCCGGGAACATGTCGCGTCTATCGGCCTGTGCCTTATGAGTTCCGCCCATTGAAAATGGTTGGCATGGTGGCCCGCCTGTTACGAAATCAATCTGAGACGACAGGATTTTTGAATAATCAACCTGACGAACGTCCGATTCAATTTCCTCAGGCCATTCTGAAATACGGCTATTAAATCCAAGTCGGTTTTTTTGAATTGTATTTCTACAATGTTTATTCCACTCAACGACAACATTGGGCTTAAATCCTGCATCACTAACACCAATACCGAGCCCACCGGCCCCCGCAAAAAGTTCAATAGAATTCATGAATGCCTCCCAGGCCTTTAAATCTTGATTTGCGCTTCTGTTCAACTAGAAATTGGAAACAGAACATATCATGAACATTAATTTTGTTCAACACTTGTTCGCCCCAAATAAACCGTCTGCACAAACGCCTTATCCTGCAGTGGATTATGGAACTCCACCGGCTGTGCCCACGCCTCGCTGAACACGCGCCCTAGCCTTTCCGTGAAGGCCGCATCTTCCCGCGCATCGCTCCAAAGCCCCATGACGCCTCCACGCCGCAGGTGGCGGGCGAGTTTTTTTAGGCCGGCTCCGGAATAGAAGCTGCCGCTGCGCGCGTCCAAAAGCCAGTCGGGGGTGTGGTCGATGTCGATGAGGATGGCGTGGTATTTTTTCCCCACGGGAAACCCCGTTTCACTCGGTTCGAACCCCTGTTCGCTTTCCGCGAGGGCGAAGAAATCGCCCGCTATAATCTCGCATCTGTCATCCGCAGATAAAGGCGGATCGAGCGGGAGCAGGCCTTGCGCGTGCCAGTCAATAATGGCGGGCAGGAGTTCCACCACTTTGAGCGAGGCGACATTGGCGTGTTCCAGCACCGCCCCCGCCGTATAGCCCAGCCCCAGACCGCCCACGACAATATCGAGCGGGTCTTTGGTGTCTGCCAACGCCTCAATCCCGAGGTGCGCGAGCGCGATTTCGGACGCCGTAAACAGACTGCTCATCAGGTGTTCGTCGCCTAGTATGACTTCGTAGATGATGGTATCAAGCCCTATGAGTTTGCGCCGCCGCAACGCAATCGGCCCGATGGGTGTTTCCCGGTAGTCGAGTTCTTCGAAGAGTTTTTCCATACCTTGCGATATAGAGCGCGCCTGTGTTTTGCAATGATGCGCATTCCTCCCCACCTTCACTCCGGCGCAGGCCGGGTGATAGTGTTGAGGACAGATACTCTTATTTTCACATCCAAAATCCGGAGAAAAATCTCGAAAATTGTACGTATAGCGCGGGGTTAGCACCCTGCGGAGCGGTTCGTTTAAATTGCTAACATATTTTCTTTGGCCACCGGGTTACCGCCCGTAATTTGAACACCGCTCCGACAGCCCGCTAAAAAGGAAAGAAAAGGACACAAAATGAATAGACAGATAACTTAAGACGCGACGCGCACTTACCTAGCGGGAGCCATCCCGCCGTCTGCCATGCCGTGCGTTTTCCTTTGACCTGGAATCCGGATGTCCTCAACCAAATCCTGAATCTCCTGCGGGGGCGGCGGGGTGACGAGGGCTATGAGAATGCCGACCGCCAGCGCGAGCCACATAAAGGCGAAACCTATGCCTTCGGGGGAAATGCCGAACAGCCAGCTCTCCGCTGTGCCGCCCCCGAACTTGAAATAATAGATATAGGCGAAGGTCGTTATCAGCCCGGTGAGCATGGCGGCGATCGCGCCTTCGCGGTTCATGCGCTTCCAGAAAATACCGAGCACAATCACCGGGAACAGAGACGCCGCCGCGAGTCCGAACGCAAACGCCACGACCTGCGCCACGAAGGGTAACGACGTCGCAAATATACCGAGGAGGCCCGCAGCGAAAACCGCGCCTGCTGCCGCAAGCCGAGCCGCGCGCATTTCCTGTTTCTCGCTCATGTTCGGGGTGAAGGTGCGCTTGAGCAGATCATGCGAAACGGCGGACGATATGACCATCAACAATCCCGCTGCAGTAGAGAGCGCCGCTGCAAGGCCGCCCGCCACGACAAGGCCGATAACCCAATTCGGGAGCTGCGCGATTTGCGGATTGGCGAGGACAAAGATATCGCGGTTCGGGACGACTTCATTGGCTATGCCGTCCGGCGCGTTCGGCCCGCGGTACTGCATGACGCCGTCACCGTTTTTATCCTCAAATGCCAGAAGCCCCGTTTTCTCCCAATCCTTGTACCAGACCGGAACGGGTTTGCCGCCCGCGTTAATTATGGCTTCGGCTTGGGCTGCGTAATCTTGGCCGTCCTCAATATAGGTCGCCTCGTTTACCGTATCGACAAAGTTGAGCCGCGCGAAAGCGGCAACGGCGGGCGCGGTCGTGTAGAGCGCCGCAATGAAGAGAAGCGCCCAGCCCGCAGATTTGCGAGCATTGCGCGCGGAGCTGACGGTGAAGAAGCGAATGATGACATGGGGCAAACCGGCGGTGCCGAACATGAGCGCTGCGGTAATGCAGAACATATCAATTTTGGATTTATCCGTGCTGGTATATTCTGTGAACCCCAGATCTGTGACGACTGTGTTGAGCTTGGACAGCATCGACACCTCTGTCCCCGCCGCATTGCCGATAAAGCCGAGCTGCGGGACGATGTTACCCGTAATCGTCAAGCTGATGAAAATAGCCGGGACGGTGTAGGCGAAAATCAGCACCACATATTGCGCGACCTGCGTATAGGTAATGCCCTTCATACCGCCGAGCACGGCGTAGACAAATACAATCGCCATGCCGATCATAATTCCGATGTTGAAATCCACACCGAGGAAGCCGGAGAACGCGACGCCGACGCCCTTCATCTGCCCCGCAATGTAAGTGAAGCTCACGAAGAGCGCGCAGATAACCGCGATGACCCGCGCGGCTTTGGAATAATATCGATCGCCGACAAAATCGGGGACGGTAAACTTGCCGAACTCCCGCAGGTAAGGCGCAAGCAAAAGCGCGAGCAGCACATAACCGCCCGTCCAGCCCATGAGGTAAACAGAGCCGCCATAGCCCATGAACGCAATCAGGCCCGCCATAGACAGGAAACTCGCCGCGCTCATCCAATCCGCGGCGGTGGCCATACCGTTGACGACGGGGTGGACGTCGTGTCCGGCCACGTAAAATTCCTCGGTGGAACCCGCGCGCGACCAGATCGCGATGCCGATATACAAAGTGAAGGTCGAGACGACCCAGAAAATGGTCCAAGGATCAACAACAGTTCCGCTCATGATCTAACCTTTAATCCCGTATTTCTTTTCGAGGCGCGTCATGCAGATGCAATAGACGACAATCAAAATGAGGAAAATGTAGATCGCGCCGTTTTGAGCGAACCAGAATCCAAGCGGCGCGCCGCCGAGAGAAAACTGATCAAGGAATTCACGGAACAGAATGCCTGCGCCGAAGCTGGCCAAAAACCAGATAATCAAGAGCGAGACAGTCAGCCGCAAAGTTGCTCGCCAATAGGTTTTTGGGTTGGATGTTTGCTCTGCCATGATAACTCCCCAGTTTTGATTTTATTATGGGACATTTTTCCGCGAAAGGAAGAGCAAGATTTGCATCTTGCAATTCATCGCGCCTGCCCCCATTTCACCCCAATGACCAATGACACACATAACGACCTCCCGCCGCTATCCGACGATCACGTCTCTGTCTTTCAGCTCGACGGGCAACCCGTGCGCGGGCGGGCGGTAAACCTCGGCCAAGCGTTGGATAAGGCGCTGGGGACAGACCGCTATCCTGAACCCGTCGCGCGGCTTCTCGGCGAAGCGATGATGATCGGCGCGATTGTGGCGCGGGCGCTCAAATTTGACGGTCGCTTGGTTGTGCAATGTTACGGGACGAATGACGGGGCGGTCTCGCTATTAATGGCAGACTGTACGACGGACGGAAATATTCGCGGCTATGCGCGCTGGAACGCTGACAAGCTGAAAGAGATTACGCTGGATAGCCGGAACCCCGGCGCGGACGCCTTGCTGGGCGGCGGGACGTTTTCTATGACCATCGACCAAGGCCCGGACATGGACCAGTACCAAGGCATTGCCGAAATTGAAGGCGCGCGTCTGTCCGATTGCGCTGAGCATTATTTCAAGCAAAGCGAACAAATCCCGACGCGCATTCGCCTCGCCTGCGGCCAAGTTAGCGTCCCAGGTCAAGCGCCGAGCTGGCGCGGGGGCGGAATGATGATACAGCGCGTGGCCGGGGATACGGCGCGCGGGGACACAGAGGATTCGTGGGCGACTTCAAAGGCTTTGTTCGATACCATTACGGACGCGGAATTAATTGATCCGGATCTGTCGCAAAACGCCCTGCTCTATCGTCTGTTTCATGAGAGTGGCGTGCGATTAATTGAGACTGCGCCCGTGACCGCGAAGTGCCCGTGCTCGCGCGCACGCTTGGAGGAGACTTTCAAAAGTTTTGACAAAAAGGCGATCGAGGACATGGTAGAAGACGGACTCATTACGGCGAATTGTGAATTCTGCGCGAGTGAATACGTCTTCAAACTGTCAGAGATTTAAGAGCGCCAGAACGCCGGAGTCAGGACGACAAGAAATGTCACGATCTCGAGACGGCCAACTATCATCGCGGTCATCAAGACCCATTTCGCTGCGCCGGGCAGGTCTTGGTATGTCCCCGACGGACCAATAATATCGCCGAGGCCGGGACCGACATTCGCCACCGCGCTCCCCGCGCCCGACCACGCTGTAATCGGGTCAAGCCCAATGAGCGAGAGCAGAATGGCCGTGACTGCAAATGTCATGAAGAACAGGAAGAAATATCCCATCACGGAATAGACAACGGCTTCGGGCAAAGGCTTGCCCCCGTACCGCAGCGGCGCCACCGCATTCGGGCGCGGCATTTTGAAAACGTAGGCTTTGAGCGCGATGAACGCGACTTGGTAACGGAATATTTTGATGGAACACGCGGTCGAGCCCGCGCAACCGCCAATGAACATAAAGGCGAAGAAGGCCGAAACGGCGAACGGCCCCCACGCATTATAATCCGTCGTCGCGTAACCCGTGCCTGTCACAATCGAGATCGTGTTAAACGCGGCCAGGCGCAGCGCGTGGGTCTCGCTCATCTCGCTATTGATCCATAAGTACACAGTTATCATCACGATAAGCAAGGTCATAATACCAAGGAAAGCCCGGACTTGGCTATCGCGGAACGGGGCTGTGGTACTGCCGCGCACCAAGAGCAAATACATGCCAAATGGCAAAGCGCCCGCAAGCATGAACGCAATGCCCACAAGGTCTGCGCCGTTATCCATGAACCCGCCCATGGACGCATCGGATGTGGAATAGCCCCCTGTCGCCAGCGTCGTCATGGCATGGCAGACCGCATCAAACCCGCTCATCCCTGCGAGCATGTATCCAACCGTGCACAGCGTTGTGAGGCCTAAATAGAGGAGACCAATAGCCCCTGCTAGCGAAGCGGCGCGGGGCAGAATTTTTTCGCCCATGTCTGAGCTTTCAAGGCGGAAGAGCTGCATGCCGCCCACTTTGAGCATCGGAAGAACAGCCATCGCCGTCACGATAATTCCGACGCCGCCAAGCCATTGTAATATAGAGCGCCAGAGCAAAATGCCCTTCGGCATATCATCAAGCCCTGTGAGAATGGTCGCGCCCGTCGTCGTAATCCCGGAGGTCGACTCAAATAGGGCGTCTGTCAAGCCGAGACCCAGCGGGTTCATCATAAAGGGCAAGGCCGAGAAAATCGAGAGCGCGGCCCAAGACAAGACTGTCAAAAGGAACGCCCCGCGCGCGCGTAGATCTGGTTTAGGCGTGTAATTGGCGAGGGCCAAAACCGCGCCAATCAGGACTGTCAATATTCCCGAAATACCGAAGGTCTGCCAGCTGCGGTCTTCATAAACATAGTCCACAATCATCGGCGCAAACATGCACGCACCCAGCGCGGCAATCATAAGTCCGACAACGAAAAAGACGGGGCGAAAATCCAGCATGACCCGCTTTAAGGCAGCTCTCTTGCGATGCCAAGCGGTAGATTAGCCTTAGAATAGTATGGGGATTTGATTGTCTTGCTAACCTCTATCGCTTAGAAGTCAAAATGAAGGGGCAAATATTTCGCCCTGTGAGGTAAATTATGTCCCCCTATTTCCGCCTTAGCGCCGCTTTTTTAGCTCTCTCTCTCGCGTCATGCGGGGAGAAAACAAAAACGCCAATGGAGACGCCCGCAGCCGAGCAAGCTCTGGACGCTGTCGGGATTGATACCGCTGCCAAGACAGAAGCGGATGTGCCCAAGCCTGAAAAATCAACTGGGCTAACAGATAAGGTCGGGTGGGGCCAACTGACCCCGGAACGGCTCAACGCGGATCCGTCAATTTCCGGGCCAAGCCTTCGCGGCGCAAAAATTTCCCCTGACGGCACTCAGGTCACAGTCCTGCAGGGCCGAGCAGATGATGCGAGGCAACAAGATCTTTGGTCTTATGATCTGGAAACCGGCGTCGGCAAAGTCTTAGTCAGTTCAACTGATCTGCTCGGCGCGCCAGAAACCTTATCGGACGAAGAAAAAAATCGCCGTGAACGCATGCGCGAATATGGCAGCGGCATTGTCTCCTACCAATGGGCCGGAGATAACCAGCTGCTCTTCCCGCTTGGCGGCGATATTTTTAGTTACGACCTCAAGGGCGCCAAGGCGCAGCGCGTCACGGAAACAGACGGTTTCGAAACGGACGCCAAAGTTTCCAATGACGGGCAACATATGTTTTATGTTCGCGCCAACGAGCTTTACACGGCGGACCTGAAATCAGGCCGCGAGACACAACTCTCATCCGGCGGTACTGAGACAATACGGAACGCGACCGCCAGCTTCGTCGTACAAGAAGAGTTTAGCCGCTCAACTGGGTATTGGGTCTCACCGGACGCATCGAAAATTGCCTACACGCAAATCGACGAAAGCCCTATTGCGATTGAAAACCGCATTGAGTTCAGCGCCGACGGTATTGTTAATGTGGCTCAACGCTATCCTTTTGCAGGCACGGCGAACGCAACGATTAAACTCGGTATTGTTTCCCGCAAAGGCGGCGAACCTATCTGGGTTAACCTCGGGGAAGACGAAGATATTTATCTCACGCGCGCGCGCTGGAATGCGGACAGCTCTGCTCTTTGGGTTGGCCTTATGTCCCGGGATCAGAAAACCCATACAATGTACACGATTAATCCAGCTGACGGCAGCATGACGAAACTGTTTAGCGAAGAAAGCGATGTCTGGGTCAATTTGGGCAGTGACTTCAAAGCGTTAAAAGACGGCTCATTTTTATGGTCGAGCGAGCAAGGCGACAAACGACAAATCTTTAACGTGAGCGCAGACGGCGCAATGAAAGCTGTGACGCCGGACGACCTCTTGGTCAATAGCATGAACTGTGTCGATGAAGACTCCGGGCATATTTATGTGACAGGCTGGAATGACACACCATTGGAGCGCCATATCTTCAAAGTCGGTCTAGACGGAACGGGCCTCACACAAATCACTAAAACTGAAGGCCGTCACAGCGCCTCTTTTTCAAAAAACTGCAGCAGCTATATCGGATATTTCTCGGGTTCGAACACACCGCCGCAAACGCGCGCGTATAAATCCGATGGTAGCCCGCTGACATGGCTGAATGAAAATGCGCTGGGCGCAGGACATCCTTATCAACCCTATCTCAACTCCCACATCTCGCCTGAATTTGGCCAGGTCACTGCCGAAGACGGCACGCCCCTTGATTATGTCATTTATAAACCTACGGATATGAAAGACGGTGAGACACGGCCGGCTATTACGCTTGTGTACGGCGGCCCTCATGCGCAGCGCGTCCACAAAGGATGGCAAGGCGGTTTTCCCCAAATGCTCGCGGACCACGGATTTGTCGTCTTTCAACTCGACAACCGCGGCGCAGGCAATCGCGGGAAAGCTTTTGAAGCGCCGCTATACCGGGCCATGGGCGGCGTCGAAGTTCGCGACCAAGCGGTCGGCGCAAAATGGCTCCGCAGCCAGCCTTATGTCGATGCAGACCGCATGGGTGTTTATGGCTGGTCATATGGCGGCTACATGACATTGCACATGCTCGCGCAAACGGACGATTATACGTCCGGCGTTTCGGGCGCGCCTGTTACCGATTGGGCGCTTTACGACACAGCTTATACTGAGCGCTATCTCGGCGACCCCAACCCCGGCACGCCGAATTACACAGAAGGCTCATATGAGAATGGCAGTGTCTTCGCCCATATAGACGGGCTGACAGAACCGTTCCTACTCATACATGGCATGGCCGACGATAATGTCGTATTCAGAAATTCCATCAAATTGATGGGCGAGTTACAGGGACGCGGACAACAAAACTTCCGGCTCATGACCTACCCCGGCGAGAAGCACGGCTTCCGTAACAAAAACAACCGGATTCACCGCGACCAACAAATCTTGAATTATTTCTTAGAAACGCTGGGTCAAACAGACTAGCTATAACTTATCGGTATTATTTTGATTTAGGAATTAGGAGACGCAGTGCCAGTCATTGAGGTTTTGGCCTACACCTTATGTGCCGCCGGCATAATTGGCGCGGCCATTCCTTTAATCCCTGAGCAAATCTGGTGGCTTAGAGCTTGGACGTATCCGCGCGTTCAAATGGCCCTTATTAACACGGGACTCCTGATGTTGTTCCTCTTATTGGTCGGCGTAACCGGGGCGGTTAGCGGGTTAATTGCAATAGGCTTGATCCTTACAATTATGCTGTGTCTACGCGACATTTTACCGTTCATGCCGTACATGCCGAAGCAAAGTCCCGATTTAACCTCACCCGACTCAGGCGCATCGATAAAAATGGTGCTGGGCAATGTACTGATGGAGAACGAGAACGCCTCTGAGCTTTTAGTCTCCATACGGCGCAAAAATCCTGATTTGGTTTTTATGGTGGAAACGAATGCCAAATGGCGCGGATATCTATCGGAACTTGAAGCAGAATATCCATACACCTATCTTTTGCCGCTCGAGGACTTCAACGGCATGTTATTTTATTCCAGATACGAGATTCTGAATGTGAGTGAACGTTATCTGGTGCAGGATCACATTCCCTCACTTTCGATTGATTTGAACCTTGGTCAGCAAACTGTTAGGTTTTTTGGTGTGCATCCACGTCCGCCGCGACCGGAAGACGATACAGAGAAGATGGACCGCGAGCTTGATATCATTGCGGCAGAGGCCAAGAATTGTCCGCATCCAGTTATCGTCAGCGGTGACTTGAACGATGTAGGCTGGTCCGCCGAAACTAAGAGTTTCCTTCAAACAAGCGGGTTGTTAGATCCCCGCCGGGGACGCGGGCTTTTCAATACCTTTAATGCCAAAAATCCGATTGTCAGATGGCCTTTAGACCATTTGTTTCACTCTCAACATTTTGGCACAATCGCCATAGAGCGCTTGCCAAAATTTGGGTCCGACCATTTTCCGATGTTCGTGCATTTAGGTCTTAAGATTGGAGTTTCTCATGACTGACTGGATGGCTATGGCGCCGGAGCGCGCCCTGTTTATTTTTATTTCTGCGATATTGACCTATGCCGCGCTAATCCTATTCACACGTATCGCTGGCGTACGCAGCTTTTCCAAAATGAGTGGATTTGACTTTGCCGTCACAGTTGCCATCGGCTCTATTTTTGCGTCGGTTATTATGGCTAAGGACCCCTCCGTTATTCAAGGCATCGTGACGTTGGCCATATTGTTTTCCTTGCAAATTAGTTTTGCTTACTTGCGGTCCCGTTTAAATTGGGTGGCAGGCATAGCTGACAATAAACCGCGTCTAATTATGATTGGGCAAGACATTCAGCATGACCAGCTCAAGAAAGCGAAAATGACTGTGAGTGACCTTCACGGAAAGTTACGGGAAGCGAATGTCACTAACCTTTCCCAAGTAAAGTGTGCGATTGCAGAAACGACGGGTGACGTTTCGATTCTGCATGGTTCTGATGAGACGGTCAAAGTTTCGCCTGAATTACTCGAAGGCGTAATTGGCGCTGAACGGATGCTGTCCTAAAGTATAGCCAAGAACAACGCAGCAGCTCCCGCTGCGGCCAGCCACTTATTTCGCTGCGGACTGCTGACGCGGTTACACAGAAGCTCTTCCACGAAATGCTCACAATTGTAAGACAAAACAGAATACTGGCGCTGCGACGCAAGCCCTTTGGCGCGGTTGACAAGGTCTATGTCTGAAAAGGAGCGTCCAGATTTCCACGTCCATTTGATGTCCCGGCCCATAGCCGCACTTTCAACGGTTGTCAGGCGAATATGTTGCTTGGGTGTGTTGTGCAGAACAAGTCCGGAAGGGAGCGCCACGAAGGCATGATTCACAATGCCTTTTTTGCGGACGTATCCTACGCGGTAATTTTGAGTCATATTATTCGCGTGAGCCATAAACAACACATAGCGATAAACGATAAAATTTCAACAGGAAAATACTGTGCTAGTTTTCAGCAATATTCTTTAGCCTTATGGCCTCGATAATTTCACCGCGCACTAAGGCTGTTTCAACAGACGTCGGGTCGGCGATAAGTGCGCGTTCAATATCTGAGCGAGCCTCTTCGTATTTGCCTTGTTTTCGGCGAGCATCGGCGCGGTAACGCAGAGCTTCCGGATGCTCAACTTGAAAAACCAGGGCATTGGACAAATCTATTTCAGCATCAGCATATCGCCCTAAAAGCGCATAAGCGCGGGCTCGGGCAATGCGTAAATCGACATGAGTCTCATCAAGTTCAAGGCCGGCTGTTGATGACCCATAAGCACGGTTTGGCAATTCCGAGAGAAGCCAAAAATTTGCGGCTTCGGCAAAATAAGCGAGCCGCATTGTATTATTCCCGCCATCAGGCGACTTAGCTAACTTATCCAAGCGATACGCGGCTTCTTCTTTTTGGCCGACAGCGAACAAAGCCATAGCCTCGCAATGACGCGCGCGGCGTCCCCCGCCTTCGGACCGCCAAATCATCGCCTCTTCATACGCAATATCCGCGTCCACAGAAATTTTCTCCAGACATGTTTTATGCTTGGCATCAAACGCGGCTGTGTAATCTGCGGCCATGGCCGTGCTACCCATAACTTGGCTTGTGAATGGCATTGCAAACAGAGCGGTAACCGCTAGAACTCGTTTCATATTCATACCGTGCTTTTATCGGGGGAACACCAAAGCAGCAATGGGGACAACTGTTAAAAGTCAGTCACAAAAGCAGGTTCTTTTGTTGGGCGCAGGGTATACGGCGAAGGCGCTTATTCCCGCCTTGCTCGCGCGCGGCTATGCCGTGACGGCCACATCTCGCTCGCCGCAAACATTAGAGGGGTTAGGTGTCCAAGCAATTATGTTTAATACCAAGCCAACACCCGAGCTTCGTAAAGCCCTTGCGCGGGCACACATCATTATATCGTCCATACCGCCCAAAGAGGGCTGCGATCCTATCATTCAGTCCCTTGCCGGTGATTTTAGGCAGCACGCGCCAAATATTGAATGGGCTGGATATCTTTCGGCAACAAGTGTTTACGGCGATAGGGACGGCCAGTGGGTCTTTGAAAATGAACTGTTAAAGCCAGGTACACAGCGCGGTAAAGACCGCGTTTCAGCGGAATTGGACTGGATGGAGTCCGGCGCGCCTGTTCATATTTTCCGGCTAGCCGGAATTTACGGGCCGGGCCGCAATCCATTTGATAAACTCCGTAACGGCACCGCGCGCGCCGTGATTAAACCTGGTCACATCGTTAACCGCATACATGTTAATGATATAGTTTCCGTCATTCTCGCCGCGATAGACCGGCCAGATCCCGTCCAGGTGTTTAATATCGCAGATGACACTCCTGCCCCGCCGCAGGATGTTTTAGACTTTGCGGCAGACCTCATCGGCGAGAAACGTCCCCCTCACCTCCCGTTGGAGACCGCAGATATTTCGCCCATGGCCCGCAGTTTTTACGAAGATAATAAGCGTGTCAGTAATGCTCGGGCGAAAGCGTCCTTTGAGTGGACGCCGCAATACCCCGATTACATATCAGGCCTGAAAGCTGTGTTAGCTGCAGAGACAGACATCTAAATTACAAACCTTACCGTAGCTAAGTCATCCCGTAATCGTGATGCGCCGCGTTATTGAGATATAAATATTACGTCCATAAGGTTTGACCATGTTATTCAGAGTTTTGACATTCGCCGTTTTTCTATTCGCTCAAAGCGCGAGCGCGGCAGAGCTTTCGCCTTTCACTCTGTCGCCTTCAGACGCCGACCTCCTGAAACAAGGAGACGCCGTTGTAAAAGTCTGGCGGGACAAGGCGCGTGATGACAAAGCGATAGATGTTTTTGGCGCAATTGATATTCCTGCCCCGCAAAATATTGTCTGGGATATAATGACGGATTGCGCCCGCACAGAAACCATCGTCCCGCGTATGAAGTCTTGTGAGGTGGTTGACGCGGCCCCTGACGAGAGCTGGGATATTCGCGAGCAAAAGTCCAAAGTGAATTTTATGATTACCCATACGAGCCGTTTTCGGTCTGACTATGTAGACGGGAACAAGATTCTTATTGAAAATGCCGGCGGGGACATGAAAATCCAGCAGGGTATTTGGGAGCTGATTATTCTGTCGCCGACCCTGACCCGGCTGCGTTACCGCGCCGCGACAGCGCCGTCATTTCCTGTGGCTACGTCCAGATTAATAAAAGGGTCTCAGGAAAGCCTGCCTGTTATTTTAAATAATCTGCGGGAGGCTGCGAAAGCGGATTACCTAGATCTTATAGACGCGGATTCGCGCTAAGCTGACTTTGCGCTTCGCGTTCAGTAATATAGCCGCGCGCCCGCATACAGCGATCAAAATCAGCCGCGACAGTAAAGCCTTCAGAGTTTGTTACAAACAACCCACCGGCTAATGTTTCGCAGGCTTGCCAGTCGGACATGTTAGATCCGCCGCCCATTTTCACATAGGAAATATCTTCATCGCTCGAGGCTTCTAAGACAGGCGCGGGTTCAGGCTGGACGACACGTGATCGGACCTGAGGAGCAGGACGATAAACTTTTACGCCGTGGTCTCTGTAAACACCCGTAACCCGCTGTGGATTCTCATATGAAGCTCTGGGCATTAGCCCTCTGAGCTGCGGAGCAGACGTTTCGCTAGGGGTTACGCGAAAATTCATGGGCGCATTAAACCCTGTCTCAGCGCCTTTAAAAACTTGGTGCCGATAGGATTGAATCCCCAAACGGCGCTCCAGAAGAGCCGTATTCAGCCCTGCATCGCCTGAGTCGAACCCCGAATGAGCCGTAACGGTAGGTTTGGCTTCAAATATAGGCGTTATTGCGGCACAGCCTGAAAGCGTGGACGGAAGTAATACCGCTAAAATTATCAATGGGAGACGCGTCATAGCTTTAAACTTTCATTTTCTGTGCTGTTTCAGTCCATTCCAAGCAATCTCCGTGCCAAATCGCCTTATACAGCGCGGCAATTAAAGGCTTTGTCTGAAGCGAGACGCGGGCTATAACGCGCAATCAGAAATTGGAATCGTCTATGAGCCCCTCACGTTTTGAAAAACTTTCCGCCGCCGCGCAGGTTTATGGTGAACGTAGTTTCGATAATTATGCCCAAATCCGCTCCACGGCTGAAGCCCTGCGCGATGGGTTTTGCGAATGGCTCGACAGTTCGACAAAATGCGTGTTTTTAGTTCCCCCGCAGGGCGCTTTTCAGGCGCAGAATTACGGCTCTGGGGCGTTTTCTGTATCGGGACAAGGGTTTCTACCGCTTGAGCCTCTG
>Ga0209187_1002359_pt1 | contig 18178 bp, 20 predicted proteins | sample BantaG_FD_187430 | JGI IMG/M metagenome (GOLD analysis project Ga0209187, IMG submission 187430) | Marine algal microbial communities from Bantry Bay, Ireland - BantryBay_4 metaG (SPAdes) (version 2) | ecosystem: Host-associated > Algae > Red algae > Unclassified | place: Bantry Bay, Ireland...
TAGGACAGCACCCGCATCGCCCTCAACTGATCCGACTCGCCGCCCAGTTACTAGCCACCCCAGGACTGAGCCCAAAGCGACTCGCCACCCTAGCCGTTCAGGAACGTTGCCTCACGACGATCTCCTACATCACCCAGTCAGCTCGCAACGTTCAGCAGGCCCCAGAGCAGACCAAATTCTGGACCCAACTCGCCGCCGAGCTCAACTCCGCATCCAAGCACAGCCCTCCAAGCTACGACACCACCTCAGGCGTCCTCCCACATCCCAGCAGGTTCGTCGCCCAAACCGGCTACGTCCGCGGGGGCAGCAGAACAGTAGCGCCCCAAAAACCAGATTGGCTCGCCCCCATCCTGCCCCAAGAATGAGCGGAAACCCTGAGACCATTCTCCGCACCCTCGATGGCTACCTCACCGAACCAACCGAGCTGATCATCTACGGCCGCGCCGCCCTCGACCTCGGCTATCCGGCATCCGACTCCGACCGAAATCCAGACTTCTCCTCGACCCTCGACGTCGATGCCATCCTGCCATCGGAAAAAATCGACACCATCGATCAGGATGACCAGTTCTGGAATGCGATCGAACGCACCAACGAAGACCTCTCCACCTCCGGACTCTACATCACCCACTTCTTCCAAGACGACCAAGTCATCCTCCGCCCCCAATGGCTCAGCCAAATCGAGCCGATTCATCTTTCCCCACCATTGGCTCTCTTGCAATTAGCCCGCCCGCACACCATCGACCTAGCCCTGACCAAGATGATGCGTATCGACCCCCAAGATCGCGACGACCTTCTCTATCTCACGTCAACAATGACAGCCGACGAACGCCAAACCCTCATCGCCAGCTTCCCCTCCGCCTCCTGCCCAGAAATCCCCGAAATTCTCCAGGCATTCGAAGCCAACCAGCAATGGCTCACCGACCACCTACCCTGCTAGTCGGATGTCGGATGTCGGATGTCGGATGTCGGATGTCGGCAAATAAAAAATTCGCGTCCAATTCGCGTCCATTAGCGGTTCCAAAAAAACTCGCCACCCAAACCTTCCGTTCGTTTCCGCATTTTTGCCCCGGCTATCTCCGCTTCGCTCCGATTGTGGTCAAACCTCCCTCTGCCTCTCCGCCGCAATTTAAGTTTCGCTCCTTTCGTAATTTTCGTGGTCAATCCCTCGTTGCCTCTCAGATCATTAGCGTCAATTAGCGGCACATTTCCAAACTCCCCTCTGCCTCTCAGCATTTTCGCGTCTTTTTCGCGTCTTTTTCGCGTTTTTTCGCGGTCCCAATTTTCCCTCTTCTATCCCACACATGACAGACGAAGAAAAAAAACAAGCGCAGGCCTACCTTGCGGCAAAGGACAAAGGCTTTGCCCGGATCGCTAGCCTTAGGAAGGACTCGATTGGCAAGCTCACCGACCAGGCCGCGGTGGATGCCTTCAACCAAATTGCCGCACAAGTTCCTCCAAGTAATTCGTCCCGCCCCATCACTGGCCTCATTACCCAGCAAGCTTGGTTCTCACGCCTTCACGGCTCGTAACCCCTGAACCCTTCTTCCGAGAATGAACGCACCTCTCCTCGATGCAGCAGCAGAAGTCGAAACCTCACTTCAGGAGATGAAACTTCGTTTCTGCTTCATTGGAGGAATCGCCGTTCAGCGCTGGGGCGAACCTCGTAATACCCTTGACCTTGACCTGACCGTTCTTGCTACCTTTGGTGCAAAAGAGCAGGTCATCGACCCTCTGCTCGACGCTTTTACCGGACGCATCGAAGACAGCCGCGACTTCGCACTCGCAAACCGAGTGCTCCTTCTTCGGACCTCCTCGGGAATCGATATCGACATCGCCCTCGGAGCTCTCCACTTTGAAGAGCGCTCCATCGACCGAGCCTCACTCTGGAGCCTAGGCGACAATGCCGCCATCACCACATGCTCCGCCGAAGATCTCATCGTCCACAAAGCCTTTGCCAACCGTGACCGAGATTGGGCCGACGTTCGCACCATCATCAACCGCCAACAAGACACCCTCAACTGGGAACAAATTCTCGATGATCTAACCCCTCTAACCGAGATCAAAGACAGCCCCGAGATTCTCGAAAAACTGAATCAGTTGCGGTGAGTCTCGCCTTCCAGATCCCCAAAATCAGCGTCCCATTAGCGTCCATTAGCGGTTCCAAAAAAACTCGCCACCCAAGTTCCATCCAATTTCCCTCTTCTCCCCCTCTGCCTCTCAGGAAATTTGCGCCCATTTTCGCGCCCTCCGCGGTCAAAAATCCAAGTCCGCCCAGATTCGCGTCCATTCTTCCCATTTGCGGTTCAAACTAAGTCCGCTCAGTTTCCCTTCCTTTTCCGCGTCCCTTTCGCGGTCACCTCCCCGTCCTAATCCATGAGCGATAAAAGCGACATCCTCATCGACGTCCAGAACGTCTCCAAGAAGTTCTGCCGCGACTTCAAAAAATCCCTCTGGTACGGGGTAAAAGACACCGCCTCCGATCTCTTCCGCCGCAACAAGGGCCAAGCTAGCCCAGCAGCAGACACCACCAACACCCCAAACCTTCCTCATTCCTCATCCCAAAATTCCTCATTTCCCCCTCCGCTCCGGGAAGGAGAATTTTGGGCCAACCAAAATATCTCCTTCCAGGTGCGAAGGGGAGAGTGCCTCGGCCTGATCGGCCACAACGGTGCCGGCAAGACCACGCTGCTGAAGATGCTCAACGGCCTGATCAAGCCCGACACCGGCACCATCACCATGAAGGGCCGCATCGGCGCCCTCATCGCCCTCGGCGCCGGCTTCAATCCCATCCTCACCGGCCGCGAAAACATCTACGTCAACGGCTCCATCCTTGGGCTCTCCAAAAAAGAGATCGACGCTAAGCTCGACGAGATCATCGACTTCGCCGAGATGGAAAAAGCCATCGATGCTCCAGTCAGGACTTACAGTTCGGGGATGCAGGTGCGCTTGGGGTTCGCGGTGGCCTCGTTCATGGACCCCGACATTCTGCTCGTCGATGAGGTCTTGGCAGTCGGCGACCTTTCGTTCAAGAACAAGTGTAGCCAGCGGATGCAAGCCTTCCGCAACTCCGGGGGCTCACTCATTCTAGTCAGCCATTCCATGCACTCGATCCAGTCGAACTGTGAGCAGACGGTGCTTCTTGATCAGGGAAAAATCGTCGCCTGTGGTGAAACTTCGGAGTCTATCGCCATCTACAACAACCTTCAGCTCGCGTCCCCGGAAAAGGCGTCTGAGGAAGGAACGCTCGGCGCCGCGGGGGACTACAACATCACCTCGTTTACAGCGGCCCCTTGCGAAGGGGACAAGATCTTCCCCAACCAGTCGATCGATCTCACCCTCGAAGTTGAGTCCCGCGAGGTTCGGGACAACATCTACTTTGTCTTCATCATCCAGCAGACCGACGGCTCCTACATCACCTCTTGCGCAGCTGGAACCCGGACCGACGAAACCACCTTGCACGAGGGCACGAACCGCTTCCACGCCCACATCGAACACCTACCGCTTTGTCCTGGCACCTACTTACTCGCGGGTGGGCTTTGGGCCAAGGGCCAAGGGAACCCCATCGTCACCATCGGCTACGACGATCCGCCGGCAAAATTCCAAGTCCACGCGTCGGGAAGCTCAGCAGACAACAGCCACGCAGCCAATGGCGATCTGGTGCACATGGACTCTCTAGGACTGACCTGGGGATCTAGGCAACCTGCCGAAATAGCCAACCACAAAGCGTAGCCACTGCTCAGATCAAGCCCATGCTCCAAAAAATCCTCAACCGCCTCGGACCCACCACCACTGCCCCTCAGGCAAGCGGTAGCGTGCCGGTCCAAAAAGCGCCCCTCCCGTCTGCTGAGAGGCTCCTCGACGATCTCTTCACTCGTCTCAAGGGGTTCGATTTCAATCCGGAACACGCCATCGACATCGGCGCAAACAAGGGCCGATGGACGAGAAGCGCTCTGGAGCACTTCCCCGATGCCCACTTCTCCATGGTCGAACCCCAGCCGGCGATGGCCGAGTTCCTCCAACCGATGGTCGATCAGAACTCGAACATTCACTTTCATCCTGTCGGCGCAGGCTCGGCTGACGGCTCTCTTCCCTTCACCCTCTCCGACCGCGACGACAGCTGCTCCTTTTTACCGACCGAAGACCTTGCTAAGGAGCGCGGGCACCAGCGAATCGACGTGCCGATCCGCACTCTTGATTCGATTCTCCAAGACTCGACGCTCCCTGCTCCGACCCTGATCAAGATCGACGCCGAAGGCCTAGATCTCGAAGTGTTGAAAGGCGCGCCGAAAACCCTCGCTTCCGCTGAAATCCTGCTAGTCGAGGCGGCGGTCGCCAATCCTCGCTTTCCCAACGACCTCGGAACCGTCCTTACGACCGCTTCCAAACTCGGCTACCGCCCGCTTGACCTGACCGACCTCAACCGGCCCCACCCCCACGGCCTTCTGTGGCTCGTGGAGATCGCACTTGTGCGCGAAGCCAGCCCACTTGGTCAGCGGATCTCCCAAGTTTGCACGGGCCCAGCGCCCAAGGCATAGAGCCTTCCAAAGAATGGACCCTGAGCCCATCCACGTTACCAAATCCTTCCTTCCCCCGCTGGAGGAATACACAGCTCTCCTTGAGGGCATCTGGGAGCGTGGCCAACTCACCAACAACGGTCCACTGATAAAGGAACTCGAAGAACGCCTTCGCCAGCACTTAGGCGTCAAGCATCTGGTTCTCACGGCCAATGGCACTCTCGCCCTACAGATCGCAATCAAGGCGATGGGGCTCAAAGGCGAGGTAATCACCACGCCGTTCTCTTACGTCGCCACCACTTCGGCCCTCGTCTGGGAAGGCTGCACTCCAGTCTTCGCCGACATCGAGCCCGACACCCTCACGCTTGACCCAATCGAAGTGGAAAATGCGATCACTCCGCAGACAAGCGCCATCCTCCCCACCCATGTGTATGGCAACCCCTGCGACTGCGAAGCCCTCGCCGAGATAGCCGATCGCCACGGCATCCCTTTGCTCTACGATGCCGCCCACGCCTTCGGTGTCGACTACCTAGAGAAGCCGATCATGACCTACGGCAATGCGTCGATCATCAGCTTCCACGCAACCAAGCTGTTCCACTCCTGCGAAGGAGGCGCTATCGCTACCGACGACGACGACCTTGCGGACCGAATGCGCTACATGCGTAACTTCGGTCACGACGGTCAGGAAGCCTTCTTTGGAATCGGAGTAAATGGCAAGATGAGCGAGCTTCATGCCGCGATGGGGCTCGCGAACCTTCCGCACCTGCAGACCATGGTGGAGAAGCGCCAGCACGCTTTCCAAACCTACCGTTCCCTACTCGACACGCACAGCCCCTTCCGCTGGAGAAACGGAGGCACAGCCAACGGCGCCTACTACCCGTTTCTCTTTGCTAGCGAAGAAGCACTCTTCGACACTCGGGCCAAGCTCACAGACGCGGGAATCTTCGCGCGACGCTATTTCTACCCCAGCCTCGCTAAGCTCCCCTATGTCTACGGAAAGCCCCCGCCAGTGGCAGACGATACTGCCCGGCGAGTCCTCTGCCTCCCCCTCGCCTATGACCTTGACGAGGACATAGCACGACGGATTGTGGAATTAGTCATCTCGTGAAAGTAGCGCTTCTCATCATCCTCTGGCTCGTCATGGCCGGCGACATCGCCTCCACTGGGGGCACTGGCTATTTTCTGGAACGGCTACTGAACAAGCCAATTTCGGTTCTGTTCAAGGCCGTCGTCTTCGGAGTCCCGTTTCTGCTTCAATGGGCGGCGATCATCGGTATTCCTTTCCTGCTGTGGAGGTGGGTCCGCCCTCATCTTCCAGCGCTCCGCTCTCTTCCGATCCCGAAAGGCGCCCGCATCGCTCTGCTAGCAATCTTCCTCTGTCAGGTAGGCGCTCTCCTATTCCAGCATTCCCGCTACCCAATCTTACACATCGGGATGTTCGAGCACAGCCCCGGACTTCCCGACTATCCATCTAAGGTTACCCGCTACAAATACTATCTCGATGAACCGACGGGTCCCCGGGTTGTCGATATCCGTAGGCAAGGGCACTTTCTATTCTCGGATCTGCTTCCATGGAGCAACGAAATCAGTTTTTCGGCCTGCTTCCACAACCGGGATCTCCCACAGACATATCGATTCCTCGAGGAGGAACTACGTAGCCGCGGCTACTTATCCCCACTGAGATTGGGGCTAGAAAGTTACGATTTCAAAACCCATGAGCATAGCTTCGAAATCGCTCCAACCCGACCTCTTCAACCCGATGCTTACGGGCGGGTCGCACGAAAAACGATTTTTGACCCCTTGTATCCCAGTAGATGAGCCCGAGCCACACCATAGCTCGCCTGCAATGGCCGGCCTCTCCTCGATGGCTTGCGGCGTTGCGGATCGCACTCGGAATTGAAATTTTCTGGGCACTCCAGCGCCGCCTAGTCCCGTTTCTGCTAGAGACCGATCGAACCCTATCGACGAAATCTTACTTCCCTGAGACTCTTGAAGAACTCTTGTGGTCTCTGTTACCCGTTCTTCGGGCAGCGACCTCGATTGTCGCTATCTTCTTTGCCTTAGGGCTCGCCACTCGATTGGTTACGCCACTCCTTCTCGGTCTCTACATCCTTACTTATACCCCGATCTACTTGCGGTTCGATGCCCCTGTTCCCTGGCTCTATGAGTTAGCCCCGCTCATCTTTCTCTATTGGGCCAGAACCGCCGATGTCTGGTCTGTTGATGCTCTCTATCGATCTCGAAAACGGAGAGCTAGTGGCTCTCCTGATCCCAGAATCTACCGTTGGCCGCTCGAAGCCACCACCTGTTGGTTCGTAATCATCTATCTCTGGGCCGCCGTCGCAAAGTTCATTCCAATCCGGGAGGGACTGCAATGGGGGGATGGTGGAATCATCAGGTACATCCTCTACACCCGATTCCTCGATTCCCCCTCCTCTTGGTTGTTAGGAAGGCCACTGTTCAATTACGTAGATACGACATGGCCATTCACGATATTAGCTGTAGTCGCCTTGGCCACTGAGCTGAGTGTGATTCTACTTCTCCTGACTCGTGCAACCCACGTAGTCGTTCTAGGGGGATTATTCGGCATGCACGTGTTCCTCGCATTCATTGGGGTATTCGGGTTTCTGGAACACTTTCTGGTCCTCGCTATCGCGGTAGCAGGAACGGCCTTCCGCCCCAATCTCACGACCGATGCGTGATGCGAAAAATTTTCTACATCAGTCGCCGAGCCAATCTCGGTCCCTTTTTACGCACGCCCCCTCTGATCTAGCTAGTGAGTAAGCTAGCCTCCTTCAATTCATAGAGCTCTCTCGAGTATCTTTTCTAAAAAGCCGGAAAGCGGCCCACTGTTCAAACAGTTAGTGTTGTATCGGTGTTTTTCGAAAACCAAAATTCGTAATTCCTCTAGTGAACTTTCCTATACGACGAGCGACACCTGAAGACATGTCTCAGCTCACCTCCTTCTTCTTCAACCTATCTCCGGAGTTCGACCCCCCACTACAGGAACGGACGAACATAGCCGAATGGGTTGAAAAACTAATTGAGGCCGCAACCGGTTTTATTGCGATAGGTAGCGAGGGAGAAATTATAGGATGCGCGTTTGCCTACTGCAACGATCACGAAACCAAGCTCGCTTACGTTAGTATCCTTGCCGTTTCCCCAAAATCACAGAAGTCCGGTCTTGGCTCCGTCCTTTTTGAAACCCTACTCCGGAGCTGTTGGGAGGCCGGTATGAGTGCTCTCAATGGAAGATTCGACGGGAAAAAACAATGGCAGATCGATTTTTACCAACACCGTTTCGGAGCACGCCAACTCGAACAAGCGATTACCGACACCTATCCGGGAGCTGTATTTCTTCAAATCGACCTTGAACAAAGGTATGGAACAATTTCTGCCGGAAATCCAACGAATGAAGGATAGTTCCGTAAGACTATGAACATCTTAATTACTAGCGTTGGCCGTCGAGGATACCTCATCGATTTTTTTCGTCAGTCTTGCGAATCAGAGGATCGCATCCTCACCGCAAACTCCATCGTAGGCTCCCCCGGGAGCCTGCGCGCCGATCAGCATTTCGCGATTCCTCCAGCATCTGATAGCGCATTTAAGCAATCCCTCCTCAGTCTCTGCGAAGAACAGAAAGTCGACCTGCTTTTCTCCCTCCACGACTGGGAAGCTCCTGCTATCTCAGCGATTAAGCCCCAGTTGGCAGCCATCGGCACAAACGCTGTGGTACCCGATCCCAAAACTTGCCTGATCTGTCTCGACAAACTGAAAACCTACCAATGGGCAACCGAACGTGACATCCCCACTCCACGCTCTTGGGTTGATCGTGATGCTGCGTTGGACGAAGGTCAGTTTCCATTCATTGTAAAGCCACGCTATGGCCAAGGGTCTGTCGGTATCTTTAAAGTCGACAACGTCCCCGAACTCGACGCCGCACTTCTCCTTGCGGCGAAAGCAGCTAAACTATTCCCTAGCCTTAGTGGCGTTGATCAGGAAGCCCCCGCACTGTTAATCTCTGAATGGATAGAAGGGCGGCAAATCGGCATCAATGTAGTGAACAACTACAGCGGCGAATTCGCGGGCGCCCTAGCAATCAAAAAAGTCTCCTTTAGGAGCGGAGAAACAGAGGAAGCAACCACCTTAGTTGAGGACAATTTGAAGGCCACTGGTGAATTGATTGGCACCCATCTAGCACACTCCGGTATTTGCGATTGCGACATCATTGAAAGCGCAGGAACGAATTACCTTATCGAACTAAACCCTAGATTCGGTGGTCAATATCCGTTTTTTCATCTCGCTGGTGCAGATGTCCCCCGCTATTTGCGAAATCTTGCAGCTGGAATTTCCACACCCGAGTTACTCTCCTACACCCCGCAGCAAACGCGCACTAAGCAATTCTCCTTCTCGAAATAATAACCTCCGCAAGAATTCTCTGCAGTGTCTGTTTTACGTCATACAACCATGGAGAATACGTCCAGCAGTCGCTGCGCAATGAACGGGGCAAGAAGTCGATTTCGGCTATGAGGTGGTTGTCAGTGACGACTGTTCGACCGACGGACCTACCGATACTATGTGCCAGCCCTCTTGAAATTCACTACAATGTCTATCACCATCGGAGACGGCGCATTCGTGGGGGTGGAAGCCTCGATTATCCCGGGCATCTCCGCAGGCGAATACGCCATTGTTGCCGGGGGAGCCGCGGTAACTAGTGATGTCCCAGCACGGACGCTAGCCGCAGACGTCTCCGCCGCTATCAAAAAAATTTTAGCGTTAGGAGCTAAGGCTTCTGATCCAGCTAACAGACGCAACTAATTTCATGCCGCTCGATTCTCACCCAGAACAAGCCCCTGGCTTCCACCTTATCCCTGTGCACTTCAGGGCCGAGATAACCGATGTCACCTTGGATTCTGGCAGCGATGGACTTCACCCCAAACCGGTGGTCAGCATCATCATGCCGACGTTTCAGCACGGTGAATTCATTAGGCAGGCGCTTCAATCTGTCCTCGATCAGGAAACCAGCTTCCCAATCGAGATTCTGGTTGGGGACGATAGTTCGACAGATGGTGCCTACGAGATAGCAAGAGAGATTCAAAGGCAGCACCCTGAGCGCATCCGCCTCCTAGGTTCTAGTTGTAATCTCCATACTAGATTTCAACCCAGGATGAACGCCCTTCGTCTACTGAGTGTGGCTAGGGGAGAATACACAGCTCTACTTGAGGGGGACGACTACTGGACGGACCCTCAGAAACTTGAACGGCAAGTCGGAGCTCTACGGGCGAATCCTGACGCAGTGCTTTGTGTGACATACGGTCAGGAACTCATCGACGACCACCTGAAGAACGTGCCGCCCCCTTATGGTGGTCAGGAACAACTTTCTTGGACAACTATACTAACGAAGAATCAGCTTCATACAGCTTCCACTATTTTCCGGTCGGCTGCACTGCCAGCAAGCCACCCGGCCTTCCTAAAAGTCCCCTACGGTGACTGGCTAAATTACGTCCGAGCCTCCCTACAAAGCCCCATTTTGGTCATCCCTGAGCCAATGGTAGTCTATCGAAGACATGCCGGCGGCATTCACAGTGGTAGGCTTCCATTGGACCTTATTCCAGAGGCAAAAGTAATGTATGATATCTTTAAGGAACTGGTTCCCAAGGAACATCATTACTTCGTTGATCAATGCTGCAATCAATACGTCGCCAGTTTGCGAGAGGCGGCAACTGACGCATTCACTCCTGAATCCATCAAAGCTCAAATAGCTGACGGTAGTGAATCGCCTTATTGGTATGCCAAATGCCTAGTCTCCGCTCTTAAAGGAAAATTAAGAAGAGCGGCCCAAGTCCAGAGTCTCTCAAAGACCAATATTCCTGCCGATCCAACCAATGAAGCCGTAACTCCCAAGCGCCTACAGTCTAGAAGCAATCCTTAGGCCTGGCGCTTCGGGGCCCTAACCACTGTGATTTGGAACAAGTTCAGGCGAATGCTCAATCAAGTTTCCTCCGATAAGTAGTGGCCAAGAAAGTCCTGCTATCAGGCCCTTTCCAACTCTTGATCGCCACAGCTTCCCCTTCGACCGTTTAGCGAAGATTTAGTCCCCTTGCAGAAGCCAGTACACATTCGCCTCCCTCTATAACAAGCTCCCGTCCCTTCCCTATCCCAACGCACTCGGCGAGCGTGTCTGTATCGATGCCGACAGTAAGGAAGTCGTCATTCTAGTCGGATACATCGCCAAGGACCGTGCCAATGCCGGATTCATCGAACTCAAAAAAGACGTAATGATCCGAACCTCTGTAAGTGATTTCAACTCCTACGCCGCCGACAATCCCGAGGTCGCGGGCGAGTGCTATCTTCACACAGAAGACGACTTCTTGACGCCCCGCCTTTTCCTTCACGAGTGGACTCGAATCGCCACCCCATGAATCCCCTTTTCCTTAGTCACGACGCTTCGCAAACCGGGGCACCAGTGGTTCTTCTTAATTACCTGCGTTGGCTGAGAGCACAAACCCACTCGGATCCCGTCGTCCTCCTAGGTGGAGCCGGCCCACGACTACAAGATTTCGAAGACACGAGTCGGTGCCTTCTCGCGAAGCACGCCCCCTTTCAACTGACACGTCCCACTCCTGCTGCTCGATTCTCCAAAGAATGGACTGCTCGGCAAATGAGTAGGCTCAAGCCACAAGGAAGAATCCCTGGTGCACCCGAGCTATCGACCGTCGAATTCGACTTAGTCTACGCCAACACCGTTGCCACAGGTCCGCTTTACAACGCTCTCCCCTCCACATCAGGCTTAAGAGATCTTCCGCTTGTAGTTCACGTTCACGAGCAGGCTTCAACGATCAAACAACACGAAGAAACTTGGCAGGCAAAGTCCATCCTTGAGCGAGCTGATTTCATCATCGCCGCGAGTCAGTCCGTGGCCGATCAGCTTGTCCTGAATTTCCAAGTCCCAACGTCTCATATCGAAGTTATTAACGAGTTCATCGATAGGCCAGCTCAAAACCCGGATTGTATTGAGGTCCGCGAGCTATTCGGAATTCCTAAGGTTGCCCCCATTATTACAGGAGCAGGATCTATTGGATTCAGAAAAGGGTTTGATTTGTTTTGTAGTGCCGCCGTTCAAATCCTAAGAGATTGGGGGCAGAAAAGTCCAATGTCCGAGGCGCCCCACTTTATCTGGCTTGGAGCCGGAAATTCGGATTTAATTCACTGGGCAAAACACGATCTTCATACCGCTGGGTATGATCAGCATCTTCATCTTCCGGGGCTGGTCCCATCAATCGCCCCTTACCTGGCTGTTTCGTCCGTCTTTGCAATGCCATCTCGTGAGGATCCGTTCCCCTTGGTCAACATCGAGGCAGGCCTCCACGGGCTTCCAGTAGTTGCCTTCAATGACTCAGGTGGGAGTGCTGACTATGTCTCCAAGACAGGGGGCCGAATGGTTCGGTATGGTGACACGGTCGCAATGGCAAGTGAGATTACTTCCCTTCTAGAACCAGCTTGTTGGAACCAATCAGACCGAGACCGCGCAACCGCCGCTGTGGTAAAGAATTTCACTACTGACTCCCAGGCTCCGAAGATTTTTAAGCTACTCGAAGGTCTCGTTAGAACCCATTAGTCATTGGGTGGAATAAAAGTGAATAGCCTTCTCCAGCCCAAGCGGCAGGACTTAGTCCAGCCACAGTCCTGACCGCACATTGCTGTCTAGTATTAGAAAGAGTCGAAATCAGATTCTAAACGACCAGCAATGACCATTTCCTGCATCGTCCCGAACTACAACCACGCGCCCTTCTTGGAAGAGCGACTGGACAGTATTCTGGCGCAGACGCGGGTGCCGGACGAGATTATCCTCCTCGATGATTGCTCAACCGACGATAGCCGGGACATCCTTAAGGACTACGCGGAGCGCTACCCCAACCTAATCAGCTGTCACTTCAACGCCGAAAATTCAGGCGGGCCGTTTCCCCAATGGAACCGTGGGGTAGAGATAGCAAAAGGCGACATCATTTGGATCGCCGAGAGTGACGATAGTAGTCACCCCACCTTCCTTGAGACAACCTGTAATCTGCTAGAAGCAGATGCGACTCTTACCCTATCTTACACCCAGAGCTTGAACATCGACAGGGGCGGTAACCACCTAGGTAACCTTCTAATCAGCGGAGCTCCCCACACGCCCGGGAAATGGGATTCTGATGCCGTCTGGGAAGCCGATGAGATGATCCGCGACAGCCTCGGGATCTTCTGCTCAATTCCTAACGCCAGCTCTGCCGTATTCCGGAAAGAAGCTTACTTGCAGGACGGTGGTGCAGACGAGTCCCTCAGAATGGCCGGAGACTGGAAAACTTGGCTTTCCATCGCAGCAACTGGCGGCCGGATCGCCTACCTCGCTACACCTCTAAACCTCCACCGTTGCCATGGCGGCACGGTACGCTCAGCAAAAGTCGCCACCGGCACCAACCTTCTCGAATCTTACAAAGTGCTAAAATGGGCAGATCAGTGCGGTATCCTCGAACCTGAAACCAAGCGCCTAGCCCAAGCCTACTTCCGTTGGGTGTGGATTCTCCAACAGGGCCCAGAGAGGCAAACCACGGACAACCTCAATATCGCCAAAGAGGCATGGAAGTTCGACCCCAAGGCCAGCATCATGGCCCTCCGAATGATCCTGAAAAGACGCCTCGGAATCCTCAAACCATTAAACTGATATGAGTTGCTCTCTCATCACTGGAATCACCGGCCAGGATGGCTCCTACCTAGCCGAGCAGCTACTGGCACGTGGCGACTCTGTCCACGGCATCGTCCGCCGATCCAGTCAATTCAATAGGAACCGGATCGAGCCTTTGCGCGAGGCCTACCCCACCAGCCTCCATCTCCACTACGCCGATCTCCATGACACAACGGCTCTCCGTCGGATCATCGTATCCACTGCCCCTGAGGAACTCTACCATCTAGCGGGTCAAAGCCACGTCGGCCTCAGCTTCGAAATCCCCGAGTCCACCTTAAGCGAAGTCACCAACGCAACGCTTTCCATACTCGAGATCTGTAAAGACCAACCGAGTCCACCTAGAATTCTCATCGCCGGTTCCTCGGAGATCTTCGGTGCTCCCGTCGATGGACCACAAACAGAAGAGACTGCCCACCGGCCTACCAGCCCCTACGGTTGCGCGAAGAGTTGCGCTCTTCACCTGGGTCGGGTCTATCGAGAGGCGTTCGGTCTATTTGTCAGCGGAACCATCGCCTACAATCACGAATCCGTCAGGAGAGGGCCAAACTTCGTCACCAAGAAGATCACCAGCTCGGTTGCCCGGATCGCTCAGGGAAGTGACGAGATCATTCGTCTTGGCAACCTCGATGCCAGCCGCGATTGGGGATTCGCCCCTGATTACGTAGAAGCAATGACTCGCATTCTCGGGGCCGATCAGCCCGATGAATTCCTCCTTGCCACTGGGACTAGCACCACCGTGCGTCAGTTCGCTACTGCGGCATTCAAAGCAGCTGGCCAGCAGATCGAATTCGAAGGCACCGAACTCGACGAGATTGGTAGAGTCAACGGACGCAAGGTTCTGACGATTGATCCCCGATTCTTCCGCCCAGTTGACTCCACCACCCTTGTAGGTGATGCAGGAAAGGCGAGGCGTCTCCTGGGCTGGGAACCACAAACCAGTGGAGCGGCAGTAGCAGAAGCCATGGTCAAAGATGAAATCTCCCAATCCGACGGCGGAAGCAACCAGCTACAGGACATCTGATGAAGAAGCCTCAGGTAGTAATTGATGGCCTCGTCTTCGAGAGCGATTACCAGATCGGAATTTGGAGAGTGTTCTACGAAACCATGCGCCGGTCTTGTGCAGAGATCGACTACGTCCTCCTTCTTGCAGGGGAACCACTGCAGCCCATCCCTGACGGGGTCACCGTAGAACCAGCGTGGCACCGGATTCATCCGCCTCGCTTCGCTCTCATGGAGAGAATTTCTAAAAAACGGAATCGTCTCGACCAAGCAGCCAGACTCAAGAACGCGATCTGGCATTCTACCTTTTTTACCGCCGATCCACTTGGCACGGCAGCGACGGTAGTGACGGTATTCGACATGATCGCAGAGCAGCAACTCTACAAGATCGATACAGGAAGCCACAACCAACGGGCGCAGAAAGCAGAATCCATCCCTCAGGCCGACCATATTCTAGCTATTTCCGAGAAGACAGCTGAGGACGTCGTGCGTTTTCACCCTGAGTTCTCCGAGAAGTTCACGGTTATGCACCTAGGTGCAGAGCACTTGGACTGCTCCCCTTCTTCAGAACCAGTCCGAGCTGAGGCCCCTTACGCGTTATTTGTTGGGAGTCGCTTCTTCTACAAAAATTTTCAGGTCGTCATTGAAGCTCTCAGTTCCAACTCTTGGCCTGACGGCATTCGGCTCCGCGTCGTCGGATCTCCATTCTCTTCTGATGAGAAGCGGCTCCATTCCGCACTCGGCATCGCCAGCAAGATCGACCACGTCGGTAGAGTCTCCGACGAAGAACTTGCAACTCACTACCAGAACGCGACTTGTTTTCTCTTTCCGAGCCTAGCCGAAGGGTTCGGGATTCCCGTGATTGAAGCGCAGGCTCATCGTTGCGTAGCTGTCATCGCAGACACTCCTATCTTCCGAGAGGTTGCTGGGGAGGGCGCGGTCTTCTTCTCCGGAGAAGACCCAAACGCACTCTGCGAGGCCATCAACACTGCACAGGTCGCAACCGTGCAGAGCGATGTATTCAAAGCAGCCAAGGCGAACTTGTCTCGCTACTCGTGGAACAACGCCTCACGCATAACGGTAGAAACCTACAAGAAACTGTGCGAGCAGACGGCCAGATCTTAAACGAGAGCCGCGCTAATCGCCGTTACAGTTTCGTCTACTTCCAACTAAAATAGCACCACTCTAGATGATTTCTATTCTCACCTGTCCAAAGCCTTTTGTTGGCCACATTGGTATCATCCAGAACAATGCACTGAGGTCTTGGCGCGCCCTCGGCGATGACGTCGAGATCTTCCTCTGTGGAGAGGAAGATGGCATCCCTGAGGCGGCTGAACAGTTCGGGGCTATCCATCTACATGAGACTGAGCGAAACTCATATGGCACCCCGTTGCTGAACAGTGCCTTTGCTGAGGTAGCCAAGCGTTCGTCTTGGGATCGAATTTGCTTCGTCAACACCGACATTATTGTACCTAAATCGATACTTCAGGTCGCACAACTGGTGGACGACGAGCGGACGATGGTCGTCGGTGATCGACTGAATGTCGATATCACCGAACCGATAGAGTTTGGAGATTCGGCCACTCATGAGTGCGTTGATCGTTTGGGCTCCAATGCTCCGCTGAATGGCGGCTACGGCTCGGACTATTTTCTCTTTCATCAAGGGTCTGGACTGGCCGAGCTACCTGGTTTCGCGGTCGGCCGTCCCGGGTGGGACAACTGGATGCTCTACCGCGCCCGCCAACTTGGCCATCGCTTGATCAACGGCACGGACTTTCTCAAGGTAATCCATCAGAACCACGACTATCGGCATGTACCGGAAGGCACGGGTGACCAATGGCAGGGGCCAGAGGCCGACGAGAACCACCGAATCGTCGAGGGAACTCCTATGTTTCATCTTCTTGATTGCACCCACTCGCTGACACCGAACTGCGGAGTCAAAAAGATCCGGTCGCTGCTCCACTTCCTCCGGCATTGTGAAACATACCCGCTCCTCAATCCCGAACACGTAAAGAGAGCGAAACTATTGTGCGCCATTCGTAACCGGCTTCCTAGCCGGTTGCAGTTCGGGGGACTTGAGCCTGATTTGTATGGATCTAGAATCCCAGTCGGTCATTTCAAGGTGACTTCCTAAGATCTACTACGACGCAATCATCATCGCAACTCACCCTAACACTGACCTATCTGTATTCCCTTTGATTTCGCCTATCATCATCGATACCCGAAACACAATTCAGAACATTGAAGTGCCTGAGGAATGTGGGGTCATCAAGGCCTAAGCCACAAAGGTTACTCCGCCTGATGTCTCCCCAGATCTCCATCGTAACACCGACTTTTAACAGGAAGTCCACCCTACCCGACTTGTTGGCATCACTTGAGCAACAGCAAGGCACAATCGAGTGGGAGTGGATAGCCGTCGATGACGGTTCAACCGACGGCAGTTGGGAATGGTTGCAGGAAGCCGCCGCGAACGATTCGCGGGTACGTGCCCTCCGGCGCGAAGGCCATCCCAAAGGGGCCAATCGATGCCGAAACCAGGGCATGGACTCTGCCCGAGGAGATCTCGTGGTCTTCTTCGATTCCGATGACATCCTCATGCCTGAAGCGCTCGCCAATCGAGTTGCCGCAATGGAAAGTGCAGGGCCAGAGATTGACTTCCTAGCTTGGCAGGCTGAAATCTTCCGAGAGCAGCCTGGAGATCTAGGAACTCTGTGGAATTTCGGGCTTGGAGGAGATCCCTTAACACGATTCTTCGCACTAGACCCGCCTTGGCCTGTCAGTGGGCCGACTTGGAGGCGCGAGTACCTACAAAGACTTGGAGTACGCTGGCGGGAAAAGCTACCGTCATGGCAAGACTATGTATGGCACGCGGAAATTCTTCAACACTCCCCCAATTTTCAGATGGTCTGTGCACGCGACCACCAAGTGCGGATGGAAGGGGAGACCCACAAGACGACTGCGGAGGTCTTCAAGAAACGGCCGGTCAAGCACCTTAGAGCGCAGGAGACTGAGGTGCGCCGATTAGTAACTATCTGCCGTCTGGCCAAAACGCTGAACCCAGAGAGGCGATACTGGCTAGCCACAAATTTTGGGCTCTTTGCTAATGACTACGCGATGACTGGCAGTCGGGCCCAAGCCTTGGGTATTCTATTTCGCGGGGCCATCAGTCTTCCAGCTGAGATCCCCTACTTCCTCCGTGCCGCGTGGTTTCATTCTTTCTCACGTAGCCGACTGGCCCAGCTGGCTAAGCTAAGCAATACAGAACAAGGCTTCCTCCCAGGCCGTCGTCCACGTTGCGGTGAATATCGCTTTAGAGGTAGCGTGAGTATGCTAGAAAACCCGTCGCCCCCAGAAAGCACCGCAGCCTACTTTCCCTCTCCCAATTGACGCCCATTGCGACCGAGCGAGACCCAAGTCGGGGAAGCAACATTAATCGATTGACAGTTTCAGAGGCGAATTTAGGCGTTGCCACACCGACCTACGTCGACAAAGCCGATTGGGGAGGTGCCCGAATGGTTCATCCAATTACCTTCGATTATCATCTTGACCGACTTCACAAAGAAATCGAGGAAGTGCCCTTTCGGACTCGTGGCGTGAGTCACGCCCTCAACTTGCTTTTTAAGGCGGTCGCCAGCCGATTTGGGAAGTAGTTTCAAAGCTACGACTTCGACTTCGGGTAGACATTTTTCTGATGACCACAAGAGATCCATTCGTCGTCTCGAGAGAAGACTTACGTCTCGATGATCGAAAGCCTGGGATCTCTGGTTTTCTCCGAGCGAAAAACGAAGCCCAATTTCTGAGATCGGCAGTCGAAAGTCATCTGCCGTATCTCGACGAACTGATCATCGTCCACAACGATTGCACTGATGCGACCCCCGACATTGCCTTAGAGCTGGAGCGAGAGCATCCCGAGAAGGTGAAGGTGGCTGCGTATCTCCCTGAG
>Ga0209187_1002360_pt1 | contig 18176 bp, 13 predicted proteins | sample BantaG_FD_187430 | JGI IMG/M metagenome (GOLD analysis project Ga0209187, IMG submission 187430) | Marine algal microbial communities from Bantry Bay, Ireland - BantryBay_4 metaG (SPAdes) (version 2) | ecosystem: Host-associated > Algae > Red algae > Unclassified | place: Bantry Bay, Ireland...
CATAGACATCTTTATCAAACGAATAATTCTTGCTACTTCTTTGCATATCCACCAAATTCGCTAAAAAATAGTGGGCAAACCTGTCGAAAGAGTAGTCATAATCCACTTTCTGAATCTCAACTATCGTTCGATTTTCTTCATCTTCAGCAAATAAATCCATCCGAAATTTAATTGCACTGACCTTGCTTGGTAATACTTTTTCGGTTTCTACTTTGCTGATATTTAAGTCGATACCAATAATATCCTTCGCAAACGCACGAAATACCTCTACATTTGTAAAGACATTTTTGAAGTGTACTTCGTTGTCTAAGTTTGATAGCATAGTGGATATGTTTATTTCAAAGTTAGAGTAAAAATGGGTGGCTTGCAACTTTTTTGACAAAAGTAGCTTTGTTAACCCCCAATTAACTTGACTAAATGAGTAAAAAGTTGCTTTATTTCTCCTGCGGCTAATGCAACAACTATTTTTTCACCAACATCATAACTGAACTTATACATCTTTGATACTATTTTTCTTAGCTTATTCGCGTTTTCAGCTTTTGTAGATTTGGAAACTGTTGATTTTGCTTCCTCAATATCTTGTATTCAGGGGGAACGAAAAGTCGTTTTTATAATATGTTTTTAAAGTTGAAGGGAAAGCGTGAGTCGGCGGACATTTTGAAAATGTCAGGCGACAGTATTTGCTCACTATTCAATGACAATCAATTATTTACAAAGTATAAATTATTTAATTTATTTAAAAAAATTTAAATCAAATGTAAATATATCTCGCCTGACATTTTGAAAATGTCCGCCGAGTAGGCTTTCTTTAAAACTTAAAAATTAATATATTACGCATTATGAAAACGACTTTTCGTTCCCCCTGATCTTGTATTATAGATTTTGCTTTTTAAACTTAAATGGAGCGTAGTCGGCATCTTCGTCCATCACTTTGAAGTAAACTTCTAGATCGTCGTAATATTTTTGGGTTATATTGTCTTCAAATACGATGCTTCTTTCGTTATATTTTTTTATTAGCGTTATCCAAACATTAAATTGTTTTTCAACCGTATCTAAATTACAACCTGCGTACCCGGACGATTTTGGGCTCACATCATTATAAGGTAGATAGTTTATTGAACACGTATCACCTGATGTTTGACTATAAATTTTAAAATAAAATTCAGAGCTATCATCGTCAATCTCTTTAAAATTCACAAAGCAATCTCCCTCAAAATGAGGCTTAATTAAATGGGAGTTTTCTGAATAGAGTTTATCAATAAGATTCCTGATACTGAGCGGAACTGTTTTTTTATTTTTATCATATTTTATTTTAGAATTAACCATTTATCGAATTATTATTTTTCGAAGTGCAGAGGAAAATCAGGAATTTTCTCTACACGTCAAAAAATAATAACCATTTTTCTGTAAATATATCATCAACCAATAAATGGATAATTCCGTTTTATTGTGCTAGTTCATATTTAACCTATTTGTCAATCTTCCAAAGCCGCCTCCAGCACTTCATTCATTGTTTTCACGTAGTGAAACTTCAAACCCTCGATATACTCCGCTTTAATTTCATTCACGTCCTTTTCGTTGGTTTTACACATCACGATTTCTTTGATGCCGGCGCGATTGGCGGCGAGTATTTTCTCCTTGATGCCGCCCACTGGTAATACCTTTCCGCGCAGCGTGATTTCGCCTGTCATCGCAAGGAAAGGCTTTACCGGACGCTTTGTAAATGCGGAAGTTAGCGCAGTCAGCATCGTGATACCTGCCGATGGTCCGTCTTTCGGAATCGCGCCTTCGGGTACGTGCACGTGGATGTCTTTTTCTTCAAAAATCTTGGCATCCAAACCGAGTGATTCGCTATTCGCTTTGAGATAACTCAGGGCGGTAGTGGCAGATTCTTTCATCACATCGCCGAGATTTCCGGTGAGCGTCATTTTGCCCTTTCCGGCACTCAAACTCGCTTCTACAAACAAAATATCGCCGCCAACGGAAGTCCACGCCAAACCAACTGTGACACCCGGAATGTGCGGCTCGGCATAGCGTTCATTGCTATACTTGACCGGACCGAGCAAGCCATAAAGGTCGTCGGGTTTGAGCGTGACGTTGTAATCCTCCTCCATCGCTACTTTTTTGGCAGTGCCGCGCATGACGGCAGCCATGCGACGGTCAAGTTCGCGTACGCCCGATTCGCGAGTGTATTGCTTGATGACTTGCGCGATAAGCGTTGGTTTTACACGAATATCTTTGGCTTTCAAACCATGCGCTTCGCGTTGTTTTGGTACGAGATGTTGTTTTGCAATTTCTACTTTTTCTTCCAGCGAATAACCACTCACATGAATGATTTCCATGCGATCCAATAAGGCGGGCTGTATGGTCGAAAGCGAATTTGCAGTTGCTATAAACAAGATCTTTGAGAGGTCGTAATCTATATCGAGATAATTGTCGTGAAAAGTGCTATTCTGTTCAGGGTCAAGTACTTCGAGTAGGGCAGATGAAGGGTCGCCTCTGAAATCCTTACCTACTTTATCTATTTCATCCAAAATGAAAACGGGGTTGGACGCCTTTGATTTTTTGAGCGATTGGAGGATGCGTCCGGGCATTGCGCCGATGTAGGTTTTGCGGTGTCCGCGAATTTCTGATTCATCGTGCAGACCACCAAGCGACATACGTATATACTTGCGCTTCAATGCCGTAGCAACTGATTTTCCAAGAGATGTTTTACCAACTCCCGGAGGTCCGACCAAACAAATAATCGGTGCTTTCATATCGTTTTTTAGCTTCAAAACCGCTAAATGCTCAATGATGCGTTCCTTTACTTTTTCTAGTCCGAAATGATCTTTATCGAGTACTTTTTCGGCTTTTTTAAGGTCAAAATTATCTTTTGTATACTCATTCCACGGAAGGTCGAGCAAAAACTCTAAGTAATTGAGTGTTACCGAATACTCCGCCATAGCGGGATTGATACGGCGCAGTTTTTTCAATTCCTTGTCAAATACTTCGCTGACATCTTTCGACCATTTTTTCTTTTTGGCGCGTAGTTCCAATTCCTTCAAATCCTGCTCATTGCCGCCGTCGCCGAGTTCCTCTTGTATCGTTTTGAGTTGTTGATTGAGAAAATAATCGCGCTGCTGTTTTTCGAGGTCGCCGCGTACTTTATTTTCGATTTGGTCGCGGAGTTCGAGCAATTGGAGTTCGCCATCCATTTGCTCCAAAATCAACTCTGCCTTATTTGACATTTCGTTGATTTCGAGTATAGATTGCTTCATGTCAATTTTTACCCCAAGATTGGAAGCGATAAAATTGAGTAAAAAAGTATTATTATCTATATTTCGGAGAATGACACCGGCTTCGGAGGGAATATTGGGCGAAAGCTCAATAATTTGTTTTGCCAAGTCGCGGATAGAAGCCGTAATCGCTTTAAATTCCTGCTTGTTTGTTGGGGGAATGTCTTCCAAGGTTTCGACCTGACCGATTAAAAAAGGGTCGGTTTGAGTGACACTTTTCAGCCCAAAACGTCCCTGTCCTTGCAAAATAGCGGTCAGCGTACCATCAGGCATTTTGAGCAACTTCATGATACGCGCCAGCGTACCGACTTGAAACAAGTCGCCCATTTTGGGGTCTTCTATTTTGGAGCTGCGCTGGGAGATGACGCCTATCAAGCGGTCATCGTCATAGGCTTTATTGATAGCTTTGATAGACTTATCGCGCCCCACCGTAATCGGTATCACGATGCCTGGAAAAAGCACCGTATTTTTAAGGGCGAGCAAAGGCAAATCGTCAAAATCACCGCTCAGTTCAACCTCCTCTTCATCTTCATTTCCTATTGAAAATAAAGGCATAAATTCGACACCTTCGTCAAAGTTTTGTGGGAAAAAAATATCTTCAAACATACTCATGTAGATTCCTCGTTTGTTGTGTTGGGGAGGTGGGTAACTTGCTCCACTTTGTGAAAGAGTTTGATTTTTGTTGCTCGCTCAATGCTCAACTTCTATGCCACACGGCATATCGTTGAAAAAATAGATATTTTCGGACAAAACAGCAGTTTTTTCGTCCTAAAACACGACAAAAAGACAGAAAGTAAGTAGTTGGGTGGTTTTTACCTCTTGGATAACATTAAATTACAACTTTCGCTAAAGTTAGGGTTTTGAAGTGAGGTTGTCAAGTCGAAAAGCGTATTATTCGTAGAATTGATGGATTTGGTAAAAAATGTTAGAATCATCTCTAATCAGGCTATAAATCTACTAAAAAAGCGTAATTTTGAACTCAACTATAACAGAGTAACACGAGAACGCCTCAATACATAAAATGAAAATTTCCGCATCCATATACGCCCGCCCCGATACGCCCTTGCCTACGCTCATCCGCGAGTTGGAAGCACACAATATGGATATGTACCATGTTGATTGCAATGACGACCCAAGTGTGTTTGAAGACATTAAAAACATCCGAAAAATAAGCGACAAACCGATTGACCTGCACATCATTTCCGACGAACCGCAGCGTTATTTTTCTTTATTGGAAAAAACGCCCGTAGAGTACGTGACATTTCAATACGAAAACCTACAATCGCAGCTCGAAATTCCCGACACCTTCCAATCGAAATTAGGACTTGCAATCACCTCTGATACAGATATTTCTGTTTTTGAAGCGTATAAAAATCGCTTTGATTTTATACTCATAATGGCAACTACGCCCGGACAAAGCGGCGGTAGTTTCAATAAGTCTAATTTTAAAAAAATACGGGCGTTTGCAAAGCATTTTCCAGAAAAAAAAATACACGTAGATGGCGGTGTCAATGCTGAAATTTCTTTCATACTTCGCAATATGGGCGTAGCATCTGTCGTGTCGGGTTCGTATCTGTTCAAATCCGATTATTTGGGGGCAGCGATATTGGATTTGAAAGGACAAAACTTTACATCTAAATACCAAGTCCGCGATTTTATGCTGACCAATGGTGAAGCACCTATTTTACAAGAAAATGAACTGGATTTTTTAAGTATTTTAAATGGTATAGAAAATTATAAAGCAGGTTTTGTGATGATTCAAGGTGATGATAATCAATTGGTTGGGATTATTACGAATGCAGATATTCGTCGCGCTTTGATTCAAAATATTCACAAGCTCAATGACATTCCTATCGACCAAATTATCAATAAAAAACCATTCACGATACAAGAAAATTACACCGTCAATGAAATGCTACAACACATCAAAGCGCAGCGTTTTCCTATCAATTACGCGCCTGTCGTGGATGCGGAGAATTGCGTGAAAGGGGCGGTGACGTTTTTTAATCTCATTAAAGGAGAGTAACACAGGCTTCCAGCCTGCATCGCGTTAGTTCGTCCTATTTTATCGAAATAACGTGTCGATATAGTGCAGTGCAGGCTGGAAGCCCGTGTTACTTTTCCTCGAAAATGAATTTCATTCTAAATTGGGAATGAGCGTAATTTTATTTTAAATTTCAAAAAATATGAGAAAAAACATTATTTGGTTGTTTTTGGTAGCTTTAGTAATTCAGTATGCTTGTACTTACGACAAAGTCATAGTTGTTGACCCTGAATTTCAACCATTTATAGAGCGTTTTCGACAAGAAGCCGCAATCAGGAATGTTGATGTATCGGAGAAATTGGAGAATATTTCGATAATATTCGGTGATATAGAAGAATCGGGCATTTCAGGTACATGTTTTTTTCATTCAGAATTAAAAGACCTAATTTTAATTGATTCTAATTGGTGGAATCTTAGACTAGATTTTGAAGAAAGAGAGCATTTGATTTTTCATGAACTTGGGCATTGTGCGTTGGAAATTTTGGAACATAGAGACGATGAAACCGATTGCAATGAATGTTTGAGCTATATGAGAACGAACAGTTATTTGTGTTCAGCGAATTATTACGCTCCCAAATGGCGAGCATATTACCTTAACGAACTATTTGAAATAGAGCCACTTACGTCTTTCTCGTGGCACGAATGTCAGACGGAATATGAAGCGTTTTTGAACAAAGAAATTGTGTTGGATACCTTTGCGATGGATACGGCATTTACCTCACTGAATTATAACATTACAGATTACGAAGGATACGAAATAGAAATGCGTGTGACAGGTTGGGAGGAGATACTTTCCAGTTTTTATCTTGTCTGGAATGATAAAATGTTTCGCTTTACACCTTCATTAGCGATGGCTTACGAAATGGACGTATATGACCAATATAATCCGTATAATTCATCAAAAGTATTTTTTAGGAATGACAATATTAATTGGATAGACTGGACGGAGAACGAAATGAGGTTTGTGGTCAGAAACGTTGACGGTTTTTATACGATATTTTTGAATGACAGATTGATACATAAAATGGATAATGAAGAAAGCAACACCTTGAAATTTCGTACACTTAAAGATTTACCACTCAATATTCAAGTAAAATTTTCAAAATTATTTATCTAAAAAAACAATATTTCAGTACAATAATCCGAGTACGGATTGCGAATTTCGAGTTCTCAAATAATGCTAAAACACTCTTTTTACGTAAATTTAGCTAACTCGCAACTCGTAACTCGCAACTCGTAACTTGAGTTATGATAATAAAATTAAAAGAAAATATTACCCCTGAAATCGCCGCCCAAATTGCCCAAAAAATAAACGCCATTCACCTCATGGAAAATGATGTGCAAACCCTCGTTACTTCTTCCAAAACGAAAGAAATCGACAGCGCGCTGGATGGCATGGTTGCCGAGTCATTTACCTTTGAAAATGACCTGCAATTGGGGAGTGCGAATTACCTCACGCAGAAGCGCAGCGTACACATTGGCGGTGTCGAAATCGGTGGTGATACCAATAATATGATGATGATAGCCGGACCATGTTCGGTCGAATCAGAAGCGCAAATTGAAAGCTCCGCCCAGTTGATGAAGTCATTGGGAATCAAGGCGTTGAGAGGCGGATGTTTCAAGCCGCGTACCTCGCCGTATAGCTTCCAGGGCATGGGTTTGGATGGCTTAAAACTGTTGGCTAAAATGCGCGAAAAATACGGCTTCGCCATCGTCACGGAAGTACGCGATGCAACGCACGTAGATGCGGTCATCGAATACGCCGATGTCATCCAAGTAGGTGCAAAAGCGATGTACGACCACGGGATTTTGAGGGCTTGCGGCAAGGCACGAAAACCCGTCTTATTAAAGCGCGGATTTGGGACGACTTTGCAGGAATTTGTACAAGCGGCGGAGTTCATTTTGTCGGGCGGAAACAGCCAAGTTATGCTTTGCGAACGCGGCATTCGTACCTTTGAAAATCAGACCCGTTTTACGCTTGATTTGTGCGGCGTGGCATTTATGAAAGCCAAGACCAACTTGCCCGTCATTCTCGACCCCAGCCATGCGATGGGCTATGCGTATGGCGTCCCCGACCTCACTCGTGCATGTGTGGCGATGGGCATTGATGGCTTGCTCGTCGAAGTGCATCCCAACCCAAAAGTTGCAAAATCTGACGCTGCACAGCAACTAAATCACGATGATTTTCGTTTATTACACGAGAGTATTCAACCTATCGCGCAAGCAGTAGGCAGGGTTTTTGTGTAAAGAAATCCAAGTACCAAAGCCCCAAATTTCAAGTTTTATTATTCGGAATTGATATTTGAAATTTTGAAATTTAATTCAATAGTGAGTTTTTTGGAAACAGTCCCGTTATCCAACTATTATTTATGTTATTTTTCGCCAAAAATATTACTTACCTCAAAAATCGTAAAGAGGTTAATTCCCAAGAAATCGCAGCTAATCTCGGTGTTACATTTCCATATTTGGCATCGGGTGAAGTATCACCTACGGTGCAAGATTTGATTGTACTTTCAAGCCTATTCAATGTCAGTATTGACGATTTATTGAAAAAGGATTTGGAGGCACGTGCCTTGCTGATTAAGAATAAAATAATTAAATTTTTAGTTCTGGATGTAGATGGTACACTGACCGATGGCGGCATGATTTTTTCGTCTGAGGGCGGAGAAACCAAACGTTTTGATGCCAAAGACGGACGCGGGATTATTAATTCCATCAAAGCGGGGATTCCAGTTGGTTTGTTGAGCTCGGGCTTAAATCAGCCCTTGCTCGAAAAACGCGCCAAAATGCTCGGTATCCAGCATGTATTTGCGGATGAAGCCGATAAGTTGGTGGTCTTGGAAAGGTGGTGTAAAAACCTGAATATCAAACTCGAACACGTAGCATATATTGGCGATGATGTGAATGATGTCAAAGTGATGAAGCACGTAGGCATTGCTGCTTGTCCGGCAGATGCAGTACAGGAAGTGCGTGATATTGTCCATGTTATTCTCAATAAAAATGGCGGATATGGTTGTGTACGCGAGTTTATTGATGAATATATTTTTGCAAAAAAAATGAACTAATAGGAGTGAGATTGTGATTTTTAATTTGGTGATTTTAATAGACTTTATTTAGGAATATTTTGTATGCATGGAATTTTGTATTTTTTCGATAATCGAGCCTCATTTTGAGCTGCATACCCTACGGTACGGAGCGAAAAATAGGGGAAGAGTATCGGAAAAAGACAATGTTAGCTGCATACAAAATATTTCTAAATAAAGTCTAATGGATTTGAGGTAAAATATGACTTTTATTTTGTTCCTGATACTAAAACTATCTTTATTTTAAATTGTGTAAAATTTACACTAAATTACGAACACGTAACACAGACATTCTTGTCTGTACTTCCACGCAACACAGAAAAGAATGTCTGTGTTACGTTTTAATCTTAAACTTAATATGTCAGACGTAGCAATAGCCAAGGCAGACCTCCACGTAAACGGTTTTCTTGACCTTGATATAGACCCCACGATGGATTTGGTGCAAGCCATTGAAAATCTAAAGAAAGAAAAAAATGCGATTATTCTCGCGCATTATTATCAGGAATCCGAAATACAGGATGTTGCCGATTATACGGGCGATAGCCTCGGTTTGTCGCAAAAAGCAGCCGAAACGGATGCGGATATTATCGTATTTGCGGGCGTGCATTTTATGGCGGAAACGGCAAAAATGTTGAGTCCTGATAAGAAAGTCTTATTGCCGGATTTGAAGGCGGGGTGTTCGTTGGCAGATTCTTGTCCGCCCCATCTTTTTCGCAAATTTAAAGAAAAATACCCCGACCATGTAGTGGTCAGTTACATCAATTGTACGGCAGAACTCAAGACGTTGACCGACATCGTTTGTACGTCTACCAATGCTGTTCATATCATCGAAAGTATACCGAAAGACCAGCCGATTATTTTTGCACCGGACAAAAACCTGGGCGCGTATTTGGTCAAAAAAACCGGACGCGACATGGTTTTGTGGAATGGCGCATGTATGGTACACGAAATTTTTGCGATGGAAAAAATCGTAAAATTGATGGAGCGCCATCCTGACGCAAAATTCATCGCACACCCCGAATGTGAAGCCAAACTCCTTGATATAGCTGACTTTATCGGCTCTACAAGTGCTTTGATTCGCTACACGAAAGAGAATGACGCCAAGATATTTATCGTAGGTACAGAAGCTGGGATTATTCATCAGATGGAGAAGTCTTCGCCAGATAAAACCTTCATCCCTGCACCGCCGAACAATACTTGTGCCTGCAACGAATGTCCGCACATGAAGCGCAACACGATGGAGAAACTCTACCTCTGTATGAAATACGAATTGCCCGAAATTATCTTGCCCGAACACATCATCCGCGACGGTATTGCACCGATTGATAGAATGATGGAAATATCTGCAAAAGCAGGATTATAGGCGAGAGACGTGAGACGAGAGAGGTGAGAAGCAGTAAATACTACTTCTTATGTCTCTCGTCTTTTTATTTTCAAACAAAAAACACACACATATATGAGAATGATTGTTTTAGCAGCTTTGCTGCTGACTGTTTTTGCTTGCAAAAATGAGTCATCTACCGAAAAAAAAGATAATGTCAATGCGGAAATAGCATGACAAAACCAAGCAATTGAGGTAGATATGACAGCAAAAAATCCCTACGCACCACCAGTTGCGGGAGCGAAAAGCGAAAGTTTTTAGCGTCATTTCAACGAAAAAGAACAAGTCGCTTTATTGAAATTGAAACAGCGTTTTGAGGCAGGAATGTGCAAGGAGCAGAAAACAGATAAGCTGAAAGCCTGTTACGCAGGACACGCAAAAATGATTCGTTCTGATTTCTTTCAGAAAATTCCGATTACGATGAGTTATCCGTATAAGACTGATTTTCAATTAGGTGAAACGGAAACGAAAAGTGTTTTGTCAGCTGTATGGACGAATAAATGCGGCTATCAGACCGATGAAGGCATTATGAATTACTTCTGTCTATATGCGGCCGCGAAGGTGATGGATTATTATAAAGAAGTGGCGCAGGAGAGTGATTTTATTGGTGGTTTTACGGAATCTTACATCAAAAACAAGGCATTGTCCCAAGAGCTAACGACCAGTTTTTTGATGACAAGCGAGGAGAGTTTGGATTTTGAAAACTTTGACCATCAATTATTTTATATGATATTGCACCTCACTTAGAATGAAGAAAATAAAGCGTTGAAAAAGTTGAAATAAGACGTGGGACAAGCGTATTTCCTATCTCACCTCTCGTCTATCGAAGTAGTGTAATGCGTTGTTTGGTAGAAGGGTTGCGCTATGCACCTTCTACGTCAGTGACTACGGAGATGTAGTGGTCTATCGTTTCGCTGGAAACAATGGCAGCGAGACTGCCTACGGATTTGAGCAAGTCGGTTTTTACGCCGCCAAGTTCGACTTCTCCTCCTTTCAAATCTCTCCATTCTGCTCCCGCCCGAAAAGGTAATTCAAAGTTAAACTCTTTGATGTCTCTGGGAGTGATCGCAAAACTTTCACTGATTTTCTGCTCGCCGCGTATTTTTGTTCTGCTCTTTCTTTGTTTCCCATTGCCGATAGTGCGTCGCTCAATTAGCCTCACGCTGATACCTTTTACGTATTGATCACTTTTTGTGGTAATGATAAACATACCAGATACGAAATTATCAGCTTTTTTAACATGGTCGGGTGCGTGTAGTTCGACACTGACTCCTCCAATGCCCATTTTGTTTTTTAAATTATCGAAAAAACTCATTGGCGTTATTTTTTTTATATGAATAAATTATAGTGAAATTAATAAATAATATTCAAATAATAAGGATGTAATACATAAAATATAAATAAATTTAAAAAAATGTGCCGGACAACCTCTCGGCGTCCGGCAACATTTTATCAGCACGTAAAAGAAACATGCCGGGTGATAACCACATCACAGTTTTTTATTACGAGTTATTACTTCAATGTGTTACCAAATAAAAATTTCAACATTAAATCAAAACAATTTTTATAAAAATTGTTTTGTAAATCATTGATATAAAGTTAGTTGCAAATTACGTTCGTGAATTAATTATCAATTCTTCATTATCAATTTTCAATTTGGCAAAGACATTAATTACTTCATCAATACCATTTTCTGAGTACCAAAATACCCGCCTGCCTGAATGGTGTAATAATACACGCCCGCAGGGTAAAGATTGCCTTCGAAGGTAGTGGAGTGTGTACCTGCTGTTTTTGTTTCATTATTGTGCAATACGGCTACTTGCCTACCTGCTGCGTCATAGACCATTAGGGTGACGGGGCTGTCTTTTACTAGTGTGTATTCAATCGTCGTGTGGTCTGCGAACGGATTGGGGTAATTGTGGGTGTCGATAGTCTGATTTTGTATGACTTTATCGCTCGCACAATTATTCATGAAATCTGTAATCTGTGCTTGCGACCGTACTGTATTGCTGATGCGGAAATGGTCAACGACTCCTTGCCAAGTGTTGTTACCACCGTCTGTGCCGATATTAAAGTCAGCATCACTAATCGGGAAGAGTGGAGTACTGTCAATCTGCTGCTGTGCGATAAGACTGCCGTCAAGGTACAACTCAAGCTGACCGCCGCCCCAAGTAAAGGCAACATGCTTCCATTGATTAGCCTGCCAGTTGGAAATATTATAACCGACGCCCATTTCAGGATAGCCGCTCGGTGACCATCTGTTTATGATTAAGCGCAGATTATTAGCACCGTCTTTTAAGATGAGGATACCGCCTGCTCCGCCGTATTGGAGTAGGGTGTGCCCCGCGCCGTCGTTGCCATTCCACGTAGGTTTTACCCATGCTTCTACTGTGCCTTGTTGCGAATTAATGTTGCTATTTGCATTGTATTTGAGTGCGGGTACATCGCTATATTCCATTACATTCACACCGTTGGCATATTTTCCGGCAGTGAGGGATACGTACTCCGAAACGGCAGGTGTTTCTCCTGCGGTGCCGTTGAGGTTATCATCGAATGGCAACAGTAGGAGTGTATTTGCATCATCGCCACAATTGTTGGTGGAAGCTTCTTTAATTTGTATATCATCAATAGCGATGTCACTCATATAGCCATCGCCCGTAGTTACTCGAAATAAGATTTGAAAGTCATCGACCGGAGATAAGGTTGTACCATCTACTGTTTTCCATTCGTTGCCTTGGTTGCCTGTGGCAATAGGTATCCATGTAATGTTGGGAGTATTAATAGTGCTAACACCTAATTCAAGTGTTCCTTGCTGGCTGCCGTTCATGTGATAAGAAAAACTCAAGACTGGGGCAGTAAGACTACTCAAATCTAAGCAAGGGCTCAACAGTACCGCTTTGCTGTTGCTGCAACTGCTACTTGCTTCTACATAGAGGTATTTGCCGGTAGCAGTGCCGGGATTGGTGTCGGTCGAAGGTCCGGTAGTGCCGGAAGGTGTGCCGCCCGAATCAACCGTCCAATCGACATCATCATTTGTATCGTTTGTCCAACCATTTGTAAGCGTGATTGTAGCTCCGCAACTGGTGCTGCCTTGCGCCAGTGTTTCAAAGTCTTCGGTGTAGCTTTGTGCAGGTGTTACCAGAGTACAAGTGGGTGCTTCTTCCACGGTGAAAAAATCTCCATAATCATTGACTGCACTATTGGTGGTACTTTGTATATAAATTCGATATTGCCCATCAGGTGCAGACGAAAGTGTTGTGTAGCTATGACTTCCGTCACTTGCCGTAGAACTTGTAATGTTATAATACCAACCTGCCGACGAATACATTCTAATTAGTACATTCTCGGATATATTATCCGTCCATTGAATGTTGATGGCATCACCGGGCGCATAAGTGTTGCCTGTGCTGGGATTGGTCACGGCAATTGTTCCTTGTGGCGGTGTTTCCACGGTGAAAAAATCTCCATAATCATTGACTGCACTATTGGTGGTACTTTGTATATAAATTCGATATTGCCCATCAGGTGCAGACGAAAGTGTTGTGTAGCTATGACTTCCGTCACTTGCCGTAGAACTTGTAATGTTATAATACCAACCTGCCGACGAATACATTCTAATTAGTACATTCTCGGATATATTATCCGTCCATTGAATGTTGATGGCATCACCGGGCGCGTAAGTGTTGCCTGTGCTGGGATTGGTGACGGTAATATTGCCGCAGGGCTGGCATTTTGTACCACCACAATCAATATCTGTTTCATCGCCGTTTTTGACACCATCGGAACAAGTCTGACAGGTCGTATTATCGGCATAAGTAGCATTGGGATTATAGTTGTGTGCAGTGGCATCTTTGCAATCGTAAGTTACTGTAAATTGGGGTGAACTATCGTAGCAAGTATTATTATTTTCATTGGATTCAGATAAGCCGGACTGGTAATCGGCTCGCATACCTACGTAATACGTACCGGCTGGAATTGGTGGGTTAATAGTCGAAATATTTTTAGTAATAGATTCCGAACTTGTATTATCTGCGGCTAAACTTGCCACGTAATCCGTTCCAATTAAATAATCATTATTATTAATAGTGGTATTGGTAGAAAGGTAATAGCCCAATGTAGTAGAAGCGGCAGTTGCTGTACCTATATTTTTGACGACTACGCCACTTACTGTAATGGTATTACCGGATTTGCTGACTGTGCCGCAAGTGGTAATGTCAAGGTCAGGTTCGCAAGGTGGACAACTGCCACCACAATCAACCCCTGTTTCATCTCCATTTTGAACATTGTCAGTGCAACTTGATGCCGCCTGAATGGTAAAATAAGTGCCATAATCACTAACAGAAGTGTTGCTGACACTTCGTATGTAAATTCGATATTGTCCGGGATTTCTGCTGGATGGAATGGTATAATTAAAACTTCCGTCACTTGCCGTAGAAGAAGTAAGGGTAAAATAAGAACCACTTGAGGTGTACATTCTAATTAATACATTCTCCGAAATATTATCTGTCCATTGAATGTTAATCGCACTTCCGGCAGCATGGATATCACCCGTACCCGGATTGATGACGGTAATATTTCCACAAGGATTACACTTAGCTCCACCACAATCAATATCTGTTTCATCGCCGTTTATTGTATTGTCCGAACAAGTTTGACAAGTCGTATTATCGGCATAAGTCGCATTGGGATTATAGTTGTGTGCAGTGGCATCTTTGCAATCGTAAGTCACCGTAAATTGGGGCGAACTATCGTAGCAAGTATTGTTATTTTCATTGGATTCTGCTAAAGTCGAATTATAATCGGCAAGTATACCTACGTAATATGTACCTGCGGGAATTTGCGGATTGATTATTGCCGAAATATTTTGGGTAATATTTTCCGTACTTGTATTACCTGCGGTTAGACTTGCCACGGCATCTGTCCCAATTAAATAATCACTTGAATTGATGACCGTATTGGCAGAAAGATAATAGCCCAATGTAGTAGCAGCAGCAGTTGCCGTACCGATATTTTTGACGACTACACTATTGACTGTCAGCAAATTGCCAGAAACACTTGCTGTGCCGCAAGTGGTAATGTCGAGGTCGGGTTCTGTCTGCCCTTGTATAGTGATTGAAGCGGAGGCACTAATGCAATTTACATTATTGCTTTCATTGTTTTCTGTTACATTATCATCATAATCCGCTATAAATCCTACGTAGTAATTGCCCGGCGGGACATTAACCGCTGCGGTATTGAAATCAAGGTCTATCAAGGAGGAGGCGCCGCCGCTTAAAGCAGGAACAACTGCCGTAGCTACACGATAATCGCTTGTATTGACCGTATTATTAGAGGAGAGATATGCCCCCAGAGTACTTGCGCCAGCAGTAGTGGTTCCAAAGTTTTCTACTTTTAGATTAAGGTAAAAACGGGTCGTACCGGAAACTACCGACTGACCGCAGTTTGAAATTTGTAAATCGGGCTGCGTAGCAGCTATGGTAATATTTGCCGAGGGTGATACACATCCTGTGTTATTATCTTCGTTGAATTCCGCAACAGTATTGTCATAATCTGTAATAACTCCGAGATAATAATTGCCGGGAGGCACACCTGTACTATTCAGATTTATATCAAAGGTGTGCGTTGAATATGAGCCGGGGGGATATGATGTCACTGTTCTCGTAGCTATGGCATAATCATTCGTAGTAATCGTATTGTCGGTAGAAAGATACCAACGTGTTTTGACATTAGTTCCAGTAGCTATCGTCCCGACATTCTGCACTTGCAAGCCATTAATGGAGAGCGTACTACCACTAAGGCTTGAAGTACCACAAGATTTAAAAGCCAAATCAGCCGCATCACCCGAAGCACACAAACAACTGGCATTCGGATAAAAAGCATTGATTTCATTTTTTGATTGGGCACTCCAAGTATTGGTGGCACTTACGGAAGGTGCCATGATGGTTGAGCTACCCGCCGGATCGTGTGTCGCACTAAAATTATGACCGATTTCGTGTGCGAATGCTACTTTCAAACTGGCAGCATTCGTGCTAAAGTCCTCCATCAAATTATATTTGCTTCCACAAACGCCCGGTCTATATGCTACTCCTACCACACTATAATTTACATTGCCGTCACTGTCATAATCCCAAATATCACGACTTACCCATAATGACGCTAAGTCGTGGGCAATATTTGTATAATCGGAATTTCCAAATTCACTTAATAAACTCGAGGCACGTGCCGTATTTGACCACAAATCCATACCCGAACTGGTCGCAATATAATCATCAACAACAGTAAAATTAATGGGGTCGTTGAAGTCATTATTATAATTGCTTTTGACATTATTGAGTACCGATGTGATGTGATTGAGTGTATTGCCACCGTGTTTTTGATACATGCCATAATCTGCCACCAAGAGCATTTCGACTTCGTAACAAGCCATTGATACGCTTTTGAGGTCATTACTTTGCGCTTCAATTTGCTCGGCTTGTAGGTCGGTATGATTGGAAGTGCAGGCGTGTTCGCGGTCAATGACGTCTTTTTGATAATAAATAATCAGTTCGTCTTTTCCTGCATCAGCGTTGAAGGTCTTATAAGGTTCAAAAAATATCACCTCACTACCCGTGTCTATAAAACCACTCAAAAAGCCTTCATTGACAGTCAGGGCTACTTTTGTATCGGGACTGCCTTGAATTGCCCCTTGAAAGGTAAGTGGTAATTTGTCGTTATTTTTAGCTGCTTTTCTGCTGATATAACCCTCACTGAATAATTGGCTCGACTCCAATGACAATTGGTATGTACCATACGTACCTAGGTCAATGGATTGGTTAAATTCACTAGATTTTTTGGAGTCAAAGTCGTCATAGTTTACAGTAACTACCTGAGTTTCACTTTTTGTAAATATTTGATTAACAGTCATTTGTGCGTGTATCGTACAGGCGTAAAATAACGCAATAAGTATTACACTATAGGTAATAGTTGATTTTTGTTTCATAATTTTTGTTTTTTGTTTAATTGAATTTTGGATAGAAATATCATAATATTTATAGTGATAACCGTACAGTCTTCGCCTACCTTCACACGCTGCGTGAAGCCCGAATTTGTTGAATGATATGCTGAAAATGTTTACTTCAAAAAAGGGAAATTTATGATATTTTTCCTTTGGAATTTTAATAGAGGTAAGCTTAAAAGCCTTTTGCCTAAAGGCTTACCTACTCAACCATAATGCATTGTATTTTGGAGTTATTTGGGGAGCTGTTTAAATGAAATTTTAATAAAAAATAATTTTGTATTTAGCTTTTAGTCAATGTTCTAAAGGGTGAGTGTAAATATTGCCAGACGACTTCTCGGCGTCCGGCAACATTTTACAGCATGTAAAACAAACATGCTGTGGTGATAACCACATCACGTTTGTTTTGTGCGTGTTTAAAAATATTCTCGTTACTTAACAGGAAGAATTCCAATAGTAAATACCACTATATTCATAAGCACCATAACTTGGAGGTCCACACCATCTTCTTTCAATTTTGACCTGGACTCCGTAGTTGTTACTACATCCCCATCCATAGTGAGACCAGTTTCCACAAGATCTAGACTCAACTTCATTGATATGAGAAGTCTCGCTCAATTCTTTAATTTCCTCTTTCGATAGGTTTTCAATAAATTGAATTATCTCATCTTGAGATTTGTCATTCATTGTCTCTGGTAAAATGAAGTTTATTACATTTTCAGATTCAGAAATACTAAAATCTACATTTTCTATAATGTCAATATTCTCCCGTTCGCAAGAAGTCAAAAAGACTGAAACGGCGAGTATCGCCAATAGGCTAAAAAGCCCGAATTTAATTTTTAAATTTTTCATAATCAATGTTTTAAAAAATGTTTAATAAATATTGTTAAAAAAGTGAATGATTGAATACTACTTTGACATTATGGCTTAATAGCAACAAATATGAGTAATTGGGAAAAGCCTAAAGACTTGTCTATTCAACTATAATGGACTATGGTTTTGAGTTATATTATGAGCATTCCCATTTGGTTTCACTTGCCCAAAATTTCCAGCCACAATCTCTAGTGAATTTGCAACACCGTTCCCAATAGTAGCCTATCCTACGCCACTCGCATTCTCCAGTACCTTCCCAGCTACTACATCGTAGTTCAATGTTGTTACTTGTAGTACTAAGGTCATAATTTTGCAGTGCTGCAATTTCGGCTTCAGTGAGAATTGAAATCAGGTTTACATCACAAAAGAAATCACCGTAAGACATCTGTGTAGCGGCTTCTTCGAGTTTGTTGATACTTGTTAAATAGTAAGCAACTCTGCCATTTTCTGCCATTTTTGTCAAGAGTTCAGGGCTGGCATTTTCGATGTAATTCTTTCTGATTTCTTCAGTATCCGTAGCAAT
>Ga0209187_1002361_pt1 | contig 18176 bp, 11 predicted proteins | sample BantaG_FD_187430 | JGI IMG/M metagenome (GOLD analysis project Ga0209187, IMG submission 187430) | Marine algal microbial communities from Bantry Bay, Ireland - BantryBay_4 metaG (SPAdes) (version 2) | ecosystem: Host-associated > Algae > Red algae > Unclassified | place: Bantry Bay, Ireland...
TGATATCAAATTTATCGTTTTCAATATTTATAATTCTAAAAGAAGCGCTCGTTTCGGGTTTGTTACCGCCTTTAAATTTAGGAAACTGAATATCAGGCTTAGGAATGTATTCTACAAATTCTTTACCTAATACCCAAGCTATTTTTTCATAATCTCCATAAAAATACTCTTGAAGCAATGGTATAACACTGTCCTTAAATACTGCATTTAAACCTACTTCATCGCCAGACTCTAATTTAATAAAATAGGAGTGTCCTATTGTATGATCGCGGTCTAATAGTACTTCTATGCGCTGGTTGATTATGGTAAGCAAGCCGTCTAAATTGAAACCTTCAAAAAGAATGTCTTTTAAAAGTTCTGGCTGAGGCATTACTTCCTTAAACGTAAATCTTCTTCGGAGTGCTGTATCTAATGCTTCTACACTGCGGTCTGCAGTGTTCATTGTGCCAATAATATGGAGATTAGGAGGCACACCAAAGTCTTGGTGTGAATATGGTAGCTTTACCTTAATTTCTTGTTTTTTGCCAATGCGCTTATCTTCTTCTATTAATGTAATTAGTTCTCCAAAGATTGCTGAAACATTACCGCGATTTATTTCATCTATGAATATTGCGTAGTCGTTCGATGGGTCTTTTATTGCGTCTTCAGCAATTTTTTTAAAAACTCCAGGAACTATATCATAAATTACGCTCTTACCAGAATCAGGATTCGCTTCATCTTCAACTACAATTGGTTTAATCCCTTCAATAAAATCTTCATATCCATAAGATTGATGAAATGTTGTAAACACATACCGAAGCTTGTTGACCGTTTTTGGTTTAAATATTTTGGCATCTGCTGCGAGTTGTTTTAGTTCAGGGACTTCCTCTTCAAAAACATCATTTATAATCTTCCAAGTAGATGCTTCATTTTTATAAAAAATATAGGGCGCACGTCGATCTGTAATTTTGACATTCGGACAATCAAGGGCTGCATGTGTTTGCATTTGACCCCATACCGTATTTCTTGCACTATTATTCTTAGAAATAGATAGTTTGGTTTGAATAAGCTTATGCTGCATTAAGTCAGTCACGTTTGATTCGCCCAAATCGTACAAGGCCGCAGCAATTATTTCCCACCAACTAAATTTATCAATAAGCTCTATAAGATATTCTTCTTCTGTTTGAGTTGATTCTTGCTCAGTAAACAGAGGTATATAGTCATTTTTTAGTTTAAATGTTTTACCGGTTCCGGGAGGGCCATAAAGTATTTGATTTAATGGCGCAGTAGTTTTATTCATATTAATGAGTTTGACAATTTCGTTATATTCTGTTTCGCTTGCGCTAAAGTTGGTTCCTTGATTTCCACCTTTCAATTTTTTTAAATTTGGATTCGTATCAATTGCTGATTGAAGGACAGGAGCATTTACCAAGTTATGAGTAATCTTGATACCCGCACGTAACTCTTCTTTACTATCTACTTTCCAATAGGTATCCTTAGCACTCTCGGAACGCACTATTGGCTTGTCCAGTATTTCAGCTAATGCATAGCATCCTGCGTGGGTACCTGTCACCCAAAGTATTACTTTATCACCTTCTTTTATCGAATCCTTGTGACTGCGTACTAGCCATGAGTCTAAAACATTTGCTTTTAAAGAACTAACAATATCATACTGTGCAGGGTTACATTGAAATAACCAATAGTTTGTTTTTCCTTTTAATACTATTTTATTTAAAATATGATCATAATCGCTCATGTGCTGCTCAATAAATGAGGTAGTCGCTCGAATCAAGGAGTACCAATCCATTGCTAGGACTTGATCTGCTGGCAATTTCAATATAATAGGTGAATCGCTATAATTACCTCTATAGGCCTCATACTCTTCTCTAAAAGGCACATCTCCAATCGTATCTATTTTAATAATAAATAAATGCGCTTCAATAGATACCGTGAAGGCTAATTCTTTAGTTTGTTTTGGATAAGGAAAAATTTTAGACCATAAATAAGTCTCAAAATTATTGGATTGATTGGTCGGTTTTTTTATAGTTTTACTTTGCCCTTTAGGAAATACTCGTTTTGTAACTTGATCACTCCAATAAGCAACTTTATCATATGTAGCCTTCAAAGCTGCATACGTCTCCTTATGACTTGAGTTATTAGGTTCTTTTTTTTCATTTGCATGACGTTTTATTAACTCAACATCACTTTGATTAAAAAAGTCCATTCCGCTAAACTGATTTTCATATAAGGAGTCGAGCTCATTTTTACGGAATCCCACATCCGTAATCATACGATACATATCAGCATTATGGTGCTTACGATACATCGAGCTTGAGTTTCTAGGCAAATATTCAGCACAGCATACTTGCCATTTTTCAAGAATTTCTTCATTAAATAATAGAAACTGCTCTCGATTTATGTCAATTGCTAATGTTTCTTCAGAATCTTTTATATCCGCAAATGAATTTTCTCTGCCTGCTATTTCTAAACCTTTGGCTTTTAAAGCTTCAATATCTTTTGCATACAACATAAAAATAAAATGTTCTGTAGCTCCTACATTTTTCAATCCACCAATCAGCCTCTTGTTTATATCTATTGAAATCCGTTTGCGGTTATCGTTCCTTATGGTACATACAAATCGCTTATCTTCTGGATTTATATCCAATGCTTCTATGAGTTCTTTAGTAATATCCAGAAACAAGCTAACATTCTCTCTGTTATGATAACTCAATATTCGCTCTCTAACTTTTTTCATTTATTCCTTTTGGGATGCACTAAGATATCCCTTAGGCGTGGAATGAATTTATGTAGACGAAAAAATTTGGTAGATTTATCATTGTTAATCCTCAATAGAGAACAAATGTTGAAGAATACAGACCAGATTAGTTACATACTATATTGCAGTAAAATCCACATCTCTTTGTTCATTTTATGTACAAGTAAAAGATCACGACATTTCATATAATGCCACAATCATAATGAGTTCCTTTAAAAATACTTCACATCCAAGAAAGCGCCAATCCTACCTCTCCCAACAAATCTACTCGGGCTCGGCAAGCCATATAGAATCTTTCATTTCTTGCATAGCCTCCCGGACAAACGTCTCAATATCACACTTATGAGCTTCGCAATAAGCTTCAATACGTTGGCAATATTCTAAATAATTATCCCAAACATTATTGGTACGAATGAGTTTTAGCTTTAGAGCATATGATGTAGTGTATTTATCGAAAGGTACTCTTCTGCTTTTATAGCCCGACCAGATCAGACCGCTAGCAATAGTAATACCTATTCCAGGCAGCGATTCTAACTCCCAAAGTAACTCATCATGATCTTTTGGTTTATGCCTTCCAAAAATTGCTTCAATTTTATCGAAAAGCTTTATACAGTTGTCTTTATGCTCCTGCGCATGGTGCATCATAGGCCATAACTCTTCAAATAAATAGTCGATATTCTTTTTTCTAATCTTTGACATAATATTTAATTTTTGGTTTTCAAATAATCTGACCACGATTCGGTCAAAGCAAGGTAGGCCTCGCGAGCATATTCGAAGTTTCTATAATCCTTTAATATAACTTCTCGCATCAGGTCCTTAGAAATGCTGTTGTCAAATGGGTTTTGACTATAAGTATAGCACGAATTATACTTTACTATAAGCTGAAATAACCCATTGTCGAAATCTTCTTTAATTGCACATATTCGCTCTAAATCTACCGTCAGCCCTTGGCCGTAATATATTCTATCCATAAGTCCAATTTCTTCTTTTAAATAACTTTAATTCCAATTCGGCTATACTATTGCAATTTTCACAATCAAAATTAGATTTGTCCTCCAAATAGGTTTTAGCAAAATCTATAATACGCAAATACTCATCCAATGAGCTTAACTGTGTCCAATTAACTCGGGGTTCAATTTGCAGAGTCTCCTGAATAATACGATCAACAGGGAAGTGTGGCGGAGTATCAATAGTGCCAAGACACCAATGATACTTTAAAAATAGATTAAACAGCTTTTGGATGACACCTAGCCTCAAACGACCTTCTTTAAACTGTTCGCCAAAATTTTCCGAGATCATTTGAAGAGAAATCAAATTTTCAATGTGCTGGTCATCACCAACCGGAGGTTCATCCGTTTTATATTGATCGAGCATAGACGTCATTCGTCCGTGTAACATATTCCGCATATATCCTTTATTCCTACTTGATATGTCAGGAATAAATACAGCTGCACGTTGAAATGCGGCATTAAATGAAAGCATGCGAATTTCTTGATTTAGAAAATGTTGTTTAGAGTTCATAGGGCAAATGTATTTTATTACTACATAACTAGTTTACGTTTAGGTCGCGCTCCATCAAAACAACACTAGAGGCGGGGTTGCGAATTGTGTTGGTTAGACTAAAGATGAGTAAATTTATCTCAAATAAAATGATAATATGAAATCAAAAAAAATGACCGCCAGAGAGTTCCTAATAAGACATATTGCAGGGGGAGAAAAATATGCTGAAATTACCAATGCAACTACAACCCTAGATCAGCTTCGTTCATGGTATAAAGATGAGCAATTTGATGAATTGCGAACCATAATCAGACGGTCCAATCAATTATATAATGGTAAGCATAAGAACGAAAAATTTGATGAATTTAAAAAACTAGGCAAAGTTCAATTCTTTAAATGGTTTGAAAAACAATTTAAAGAACAAAATGGCTCATGCGCTTATTGTAAAATAGAAGAGAGTAAATTAAATGAAATATTTGACAAGAAAATTATTTTCACAAAAAGAAGGAGAGGAAGGGTACTCGAACTAGAAAGAAAAGACGCCAAGAACAATCTGTACACCAAAAAAAACTGTGTTTTATCGTGCTATCTCTGCAACAACCATAAAAGTGATATGATAAGTGAAAAAGACCACTTAAAGTATTTTGCAGCTCAAATAAAGGGGTATTTGGAAGCGAAGTATTTAGAAGCTCAGAGCAAAAAAGCCCTTAAGCGTTCGTAGATTCATGCATATCCCCACCCAGCATACGTTTCATGGTATTATAAAAAGCTTGTTTAAATCCATCGTCCTGCACGTAGAGCCTATATAAATCTAGTTCATTCTTTCGCTGTTGAGCCATTACCTCATCCAAAATTGATCGCAAGGCTAACTCTTTATTCTGAACATCAATATTATTCGCAACTTTTAATGCATAATCAGGATGTTGTTGAATCGATTTACTGAGGCTTACAAATTTTACTTTTTGGTCATCGGGTGTTGCTTCCCAACCATGAAACCAACGATCGTTAAATGCTTTAATAATTTCTTCTAATTCATCTTTTTCTGATTCGCCACCGTGTGCTCCTCTTGGGTTTGGATTTTGCGGGTCAATTTCTGTTTCAGAATCATCTAAGCCAATCTTGGCGTTTAGTTTAATACGCTCTAATCCATAGGTTGATAAATCAACAGATTCTAATAGTTCGTCTAACAAATCTTTATTGGGGTCTACTATGATAAGTTTTGGGATTAAAAACTTCAAGAACCAAAACAATTGTTCCCATTTGGCTACGGCATAAGGCATAATAGAAGCCATCTGGCCGTAGATTTTTACAAACTGCTTAGCTTTTATCTTGAAGTCCGCTTTATCGTTGGCTTCTAGCTCGAGACCTTGGTTAAATCTATCAGCGGCTGTATCAATTATGGGGCTAAGCTCCTGGGCATCAACGCCATTAAAGTATTTCTCTACAAAGTCTTCAACTTCTTCCCACTCATAAACGCCAACTACATCTAGCTTTTCTTTTATTTCGTGTAGTACGTTTATATCCGTTGCTTCGCTTAAGCGGGTAGCGGTATAAAAAGGGTCAAATGATTTTTTGATACTATCCGTATCATTAAAGAAATCTAGGATAAATAGATCCTCTGTTTTCTTACTAAGTTTGGGCATGGCTCTATTCAAACGAGATAAAGCTTGTACTGCTAATACACCTTGTAGTTTTTTATCTACAAACATGGCGCAAAGCTTGGGTTGGTCAAAACCAGTGAGATACTTATTAGCCACTACTAATATTTTGTATTCGTCTTCATCGAATTTTTCTCTTGTTTTGGTTTCTGAGAAACCATTCATTGAAGCTTCTGTGTATTCAATACCATCAACTGTTTTCCTACCCGAAAATGCAATGGCTATTTTAAACGGATTGCCTTTGTCAGCTAATATGTTGGATAAGGCTTGATAATAGCGAATGGCAGATTGAATACTTTGTGTAATCACCATTGCTTTGGCTTTACCTTTTAGTACTTTCTTTTTGTAGATATTATCAAAGAAATGCTCACCAATTATTTCTGCTTTTGTTGCTATTGTTCTTTTGTCATTCTCTACATAGGCGCGCAATTTCTTCTGCGCCTTTTTTGTATCAAATAGGGGATTATCCTGAATTGACTTCTCTATTTCATAATAGCTTTTATAGGTAGTATAGTTTGCTAATACATCTAAAATAAACCCTTCTTCAATCGCTTGCTTCATGGAGTATAGGTCAAAAGGTTTAAAGCTGCCATCATCTTGCTTCGTTCCAAATCGTTCTAGGGTTGCATTCTTTGGGGTGGCAGTAAATGCTAGATAAGATGCATTACCCCGCATCTTACGTGCTTCAATGGCTTGGATAATTTTATCCTGTGCATCAAATTCATCTTCATCGTCCTCTTCTATATGTTGTCCTAAAGCCTCATTCATTTTGCCTGCGGCTGTGCCACTTTGCGAACTATGCGCTTCATCTATTACAACAGCAAATCGTTTATCGCTTAAATCTGCAATGCCATCTAGTATGAAGGGAAATTTTTGAATGGTTGTAATAATTATCTTTTTACCCTGCTCTAAATTTTCTTTAAGTTCTTTGGAAGTAAAAGCCGGAGCCACAATATTTTTTACTTGTGAAAACTCCTTTATGTTTTGTCGAATTTGTTTATCCAATAATCGTCTATCTGTAACTACAATTACAGAATCAAAAAGAGGGCTATCCAATCCTTTGGCACCTGGCAAATCTGCTGTGCTTGGATAGGTTTCTATTAATTGATAAGCTGCCCAGGTTATAGAGTTGGACTTACCCGAACCAGCCGAGTGTTGAATTAAATAGGTGCGTCCTACACCAAAGGTTTCTGCATCTTTAATGATTTTGCGTACGACGTTCATTTGATGATAGCGTGGAAAAAACAAGGTACGTTTCGAAAGGGCATCACTCGCTTTGCCATCAAAGCGAACGAAGTGCTGAATGATATTGGCTAAGCTTTCGCGAGTAAAAACCTCTTTCCATAAATATTCTGTTTTATGGCCGAATGGATTGGGCGGATTGCCTTTACCATGATTGTGCCCTTTATTAAAAGGTAGGAAGAAAGAATCCTTGCCCTTTAGCTTGGTACACATAAATAATTCATCCGTATCGCCAGCGAAGTGTACTAAGCATCTTCCAAATTGCAAGAGTGGCTGCTTGGCATCGCGCTTATATTTATATTGGTTTATGCCATGATTGCGAGCGTTTTGCCCTGTCCAATGATTTTTAAGTTCTATGGTAGCTAGCGGTAGGCCGTTTACGAACACCACCATATCTATTTCTCGTAGCGGTTTATCTACGTTATGGTTTACTTGACGCGTTACGCTAAACTCATTGGCTTCAAAGTTTTGTTTCACTTTATCGCTACTGCTCGCTAAGGGTAGCTCATAGAATAGAGTTAAATGCACATCGTCTACATCCAATCCTTTGCGCAGTATACTAAGTGTGCCATTCTTTTTGGTCATGCGATCTAGCCGCTCAAGAATTTTGAGTTTCCAATCGTTTTGGCGTTGGAGTTTATCTAGTTCTTCTTTTTGTGTACTCTCCAAAAAATGCCAAAAGCGTTCTTCGTCTATGGCGTATTTGGCGTTGAATTTTGATTTGTCTCCCATATAAAAACCATTGCCGCTTTGGTATGCGCCATTGGGTTCTTCTACTATATTGCTATCCGTGTTCGCTTCTTGCTCCTCTAAGCAAGTGCCTATAAGTGCCTTTTCTATGGCGGCCTCTAGGGCTTGTTCGTTGGTTTTTGACTTGCTCATAGCTTATCTATATATTTAATAAGGTTAGAAATGCTACCTTCTCGTTTAATATCTTCTTTGATATATTTTAATTTTCCACCGACAGTTTCAGTATTCCATTTTGACAAATCGAATTTATCTGTTCCGTAGACTTTATAAATATAATAATGTATGTCTCGATTTGTTGTTTTAATAAATCTTAATCCTGGCTCTTCATTAACCTCATACTGAATAGAATATAAATCAACTTCCCAAATGTTGTTTATGATTAAAGGAGGGGCTTGACTATTTTCAAAATACCAATCTGCAGTATAGAGTTCTCTATAGAAACCTCTTGTGCTAGTAGTATTTAATAGGCAAATTTTAGAGAAATCGTTATTATAGTTGAATAAACAATGTTTCAAAGCGTTGTTAAGTAATCTTTCATTTTTAACTATTGGATAAAGGAACGATTCTTCGTTACTGAATTGCTTAATTGCATTTCTTAAATAGGTTTTAGCCTCCTCAGGTGTAGTTAGTTTTACTGACTTAAAGAAATTAAGAAAGTTACCAATTTTTTGATTTGACAGTAAACATCTCCTCCAGTTTTCATTTCTAATTCTAAGTCGACTCCTATCGTTAACAGGGTATCTTAATTGTTTACCGTTGATGATAAATAATTCAACACCGAGCTTCGCTAATAAACCTCGGAATAAAAAATTATTCGGCTTGCTTAGAACATGTTCCGAAAATAGATTCTGAAATGTAGTTGAATAATTTATAAAAGTATTTATATCAAAAGGTTCTCCAACAAAATTAAAAAGGAATCCTATTTGACCATGGAAATATCGATTTCTTTCGGCTTCAACAAAAGCTTCTTCACATCTTTTACATTCCTTACCATTGTTATATATCAATTTAGCCTTAGTTGTTTCTTCCTCAATTTGTTCTTTAGAAAAGAATGAAATACGCCAATGGTCCTCTATCATATTCTTAATGGAGTTTTCAACGGTACTTGATATGATATTTTGTATAGAGTCAATAGCTTGCCTGAATAACCCTGGACTTTCTATTGTTGTATTGTAAATAAGATTAGAAATAATCCTAAGAAATCGAATAAAATCAACCTCATTAATTAGCACATTTGCTTTAGAAGGCAATGTCAAATATTCAATAATGGCATATTGCATTGTCCTATCCCACCAATTCAATTCTTCAGCATTTGAGAATAGCATTTGTCTTAAAGTCAATTTGCTATAACTTGGGTTAATACTTAAGTCTAAGAGGTGTGGGTGTTTATTATCTATTAATTCCAATCTTTCTAGGCGTTCTAAATAAATTGGAACATTTTTCAGAAACTCATTTCGAATTTCGAGATTCTGATTGTTCTTTAAAATATCTAAAAAACCAGAGCCCTTTTTTTTAAGAGTTAAGATAATGGACTTTGTATCTGAATTATTTATTGGGGTATAATCATCAGAATCATTCATCTCTTCCAATTCTCTTGCTTCTTCTAATGTTGCTGAGTAGGTGACGAACCTAAGGAAAGAAGCCAAAAATAGATTTTTAAACCATTGCAAATATGCTGAATCTATTTCAGGGACGTTCTGGCTTTTTGCTTTCCAAAATAAGTCATGCCAATTAATGTCAATTTTCTTTTTTGCCTCGTCGTTTATTTTATCAACCATATTGAAATAAAGCCACGCCTTAAAATTTTCAAATTGTGATAATGTGCGCCCTCTGGAGTTCATTTTAACATACAACTCATCTGTCAATTGATAATTGTCTAAATTAAAGAAATCAAAACATACCATCTCATTGGTTGCAAGAGCAGTCCAATAGTCTTTGTAATGCTCTCTAGAACCCTTGAAGTGTTTGTTGATTACATCAATGACTATCATCATGTTTTTCACGGTCGGGTCATTCCCCCACACTGTAAAATAGTTTTCGTTATTCTGTATATAGTTGGCAGTTAAAGCTTTAGAATTATTATAATTTTTTCCAAGTTCTATTAGGAGCGCGCAGAACTCGGTTGAGCTGGTTCGAGTGGCATATTGAAATTTAGATAGAATATCAAGATCTTCTTTTAGGTTGAGCTTTGTGGCTAAGTACCAATGTAATAAGTACAGAGTCGTTAACCTTTGTTGACCATCAATTGGAATAAACTTTATGTTATTCTCGTTTTGAATTACGCTCTTTTGTGCGTCAAAAGCAACTTGGATATCCAAGTTCACTGCATACTCTTTTACGCTTTGAAGTAGCGCTTTAATATTCGCAGAATTCCTTTTTAATACTTCATCATTTGTTTTGCCTTCTAACTTGCCATATACAAAGGCTAGATGTAATTTATCCTCTGAATCATCAAGTGTTAATTTTATATCCGCTAGTAGCTTATTGAGAATATTACTTGCCACAGGTCGTCCATAAGCATAGTCTCGCTGTATAGTTGGGATTACTATTTCAGCAGAATTTATAATATTCCAGAATGTGTTATAATGGCTCATCCACTTTTTCTTTTGGTAAATAGTACTTCAACTCCTTATTTATATATTTTTCGTAATCATCCATATCCTTTGGGCCAAAGAAATCATTAATACTTTTTTTGTTTAGGTAGCTATACGTTTTGGTAAAGACATCTCTTGTGCAAAGTGGAACGAATACTTTATTGCCTTTGTTATCCTTGCCTAATCTGTCAAATTTTAGAACCATTTTTCTTTTGCTTAAATAGCTTGTGTTGCCCAATGCACTATTAGTATTTCTGTCTAGTAATGCAAGGTTTGAAATATTATGCAAACCCATTTGCTGTGTGACATCTCCAAACGTTTTTACGAAGTCCTCGCTTTTTATCTTTTTATCAAAGTTGCTTGATGAGATTTCTTTAGTTACTGAATTCAGTTTTTCCTTTAAACCATCATTCGACTTGACCAAATACTTTACAGATTTTACCCAGCTAACAAACTGATCGTAACTTTCGAACCCCTTAGGGTTCTGAGGATTTATATGTTCAATACTCCAGCTGTTTTCATAATATAAATTAAAGGGAAACTTATTATCACTCATGTTCTTGAGGTAATGACGAACGTTTAATAGAAGCAGTGTGTATTTGCATTCTTTGTAATTATCAATATAGTTAATACTCTTTATCAAATCATTAGAATCTTCTTTGTCGTAACCATGAAACTCTTGACGAATGCGTTGCTTAAGAAATTTTTTGAATTTCTTTTTTTTACGTCGGCTCTCATCAATAATTTCTTTGATATTCATAATATCTGTTGCAATTAAGAAGCCAACATAATGATATAGTTCATTATCCAAATACCATTCATTAAGTTTATAAAAGAGGGTTTTAATCTTTTGCCATTCCTCTTGCTTACTTTTTTCAGAAGTGATGCGTTTTTCATATTCATTATATGAAGCATTATCTTTTTTGTTTTTAAGAGTACCGGCTAAAATGTCAAATAAAAAGTCAATACGGGTAGCAGACTTATTGTATTTGTCGCTTTTACAAATAAAGTACCAAAATGAAGGCTCTTGCAGTCTATTCTCAATAGCATCCCATTCTAATGCAAGTGTAATTGCTTTATGTTTTCTTTGTTTTTTAGTTAGGTTGCCGTCATGGTCTAGAATGAATAAAGCCTTAATTAATTCTGAATTGCTCAGTAATACTTTATTGGCATTGAAGTTTACGAAAATATCCTCTGCCTTTTGATACAAATTGGATTCCATTGTTCCAAGGGTTACATCGTACCAGATAATATGCAAGTTGTTTTTTACTTTATTAAGAAAGTCAATTTCATTTTTGTCTTCGTCGAACCAATCGTATATAGCTTTATAAACTTCATAGAAGTGAAAAATATCTACATTATCATCCTCCGGGTTTTCTATTACAAAATCTTGCCACTTTTCAGCCTGAACTATTTTTGCAAAGCTGTCTTTATTATTAAGGAATTTTTCGCTCTTTTCCCGGGTCTTGTAAACAATGCTATAATCAATTACTTGATTGGGTTGGTTTGATTCAAAGTATTGCATTAATAGATAAATGCTTGTGAGCCTTTGTTGACCATCAATAACCTCGTAGGTATTTGAATTTGGCATGGGTTTTACAACAATAGGCTGTAAGCAATAAGGACCTTTCTGGGTATCGTGCTTATTTATATCATCTAGCAATAGGTTAATTTCTTTTTTCCCCCATTTGTAACCACGTTGATAATCCTCTACATGGAACTCTTTTCCAGCCAATTCTGAAATAGGAACAAAAGTTTCTTTATTTTCAATTAAGCTTTTATTCATAAGTTTTATTAATAACTATTGTAAAGCAAGGTTTTCTTTGTGCGCGTTCATTAGCTAGATATATTTTATTGTCCCTAATTTCTTCAGGGTAAATTGGCAGTTGCTTGATTTGTTCGAATTCTGAAATTGGTATAAAGTCAACTAATAGAGCCGAGATTTCCTTCACTGAATATTTCGTTAGACCTGAAGTGTCAACCTTGCAGCATGTTAAGACATGCCATGGGCAAACTTTATCATAATGAAAATCATCGAAGTGTGGTTTAATGAATTGTCCCTTAGCACTCCTTCTTGTGGCCCAATATTGAGCTGTAGAAAGTTCGGTTAAAGAACAACCGTATTGACTTACATAGACTTTAGCGCCATAACCTGTCATTTCTTTTTTAGTATGGTTTGGGTTACCATTGTATAACAAGAAGTATGCCTTGCATCCTTTTTTAGCTTCAAGAAGTCTTAACTTATTCCATTGCGCTTTTTTAGGTTTCAAGTCGTACCGTTTATTATGCTTTAAGATTTTGGCTTGTAGCGCATACATTATATATTGGCCCTTCGCTACTTCAACATAAACGTCCATATCACTACCGTAAGTAGATTCTTTGTAACCTCGCTTAACATAAACATCAAAAGGAATTTTGTATTTTTTTCTATACTGAAGTAGTTCAACTATGATATCTTGTGTAATGCCATCTTCATGTAAATTACATTTTACTTCGTGTGCCCTGTTTATTCTATGCCAAACCATATGCGAGGCATCTTTAAAGGCTTCGCAAGCATCTCTTACTTTAATATGTTTTACTCTTGGGCTTATATTCATACCACCTTTATTTTACCACTAACAGCGCTATCTATCAACGTAGCTCTATATTCTTTTAATCTATCTATTTGCGTTTCTTGGAGCGCGATGGCTTGTTCTATTTTGATAGATTGCTTTTCTATATAATTAGCAATCATTTCTTGTTCTTCTAAAGAAGTTATGACTATTGGAATTGAAGCAAAAATATCTTTACTGACGTACTGTATAGTGGTCATTGTAGAGTTGTTGCTAAAATAATCCTTAGACAATCTAACTTGGGGAATGAAAAAAAGTGGATTAAGCCTTAGGTCAGTATAAGCTTGGATTTGCTGATTAATGATACAATCAAATGGATTAATAGATGAAATTCCAAAATTCCCAACACATGTTGCTAAAACACTATCTCGTTTCAAAACTCTAGAACCTGTTAATCTAATATCTGTTTTCGTTACATGATATTTGACATTGTTTTCATGAAGATAATCATCCCCCAATATCTCAGTTGTAACCCAAGGCATTCCATCGCTATTGGTTTGGAGATTAGGCTTGGCTCTTTCCGGGACAAAGACTTTAGAATAATATTTTGCTTTAGAGACAACCCAATCCTCCGGAATACCCCCAATCCAGTCCACGCCAGAGGGTTTTAGTTTGGCGTTAGGGTTGAGGCCTTTGGTAACCGCTTGTTGTATAATAATTTGTTTGCGCTCTTTTAGCAGGGCTATCATATTTTCTTTTTGCGCTATGGCTTGGTCTATTTTGGCCGTTTTGTCATCCAAAAAATCCGCTATGGCTTTTTGTTCGGGGAGAGGTGGAAGTAATGATAAAATTGCAAAGAAATCGTCAGTATATAATCTTAACCGACTTTCTATTACTCCTGAAGAATTTCTTTTAAATTCTGATTTATATAATTCCGTCCTGAACATATAATGAAAATACCTTCTGTCATCATTTGACTTCAATCGGTAAATTGAATAGGCAGGACTAGTAATACCATTGAAGGGTGAAAAACCTAAACTCCCATTCCAAGCTAACATTATATTGCTTACAAGGTCACCTTTCTGAACTTTTTTATAACCTTCTAAAGTGGCAGCGTTAGTAAGCATTCCACCAGCTTCTAATCTGTCACTTTTGTTCGTTACACCTGTATATTGAGATACCGAAAGTAAGTCTTCACTTCCATCAAAACTTCTTTCATTAATTTCATTGAATAAGTATTTTATTCTTCTAACAACCCAATGTTTAGGAATCTCACCCAACCAATCAACGCCTGAGTCTTTATAAGCATCATACTTGACAAAACCTTTTTTTGCAACTGCTGTTTCCATTAGGCCAAGTTTAGTATTTCAAGTATCAATCCTTCGTTCTCTTTTTCTAGCGTAAGTATATCCTCGCTTACTTCTGCTATGGTTCGCAAGGCTTGGTGCTCATAGAAATATTTATTAAAGCTTATCTCATAGCCAATTTTGGTTTTGTCTAAATCTATCCAGGCTTCGGCTACGTGGGGTTGTACTTCGGCTAGGTAGTAGCTGTGTATATTTTGTTTTAGCGGTATGCTCTCATAGTCGCGTAAGTCACTTTCGCTTTCGTACACTAGGTATTCGCCTTTCGTAGCGCTTGGGTAATAGCCGTAGTCGGGCAGTTGCGCTTCGCTACAATCTAAATGTGCTAAGAGTGCTTGTAGTTTTTCCTCTTTAAGTTTTACTTTTTTAGCTATTACTATTTCAGCCGCTTCGTCATAAGTAGTTATGGCACCATAAATTGCTTTCTTCTCCGAGGCGCTCACTGCTAATTTCTGCTTTTTGATATAAGCATCCACTTCGCTTTTAAACACATTAAAATCCATATGCACCTCTGTACCTATAACTTTCATTAAGGCATGGCCTATCTCCACCAAGTCTTTTCCTTTTTGCCAAGTAGCGGGCGCTACTAATTGTTTTTGCTTTTTGGCATTCAAGTCTAGCTTCTGTTCCTCGCACCATGCTTGGATTTCCTTTTCGTGTTTGGCAAGTTCAGTATAAACCGCTTCGCCATACTCGGCATACGCCCATTGCATAGGTTCTTGCAGGCTACTATCAAATCGTAGGCCTTCTATGGCTTCTGCGCTAAACTGTGCGCGCAATCGTTTGGGGCGCTCTATGGTTACTTTATAATAACCAAAATCTTCATTGTCAAATAACTGCACCGCTAGGCTTGTTTCGCCTTGGCGCTCCACGGCTTTAAAATCTTCGTAGGCTTTTAGTATAGCATCTATATGCTCAGGGGCAAACTCGCAGTTCTTGGCCCCCAAGTTTTTGCGCAGCTTGCGGTATAGGTTACTAGCGTCTACCAGTTGCACCTTCCCTTGGCGCGCTTTGGGCTTCTTATTACTCAGTAGCCAGATGTAGGTGGTAATACCTGTATTATAAAAAAGGTTGTTGGGCAGTTGAATAATCGCATCCAATAAATCATTTTCTATGATATAACGGCGCACATTACTCTCGCCACCACCTGCATCACCTGTAAACAAGCTAGAGCCATTATGTACAGAAGCTATCCGAGAACCTTGTGGGCTTTGCTTCAAGCTCTTCATTTTATTCACCATCTCCATCAAGAACAAGAGTTGCCCATCGCTAGAGCGAGGTGTAGCAGCCACAGCTTCTGTTTCGCCCCAATAGTCCGCAAGCTCTACCGTAAAGCGAGGGTCTATAATATCCTTACCGTCTTTTATATATTTCTGCTCCGTAGCCCAAGATTTGCCATAGGGCGGATTGGAAAGCATAAAATCAAAATTCTTACCCGCAAATTCGTCGGTAGAGAGCGTAGAACCCACCCGTATGTTTTCAGGGTTGTTCCCCTTTATCATCATATCTGATTTACAGATCGCATAGGTTTCATCATTGATCTCCTTACCGTATAAATACACATCGCCCGTAGCTTGTATTTCGCCCGCTTCATCTTTTATAAAGTTTTGTGCTTCGGTAAGCATACCACCCGAGCCACAAGCTGGGTCATATATCGTCATTACTGGCGGTAGTTCATCTTTTATGGGTTCAAAAACCAAATGTGTCATCAAGTCTATTACCTCACGCGGTGTAAAGTGCTCTCCTGCTTCTTCATTATTTTCTTCGTTAAACTTTCTTATCAGTTCTTCAAAAACATAGCCCATACCCAAGTTGGTTAGCGCAGGTAGTTTGCGCCCATCGCCATCTTCTTTTTCGAAAGGCGTGAGGTTAATATTTGGCGAGGTGAATTTTTCGAGCACATCGAGCAGTACATCCTTATTTGCCATATGGCTCACCTGGCTTTTGAGTTTAAACTTATCTATAATCTCCTTTACATTACTGCTAAAGCCATTCAAGTAATCGTCAAAATTGGCTTGCAGTATTTGTTGGCTATTGGTGGCTGTATCATGCAATCGTTGCATCGTCCATTTACTGGTATTATAAAATACATAGCCCGATGCATCTTTTAATCCGTTCTCGTCCCACTCTGTAAAGCCTGCATCATTTTTTTGAAAGTCTAATTCTGCCATTACCGCATCTTTAGTCGGTTCCAAAAGCGCATCCAAACGGCGCAATACTACCATTGGCAATATCACGTCACGATATTTACCGCGCACATATACATCGCGCAGGCAATCGTCCGCTATTGACCATATAAAAGAAACTAGTTTGTTGTGGGAGGCAGTGTTCATAAGGGTAGGCTAAGATAAGGTCTAAGAAGATAATAACATACTTGGTTTTTAGAGGCACCCGTGAAGAGATTCCGCATAAAGTAGGCTTGTCAATCGAGCCTGTCGACAGCAGGCAGGAATTGAAAAGTGGAAAATTGATAATCAGCGAATATGTAGCTCGAATGTTAATGAACAAACTGCTTCACTTACGAGAGTCTAGCTAGTTGCATTGATATTTTCCTCATTGTGATAATTTTCAAATTTCAATCTTCAACTTTCCATTCATCCCAATCCAAGATATGCGCCACCTATAGAAGACTCTAATCAAATTTCTACTAAATACCAATTGCCACCTACTAGCTACTATACCCTATATTAGCGAAAAGAACCAATCGATACTATGTTATGAAATGGACAATCGCGCTAATCTTGCTAGGAGCTCTTATACTTGTGCTCTTTTTAACCAATCCTAAGGAGCAAATGCATGTCGACAAAGTTAAATTCAAGGCAGAAAAACTGATCAAAACAAGTCTACGAGAGGACATGTCCAAAGAGTCTGATGAAGACGGTTGGGAGTCCTTGAGCAAGGGCTTGGTCTATATGTTTCTTGACAAATTTATTGATGAAGGTGTGGAGGCCATGGTGAGTTCAGATAATTATTTCTTGTTTTCACTAACAGAGGTGACATATGAAGAAGATGAGCATATCGTAGGATTGGGAATCCTAAACAATGTTTTTATCTCCGAAAAATTCGATGAAAAAATCAAGTCGTTGATGTCTGATTTTAACGATCGAAATTCGTCAGAATCTCCATCGAATGGTCTATCGTCTACTTTTGAGAATGCCTGCCCGAATTCCTGAGCGGAGCGGAAGGGAGCGGGTGGAAATTAAGAAATGCCTGCCCGAACTCCTGAGCGCAGCGGAAGGAAGCGGGTGAGAATTAGGGAATGCCTGCCCGAATTCCTGAGTGGAGCGGAAGGAAGCGGGTGAGAATGCGTGAATGCCTGCCCGAATTCCTGAGCGCAGCGAAAAGAGGCGTGTGATGAAGGATTCAAATTCTAGCTAAATATGACACAACAGCTCTGCACAACTTCGACCTTAGACGACCTATTAGCCTAATTTTCCTCAATTCCTCCCGCAATACTGCGAGATTATCGAAAAATATCGAAGTTTTAAGTACTTTTGTTCGAGTCGGAAATAATATGGTAGAAAAGCCACCCAAGTTTGATGTAATGCATGGCTCAAAAAACTATGTAGTTCAGAGTCCTTCCTTGAAACGAATGCTTAATTCTATAAATGAAGAATATTTGTATTGGGATAAGGTAAAATATAAGGACTCTAAATTACCAGCAACTGAATTATGGCAATTGGTTAAGTTTAGTCGGCTTATGAAGTCTTCACCACTACAATTTGGAAAAAACCAATTTCATTTTGTGATGACCGACTATG
>Ga0209187_1002362_pt1 | contig 18172 bp, 16 predicted proteins | sample BantaG_FD_187430 | JGI IMG/M metagenome (GOLD analysis project Ga0209187, IMG submission 187430) | Marine algal microbial communities from Bantry Bay, Ireland - BantryBay_4 metaG (SPAdes) (version 2) | ecosystem: Host-associated > Algae > Red algae > Unclassified | place: Bantry Bay, Ireland...
ACCTCTTCGAGGACGGGCTCCATTCCGTGGCCATGAAATGCAACGAAGCGGTTGAAGGCCGCAAATAACCCAGAGCAAGACTACACCTTAAAAATCGGGGCAAATGGTCGGGAAATGGGGGTAGGCGTAGGATTCCCACGATGTAACATGGCACAAACAAAATACGCTGGACCGCTTAACTAAGTGCCATTGGGGACAGACACCAATTGCATCCCCCTCATGGCTCTGAAAAAGGGGACAGACACCTTTTGCGCTTCCAGACGGCTGGCGAAGGAATGGTGGCAAAGGAATGGATGGCTGATTATGAAAAAGGGGACAGACACGAGTCTGACACCAATGGCACTTAATTAAGCCATGGTCGTCAGTTTTCGATACCCATAGCGGAGTGGGAATCCGCCCCGAGGCGGTGGGATATTGTAAGTGCCATTGGAGTCTGACACTTTCTGCTTTAGCTCAGTTTGCCTAAACCATCAGCCATCTACGAGTTTGCTTCTTGTTGACCAGGATTTTCTGAACTTTCAATGACTCGTACTCTAACCCGCTTGTAGACATTATACTGAGTTATTCACTAAATTTTTCCAGTCTTATAAAAGTTGTATCACCTTGAGCGACAAGTCCCCCACCTACCTCGATGATATGATATAAATTATTTACTCCAATTTCCATTGTAACACCATCAACAGTTATGGTTCTTGAAATTCTATCAGTTAATTCTACCTCAACATTAGTTGAGTTATTAAGATCTTGGATTGATCCATATGATAAGTATCTTATATGTGTTTCAGCCTCTCCTTGGTCAGTTGCAACATTTATTTTAAAAGTAAAATTAGCATAAGGGGTAACTTGAAAATCATAAATTTCAAAATCTTTAAAATCTTTAGTAGCTTCTGACATCGCCCAGCCAAGTGCTGTAGGAATTAAACCTGTTATATCTGCTTCAGAGTCGTGAAGAGGGTTATCTAAGACTGTAACTAAAGCTTGAGCTCCAATTCCTTCATTTACATTAGATGCTAAAAATTTGTCACTATTTGGATCATAGCCAGTTTCCAATACAAGTGAAGGTTCATCACCATAAAACTGATCTTTTTTGATTCCTATATAAAATTTATGTTCTTTGCAGTATGCTCCAATATCCAAATCAACTTTAAAAATTTTCTCACCAGTACTGTTAACAATTTGATCAGTATCTGTAAATGTTAAATGTGGAGAGCTAGTAGGTATCTTTAGTTCTACTTTAGAAAGAGGAGAGTCTCTATAAAAATTATTAACTGCGTCATTTTCAAGTTCTAATTGAGAGCTGCCAAATCTAATTTTATAAACTACATACTCTATTGCTTGTTCAATATCTTCTACAGTTGGGTTTGCTAAAAGTGGTTCAACTGAGCTATCAATATAAAATTTATAGCCTTTTTTATCAATGTAAGTGCTTTTACCAACAGATTGATTAATTGAAATTGCTCTAATTGACGTGTTGCCCCCAGATCCAAAAGTGCTTCCAACGGTAAGCCCAGGAGCTCCATTAATATCATTAGTATTATCAATTACTGAATCTGCACTTGCGTTCATTGGAGAGAAGGCAGCAACTAAAGCACTAGCTGAAACAATTAGCGGAAGAACTTTATTTTTAATTAATTTTTGATTGAAAGCTTTTAAGTTGTTTTCGTTCATAAATCTCCTTATTTTTATGAATATTTATAGTAAATTATTAACCTAAAATGAAGGGTAAGTAAATAAGCTAACTCTCGTTAGTTTAGCTCCCAAAGTGACTAGTCCTGATACCAACATGGTGGTTTTCTGTAAACATCCTGTGAATAATATCCCGCCATTGAGTGGCAGAGCTTCCATAAATCCCTGCCATTGAGTGGCAGGCACAGGCTTGCCATTGCGGACGAAAAGCCCGGGAGCGCCGACGTCCCATCGGCTTCTAAACGGGATAAATCCCGTTAGGACAAACGCGGAATGAATTCCGTGCCACGCTGGGAGGCCTCGTTTTTTAATGGGCCAAACTAGGCGGGCTGAGTCCTGCGCCTCGTTCCGATTTCACTCCAAATACAGAGTTCATCCCTCGTTGCATTTTCTCGCCTGCACGTAACCCGGCGCTGCGACCGCTTCGCGGCCTTGCACCCGGGCTACGATATCCCGCCCACTTCGGGGCGGATTCTCACTCCGGAATCGGCATGGGAAAGAGGCGACCATGGCTGAACTAAGTGCACTGGAGATAGACTCCTTTTGCGCTTCGTAGTTGCCCCTTCTATTGAGGCCTTGCCTTGAATCGCATTCAAAACCCAGGCCTTCGACCTGGGCTAAACTATATCGACCCTTCGGGCCTGGGCTCACTCGGAATTCCGAATGCGATATCTCCGGTGGATGGCACGCTGAGCGGCCTAGGCCGGAGGCGCCACGTCATGTTCTTCGATATGACGTAAGCCCGTCTCGATATGAATCATCATGACCACGATTCCAATAAGAAGGGCTCCACTCCCTAAAAGGATCCCCGGAGTAAATCCAAAGGCCACATGGCCAATGAGCTGAATCAACGATGTCACTAGTCCAATGCCGATGATCCATTTTTCCGCGGCTCGGTTTGCGAAATCCCACGCGGGTTGTGATGCCTTGGATCGGCGAGTCCGGTAGCCGTAGACCGGATTGATCCCCTCTGGGGGGAAGCGTCGTACGAGCAAGCCGATGATGAGCAAGAGCGGTCCGACGGTTAGGTGTAGTAGCGGTTCCATATCTATACGATCGCCGATTGAGTCCCGATCAAGCCATTATAATCTAGAGGGAGATTTGCTGCATTCTCGGTCTCAAACATCGCAGCTTAGGACAAGTTCGAGATCCAAGCGCAGCCATAAGGCGCGAGTTCAAGATGGGTATCCGTAGGGCTGATATTTTTTCCACCGAGTAGGTCGATCCAGTTTTCCGTGTCGATGAGGTTGAGCTCCACCAGAGGGATTTGTTGCACCTGATCCGAAATATTGTGGATGGCAAAAATCGATTGGGCCCGGTTTAAATTTTCGCGCCAGAAGCCAACGATTTGGTTGCCCAAGTGCAAGGTGTACTGGGTGGCATTCGGGTGGAATGCCTCTTGCTCTTTTCGGATGCCAATTCTCCGTCGCAATTCATCGAAAAGCGGTTTGTGATGCTTGGTGTCATCGGAAAGGGTTCGTTTGAGGTCCTGCGCATCCCATTTATAGCGGTTGATCGAGCGGGCGTGACCTGATTCCGCCATGCCATCGAGATCGTTTTCTGTCCCCAGCAAGCTGTGAATGTAAAAGGCGGGGAGCCCTTCGAGTGCGAGCATGATGGTGTGAGCTGCGATGAAGCGCTCGGTCTGCCAGCTGTCTTTGCCTTTGCCGATGGTACCCGCCATGGCGCTGTAGAGAGAGATGTTTGCTTCGTAGGGCGTTAGCTCTCCTTCTGGGGTGCGGCGCATGGAAATTTCCCCGCCGAAATCGCGAAGGGTCGTGATCAAGTCATCTTGTTCCGTTTTTGAGAGCAGGCCTTCTGCGGGGCGCAAGCCGATGCCGTCATGGGAGGCGATAAAGTTGAGGTAAGCTCTGCCTCGACGAGCCGGAGGCATGGACATCATCCACTTCTTGAGGTGTCGGCAATCTCCGCTGAGCATGGCGTGAAGCAGAAGGGGAGGGAGCGAAAAGTTGTAGATTAAATGCGCTTCGTTGCCATTGCCGAAGTAGCTCAAGTTTTCTTTGTTCGGGACGTTGGTTTCGGTGATCAAGATGGCCGATGGCTCGAGCTGTTCAAGCACGAGGCGAATCAGTCGGATGACCTCATGCGTTTCGGGTCTATGGATGCAATCGGTTCCATCTTCTTTCCAAAGAAAGGCGACCGCATCTAACCGAAAAATGTGAATCCCTTTGTCGAGGTAGAGTTGGATGATGCGGATGATTTCGAGCAAGACGGCTGGGTTGGAGAAATCGAGGTCGACCTGATCTGCACTAAAGGTGCACCACACTTCTTTCTCGCCGGCTACAGTTTTTACCGAGGTGAGGAGCGGGGAGCTACGCGGGCGAACCACCTTAGAGAGATCCTTGAAGCGGGAACCTTCGATGAAATAATCTTTGCCCGGTGATGTGTCGTTTAAGAAGTTTTGGAACCACGTTGACTCGCTTGAGCAATGGTTGAGCACGAGGTCAGCCATGATGTTGAAATGCTTGCTGAACTGTTCGATGTCGGACCAGCTCCCGTGCTCTGGATTCACCGCGTTGTAGTCGATGACGGAAAATCCATCGTCGGAACTATAGGGGTTGAAGGGCAGGATGTGAACATTGTTGATGTAAGGTTTCAGCTCGTTGCGACAGAAGTTGTAGAGTGTCTTGAGTGGCACCTCGTTGTTGGCTTTTATCGAGTCAGCATAGGTGATCACCATGATGTCCTTCTCGTCCCATGGATTGGCTTTTGGGGATGACTCGATCGCCTTTTTAGCAAGGGGGATGGTTTCGAAGATTTGCGCGGCTATTTCGGAGGTGCTCTGTTCTCCATAAATATTGCGCAACCGTTCTTCGACACCTTGGTGGACTTGGACGACCTTTGGATGGGTCATGATGTCATAGGTGGTATTGCCTGCGAACTCATCGCGGTCTCCTTCTACCGCTTCGAGTAGCATGTCCATCACATCGGGGACGGCGGAAATGACCCGCTTCCAGCTCGGCATAAAGGGAGTCTCCATGGAGAGTTCTGGGTTCAGGAAGTCGGTTCCCGCCTGCATGATGTTTTCTGCGAATACCTCGATGGCGTGACCTTCGGTGTGCATGTCATATTCGAGGCCATTGATCGCGGCGTCGCTTTGATAGCTATCCACGAGGTCGAGCGCGATGCGGTAATAGGTGGCTTTAATGGTCCGGATGCGCTCTTGGGTGAAGACTTCTCCTTGGGTGGCCATTTTGCGAAACAGGGACTTGCTGATGTCGCAGCTCATTTTTGAAAGCCCCTTGGTTTTATCATCGAGAGACAAGTCCTGATGCTTATGATCATAGGTCTCGGCGATGTCGACCTGACAGATTTGGTTGGTCGCATAATTACGATGCATCTCGGAAAGGGTTCCCATTTCCAGCCCCCAATCGGAGGGGATACGAATATCTTCGATGACATCACGAGAGAGGGAAAATTCACCCGCGAGCGGGTAGCGAAAGCTGTCCATGAAATCGAGGTACCCATTCGGTCCGCAGATCTTTTTCAGGGCTCTGAGCAAGGGGGTTACCAAGAGTCGGCACACGCGGCCATTCATCGACTGGTTTGCAATGCGGGCGTAATAGCCTTTGCAAAATTTGTAGCTCAGGTTCGGGTTTGCCACCGGGTAGATGAGGCGAGCGAGGAGGTCACGCTTGTAGGTGAGAATGTCGCAGTCATGGATTGCCACCGTGTCCACTTTTTCCGAGGCGAGGATATAGCCAAACATGTACCAGACATTTCGACCCTTCCCCATCTCCTTAGGTGCAAGGCCCTTCTCTTGGAGCAAGGTGTCGATTTTCCGCAAGCGCGGTCCATCATTCCAGAGAATATCTGGGCCTTGTGGCAGACGTTCAAAGAATTGTAGCGCTTTTTTAAATTGCGACTCATCGGCTCGGTCGAGGCCAACCACGACCTGGTCGAGGTAGGGTACGTTGGCAATCTCATCCACAATCGAACTCAGTGCTGGCCCCTCAAGTTCGGAATAGAGGGAGGGGAGAATAAGACCCATCGGCTTCTTTTTTCGAAACTGAAGCAGCTCCGCTTCGAGTTCCTCTAGGGGTCGATTGTTAAGCTGATGAAGCGTGGTAATGTTGCCGAATTGATGAAAGTCTCCCATGATAATTTGAGTCTTGTTTGGTGTTTTAGCGTGTGGATAAAAGGTGAAGGATCGCATCATTCCAGCCTCGAGAGGCAGGGTGTTTAGCAACCGTGACGTGAGGCGAATCGATTGAGATATGAGGTCCATCTGCATGTGGGATGACGATCCCGATGTCGGCCGCCTGAAGCATGGATTGGTCGTTATCGCTGTCGCCTAAAGCCACTGTCGTCCAACTGACATCTGGATATTTCGCTGCATACAACTGGCGCGTCACGCGTAACCCATCCGCTTTATCGGCCGGCCCCATGAGATGGATGAACCGCCCTCCTCGGAGGGTGCGAATTTTTTTGGCCGCCATGATGGCTTGAAACGTTTCCCAGGCATCTGAGCTGTCCTGCCAGAGAATCGGTTCGGACACATGCCGCTGTTTCGCCAAGGCCGCAGCTTCGTGAGACAAGCCGGTGATGCTGGACAGTTTTTCAGGTGTCCAATCACTGAAGCCCTCAAAGGAAAACTCATGTTCTGTGCGAGCACGATGAGCTTCGCTCAGAATAAATTCCCGCGATAAGCCGGTGAGAAGGGTGGAGATGTTTTCGTGGCGTTGCCATGCCTGCTCTTCTGAGGGCTGGCAGAGGGAGGATAATTCAGAATGATTGGGCACCGCGATGATCCCACCATTTTCCGCGATGAGCGGAGTGGTTAGCTCGAGTTCTTTGGCCAGGGCCTCGCATTCAATCAGGGTTTTGCTCGAGTTGAATACGAGCGGAAACCCTCGGTCCGCGAGCTGTCGTACCGCTTCAAGCGCGTCGGTGTACTGATAATTCTCGTCGATGAAGCTGGCATCGAGGTCGGTAATGATGAGGAGCTTTTTCATTCCGTTGGTCCAGACCTCGCGTACCTCGTTTGGTCAATGCCGTGCTGCTGATTCAGCTCCATGACGACGTCTGCCCGCTGCGGCATTTCTGCGAGCATCCAGCGAGTGAGTCGTTCATAATGCATAATGAAGCGATTGATTTGCGCGTCATTCATAATGGCATGCCCTGCATTTTTTTCAGAACTGGGCTCGGTCGCGTGCCGTTCGCGAAGCTTCTCTTCTTGGATACGCCGCCATTCATATACACATTCAAAATCGGGGGCCTTGAGCATCACCAAGCGGTCGATCAATGCGAAAAGCTCCGTGTAGGAATCAGCTAGTTGATGGTTGGTATGGGTTCGCCACGCCGCATCCCTGTCTTCTGAGGCTTCAAGTTCGTTGCATGGCTCGGTCAAGCTTTCCGCAGGCTGGGGCCGTGCACCCACACACCAGCCCTCAAATAAAATAACATCAACCGGCGTGTTGCAAGCCACCCATTGCGCTTTGGGCGCGCGGTCGTCGATGGCTTTATCAAACTGAGGAAGCTGGACCGGTTGCCGGCGTTTTAGAGTCTCAATGAGGTCGATTCCCATGGCAACATCATGCGTTCCGGGGACGCCTCGTGTGACCAGCAAGGGATGAACCGTCTCGGCCAGCTGCTGTCGTTCTTGACGCGTGCGGTACATGTCGTCGATTGAAAGAATGGCGCAGCACAGATCGTGGTCTCGTTCTAGCGCTAATGCCAGCACTTTGGAGAGGGTCGATTTACCGGTGCCTTGCGCGCCATTTACCCCGACTACGAGAGGCGCGTCGTGCTCGGTTGACCATGCCGCGATCGCTTGAGCTAACGGGAGGTAATGGTCGATCGCTACATCGCCAAAACGAGTGGGTAGGGCCTCGGCCTTGACCAGCGCGTTGAGCCAATTCGGAGGATTGGCGCTGAGGGGTAAATTATTTTTGGTTAGATCGATACTCATCATCAAGGCTGCAGATGCCCGTGAAAGGGTATCGATAATTTTGGCGATATCAAAGATCGTTTCAGCGTAAGTTGCGTTTCTTTTTATTACCTTTGATTTGGATGTGCTGCGGCACCGCCTTGGAAGGCGATGGCACAAACACGCCCTTGGAAGGGCATGGTACAGAATGGGTTTCGCGATTAGCGAACCTCCCCAGAAAACAGGGTCGCCTTGTTTGGCGAAATTTGGTTTCACTCTCGTGTGTTCGGTCGATTTTTTCTCATTCATGTTCTCGTCTCTATCGCGAGTCTTTTCCCAGGACTCGTTTCTGCGGCCTTGGTTTTGGAAGTTGGCTTCGATAGCGCGTCGCTCGATGTGCAGGCCTCTTCGGTGTCTGGGGTCAATGTCGCGCTAGCAGGGCGGCGATCTTGGACCAGCCCGACTCGTGCGCCCTTTTGGGGGACGATGTATTTTCGGGTGCGGGGGACGCAGAATGTGCGGCCGGTTTTTCGAACCTATCCGCGCACCTTCCTAGGGACGCTCAGCGCCTCGCATCGATTTTTATACAGCTATGATCAGGTGCGTTGGATTCCGTTCGACCGGAATGGCGGGGATCGGGAGAATTTCTATTTTTATAACAATCAGGCCTTCACGCAGGATGTGGTTTATGTCTCGTCGAGTCTGCCGTACCCAGTGTCGCGCACCACGAGCAAGGTGACAGAGTGGCTTACGTCTCCGCATGTGCGGGCCGCGCCTTCCGCGAATACGTTGGGAATTTTGGGGAGCAGTGCGGCTGGGGTAAATGAGTTGGGCCAAGCCGTGCCCGCACAACCGGTGTATGCCTTGCAGATCCATGATGATTCGCAAGGGCCCGCGACCAACGAGATTCTGTTGGTGGCGGGATCGCATAGTGGGGAGGTCTACGGCAATTGGGTCTTAGAAGGGCTTATGGAGTGGCTTCTGTCTACAACCGATCCACGCGCCATCGAGCTGCGCCGATCCCATCGCTTTCTTCTCTACCCCAGTGTCAATCCGGGGGGACGTTTCGGCGGCTTTTATCGGAGCGCGGCTGAATTTCCGAGTCGTGATTACAATCGCTTTTGGCATCAGACCACCGGGATGACCGAACTCGAACTGGTCATGGATAGCATGCTAGCCGACCTAGAGCATGCGATGGTCGCGATGCTCGATTTCCATTCGCATATGACCGCAGGACCGGATATGGCCATGCTCCGCTCGCCGAACACGGGCTTGTTTACGAGTGCCCTAGATCGCTGGGATCCAAATCTTGGAGGTGGAACCTATACCTTCGCCTCTGCGCCGGTCGGAGCGTTAAATAAGCTGAGCCTCGACCCCAATGGTTGGAACGTAGATTTCTCAGCGGTACTTGAACCCTGTCCGGGAAATTCGGTCGGGACCTACTTAGAATTTGGTCGGAACATCGGGTTGGCCTTGTCGCTTCGTCTGGGAGGTGAGGCTGCCTTTCAACGCTTTGCCATGGTACCCGAATCAAATGGGGTGGGGGCGCCATTCCAGTCTACGTCTCGTTTGCAGTGGCTTGGCATGCTGCATCGTTCGTATCAGATCCAAGCCGCACCAGCGATGACCGGACCCTGGAGCTTGGTGGCGGATCTCCCCGGGCAGCGGGTGTGGCAATCATGGTCGCTCTCGAACCTTCCAGCCGGGCAGGCGGGCGACGCGCAGCAGTTTTTCCGCTTGATCGAGTCGCCACGAAGCTTTCCTTAGCCCGTATATTTGAAGATAGATTTTCGTCGGGAACCGGTGGCTTTTCGTATATGGAGATTTCAACTGGTGAATGGGATAATTCCCATCGAGAAGCAGTGATGCGCCGCAGGCCAAGGAGCGGCGGTTTCCAACCGCCGACAGTGAGACACATCTCGTTTAAAAGGACGTATCGATTGAAAAAGCCAAGCTTCAGATGGGGGCGACGCCCCTACGTCATTATCACTAATGGTCGCTCTCGAGCCTTCCAGCCGGGCTGGCGGGCGACGCGCAGCAGTTTTTCCGCTTGATCGAGTCGCCACAAAGCTTTCCTTAGCCCGTATATGTGAAGCTAAATTTTCGTCGGGAACCGATGGCTCTTCGTAGGCGGGGATTTCAACTGGTGAATGGGATAATTCCCATCGAGAAGCAGTGATGCGCCGCAGGCCAAGGAGCGGCGGTTTCCAACCGCCGACAGTGAGACACATATCGTTACAGAGGCGTCTCGCGTCTGTGATTTGACAATGTAAGATCTCCTCCGAGGTCGAGACGACTGATCTCAGAAGGCCTCATGCTTCTAGCCTAGTATTTCTTTCTCGCCTTGCAAGTGCACTCCCTTTCCACAGTCCTGAGGCGGGAGGCATCAGCCAGGTTAATCAGGTCGGGCTGGCTTTGCAGGCTGTCACCGCCTTGGCCAAGGCTTCGAGATAGTAGTCGTCTTCCACTTCAGCAAAAAACGTATTCAGCTCTTCTAGGCGCGTATACAGGCGGGGATCTTTGATCTCTTCCGCCGCTTCGATACTCAGGATGCTGGCTTCGTCGTCCTTCCATTCCTCGAGTAAGATAGGAATGATCGAGTCGTCGCCTCGATTCGCGAGACCCATCAAGGCTTCGCCGCGAATTTCATGATCTTCATCTGCCAGCGCCGTATGTAAGGCGGCACGAATCGCTGGGGTATCGACATCACTTTGGCTTCCCAGCGAAAAGACAGCCCAATTTCGGACTTCTCGGTCGTCGTCGCTGGCGAGGGTGACGAGGCAGTCAAGCGCCTGCGGGTCGTCTTGTCCGGAGAGGCCATGCACCACTCCAAAGCGAACTAACTCGTCGGCGTGCCCCGCTTGGGACGCCAGTTGAGAGATGGCTGAAGTCGCTTTACGATGGCCAAGCCCGACCGCAGCGCAATAGACCACATGCGGATCACCGTCGCCGAGGAGATGAGTTAAGAGGGCAATGCTTTCTTCGTGAAAGGTCTGATCAAAGCCACCGAGCTGCGCCAGCACATCTGCGCCGGTGGCCCGATCGCCTGCGTCCTCGCTCTGACAGTACGTTTTCCCCAATTCAAATTCTGCTTCGCTGCCTCGGTAATGTACCGCAGCCAAGCTGGCTTCGCTGTCATCCGAATGGATGCCAGCGCGATACTGGGTGACCAGTTCGTGGCTTGGGGTCGAATTGTTTTCGTGGGCTTGGTTGTGTCGGGTTTTCATGTGAGGATGTCTTCTGTATGAGCGATTTGAATGTCCGTCGCTTAAGCGAGATGTTTCGGTTCCATTGCATTATTTTACAAGGGAATATTCGGTGTGGGTTGAAGCCAGCGACAAACCGCTTAGGAGCATGCGTGTTCAGCAGCGAAAATTTGGCGGCAAGGATAGATGTCGATGTCTATTGGATGCCTTGGTAATTAGCTGAGGCGTCCTGCCTCAGTTTAGGCGTATCAGCAGGAACGGTGAGCCGATCCCCTTCTTTTTTTTTGGGGGGGGCAACCACATTTTGTAGAGCTTTCTTACCGCTTCAGTTTGCGGTGGCTCCGTCGCGAAGGACTGGCAAAGTCCAATAACCGGAAGCATGAAAACGGCGTTACAACCAAGGGGTCCTAGAAACGTCCTACCCAATGATAGCGCGGTATTGGACTAGGAGTCTGTCGGGCTTAGGCTTTCGAGAGAGGATTTCTCAGTTTGAGACCAGACGGTTTGGACGATTCGTGAATGAAAATAGTTGAGGCTATTTGTGATCGATTCGCCTGGATCGTATGGGCTAACGTGATGAATTCGCAGCCGAATCTGCTAAGTCCGACAGGGGCCAAGCTCGGTTTGAATAGCCAAGATCGGTTTGAATGGCCAAGCTCGGTTTGAATAGCCAAGCTCGGTTTGAATAGCCAAGCTCGGTTTGAATAGCCAAGCTAGCCAGGGTGGGTTTGAATGGATAGAGCGATACGGCTCAGGGATAGCTTGTAACAGTCCAATCGTTACCGGTGCCCGCTTTTTTGTGGATAGCAGCCAATATAGCCTTGGGATAATCTTCAAGCCAAGCAGGGTTAGCTTTGGCGAGGATAATTTTTCTATCCCCGAACTGCCAATCGAATACGTCTTGGTTTAACTCGTCGAGAATGACGATGGTCGAGCGGTCGGGGTGGGAGGCAATGGCCTTTTTAAAGGTTGCTTCATCAAGGGCGAAGGGATTGTTCAGTCCGCCCTCGCTATTGAAAGTAGCGATGTATTCCTCAAGCGCAGCATCGAATTGCTCGAACAGCCGTCCAATCGCAGGAAAGCCTTTACGGTAGAGTACTATCGTGTCGTCCGGATCAGCATTCGCTTGAAGGTAGTCGAGAAGCACAGATTGATTGCTGCTGGGGTTGGCCAGCAACTCGGCGATGTGATCTTTGTCGCTTTTCGCCGTATTGGTAATCATTGCGGGCAAAGTGAAGTGAGACGCGATACCGCCCAGTAAGAGCAAAGTTGCACCCAGTATGAACCCTTTGTTTTTGCGAAGGATACCTGCAATCAGGCAGGCAATTCCGAGACCAAGCAGGCATATCGAAATCAAACTCATGGGTATCTGCGATTCCAAATGAGAGATGGAATTCGGCTATGTAGAATCTTCGTGGCATGTCCATCGACAAAGCTGAAGTTTTGGTAGGTAGGGTAGTGCCGGTCGGTGTAGATTCTTGTTTCGTATGGGCTGCTGCCGGTGTAGATGTTGTTCTCGTCGCCAGAGCTAGGAACCGAGTGATGTGTTTGCGGCCAAGCATCGGGCCAGTACCCGTCAGTTGCGATTGGGGTCTGAGTCGGATTTGTCACTGCAGAGATCGAGTCGCCGAACCACATTGCGGTATAGCCCAGCCAGCTCATTGCTGAAGAGTAAAGCCAGCCATTAAACACATAGCTTCCATACAGCTGATTGCCATTGGTGGTAAATTGCCACGGACGGGTACGACCACCCTCGGTATAGCTCGTATTCCAATCCGGCTCATCATCGTTCTTGGGACAAACTAGGGTTCCTTGGCTGTCCACATACTCATCAATGTAGTCGTAATAAATTCGTAAAGGACTGGATGGGGTTTCTCGATGCAGGGGGAGGCGCCCGTCATCATCCGAAACAACGAGTAGAAATGCGTTGGCTTGCTGGCCTAAGTTAACCACGCATTTTGTATTGTGCGCTTGATTCCGCAAGACACCCATAGACGGCACTACGATGGACATCAAAGTGAGAAGTATCGCCATCACCACCAACATTTCAATGAGGGTGAAGCCGCGTTTCAAATGTAATATAGTCTTCATAATTAAGTTAAACTCTCACACCAAGTATACGCCCTAGACACCCAAAAGTTAATATCATTTACGACAAAAGAATATATTTGAAACAGATTTATCGCTGAGAAACGACTTTTTTATATATGAAGAAAGCATCGGTTTTCTTGCATCTTTTGGTCCGAATGGCGTGGTTCTCACTTTATTGTTTTCTTTGTCTTCATGCCGATTCGCTCGAACATCGCTGGTTTGAACACGGTGCCGACGGGTTCGATGAACCCAACCATCCTCGAGGGGATGTGGTTTTTGTGAAAAAGGCAGGATATAATTTGCGTGTTCCCGATAGCTGTCAAGTGAGTTGGCCGAAAGTGTTAAGCGGATCCACGCTGTGGTGGTGTTGCGGCGCTGTCTTCTCCGACGGAGGGGGCACGGTTGGTGAAGCGCGTGACCGGAGTTCCAGGAGATCGCATTGCGATGCAGCGCGGGCAGCTCCTACTCAAATCAAGAGCCAGTAAAATACAATGCCTTGCCACAAGAGGCGCTTGAGGGCTGGAGTTCGGGCGAAAGCCGAGAGTCCTTTTTGCGTGAGCGTGCTGGCTTTGCCTCCGAACATTTGGGCGACAAAGTACACGCCATGATGTTTCTTCCGGTGCGTGGGAGCCTGCGGGTATGGCGGAGATCCCGGTGCCAGCTCAGACAATTGACTCCGTCCCCATTATTTTTTAGGCTCCGTCGGTCTGTCGAGAGGTATCATAGCCGTGGAGTCGACTTTTGCGAAATGGAACTATGTTTTCCGAGTTTTCCAATCTAATGGACAGGCCCGAAGGGTCGAGTTATTATAGCCCATGGCGAAGCCATGGGTTCATGCTCCAGTTTGTTGCGGCCTGAAAGGTCGCGTCATGGTTGCGCTGAGGAGCCTGCGGGATATGGCGGAGATCCCGGTGCCAGCTCAGACAATTGACTCCGTCCCCATTATTTTTTAGGCTCCGCCGGACTGTCGAGAGGTATCTTAGCCGTGGAGTCGACTTCTGCGAAATGGAACTATGTTTTCCGAGTTTTCCAGTCTAATGGACAGGCCCGAAGGGTCGAGTTATTATAGCCCATGGCGAAGCCATGGGTTCATGGTCCAGTTTGTTGCGGCCTGAAAGGTCGCGTCATGGTTGTGCTGAGTATGACGCGACCTTTCAGGCCGCAACACCGGTTTCGAACACCCCGAGCCTGAAATGACTCCGTCCCCCAGACAATTCAGACAATTGACTCCGCCCCTAATTTCTTCCCATTTTTTCCGTCCCCAAACGTTCTGGCACTGGATGGCATGCCAAAAACGGAAATTGCCATCGGCTGACGACAAAGGGGCTAAAGTGACTCGGCCAAAATGACTCCGTCCCCAATTATTCCTTGAAGTAACACAGCCTGAAATGTCTCCGTCCCCAATTTTCTCCGAGTAGAAGTTTGGTCTGTACCCAAAACTGTATGCAAAAGAGGTAGGTTTTTCGATCACCTGTTTCCTTTCGCCCATAAAACACGCTTCGGCTGACGATAAAGGGTACAAAATGCCTCCGTCCCCATTTTTCCATCGTTATGGGCGACAACCGAGACAACACTCATGACTGACGAAGCTATGGCGTGGTGCCGCGCAAAAAGCTTATTGGCAAGGTCGACCGGCTTCTCGTTTCCTCCGACAAGTATCATAACTGGCTCCCTCGCTGGTCACGCTTCGGATGCTCTCTGGATAAAGCGGCTGATCAAATTACTCCGTCCCCAAACCTTTTCCCAAACCTTTTCTCAGAGAACGTCCCCAAATCTTTTAGCTTATGTCATTCGAATCAAGGAAGTATCCTCGCTCGAACGCCCAGTAAAAAACACCTAAGGTTCCAGCTGTGAGCGAACCAATATAAAGCAAGGTTAGAGCAATAATTTTGAACCAAGAGGGATTTCTGCCATCGTTTCGTTCTGCTATCCAGCAAACGCCTCCTGTTCCTGAAATAAGGCATCCAATTGTGCATGAAACGCGCCAGGTTTGATACCCCGCATTCCAAGACATGAGGTACGGAAAAGCAATCCACGCACTCCCAATTAAGGTCGGGACTGCAACCATGCACAAAACTATCGCGTGCCACCTCACCGAGCAAGCTGCTAAGTGTCCCATAAACCGTTCTGATCTGTTGGGTTGTATCGCTTTTTCCATGGATTTCTCAGATTCTTGGGCTGGAGTTGAAATAAAAGGGACGGAGTTCTTTTACAACCTAGGTTGTAAAAATTACAACCCAGGTTGTAAAGGGTTCCTCATGAAAATTAGGCGTAGCCATTTTCGATAGGTGTAAACTGTTACGTTTAAGGTATATACGTAATATGACCTCTGCGATTCAAAAACATTGGCATCATTCCTGCATCTAAGGGGGGCGACCCCACCTATAAGAAATAACAGATGCGAACTCCACGAATCAAAGCCGGTGAAAACGGCGTTTACCATTGCACATCACGGATCATTGAATCCAAGTTCTACCTCGCGGCCGACAAGGCAAAAGAAAAATTTACCGAGCTGATCTACGCCCATGCCAAGTTTACGGGTATGAAGATTATTAACCTCCAAATCATGGATAACCACATTCACGCCCTTCTTCGCGAACCGCCGCGGCAGAACCTCTCGGATGAGGAACTACTTACGAGGATCCGTGATTTCCGAGGGGATCAGGAAGCTGATCTTGTCAGCCAGCAACTCGAAATCTTCGCCAAGCGAGGCGATGAAGCTTCACTGAAGCAGGCGTGTGATCTGCGTAGAAAATACTTGAGCCGTATGTATGATCTCAGCCGCTTCATGCAGGAGGTAATGAGTAATTTTAGTCGCTGGCTCAACCACCGTTTAAACCGTAGAGGCCCTGTCTGGGAAGATCGCTTCAAGAGCACAATCGTGGAACCAGGCAGCTATGCTCTCTTCTCCGTCTCGGCCTATACCGATTTAAACAAAATTCGTGCCGGGATGATTTCCGACCCTAAAATGGACCGCTGGTCCGGATATGGGCGAGCGGTCCGAGGCTGCGATCTGGCTCGAAAAGGGATTGTCGAGGCGATGAGTTTTTGGCCCACACCAGAAGGTAAAGACGTTTTAGAAGAGTACCGTATGATGATGTTCGTCAGAGGCGTTGCGACGCATCAAGGTCAAACTGACGGGAAAGGCCGGCCTGCGTTTGACCGTGAAAAGGTAGAAAAAATGCTGAAGCAAGGAGGCCGTCTTTCTTTTCAGGATCGAATACGTTTTAATTGGAAGGGTCTCATGGGGGCGGGGATTCTGGGGGGCCAAGACTTCCTGCGAAAAATCTACGAAGCTAACGCTGACAAGCTGGGAAACAAGCGGGTCAACATCGGTCATTACCTATTAGAAGACGAGGATTCGTTGATGGCTCTGCGCGGTAAAACGGAGTTGATCTAGAATCGGCTTCTGAGTCCTTCCAACGATTGCCCGACGCTGGGCGATTTACAATTTAGTTGGCATACACTGAAATCTAAACCCCTGATTTTAAGGCGGAGCCATAACTCCTCAAACGAAGAACTTTCTGATTGGTATACTCTGCCCATCAAGAGCGTGAAGATCCTAAGGATTTCCGAGGAAGCGAGCCAATCAGGCTTGCAAACACGCAATTGCCTCCGTCCCCAATCGTGGAATCAGCCGGAGATTTTCTGCCATTGAATGGTAAGCCGGAAACGGAAGTTGCCATCGGCTGACGACAAAGGGAGCAAAATGCCTCCGTCCCCATTTTTCCTAAGGATTTCCGAGGAAGCGAGCCAATCAGGCTTGCAAACACGCAATTGCCTCCGTCCCCAATCGTGGAATCAGCCGGAGGTTTTCTGCCACTGAATGGCAAGCCGAAAACGAAAGTTGCCATCGGCTGACGACAAAGGGAGCAAAATGCCTCCGTCCCCATTTTCCCCCCTCCGTCCCCATTTTCCCCATTTTATAAACTACTCCGTCCCCAATTTTCTTGAAACGAAGAGTCAACCCAAATGCCTGACAGGACAACGCGCGTTGCCCCCCATTAGCTCCTGATCTGCTAATCCTTACCAACCTCATCTTGTCCTATTGTCCTATTGCTGTCTAGCCGCCCTAAGCAGAGGTACGAATAATACCAAACCGGATAAAAAGAAAACTGAACCAGCAATTGGCAACAGAAAACTCTTGCCGTGAATACCTACCTCTATGACGCTTTCCTCAGGGTTATTTGGTCGGTAAAACACATTAACCCCACCGCCTGAAGGGTATTTATTTACAATTCTACGAGAAGAAGAAGGGTTCCCAGAACTAAGATCCCCATAACCTATGTGATTCGAAGAATAAATAGTATCACCTACTTCATATTCATAGAGCACTTCAGCTGAGTAGGTAGTTCCGTCTGTAGTCCTATTCCTATTGAGTTCAGAGGATATAACATGACCTGAGACTGAAGGCCAATCTCTGCTTGCGTGGGCAAGATATAAATTGCGTAATCCAAATAGCAACAGACTAGCCCCTAGGATTATAGAAATAATTGGTAAAAGAAGCACCATAACAGGAAACTGTTGATTAGAAGAAGCCACAGTCTGCTCTTTGATAAAAAATCGAGCGTGTTTAGCAAGGAAAAATTGGTAGACAAAAAAGTGATCGAGAACATCAATTTTCTATAATTTTCCCTTTGGCTTCACTTGACATCAAAAGTTGAGATAGATCAGTGGGAAATCCAAGGTTGGTAGCTAGGAATTTGCCATTGACCCTTAAAAACTGCAGATTGCTTTTTAGCGAAGAGGAGCTATCCCCTACTGCACTAGGAGAACGATCAAATGTCACGAAATAAAGCGGATCAAGATCCATCACAGCAATGTTTTGAATTGCAGGCTCGTCAATCTCAGCCTGTATTCGTTTTTGCAGGCTGGACCACCAGTCTGAATTGGCCAAATGCCTCCGTCCCCATTTTTCCCCAATTTTCAAACTACTCCGTCCCCAATTTTCCGTGGTATTCGCAGCATCCATGAACTGGAAACCACGATCCGGTTCGAGAAGCTGTAGGCCAGCGCCTGACCAGAGCAGCAATGAGCAGACAATTGACTCCGTCCCCAAACGTGGAATCAGCCGGAGATTTTCTGCCACTGAATGGCAAGTCAGAAATGGAAGTTGCCATTGGCTAACGACAAAGGGGGGCAAAATGTCTCCGTCCCCATTTTTCCCATGTTAGCAGACAATTGACTCCGTCCCCAAACGTGGAATCAGCCGGAGATTTTCTGCCACTGAATGGCAAGTCAGAAATGGAAGTTGCCATTGGCTAACGACAAAGGGGGGCAAAATGTCTCCGTCCCCATT
>Ga0209187_1002364_pt1 | contig 18168 bp, 14 predicted proteins | sample BantaG_FD_187430 | JGI IMG/M metagenome (GOLD analysis project Ga0209187, IMG submission 187430) | Marine algal microbial communities from Bantry Bay, Ireland - BantryBay_4 metaG (SPAdes) (version 2) | ecosystem: Host-associated > Algae > Red algae > Unclassified | place: Bantry Bay, Ireland...
TATCAAAAAAATGCCTCGTATTGAGGTAGGAGCAACCAAAATTGCCATCAGAAAATTACTAAACGGTCAACTAAGGTCAGTAAGAGTTTGGTCATTCTGAAAAACCGGCTTTTCAGGACAGGCTCTACCTAAGCTTCTACTCCTGCCTAAGCTTCTACTCCGAGGATTTGGCAGAGGAATGGGTGGCAAAGGAATGGACGATGCGCCTGGGAGCGCCGACGTCCCCGTCGGCATGTTTCAACCTCTCTAACCCATGAGATAACTTGAAAAGCGATCTCGGTCTACTCTTCTCCCTTGACCTTGACCTTGACCTTGACCTTGACCTTTCACTTGACCTCCAGTTGAGACGAGCCTGTTGTTTTTCCCTGAACCAGCGACTGTATCTTCTCACTTGTTCGTTTTCGTTGCGACGGAGCTGGCTGCTTCGGGTGGAATCGATGACTTCGTCTTCCGATTTGACATCACCCTCTCTGCCTAAGTTTCTACTTCTACCTAAGTTTCTACTTCTACCTAAGTTTCTTTCCCCACCTGCAGGTGAATGACGGTTCTTACCGCCAGTAGATCCTCCTGAATCGCCTTGGTTCGAACCCCCGTTTCTTCCCTTTGCGCACTCGGAGCTCTGCCTTTCCCCCTCCCAGTCTTGACAAAGCGAGGGTGATCGTTTTGGACTTTGCAAAATTTACGAGATTTACAGATGATTGCAGCTTCAGCTACTACGATGCGCTTCGGGAAGAAGACGCTCTTTGAAAACGTGTCGATTAAGTTCCGACCCGGCCACCGCTATGGCCTCATCGGGGCGAATGGTTCCGGAAAATCAACCTTTATGAAGATCATGACGGGTCAGCTGGAAGCATCGGCTGGCGAAATCGTCATCGATCAAGGCTGTACCATGGGGTACCTCAAGCAGGACCACAGCATGTACGATGAAGAAACCATCATCGATACGGTCTGTATGGGCGATGAGGCGCTCTGGAAACTTCATGCCGAACGCGAAATTCTCTACACCAAAGATGACCTCACAGATGCTGAAAACGATCGCATCATGGTCATCGAAGACGAATACGGCGAGGCGGGTGGCTATGAAATGGAAGCCAACGCAGCCAAGCTATTGACCGGTCTGGGCTTCCCTGAAGATCAGCACACCAAGTCGATGAATACCCTGCAGGGTGGTTGGAAACTTCGAATTCTTCTCGCGCAAGTTCTCTTCGCCAAACCTGATATTTTGCTCTTGGACGAGCCGACCAATCATCTCGATATGCAAAGTATCGAATGGCTCTGTTCCTTTTTGAATACCTACGAAGGTACCTTGGTCGTGATTTCGCACGACCGGTACTTCTTGAATCAGGTCTGCACTCATACGGCCGATCTCGACTATCAAGAGATCCGGATGTTCACCGGGAACTACGATGAGTTTATGACCACGAACCAAATGTTGTTGGAAAAACGCAACAAGGACGTGGCACAAAAAGAAAAACGCATCGCAGAACTCAAGGGCTTTATCAACCGGTTCTCCGCCAACGCGAGTAAAGCGCGCCAGGCGACGTCTCGTCAAAAAGAGCTGTCGAAAATTGAAGTGGATCGCTTGAAGCCAAGTACCCGCGTGTCACCATACATTCGTTTCGAAGCCCGCGAGCGCCTCGGGGACAAAGTGATTGAGGCCGAAGGCCTCGGCATGACCTACGACGAGGTCCTCTTTAAAGACGTCAACCTCGAGATCGGGCCGACGGAAAAAATTGGCATCATCGGTACCAATGGAGTTGGAAAAACCACCTTGCTTAATTTGCTTTTGAAAAAGCTCGAGCCCACCAGTGGTACGGTTCACTACGGCGAAACCGTGGATCTCAGTTATTTCCCGCAAGACTCCCACGATCTCATCAACACGGATGAGCCTGCTGTGGATTGGCTGGCGAAATGGGCTCCAGATGGCACCATTGATGAAACCGAATTGCGAAGCGCCATGGGCCGGATGCTCTTCCGTGGCGATGACGCCCTCAAGCCGGTTAACGTTTTGAGCGGAGGCGAACGCGCCCGTTTGATCGTCGCCAAAATGCTTCTCGAAGGCGGCAACGTCATCGCGCTGGACGAGCCAACCAATCACTTGGATCTCGAGTCCATTGAATCCTTGAATTACGCGCTTACCCTCGTGGAGAACACGGTGATTTTCGTGAGCCATGACCGTGAGTTTGTAAACTCATTGGCCACCCGGATCTTCATGCTCGAAGACGGTGTCTTCTACGATTACCCAGGTGACTTCGATGAATTCGAAGCCTGGAAAAAGAAACTAGACAAGGAAGCGAAGGCAAACGCCTGATGGATAAATTATTAACTGCCCGCGAGAAAAAAGCGCTTCGCGCCCAAGGGCAACGCCTCGATGTATCCGCCACGGTCGGCAAAGCTGGCCTTACGGAAAACGTGGTGATCAATTTGCAACAACAGTTGCACCGCCTTGAGTTGATCAAGGTTCGTTTGCCAGGAAATCCCAAAGAGCGCAGTATGATGGCGGACCAAATTACCGTCGAGCTCGGAGCTGAGTTTGTCGGCGGCACAGGATTTAACTACCTCTTCTGGAAACTTCGCCCGGAAGAAGACTAGAGCAACCTAGGTCAAAGTACCATGCCCTTCCAAGGGCGTGCTCGGCCATCGCCTTCCAAGCGGTGACGGACGAAAGGCGTTCTTGAAGCGGCGGAGGGGTGTCCCACCTCTGTTGGAGCTGCACCAGAACGCAGAGGTCTTGGAATTCGGACATCTGAGACGAGGATGCTGAAAGCATCAAACTTAATAGCCCCAGGCTTCAGCCTGGGGTTTTGGAACGTCCAACTGTTGCGTGCTGAAAGCACGCCGGAAGGGTTGAATTATGTTTCAACTCTGTCGGAGCCGCATCAGAACGCAGAGGTCTTGGAATTCGGACATCTGAGACGAGGATGCTGAAAGCATCAAACTTAATAGCCCCAGGCTTCAGCCTGGGGTTTTGGAACGTCCAACCTACTGCGTGCTGAAAGCACGCCGGAAGGGTAAAAGCACGCCGGAAGAGTTGAATTATGCTACATTGTTCCCATGTCCCAGTCTCTTCATGCGAATTATGCCCACATCATTTTTTCAACCAAAGGGAGGGAGCCAACCATCACCAAAGATATCGCGCCGCAGATTTATTCATATCTATCAGGAATCGTGCAAAAATCGGGGGCGGTTCCGATCCGAATTAACGGGATGCCTGATCATGTTCACCTGCTTGTAAAGACATCAAAAACCTCGTCCGACGCTCAATTTATGAAGGAGTTAAAAGGGGGATCTTCTAAGTGGATCAACCAAGAAGGCCTCACTAAAGAATTGTTTAAATGGCAGGCGGGCTACGGCTGGTTTAGTGTAAGTCCGAAAGATACGGATCTGGTGAATGCCTATATCGAAAATCAGGCCGAGCACCATCAGGAGATCACATTCCAAGACGAGCTTCGGAAATTCCTCACAACCTATCAAATTGAAAATGATGAACGTTATCTGTGGGGCTGACGTAGGTTGGAAGGTGGGTAGGCAACTCAACGTTCTGGCGTACTTTCAGCACGCAACATATGGGACATTCCAAACCCCAGGCTGAAGCCTGGGGCTTTTAAGTTCGATGCTTTCAGCATCTTTTCGGACATTCGAAATATTGGCTCAACTGATTATTTATGAGTGCTGATACGGCCCGCTCCTTGGCCCATGGACATCTGAGACGAGGATGCTGAAAGCATCAAACTCAATAGCCCCAGGCTTCAGCCTGGGGTTTTGGAACGTCCAACCTTTTGCGTGCTGAAAGTACGCCGGAGCCATGCCCTAGCTAAACTGAGGCGAGACGCCCACCCAGCAATGGCTTAAAAAAAAACGAAGCCATCAGATCGGATTCAAGCTTGGAAGATCGATCGCATGGCTTCAATCTCATGCGCATGAATCAAGATCTTCTTCGTACGTACGCGCAACTCCTGCTCAAAGTGGGGGTCAATCTCCAGCCCGGTATGCGGGTGAATCTCAATGCCGAGCCAATCCACTGGCCGTTCCTTAATCTCCTCACTGAAGAGGCCTACAAGATGGGGGCCTCCTTCGTACACGTAAACGCGAATCATCCGTCCTTCGGTCGTATCCGCATGGATCACGTGCCAGAAGAACATCTAGATTTTGTTCCTGGCTATCTCGAGCATCGCTACGAGGAAATGATCAACGACAATTGGTGCACCATCGGGTTCTTCGGATCTGAAATCCCGAAAGCGATGGCTGGGGTTGATTCCAAGCGCCAAGCCATTGCTTCCCGAGCCAACCGCGCCGTGTCGAAACCCTTCTCCGACGCCTGCGGTTCAGGGCGCGTACCGTGGACGGTTGCCGCCTTGCCCACCCCAGCGTGGGCCGCCAAAGTATTTGAATGCGAACCCTCCGATGAAGCGGTCGAGCGCCTTTGGCAGGAGATGATTCCGATTCTTCGCTTGGATCAAGAAGACCCGGCTGCGACCTGGTGCGAGTTAGCCGAGACGACCAAGGCGCGGAGCAAGGTCTTGACCGATCTTGGTTTCAGCGAACTTCATTTTACCACCCCCAGCGGTACCGATCTGCGGGTTACATTAATCGATCAGGGCATCTGGGAAGGCGGATTACTTGAGGTGGCCAACGGGCATGCCTTTGTTCCAAATCTTCCCACCGAAGAAGTGTTTACCGCGCCGCATTGCCTCGGCACGAATGGCCGCGCTTTGGTCACTCGCCCGGTCGAGGTACTCGGCGAAGCCGTGGTCGGAGCCTGGTTTGAATTCAAGGACGGTGAAGTCATCGACTATGGTGCGGAGGAAGGCAAAAGGCAATTGGACACTTATTTCGAAATCGATCCAAAAGCAAAATTCCTTGGCGAGATCGCCTTGGTCGATGGCTCTTCACCCATCTTCCAGAGCGGGAAGATTTTCCACTCGATTTTGTATGATGAAAACGCGGCCTGTCATATGGCGCTAGGCAGTGCGTACCCAATCGTGTTGGCCAAGGCTTCCGAGATGACGCCGGACGAGCTGCAAGCCGCTGGGGTGAACCAGTGCATGTTGCATACCGACTTTATGATTGGTTCGGCCGAGGTCGATGTCGACGGGATTCAGGGAGATGGAAGTGTGGTGCCCTTGCTTCGCAACGGGGACTTCTGTGGGCCGCTAGCGACTTGAATTAAATCGGCGAAGCCCAAGGAGCGGCGGTTTTCAACCGCCGAAATGGTTGGACTAAACGAGGTCGATGTCGACGGGATTCAGGCGGATGGAAGCGCGGTGCCCTAGCTTCGCAACGGGGACTTCTGTGGGCCGCTAGCGACTTGAATTAAATCGGCGAAGCCCAAGGAGCGGCGGTTTCCAACCGCCGAAATGGTTGGACTAAACGAGGTCGACGTCGACGGGATTCAGGGAGATGGAAGCGTGGTGCCCTAGCTTCGCAACGGGGACTTCTGTGGGCCGCTAGCGACTTGAATTAAATCGGCGAAGCCCAAGGAGCGGCGGTTTTCAACCGCCGAAATGGTTGGACTAAACGAGGTCGATGTCGACGGGATTCAGGCGGATGGAAGCGCGGTGCCCTAGCTTCGCAACGGGGACTTCTGTGGGCCGCTAGCGACTTGAATTAAATCGGCGAAGCCCAAGGAGCGGCGGTTTCCAACCGCCGAAATGGTTGGACTAAACGAGGTCGACGTCGACGGGATTCAGGGAGATGGAAGCGTGGTGCCCTAGCTTCGCAACGGGGACTTCTGCGGGCCGCTAGCGACTTGAATTAAATCGGCGAAGCCCAAGGAGCGGCGGTTTCCAACCGCCGAAATGGTTGGACTAAACGAGGTCGATGTCGACGGGATTCAGGCGGATGGAAGGGTGGTGCCCTTGCTTTGCAACGGGGACTTCTGCGGGCCGCTAGCGACTTGAATTAAGTCGGCGAAGCCCAAGGAGCGGCGGTTTCCAACCGCCGAAAAACGGGATGTATCCCGTTGTGTCTCAAGTTCTACTTCTTGGAATTACTGGACACGGTTACGTGGCGGAGGCGGTCCACCTCCGGCTAATTCCAAGGTGTACGTTGCGGCCAAAAATGTACCAGTTACCCCCAAGCCTGAAAGGCTTGCAGGGCGTAGCGATGGGCAACGCCCATCGAAAACTGGTCTAGCCATTGGAGCCTGAAAGGCTTCGACAAGTCCTCTGCATCTTGTGCAAGTCTTTTAGACTTGGCGTGACCAATAATTCGGACCGATGGGCGTTGCCCATCGCTACGTTGTTTTCGCCTTTCAGGCGAGTAGGCACAGCTGATTCGAGAAAAACTTTTTTAGGCGACCAGGGCGCAGCTGATTCGAAAAAACTCCTTGCAGGTTAGTTCTGATGCAGGCCCCTCCTTGCCCTTCGCCGATTTTTATTGGGTCGTGAACGTAAAGCGCAATGCCAGCCCTTTTCACTTTAAGCTTTCTAATCGTGGTCCGACTCTCTAATTCTCGGCCATGAATCTTACAGGAACGTCTTTCATTGGTCAGGCTCGAGGCAGCGCCTCTGGTACCTCTTTTCATGGGGTCAACCCCGCAACTGGCGAGGCGTTGGAGCCGAACTATTACGCCGCAACCTCAGCCGATGTGGCCCAAGCCTGCGAATTGGCCGCCTCTGCAGCGCGGGCCTATGGTGCGACTTCTGGTGCGGATCGCGCCACCTTTTTGCGAGCGATTGCCGACAACATTGAAGCCGCAGTGGATCAATTGGTCGAGGTGACCACGGCAGAAACCGGATATCCTGAAGGCCGGATTCGCGGCGAGTCAGGTCGGACCATGGGGCAGTTGCGTTTGTTCGCAACCGTGGCCGAAGAAGGGTCTTGGGTAGACGCTCGGGTCGATCGAGCCAACCCCGATCGCGAGCCGATGCCGAAGCCAGACGTGCGTTGCATGCTTCGTCCCGTCGGACCGGTTGTCGTGTTTGGCGCGAGTAATTTCCCCATGGCCTTCGGCGCCTTGGGTGGTGACACCGCCTCCGCTTTGGCGGGAGGGAACCCCGTTGTCGTCAAAGGACACCCAGCTCATCCGCGTACCTCAGAAATTGTCGCGGACTGCACCGCCCGCGCGGCTGCCTCAACCGGTATGCCAGACGGAACCTTTTCCTTGTTGTTTGATGATGGCATTGATGTCGGCATTGAATTGGTTAAGCATCCTGCAATCAAAGCGGTTGGCTTTACCGGTTCGCTTCGTGCCGGCCGGGCGCTGATGGATATAGCTGCGGCGCGCCCTGAGCCAATTCCGGTCTATGCGGAAATGGGCTCGATCAATCCTGTATTCATTTTGCCGGGTGCACTAGCGGAGCGAGGGGCTGAGATCGCCACCGGCCTAACGGGTTCGGTGAATTTAGGAGTCGGACAATTTTGTACCTGCCCTGGGGTGGTGGTGAGCCCGAGTGGCGACGCGACCGATGCGCTTGCAAGCGCGTGGGCTGATGGGATGCAAGCTTCCGCCGCCTCGGTGATGTTGACCCAGGGAATTTCAAAGGCCTACCATTGCGGGACGGATTCACTTCGCGCGAAAGACTCAGTTAGCGCTTTGGCCAACGCAGAAAAAGGCGAAGCCTTTGCTCCGGCGGGCAGCGCCTTGTTCCGCACCACCGCAGATGCCTTTCTTGCCGACGCCGAACTCGGGCACGAAGTATTTGGGCCCAGTAGTTTATTGGTTGAACACAATGACAAGGCTGCGCTCTTGGCCCTTGCTGAAGCTTTACCGGGGCAACTCACCGCGAGCATTCACGGCACGGAAGCCGATCTCTCCGAGTACGCCGAATTGGTCGACATTCTGTCCCAGAAGGCTGGCCGCCTCGTATTTAATGGTTTCCCAACCGGCGTCGAAGTCTGCCATGCGATGGTGCACGGCGGACCATACCCTGCTAGCAGCGATGGCCGGTCGACCTCGGTCGGCACCATGGCGATTTCGCGATTTGCTCGCCCAGTTGCTTACCAAGCCTTTCCCGATGCCGCGCTACCGGATGCCTTGAAGGACGCGAATCCTCTCGGGATTACTCGCCTCGAAGACGGAAAATCGGTGAATGCGTAAGCTCCGTTTTAGCCTTGGCTCGGTTAAGCGGATCGCTTTGTTTTTGACGATGCTGGGTAGTTTCGGATTACTCTTTCTCGCTGGGAGCTACCTCTATATTAGCGCGGCTGGCAAGGGGCGAATCTTCGACTCCATTGCTTCCGTGCCCGCCCGCGACGTGGGCTTAGTGCTCGGGACTTCTCCGGCGGGAAGCCTAGGCCCGAACCGCTATTTTGAGCATCGGATGGATGCCGCTTCCCAGCTTTTCCATGCCGGGAAATGTCGCTTCTTGCTTTTGAGCGGGGATAATTCTCGCCGTGAATATGATGAGCCGGATGCGATGTATCAGGCATTGGAGAAGCGCGGGGTTCCGGGGAATCGCATGATCCTAGATTGCGCTGGTTTTCGTACCTTGGATTCTGTGGTGCGTGCTAAAGACGTCTTTGGTGCCACGGAAATACTAGTGGTGTCTCAAGCCTTTCACAATCAACGCGCAGTGTTTTTGGCGCGAGCTCACGGGCTTGATGCGGTCGGGTTTAATGCGCAGGACGTGGGCCGTCGGGCTGGATTTAAAACCCGTCTCCGCGAAGTGGCGGCTCGAGCCGTTGCCGTGTTGGACATCAGTGTGTTACGCCGTCAGCCAAAATTTCTTGGCCCTGAGATTGCGATCTCGGAGGCCAATGCGGGCCGGGTAAACCTGAAGCATTAGTTGGCTGTCTGGCTCAGCCGTTCTGCGACCTAAAGAGACTGACCTGAAACTTCATGGCGTTTCAAACGGTTTCAACCCCCAAGCGAAGCGCGGGAGGAGGCGCCTCCTCTGGGGCGCATGGTTACAAAACCTTTCCAGTGGTTCCGTTGCACTTCACCACCGGCTACGATCTGCTTTCCCTCTGGGAAGTTTTGAAACCTATCCTAAACGATCCTGCATTTCGCCCCCGCTCCTGAGTTGTTCGATCGGTCGATTCAGGGTATAGTGTCCGCCATGTCCATCCCTATTCAGCCAAATACCCTTAAGCTGTTGATCGACGAGATGGGTCAGACGACCGAATCTCAGTCGGTGAGCATCTATGAGGATTTGCGGGATATTGATCTGCGCTATTTGCAGCGGGAGCCTTTCAACGAAGGCGGAATCAAAAAGATTCTTCGTACCGTGGATGAAGCAACTGGGCGTGAAGTCGCGATGGCGATTTTGCATGATCCGAGTAGCCAAGTCGCGGTGGAAAATTTTCTACGAGAAGCCCGCATCACGGCCCACTTAGAGCATCCAAATATTGTTCCCGTTTACGACATCGGTTTAGACGATGGGATCAAACCGTACTTCACCATGAAGCTGCTGAGTGGTGAAAATCTGCGACGCATTTTACGAGGACTGCAGAGTGGCGACAAAGGGTACCTGAAAAAATACCGCCTACCCGATCTGCTCGATGTGTTTCAAAAAGTTTGCGAGGCGATGTCCTATGCGCACGCAAGTGGGGTGATCCATCTTGATTTGAAGCCGGGCAACATTCAGGTAAACGACTACGGCGACGTTTTGATTTGCGATTGGGGCTTGGCCAAAATTGTCAACAGTACCTGCGAAGCAGAGTATTCGATTTTGGATGACGCATCGCTGTATGCATCTTGCGTCAATTTTTTGACCGTGGATGGGATGTTCAAGGGGACGCCTGGTTATATGGCTCCCGAGCAAGCTTACGGCGGTCAGAAATCTAAAGATGAGCGCACTGACGTTTACGCTTTGGGCTGTATCCTGTATACGATTTTGACCAGCGAATGTCCGATCGAAGGCACTAACGTCGAAGACATCCTCAAGCGAACCCGAGAAGGTGATTTTATCCGCCCACGCAAGCGCGCGCCAAAGAAAGATATTCCGGTCGGGCTCGAAGCGGTTGTCTTGAAGGCCATGGCGTTGCGCCCCGATGACCGCTATCAAACCGTGATGGGCATGCTACGTGATCTCCAAGCGTATCGCAATGGGTTCGCGACGCGGGCCGAGGATGCTGGATTTATGACCCAGCTGAAGCTGCTTGGAAAACGGAATCCAAAAGTGGTTGCAAGCACCGGTCTCGCGCTACTTGGGCTGGCACTCATCACCACCTTCTATACCAGCAAGCTCAAGGAGAACGAGCGACAGGCGCGGATTACCTTGGTCAAATACGAAGAAGAGCGTGAAAAGCGCCAGCGTATTGAGTCGGCGCCGTTGCTCTACAGTGAAGCTCAAGACCTTTATAAGCGGGGCTTCTTCGATGACGCCTTTGATAAGGTAAATCAATCGGTGGCGGCGGATCGGAATCTCTATCGAGCCTGGGAGTTAAAAGGTTACTTGCATTTTATCCGTATGGAATTCGAAGCCGCCAGTGCGGTATTTAAACGGGCGGAAAATACGGCTGGTAACCAATGGGCCAACCTCAGCGCTCGCTTTGCCTCCGTGAAGAAAAACGAGGATGGAAATTTTGATGTGATGGGGATGCTGAATCGCTTAAGAGGGGCGGGATCGCGCTATCGTTCGCGGCCGATTTCCAGTATGATTGAAACCTACAAAGGTCAAAATTTAGAGGTTAAATCTCGGCTGGCCTTGGCCAGGGGTTTGCTTCGTCTCGATGGGGTGAAGGGGCCTCATGACTTTTTCAATTTCGAGGAGCGAACCAACGGCTACGCCATCGACCTGTCCCGAAGCATTGGATTTGTAAATCTAAACGCTCTGCAATACCTGCCGGTTGTTTCTCTAGACTTGAGTTACACCTCTCTGAAAAACCACGGAGTTCTAGCGAGCTTACCGCTTACCTCGCTAAACTTATCAAATACCTCTGGGATCACCTCATTGGATCTTCTAAGTGGCATGAAATTAGAAGAGTTGAACCTCTCAAACTCCCAGATCAACAAGCTGCAGGGGCTTTCGAGTATGGAAATTCGTCGCCTTAATATAGTGGGAGTCCCCTTGGATCGTCGCTGGCTCGACTATATTTTAAAGGATTGCCAGGTTTCAGTCTTGGTTGTGAGTCCCAGCCAGATTCCGAATGTCGATTATCAGAGTCGCCTGCAATCCCAACTCGAGCTCGAATTTCACTACGAACTTTAGACCAGTTGGAGCTTGTTCAGCATAGCTAAATCCAAGTCCTCTTCTGTCGAATACCTGGCTATTTATATGATTTTACAGTGGTATTATGCTGAATGCCGCCTCTTTTAGCGAAAGAACAAAAGATATGGGAATTCATTTCCTACCCCATCGAATTCTTTTTGAAGATTCCCTCTTTCAGATTCGTTTTATGAATAAGAGTACGGTCCATTTATTGAAACGCTGTGATCAATCGTCGGATTGTGCTTTTCCGCATTGACGATAAAACATTCAAACCCTAGAAGAATTGGTTAAGATGGGTAAAAGACTAAGCTGTACGATTTCTCTTTCCTGTTCCGGTTGGCTTGCTTGCCGGAGCATCCTCGGACTCACACTCGGGTTCCTCATGCTGCATGCACCGATTCAGGCGCAGAGTGATGTAGGACGAGAGTTTGATTTCGCAAACGATTTGGTGGACTACGGATTCTATGACCTTGGGAAAAAGGTGATGGACAAGCTAGCGGCCGAAAATGCGCGAGAAGGAAAACCGCTCCTTGAGCTGTTTGCGGCCAAGCGCCTCATGAGCACGGGTAAATTTGATGAGTCAGAAAAAATTCTCAAGGCAGCCGACCAAGGAAATGTGTCGACCCTGAAGATGCGCCTGCAGCTCGCGATCGCTTATTACTCAGACCGGAAGTATGAACCCTTTGAGGGGATCTTTGATGATGTTCTTGGGCGCTTTCAGAAAATCGATCTATCAACCACCTCGGAGGACGAGAAGAAGTTTTTCATGGACGCCGCCTACATCTATTACAACTTGATGGATAAGCGGGGGGACCTTCCTAAAGCGCTTAAGGGCGTAAACATGATCATCAAGACTGAACCGGATGATGAAATTTTGGGCAAGCTACAGCTTGACCGTGCGAACATCCAAGTCTCTCTGGTTGAGAAGGTCAAAGAAGGTGGCGATAAAAAGAAGCTTGCTGAAGCAGAGAAAAAAGCTCGTGGCTACTTAGATGATGTATTTGGTCGTGGTCTCGATTTATGGTTCGGCAAAGGGATCAGCACCTTGGTTCGTTTGGAATTGATTCTTGGCAACCTTGACGCGGCCTTTGGTCACGTAAGAACCTATAAGCCTGATTTGATCGCCATCGAAAACATGCTGGTTGATCAAAAAGCACCGGTTGGATTAAGCCCACTTGCCGACCTCGGCTATGTCGAAGGCGAGATCTACTTTGACCTCTTCAAAAAAGGCTTTAAAGAGAAGGATAAGCAGAAGCTCGTGACCGGGTTGACCAAGTCATATAACTCGTACCTAAATGTTTTCCGGAACTATGAAAATAGCGATTGGGGCCCAAAAGCAGCGCTTAAAGCTCTGGATGTGCAAGAAATCAGCGAAAAAATCGGGCTTAAGTTTGATGGCAATCGCCGCGAACTACTTGGCATGTCATTCCGTCTCGCGGACACCTTGTACGAAGAAAAACGCTACGAAGAAGCGATTCCAAAGTACGAAGAAATTTTGAACAAGTTGCCTGAGGTTAAAGGCTTTTCCGCGAAAGCGCTGGCCAACTTGGCAAACTGTTACATGGAGTCGGGCGACTACCTGATGCCGCGTGTAATCGCCAGCTACTTGGGTGATCGGTTCCGTTCGGAAGAAGAAGCAGCCACTGCCGTATATCGAATCGGTACCGAATTCTTGCGTGCCAAGAAAGCAAAGGAATCACGTGAAGTCCTCACCGTTTTCGGCACGAGCTTCACCAACAGTGTAAAAGCCTCTGGGGTTTTGTACTCCTTGGCTGAGATGGATCGTCGCGATGGCATCGATAAAGACATTCCCAAAGCCCTTGAGCGTGCCTTTAAGCGTTACTCTTTTATTATCGATAATTATCCAGACTCCAAAGAGTATGTTAAATCGTTGGCCAAGCGTGGAGCACGTGCGGTTAAGACCGGTGACATGGATATGGCCAAAGCCGATTTCCTTTCCATGGTCAAAGCGACACCGCCCAGCGAAGAACGAATTCGGGCGATGTTAAATCTCGCGAATTGCGAAATTCAAACCGACAATCTCGACCGTGCCAAAAATATTTACAATAGGATCAACGAAGATTTTGAAACCGAAGAGGTGTATCTCAAGTCCGAAAACCGCGATTGGGTAAATAAGATGAAAGAGACCACCTTGTACCGGACGGGAAGTGCGAATGCGCAAAGTGCCCAGACCTACGAGACCAAGCGAATTAAGCTGGTACAAGCCATTGTGCCGATACTTACGTCTAATGGGGTTGCCAGCGCCGATGCGCAAGACGCGGCATATAACATGACTCCTGCCTTAGATGGTTTTGCAGCCAAAGTGCCTGCCATCGCACCGGCGGTAACTCGAATGAAGGAGCTTAAGTCGAAGACGACCGAGCTTCAAACCATTGCAGATGAAGCTTGGGAGCAGTACTTGAAGAAATACCCCAAAGGACAAGATGCACCTCGCGCGATGAATGGTCGCGGACGGATCCTGCTTGTGGCTGGACAAACCAAGGAAGCAGTCAAAATTTTCCAACGCTTGAGCGAACGCTATCCGGAAGCGGAAGAGACGCAGCAGGCATATTTCTACTTGGTAAAAACCTTGATCGATTTGGGCCGCCCCGCAGAAGCGCGTCAGTTTGCTCGAGATATGGTTAAAACTCCTGATCAGTACACCGCACGTCAGCTGTTTTCGGTGGGTCGCCTCATGAATGCGAACAAGTTCTACAGCGAAGGGGGTGCCTTCCTCGAGCAGGTATTTAAGCATAACGATACCAAAACGGATAAAGAGATGATTGAGCACGCGTTGTACGAGTACACCGTGGCCTTGGTCGAGCAGGAGAACTACGACGAGGCCATCAAGCGCGGTGAAATGTACCTGAGTAGCTTCCCGAGTGGTGGGTACTACTTCAAAATTCAATACGAATTAGCTCGTGCTTATCTCGGAATGAAAAAGTGGAATCGGGCGCATAATAGCCTCGTGCCGATTGTGAATCAGTTCTCGACCGGTCCTCGTCGGGTGAAAGCCGACAACCTCTTAGTCGATATCCAAATGGCCGAAGCAGCCGAAACCGGAAATACCAAGATTCCAGTGGGAAGTTTCCACCGGATGACGATTCGCCCTGGGCCAGACGAATACGAAATGGGGGTTGAAGAGTCGCGTCAACTCGAAGAAATTTACCTCAAAGGTTTGAAGTACACCCTAGATAATGAGGCCTACAAAATCACGATTGATTTGTACGAAGCATTCACCACGCATTTGCCTGATTCTGAGAATACGACGAAAGCCCGCGCTTTCTATACCAAAGCGAAGCAAAGGTTGCCTGAAGAAGTACCCGCCCCGGCGGTGACTCCTTAACAGGTCATCTCGAACAAAACGATACACCAATTTTAACGATTTTAAGACGTAGGAACGTAATCATGAAAAAAACCACGCTTGCACTAATTTGCTCTCTGATGGCCTTTGCGGTCGGGACCGTTATGGCCCAAGAAAAACCACAGATTAAAACCTCTGATGGTTGGATCACAGTTGATTCGATCAAATCAGATCCAGGTGGAACCATTACCTTCATGAAGGGTGGGGTGCCGAAAACGATTACCCCGGCTCAGATTTTGGAAGCTAAAATTCCGGATCCATCTGATCTGCGGACGGCGGCTACCTTGATGGCGCAAGATCCTCCCGCCTACGACGCGGCAATCCCCCGCTTAGAAAAAGTTATTAAAGAGTACCGCAATCTACAGCACGATGTTGGGGCTTCTGTCATGTTAGCACGTTGCTACCTTGGTAAGGGAGACGCGGCAGCTGCGGTTACGGTTTACGACAAACTTGCAGCCAATAATCCAACCGCCAATGATGACCCATTGGTTCGTGGTGGACGTTGGGAAGCTTCCATCAAGTCTGGAAAATACGGCCGAGTTCAAAACGAGCTGGAATCAGCCATTACCGGGCCAGACCGCAAGTTAGCCGCAGTAGCGCAAATGCGTCGCGGTGACCTGAACATGGAGAAGAAAGACTATGATGCAGCCATCATGGATTACATGCGCACCATGCTCTTCTTCAAAAACGATGCCAACACCGAGACACGCGCCGAAGCAACCTACCGCGCAGCTGAGGCATTACGCTTTAAGAAAGACAACCGCTCTGCAACCTTGTTCAAGCGCGTCGGGGAAGAATTCCCTGGTACGGTTTGGGCTGCTAAAGCGGCAAATCTTTAAACTACATTAAATTTAGAAAACCCCTAGTCGGAGGAAGTACGTTATGATGATTCGAACTGGCATTTTTTGCCGCATTCTCGCCCTTTTTGCATTTTTCAGCATTGGCCTAAGCACCGCCCCACCTCTTTTTGCGCAAGACGAAGCTGCTCCTGCTGCAGCTGCAGAGGCAGAAGGTAAACCCACAACAACCTCCTCTGGATCGAGTTTCTTCGATATTCTCAACGGTGGTGGACTCATCGGTTGGGCCTTGTGGATTGTTCTCTTTGGAACCTCTCTCGCTGGTTTTGCCCTCGTGGGTGACTCCTTCGTGACCGTCCGCGAAGACAAAATTATTCCTAAAGATCTGGTGGACCGAGTGAGTGAAGCGATGGAGCAGGGCGACCTGATCAAAGCGCAGAACATCACGAGTGAAGAGCCCGGCCCGATGGCAAATATCCTGAACGCTGGTTTCGAAAACGTCGAAAACGGTTTCGATGCAGTTCAAGATTCGGTTTCGGTTGCGGCTGATCTCGAAGCGGAGCGCATTATGCAACGAGTGAACTACCTTAACGTTGTCGGTAACATTGCTCCGATGCTCGGACTACTCGGTACGGTACAAGGTATGATCTTCGCGTTCAAAAACTTGGCCGGCGGTGGCGCAGGACAGCAAAAGCTTCTCGCGTTGAATATCTCCATGGCGCTTTGGACCACTGCGGTCGGACTCATGGTCGCGATTCCTTGTTTGGCCTTCTTTTACTTTTTCCGGAACCGTGCCACGAGCATGATCCTGAAAATGGAGCTCATCGCTCTAGACCAAATCAAAGTTCTCCGTCACGTCGAAGTTGTTGACGACGAAGACTAAATTGCCCCTCTCGTCTGCTAGTTTCTCTCAATAGGTTGAAACGAAAGGAAACCTATGAAGCATCGCGAAGAACCGGAACCCCCAAACATGACTCCGATGATCGATATCGTCTTCCAGATGATTATCTTTTTCATTGTGACCCTCGATTTGGATTCCAAGAAGTTCTCCAAAGACATTGAGTTGCCCATGGCCCCTGATGGCCGCCCGGCAACCAAGCTGAACCCGCTCACCATGTATGTGGAAGTTCGGAAAGACGGCCGTTACCAGATGGGTAAAACCGTTCTTTACGAGGAAAACCTCCGCTCCATGTTTGCTGATGCAGCACGTCGTTACGGACCAGAAGTTCCTGTCGTCATTCGTGGCGACCGCGAACTCCTCCATGAGTCCATTGCCGACTTGATGAAAATTATCGGTGAATCCGGTCTCTATGTGATCGAATTCGCCGCAACCAAGAAGAAGGTGTAATCATGGCTAAGAAAAGTAAGAAAAAGCGTGAAACCAAAATGGAAGACATTCCGATGACACCGATGATTGACATCGTGTTTCAGCTGCTTGTCTATTTCGTTTACACCTTCAACATTCAGAACATCGATACGCATATTCAAGTGTCTCGTCCTGCTCCGTCAAAAGAGCCTCCCAAAAAGGACATGCAGCTCCACAAAATCGTGGTCACGCATGAAGGCGAATACTTCATGAATGGCGCGCGTATGAGCATCGAAAACCTTGAAACGGTTCTTCAAGCCATTGCGGATACCGACGACTCGCAAACGGTTACAGTTCACTGCGTGAACAAGTCCGTTCACGAAGACCTCGTGGTCTTGTTGAACATATGTTCAAAAATCGGTCTGGAAAACATCGCCATCGTTTCCATGTAGCTTTTTATAATCATGGTGCCTTTGGCATGCAAAAGCCGGATCTAATCGATCCGGCTTTTTTGTGTTTTGACAAGGAGGAAGGGAGTGAGGAATGAAAGGAGGTGAAAATGCCTTGCTCAAGCATAATGCGGACGAGGAGCCTGGGAGCGCCGACGTCCCCGTCGGCATCGTTCAGAAGAGTGGTCCTGGCGCAACGCGTTGTTTTGTTGGATAAAGCGATAAGGGCTTGATCGCGATGACAAGAAGGACGAGCCGCTGGTCAAGGTCAAGGTCAAGGTCAAGGTCAAGGTCAAGGTCAAGGTCAAGGGGTAGGGGGGCAGGGGAGGTTGGCGAGCTCCATCCTAATACGGACGAGGAGCCTGGGAGCGCCGACGTCCCCGTCGGCATCATTCAGAAGAGTGGTCCTGGCGCAACGCGTTGTTTTGTTGGAAAAAGCGTTTAAGGACTTGATCGCGATGACAAGAAGGATGAGCCGCTGGTCAAGGTCAAGGTCAAGGTCAAGGTCAAGGTCAAGGGGGCAGGGGTAGGTTGGCCAGCTCCATCCTAATACGGACGAGGAGTCTGGGAGCGCCGACGTCCCCGTCGGCATGAATCACGTTTCAATTCTCGACAACGAAGCGCATTGAAACAAGTCGAGGTCTTCTGCCGATCCACTTGACCTTGACCTTTTACTTGACCTTGACCTCCTCGTGTCGAAGCAGAAGCAGGGTAGCTCGCAGCTTCCGTCCGCCGACTTCTTACTGCACGCCATTATCCTTCGTTCCAGGTCGCGATTTTCCAGAGCAAGGTCAAGGTCAAGGCGCAGGGGAGGTTGGCGAGCTCCATCCTAATACGGACGAGGAGCCATGGAGCGCCGACGTCCCCGTCGGCATCATTCATAAGAGTGGTCCTGGCGCAACGCGTTGTTTTGTTGGATAAAGCGTTTAGGGGCTTGGTCGCGATGACAAGAAGGAAGAGCGGCTGGTCAAGGTCAAGGTCAAGGCGCAGGGGAGGTTGGCGAGCTACATCCTAATACGGACGAGGAGCCTGGGAGCGCCGACGTCCCCGTCGGCATGAATCACGTTTCAATTCTCGACAACGAAGCGCATTGAAACAAGTCGAGGTCTTCTGCCGATCCACTTGACCTTGACCTTTTACTTGACCTTGACCTCCT
>Ga0209187_1002366_pt1 | contig 18155 bp, 7 predicted proteins | sample BantaG_FD_187430 | JGI IMG/M metagenome (GOLD analysis project Ga0209187, IMG submission 187430) | Marine algal microbial communities from Bantry Bay, Ireland - BantryBay_4 metaG (SPAdes) (version 2) | ecosystem: Host-associated > Algae > Red algae > Unclassified | place: Bantry Bay, Ireland...
CAATCAATGCAAACGGAGGTCCTGGTGCTATGATAACAGTTACTGACTTGCCAGGGACAAATGGAGTTGTGCATGTTGTTGATGCAATTTTAATTCCTACGACTAATGCATCTGTAGTCTTTAATAGCCAAGGATTTTCAAATCTTGCTCAAGTATTGCAATTAACAGGTTTATTGGATAATCAAAATTCGACTGAAACGAGAACAACATTATTTGCACCAACGGATAATGCTTTTGCCGCTGTACCTGAAGATATATTGATTTCATTGGTTAATTCTCAGCAGAAACTGACAGATGCGTTACTATACCATGTTGTAGAAGGTAGAACATTTGCGGACCAACTTTCTGACCAATTAGAAATTACAACAGTTCAGGGAGAAACTGTTATTATAACTTTGAATGCAGAGGGAGCTTTTATAAATGATGCCCAAATTATATTAACAGATTTCTTCACGGGAAATGGTATTGTACACGTGATCGACGCTGTATTATTGCCAGCACCTACTACAGTAATGGATGTTGTTATTAGATCTGAAGACCATAATACATTACAAGTTGCATTAGACACAGCAAATTTATCAGAGACTCTTCAAGGAGATGGCACATTTACAGTATTTGCACCTACAGATGCAGCATTTGCTGATCTTCCGGCTGGGACTGTTGAGGCACTACTTTCAGACCCAGAAGGTGATCTAACAGATATATTACTATATCACGTTTTGGGAACAGAAGTATTATCTACTGATCTTTCGGATGGCATGACTGCTACGACACTAAATGGCGCAGACATCACAGTTACTATTGATGATGGAAATGTATTTATCAATGGCGCTCAAGTTATCGCCGCAGACATAGTTACGGAGAACGGTATTGTTCATGTAATTGACATGGTATTACTACCTCCAGTAGGAACTACGGAATTACCATCTAGTGAAGCTAATGTATACCCTAGTCCAGCCAGTCATAGTATCACAGTAGATTTCGAAAATGATAAGTTAGATAACCCTACTATATATATTATTGATAATAATGGAAGAGCTATTAGAAATATTACAAATGCACAATCTGGACAGATCGTAGACATTGCCGATTTACAAAATGGTATATATACTATCGTAGTTTCAGATTCTCAGTTTTCAATTTCAAAAAGAATAACAAAGATTGACTAATTCTAGTAGTAGAGAATTCTAAATTTTGATAAAGTTGGATTACGAGTTGAGCCGCATCATAAGAAATTATGGTGCGGCTTTTTTTATTTGAATATCTTTGTCAAATTAAACTCTTTTGATTGAGCTTTAAAGACACCAGTAAAAAATACAAAGCGTTATTTTTTCACCTTAAAATTTTATTTTAAATACATGATAGAATTTATTTCCAGTATTACTTCTGCCTTAGAAAATGATCAGCTCTTTAAAATCACGCTTGCTAAACCAAGGCTGAAAAATAATGCATTGCGTAATATTATCTTCAGACCAGTAGAGATAAATGGGGAACTAGTATGGAATGCTACATTTAGAAGCAAGACTAGTGATCAAGTTAAAAATTACTCAGCAAATGAGCTCATTGATGAAATAAGTACTAATCTAGAAAACCACTTCTATAATGCAGACTTGTATCTTTCTGACAAAAAGATAAGTTTATTACAGTCCAAAAAGGGTAAAATTAAGGTGTTGACTAAAAATGAAAAGCATGAGATTAAAGTTGAACAACACAATAATAAAAAGAAAAGGTTGATATCAGAATCAGCTCCATATCTCAATGATTTAGGATTGAGTTCGACCAATGGGAAAGTGTATGCACATGCTCAAGATAAATACAAGCAAATTAATAAATACATCGAACTGATAGCCGCATTAATAAAGAGCGACACCTCAGTAAATAAGATTGTGGATATGGGTTGTGGTAAAGGGTATTTGACTTTTGCACTATATGACTATTTGAATAATGGTCTTTCAATTAATGCTGAAATAAAAGGAGTAGAAATTCGCCAAGATCTGGTAGATAAATGCAATTTAATCGCTTCAAAAAATGAAATGGTCAATCTTAATTTTGATCTAGGTAGCATCGATGAATATAAGATAATGCCCTCGGATATGGTGATAGCACTTCATGCGTGTGATATAGCTACAGATATGGCTATCTCTAAAGGTCTAGAAGCTGAAGCAAAATATATCATTGTCGCTCCTTGCTGCCACAAACAAATCAGAAAAGCTATGGGTAAAACAGAATCTGTTTTAAACCCGCTCCTTAGACATGGTATTCTATTAGAAAGACAAGCTGAAATGATTACTGATACTATCCGTGCCTTGATCCTTGAATCCCAAGGATACGAAGTAAAAGTATTTGAGTTTATATCCTCTGAACATACTGGAAAAAATGTAATGATTTCGGCTGTAAAAAATGTCATTAAAAACCAGAATGCGTTGCAGCAAATTTCAGATTTAAAGGCAGAATTTGGAATTTCGGAGCATTATTTAGAAAGTTTGGTTTAATAATATTCATCTATGGTTTCATATTCAATAAAAGCATAGAAGAATATTATGCTAATTTTTCACCATTTTTTGCATAGAATAAGTATTGTCAGATAACTTTACTTTAACAAAGTATAAACCCGAGGATAAATCAGAAGTATTAATCTCTAATTTCGAATTAGAAGATGTGACCAATTTTATTAATTTACCTTGAATACTATAAATCTGTACCTCTTCTAATAAAATATCTTTTGAAACTATACTTATTGAAGTATTGAAAGGATTAGGAAAAAGTGAAATTCTATTAACGTTATCATTTCTGTTAATTGATAAAGCGCTTGTATTTTTTATTTCATCATTGTTTCCAAAAGAATATGCTTGTTGTGTATCTGAATCAGTATCACCAGTTAGACAAGGATCTGTACAACCTATTGTACTTCCAAAAGAAAACTCATCCACTGAACAATTTTTATAATATGTATCAACTCTGAATGAAAAACCTGATGGACACGGTGGCACTGGAATTGAAGGAATTCCAGCAATATTATTAGGTCCACAACTAAGTTCCCAATCAAAAACTTGAACTTCTATATCAGTATCATTGTCAGTCAAATAGCCTATGAAATTTGGAAGGGCTTCAGGACCAAACCCAGATAATGTGATATTTGAAGTAATATTTACTTCAAACTGACAATCATTATTATTTTCATAAACAATATCATAATAAAACTCAGGACAATCTGTACAAGACCCATCATCACAAAATTGATCCACACCACAATCACCATCTGCATAACACTCATCACTATCGCACACATCACCTATTCCATCATTATCAGTATCTTCTTGATCAAAATTCTGGTCGTAATCGCAATTATCCGTAACATCAGGAATCCCATCACCATCGCTATCTAATAGATTTTCGGTTACACTTCCAAAACCAAAACCTATTGAAATACCCCATCCATCACATACATCTCCTTTTCCATCTTGATCCTGATCTAATTGATCTGGATTAGGTTCTTCTCTACAGTTGTCACATGCATCACCTACTCCATCGCCATCATAATCCATCTGGTTAGTGTTTGCAATGTATGGACAGTTATCAATTTTAACATCTATACCGTCACCATCATCATCATCTGGTGGAACCCCATCAATACAAAAGGCTGCTATAATATTAAGTGGATTTGAGTTCTGTGAGGTGTTTAATTTAACAGGAGTTTCAAAAATATCTTTACTAGAAAATATACATGCTCCTCCTTGCGAACAACCTGTAAACATTGGTTTTAACAAAAGAAACCCTAATCCATTATCATTATATTCTTTTATCGCAACTCCTGGAGGGATATTAATTTCTTTTTTTATTACATTTCCATTTTCATTTATAAAAGCTTCCATTTTGCCCCCTCCATGACAAGGATTACCTTTATCATTTGGTATAAAAAGAAAACTTAAAATATCAAGGACTGATTCTTGATCATCGCAGTTTTCATTAATTTTTGTTCCATAAGTAGAAGTATTACAATCAATACAAATGAAGTTTTTAAAAAGACTATTACCCATTATTTCTTCGTCATCATATCCTTTATTTTGAAAGTAATTCATATTGAAGTATTCATCAGTTTTAATATCTCTATAACGAATTTGTTGGACGCTTCCATCTGGACCAAATGTCATAGGTATCACAAACGAACAATCTTCATACTCACTAGATTCATAATCTATTTCTACACCCACTTCCACAGGAAGTGGTTCTGTAAGATCATCTAAAAAATCTCCAAAAGAAAACTCTTCTCGACCTACACGATGTCCCATATCATCGTACCAGGTTGTTGTTGCTGTATTATCGTTATCACAACAGCCAGGTATTTCTGGCCATGTAATTTTTACGCTTTTCCATCTTTTTTCATGACCTGGAGCGAAGTTTTTATAATGTCTCATCTTAATAAATGGATCTTTTCCAAAAATACCTGCATAACAATCATCAGCGCATCCACAAATCGCTTCTAATACAAATGATATTCCATCTTCGCTATATTCGTCAGTGGCTGGGTATTTATAGCGCGTATCATCAAATTCATTGTGAACACTGTAATCACAAATTTGAAACACAGCAACGTCTTCTTCTTTGACCTTAACGTTTATACATTGATCAGTGACTGTAAATTTATATTTGCCATCAATAGGAACAGTAATGGTGTGATCTTCATTGTCTTCTATTATCTTCTTGATCAATACAGATGCATTTGACTGCGCCCCGTTCATATCTTTCCTTTCGACTTCAAGCATATAAGGTGGAATTCCTCCATGTATCGATACATCAAACTCTAAAGATACTATATTACTGTTTCCAGGGAAAACAGGCAAATCTATGTATAAAGGATCTGTAGCTCCAGTACGACAATCTGGGACATCAATTTCGATCATCTTTATGCATCCACTGCTATTCGTTACTTCTAAATCTAGATTTAAATTCGCAGGTACTTGTAAAATATAACCGTGAGATTTTTTATATTCTACAGTCTCTCCACTATTTATAGTCTTAGAGCCAAATGCCATGCCACTAGCATTCACAGTTAGTGGTCCATATTTATTAAAAATTGTTACTCTAACCATCGCTGGAAAGTCATCCTTCATAGGAATCAACTCGTATGCATACCCAAACTCAGATCCGTCATTCTCAACAGATATGGTTTCTTTAACTTTGCAGCCTTCAGCATCTTCTACGGTTACTTTATATTGACCAGTTTCTAAATCAGTAATTGTAACACCTGTCTCTCCTGTAGACCATGTAATAAAATATGGTTCTTTCCCGCCTTCGATATCTAAGGTTATAGACTTTACATCATCATCTTCTTCTTCGCATACTCCTTCTACTTCTGGATTTAGTTCTATAGGACATGGACCTTTGATTGTGAATTGATCCCATGAATAGTTATAGCATCCTACTCCTTGTTCAATATTATTTGTCCTTGATATTGTGACACTATGTCTTCCTGGATGAACAGAAATAGGGCCATATAATTGAAATGTTGTCATTAAAATTGGTGAGTAATCAATGTCTTCGTCAATATTTGTTATTTTTACTTGATAAGTTTCCCAATCAAAATCACCAGAAGTTACTATTGTGAATGTACCTTGATTATCTTCATCTACATAGTCGGTTGTGATTATTTCATATGGTTTTAAATTGTCTTGTGCAACTATAGAAGATGTAATCCCTATAAATAGGATAGATAGTATGATGTATTGGATTGTATTTTTCATGATGGTTTATTTCTAGAATCTTTTTAGAATTTTATTAGCATATTATTCATCCTATCAAATTAATATAAGACGACTTTTAGTTTTCTCTTATATTTCTATTTTCTTTGTGCGTTTATTTTTTAAATTGGTTTGTTCGATCAATATTCAATCTAAACTTCATATATAGGTATGCATGGATCATTATATTTTAGCTTCTAAAATACGTATGTTTTAAAAGTTCAATTGTTGTATATCATCTTGGTAGACAATCGCCCCATCTGTTAATATTCTATTTTCAGTTGTAAAATTATTATAAATATTACCCTCAGTATCTTTCTCTAATTTTGAATTATACTTTATAAGTTCACTTTCTATTTCTCTCAAAAAACTATTTAGTCTTGGAGTATTTAATTTAGAGTCATCAATATTACTTTTCATAATATCAATTTCTTTCAAATCAAAGACCTTTTCATACCATATATCTGAATAAGATTCAATAACTATTTCTAAATTCTGCTCGTTATCATTATCGAGTCTGAATATGTTACTATAAACTGAAATTAATGGATTAATAGCTGAATGGTATTTCATTTTAATATTTGATTCGTCTAAAATAAAATATACAGAAGCTGGATATGCAATTTTTGTTTTAAGCGATTCAATATTCTTTAACCATTGATGAGTTTGTAAAATCGAATATATATTTTCGCCTCGGCTATTTATCCAAAAATTTTTCAAGCGATCTTTTTTATAACTTAACTTTAATTCGAGATCTTCAAAGAATCGATTATTTGGAAATAATTCATATACTCTGTACTTAAACCCTGCCATAATAATAGTCTCATCTATTGACAAGATTATTTCTTTTACATTTTGTTCATTAACTTTAATTGGTGTAGAAACAAAACTAAAAACTGGATCACTGTATAAATTCCATACTCTATCTTTCATAAATTATAATTCAATAACGGTTCCTGTTGCATTAACTTTAAAGTCTTTTACTCCTAATCCTGTTTTAATTCTTAATTTGTCTATCGATTGATAATTTAATAGATTATTGGCATTCAAATTATCAACCCCAGTTTGCAACCAATTTTTAAGGTCAACAGATGAAAAATTATAAACAGGATTGCCTGAACTAAGCACTCTAACTTCGGCAATTTTTTTATACCCAATAGGAGGGATTTCTGATATAAATTGATTTACGGAACTTGTTAATCTTTGACTTATCTTTCCAGAATTTATTGAAGTAAGAGCTTTCAATTGAATCGCCTCACTTAAATAATCATCTACAATATCACCTTTTTTAATTACAGACTCAATGTAAACATCTCTTGGAGGAGTTGAATTCATTCTTGCCAAACCTTCATTAATCTGTTCTATAAATCCAGGATTATCTTTTGAGGTTACACGTAACTGTCCAGATAAGTTTCCTATGTCAGCCTTAGAATTTTTAAAATGACTTGAAGAAAGAAGGTCCTCAAAACTGGATCCCATATTTATGTTTATCCCAAAATCATCAAATTTTTTAATTTTAGCATTCTTCATTGTTGATGCAATATCATCACATACCTTTAATGTAAACACATCATCACCATATTTTGTCCCCAATCGTTTAGCAATATCCCCAATTTTCTTTAATTCAGAAATTGTAAATCCTAATGTCGATAACTCATCTATTTTGGACAGAAAGGCTTTATTTGTCCTAACAGCAAAAGGCGCATCTAAGACATTTTTCCACGCTTTAACCACTTCATCACTCAAACTCCCTAACTCCTTCCCTATTTTCCCAGGTTTTGTGGCAGTTTTATACAAATCATTCAAAAATGCCTTTCTCTGGTCTAGATCTAATTTATTTATCTCCTCAACAAACTCGAATAGTTTCATTTCATTAGGAGTCACAGCCACAAAAACTTCATCAACAAGAATTGAATAATTGAAATCATCTCCTACCATAAGAGCTTCTTTCAGCTTTTTAAGAAGATCAAGCTCTGAAGACATTTGTTTTATAAATGCAGCTTTTTGACCTCCATTTGATCCATTACTGGGTAATGCATCTTCAAGAGCTTTTTTCTGAGTATCATCAAGACCATCATATACTTTCCTAGTATTTAAATATTTAGAATAAAAAAATGCGCTTCCTTGTCCAGCTAAAAGAGCCATTTGCGCTCTTTGGGTATATATACGCCATTCATCACAGAATTCCTTGTTTATTCCCTCACACCATTCTGAATTACGTAGGAACAAATTTGCTCCTGAAGTAGTTATTTCGCCCAATGCTAGACCCGCTCTAACTCTAGCTATTCTTGACGCATATACTAATGGAGCTAGCTCGCCAAAACTAAGAGCAATGGCCGCCAAGTCAACAAGATTTTCTGTTGCCTCCACTGCTTGATCGTATTTTTTCTTATTTAATGCATAAGCAATATAAATCCCTGGCACCTTTACCAGCTGATATTGATCATCTATGTAAATAGGATCTTGAACATTTGCTTCTACAACTTTCAAATAATTGTACTCTTTTCCTACAAGCGCATAATAAGGTTCTTTTTCTACAGTAGATTTATTTTTATCAAAATACCTTAAAGAATTCGATTGATTAAGTGTAATACTCGATAATGAGTAAGTTCCTTGCCCTCCAGGCCCATCATAATATAATTTATAGTTTGATTTCCAAAAATTAGAATATATTAGTTCATCATCGTTTAGGATTGTTTTATATAATAATTTATCTTCAAGTTCATCATCATTTATTTTAACAAGATCTATAAGATGAATATAATCTTCATTAGTGTCATCAATTTCTGAGCTATAGCTAGGATTTACTTTAAAAAAGTGTTTTGTTAATGATTCTAAAAAATTAACTCTATCACCCTCGTACCATTCAGAACCTAAATTATAATAGTCGTCTACATAATTATTTTCATCTATACATTTAATCAGATTCTCAGAAAAATTTGGTTTAAGATTATTGAGAGGGTTTGAGATTATTTCATTTACAGTGGATAATGGTCCATTAAATAAAGTACTAAATTTTTTAAATTTGTTCCCGAAAAAAGTACATATTTGATCCTCACTATATAAGCATAAAGGCAGTTGTTTTAAATAATAATTAGTAAGCGTTCCATAATTATTATCAGCATAATCAATTACATCGTCTAAATAAAATAGCAACCCGTTCATCCTGTCATGGTTTTCTAAATTACCATGACTATCAAATGTTGAATATGGAATATAAATTGATAAGTACTCATTTTCATAACAGTTTTCTCCATCTTCTAATTGACCATAGAGAAGTTCCAGGCTATTTGGTTTATATTTAATATTTACCTTATAATAATTACCTTTTAATTCAACATAATCCTTTTCTCTATCTCTAGTTATAATAGCACTCTTTGTAGGTACATAAGAAATAGAATTTAAGTCTCCAGTTTCTAATTCACCTCCTTGCCTGTAATTGGAAATTAAAACACCATAGTGAAAAGTTAATTTATGAATAGGGTCTATACCTAAGTTTTCATCAGCCCAAAACGAATGAGGGTGAGGATAATCAACGCCCCTAACATTTGGAAGATTTATTCTCCCTGACTCAATATAGTTGACGTTTCTTTCTATATAATTTGATATAGAACCTGGATTATTTTCTGGTGTAATTTCAGTAAACCTAGATATTGCTGGCTTATCTAATACGGTATTTAGTCCATTCTGTTTGTTACAAAGAATAGAATACAATACTTCTTTAAACAACTTCTTGTGCCCAATTGGCAAAACATGATTTGTTGTACTCAGGTTTTTGAAGTATAGAGTAGTTACTTCACCTGCTGCTTCTTTACGAATATAGAATGTGAATGCAGCATCTTGATTACTAAATTCTATAAAATCAGACAAAGAATAGCCATTATTGTTTTCTGGGCAAAAATTATCGACTAACAATCCTTGAACATTTTGATCATAACAATAATGTTTATCGATTCTTGCTTGAGCAAATTTTTCTAAATCAACTGCTTCTGATTCTGGATCAGCTTCTACCCTTTTTATTTGATAGCCATCTACATTGTCTACATTTAGTCCACCACTTTGACTTGATCTATTATCGTTATCTTTTTCATCCTTTAAAGCAGGTGTAATATCTACTATCAAAACTCGCTCTTTAGCAAAACCGTTTTCTGTCAATATTGCATCAATATCTAACTTCTCTTCTGAATCAAAAGTGACAACATCAGTGGCTGTACATCCCTGAGTACTTATTACCGAAACAGTATAATCGCCCACCATATTAGCAGAAATAGAAGCACCTGACTGTTGTGAGCCATCTGGCTTAGTCCATATTATAGAAGCGAAACTATTTGTACTTGTAATACTCAAATTGACAGGAACACCTGGACAAAAAACAGGATTTTGAGGTTCTATTATTACTGGTTTAGCTTTAGATTTCAAGAAGAATTCACCGGTTTTTGGACATTGTAGTTCATCAATAGTTTCTACCTTATATTTACCCTCTCGGGAAACTATCATTTCATTTTTCCCAGAATTGTCTGGCATTAACTCACCTTCATAAAACCATCTATAAGATTCATAAGAATCAGAAACAGAAAGGGTTATTGGATCACTAATATTTGGATCAATATTATTACATATAGAAGTACTAGACGAAACGATTTCAATAAATTGACTAAAAGCTTCTTCAGAGATTGTTATTACTTCAGAAAATTCACATTGTTCGCTAGAATATGTAACTACTTTATATTCTCCTGGATCAAAAATAATTATACTAGATTCGATTATATTTAAATAATCTCCATCTTTATACCACTTATAGCTTTCATTTCCTCCTTCTGCGATTAATCGAATTTCACCAAAACACTCAGCAACAAACTCCCTTGTGATACTTACATTTACAATTGGAGTCCCTTTACAATTGCACCTATTATCAAATACATCATTTAATGTACAATCGTTATTGTCATCGCATGGATATCCAGCTTCACATTCTTGACAGTTTAGGATTGGTGTCCCTTCACAGCCACATAAATCATTAAAAACATCATCTTTGGTACACGGATTATTATCATCACAAAGAGTGCCTTCTTCACATTCATTACAATTAATTATAATTTCTCCTATACAGTTGCAATTAATATCAAACTTATCGTTTTTTGTACATGGATCATTATCATCACAAAATCTACCAGCAACGCAATCCTCGTCACAATTATTAATTGGCAAACCAATACAATCGCAATTCTTATCATAAGTATCATTCTTTGTACATGGAGATCCATCATTACAAGGTCCTCCATAATAAACAAAAGAATTTAATGGCTGGCAATCTTCACTATCACATACTCCATCTCCATCTGAGTCTTGATAAAAATTTGGATCATTAGGAGCACAATCATAATTATCACAAACTCCATCTCCATCACTATCGACACTGGCAGCTCCATTATTAGGATCACAATCATTAATATCACAAACTCCATCCCAATCAGAATCATCGTTATCTTGAGATTCTGGGCAGCTATCTTCATCATTGCAAATACCATCTCCATCTGTATCATTACAATTATTAGGCGTTGCATCACAACCTCCTAAGTTATCATTTTGCTTAAAATAAAATTTACTTTCGTTTAGTAACTCTCCAGTATGCCTATCGAATTCTTTTCTAATTACATAATCATTAGCTGCTGCAAGCGGATCACCATAACTTGCTTCAAACCTTTCAGCAAATGAAGATTTTTGCCAAATATTACTACCATTTGAGGTATACCATTGATAACACTCATTTTGATTTCCATCACAAGATCCACATTGATCTCCTAGGTAATAATCCCCGTTATTGAACACCTTAGCGTTACATTCTGTTTTTTCAGCAATTGAAAATTCAATTTCTACTTTACAACCTACCATATCTGTCACTTCAAATCTATAACCTCCACAATTGAGATTAGAATATGAGAAATTACCTGTATTAGATGTTGAGTAATGTATGCGGTGATAATCATCGAGTCCTTGACCTTGTCTGTATAGTTCTACTTCGTAATTCTTAATGCCACCAGTCACTGTAATTGATACAGCACTACATTCACCTTCTAAGTTGTAATCAACTTCAAGGCTTTGATATTCATTTAAATTTTTTATTGATTCGATAAATAAGTAGTTCTGATATCCGTTAGGGTAACCAGGAGAAGATTGAGAATCGTTTACCCATTCGTACTTATAATCTTTAGAATGAACATACGCTTTCCTCTGGGTAGAATATGCCTTACTTGGCACTGGTAATCCCCATTCGAATTCATGGACTGATTCTTTATTGGGGTCTAGAATCTGGATTTTGTCCCCATAATTATGAGCTGCAATAAAAGCTACCCAATTTGCATCAGGATCTGTAATTTGAAAACCCTCTGGACAATCAAAATTAGGGTTTTTATGATTAGGGCATCCTTCCATCTTAATAATACAAGGATCGCTAAAAGGAATGACTATAGTATTTTCGTGCTGTATATCCGCTATTTTGGGATGGGTTTGGATATCATTGTAGATAAGAATCAATGTTCCAGCCTCAACGGAATTAAAACAAGACCCTAATCGTATATGTCCAGGTTCATTCCCAACATTTGTTTTCGCTTCATTATTATCATCAATAATATAGCCCTGTAGATTGACTGGTCCTGGATTACCATTACCTATTACAAGAAGCTCAATAAATTCTTGATTTTTAATTGGTCCATTACTAAATTCATTTATAATTGCACCTCCTTCCAAAGAAAAGCATTGTGCATTACTGTCTTTTGGATGCAAAAGAATTAAAAGGAAAATGGATAGTAACTTTAATAATTGGTACATGGTTTTCATAATAACACCTTAAAATGAATTGATTGTAATTGAAAATATAGATCGAATACATAGAACACCTCCTACATATCGAGACCACCTTTCTCGCGAAACTATATTTTATTTTTTTGCTTTGATCGAATACATAGAACACCTCCTACATATCGAGACCACCTTTCTCGCGAAACAAAGCTTTTATTTATTTATATTTTATACTTTGATCGAATACATAGAACACCTCCTACATATCGAGACCACCTTTCTCGCGAAACAAAGTATTTTTATTTTATACTATGCGTATTTTGTTAGGAACTACAAGGTCTTTTGTAAATTGAAAAACTCCAATTCTATTTTGGAAATAGGAAATTATTTCCAATTTAATAGGGTTAGTTACCTTACCGCTAATAGCTCCGAAAATGCAACCATTAATTAGATCAGAAAATTGTAACAATACAGAATCGTCAGTTCTTTCTGTGAGCATTTGTCCACCAATGGCTTGACCAAAGTCCTCCCTCAAAGTTGTAGAAGGGCTAAAATAAGATTCATTTTTGGAAACAAGAGAATCAGCAAAATTCTGCCCTAAAAGTCTTTTTAAAGCATCAATTTTAAGTGCTGATGCAGAAGTTAAATTATTTGAACTACTCTGACCTTCCAGTAAACAAATAATCTCTATATTCTCATTGACAAATAAATCAATTACGCCTTTAGCAATATCAACTTTATATTTATCATTAGAATTGTAAGATAATTTAGTTCGGTAATTAAATGTCTGTTTTAATCCATTAAATAGATCAATAACCCTAGTAGGATTTTGAAACGAAACAACTCCTAATAAATAAAAATCATCTTTTTTAAAATTACCTGATCTAGCAAGATAATAAGAACTTGTTCCTACACTTGAATCAGTACTTTTAAATCCTTTGACACTAACGAATGCAGCAGATGATACAACTGACGATGTTCTAATAAAATTTCTTCGGTTCATTGTAATTAGTTTGATTGATCTTAATATTTAAATTAAGAGGCAACAATGATGCCAAAAAATAGAACAGTGTGTAAATTACAAGATAATTTAAAAAAAATTCGAACCTTTACTGTGCTAAATATTTTATTAGTTATTACAAATTTGAATTCTAAAACGGTATATCCCCTAAATCCGGTGGTACCAAACCCAGCACCTGCATCTCCGCCACCTTCGCCTCCATCATTCATCTTGGATTGTCTAGTCACCATCCCGCTCGCAAATGGATCTGCTACAAAACTATTTCCAAGATCATTGCTAAATCCTCCTTCTCCCGGATCTTCGAATTTCACATATTGACCTACGAACTTAAGTTCTACAGTATCCAAACTACCATTTCTGTGCTTGGCTACGATGATCTCTGTAAGGTCAGATGGCACACCCATATCCCCTTCTTCGATTCCATAGTATCCAGGACGATAGATGAATGTTACGATATCTGCATCCTGCTCGATTGCTCCTGATTCTCTCAAATCCGAAAGCATCGGTCGTTTTTCTCCTCCTCTTGATTCCACGGCTCTTGATAGCTGAGAAAGTGCGATTACTGGTACACTTAACTCCTTAGCAAGTCCTTTCAAGGCTCTAGAGATTGCAGATATTTCTTGTTCTCTGTTGCCGCCTCCACCTCCGCCACCTGGAGCACCACTCATCAATTGTAAGTAATCGATAACGATCATTGAGATATCGTGTTTTTGCTTGAGTCTTCTACATTTAGCTCTTAGTTCGAAGATGTTAATACCTGGTGTATCATCTATGAAGATTGGTACGTCGGCAAGTTTTTCTACTGACTCGTGAAGCTTTTTCCATTCATAATCTTCCATTTGGCCATTCCTCAGTTTACTACCAGGAATTTCGGCATCCATAGATATAAGTCTTTGCACAAGCTGTACACTGGCCATCTCCAGTGAGAATACCGCTACACCTCTACCCGCTTCGGCAGCATTTTTAGCCAATGAAAGTGTAAATGCAGTCTTACCCATACCGGGTCTAGCTGCAATAATGATCAAATCCGAAGGTTGCCATCCACTAGTTAGCTTATCGAGTTCTACGTAACCAGTTGTCACACCCGTCATTTCTGATCCCTTTTGAGATGCAGCCTCGATTTCTCTTTGAGCTTGGATAGCTAACATTTTTAGCGATTCATATCCAGAACTTAGGTTCTTATCTGTGATATCATAAAGACTTTGTTCTGCCATATCTAGCAACTCGAATACATCTTTAGTCTCGTCATAAGAATCATGGATAATCGTTGTAGATACTCTGATCAATTCACGCTGAATAAATTTCTGAGCTATTATTCTTGCGTGAAATTCTAAATTGGCAGCAGAAGCAATTTTATTTGTCAACTCCATCAAATATGTAATACCTCCAACTTTATCAAGTGTGCCTGCCTTTTTCAACGCTTCATGGACAGTAAGCAAGTCAATAGGTTGAGACTGTCCGTATATCTCAATCATTGTAGTATAGATAAGCTGATGCGATTCTAAGTAGAATGATTCCGCTCTTAAAATCTCTGTCGCAGTTGGAAATGCATCTTTATCAAGCATAATGGCTCCTAATACAGCTTCTTCCAAACCAATTGCTTGAGGTTGCACCTTTCCAAGCGAAAGATCGCCTTGACCACTCCTACCACTTACTGTACTCATTCTATTTGATACAGCCTTTAAAGATTTTTCTGTTTCTGCCATTTAAATTTGAAGACTAAGATGTATTATTGAAAATTGCAATACAAAGTTAAGAGTTCCTTCAAGATGAAAAAATTGCTACCTAATTTGTGCCTGTTAGCTATTTGTGGAAAAAGATCAATTAATGTGGATAACTTGTTTTTGCACTCGCATTACAAATATAGTCGTGTTAGCTCAAAACAAGGCTTACATATTAAATTAATTTTATATATTATTTTTTGATATGTATCCTTGTTTGATTTGATGAATGATTAGGCTTTTGATGTTAATTTTAAATTCGTAATTTTTGTTTTGTATCGATTCATCTTAAATGAAAAAAGTCACTCAAAGAATCTTTGAGTGACTTGTGTATATGTTTTCATATATAAATTAACGCAATGTGTTTTAAGACATTTTTATCAAATTAAATATTTTTGCTCTTTTCTATCCTTTCCCGAGATTATTCAATCTCTCAATAATCTCTTCTATTACTTTCTTCTGTTGCTCTATCAATATTCTTTGATCTTCTTGTTCTTTTAGATTTTGCTCTATATTCTTTTCTGCTTTCTCAATGTCTTCTTTTGCATCTGCGATATCGTCATGATATCCAGTATTTTTCTTTTCTAGCTTTCGTAGAGACTTATCCAACTTTTTAAGAGCTTTCTCTTGCTCTTTCATTTCTTCTGAAATTGCTTTTTTCTTAACCTCTAAGTAAAACTCAGTTAAAAAGTCCTCAGCTCCTCGTGCTTCCTTCGGATGCTCATCAGAATTTACAAAACTCCCTCCAGTGTCGATCCATAGATTGGCAGTCGTATGTCCTACTCTTTCTTCAAAATTCATATATAAATCAATATCACTAGCTCCTGCAATCATTGGTACTCTTGCACCAAGCATATAATATTCTTTTGCTTTTTTGTTCCTCTTTGATTTTCCAAAGTCTTTAACGTATTTCTTCCAAACGTCCTCAGCCATGTCCTCATCAGCACCATCTATATCTATAGAAAAAGCCATTTGCTTACCTAGACTCATAGACATATCGTGTTCTGAAACCTCCTGAGCATTTATCATACCTAGTGCTCCTACAAAGACAATTAAAGTAAAAATTAATTTTTTCATGTTTTTATTTTTAGTTCTAAAACAGCTTATAGGCTGGTCAATTTTTAAAGACCAACATTCATTTGACGCTAAATTAATAAATAAGTAACTTAATTTCATACGTTTCAAATTTTCTGTTCATAGAAATAATATTTATAATCTCTTTATCCTTGGGTATTTAATCTTTTAGTGCGATTAGAGTAAAAGAAAAAATTAATGGCAGGCTACTTATAAAAACGACCCTAATATTTTCATTTTATATTTTATAGTTTAGTAATCGAGTTTTATATTTTTAAAAATTCAACCGAAGTACTTTTATGACTTACCGCTTGAATATTGTATCTTCAAAAACCAAATAGGAACAATATCATTCTATCACTTGTTCATTAGATATTGAGCTTAACAAAAAAGATTACTATGACAAAATTAGTCTCTCAAGAAATAACTCCGGGAATACTCACAATGCTACCCATGTTTTATGTTGGTTGGTCAGATAGTGTGTTAAGTCCTAGTGAAATCGCTCTTATACATGACAAACTTGCAAAGTCAGATTTTATAACACAAGACGAGAAAGACTATTTAATAAAATATACAAACCCTAAGAATCCACCTTCCCAAGAACTATTTAAAGAATGGGTAGAAGTACTTAAAGAAAACGCTCATGACCTAGAAGAGTTAGAAAAAAAATCACTTGTGCAACTAGGAATTGATATGGCAAGAAGCAATTCCACATCGCATACTGATCAACTTTGGAGTGACCCACAAGCATATAAAGCCATTGAAGAAATACAATCAGCAATGGGGTTAGATAATGAAAACAGTGCAAGATTGCTATTATCGAAAATAGGCACCGAATCTAAGAATACAGTAAGGGGCAATCGATCTTTCGACGCAAAGAAACTTCAAGCATTACTAGATGGAGATAAGGCAGAAGTAATTGCTAGAGTAAAAAAACTATTGCTAGATCCATTTTTCAAATATTCACTTAATCCAAATAAAGAAGAAAAGAGAAAAGTAACCTTAGCACAATGCAAAGCTTTAGCTGACCAGGGACTTGGCGCATATGCCTTCCCAACCGAGTATGGTGGAGGCGGACGTGTTGGTGATCATATTACTGTATTCGAGACATTGGCATATGGTGACCTTAGCTTATTGATAAAATTCGGAGTTCAATTTGGTCTTTTTGGTGGGTCTGTATATAATCTAGGGACCGAAAAGCATCATAGAAAATATGTTGATGCTCTAGGAAAAGCAGAATTATTAGGCTGCTTTGCAATGACAGAAACGGGTCATGGTTCCAATGTGCGAGGCTTACTAACAACAGCAACATATGATCACAAAACACAAAGCATTGTGGTCAACTCGCCTTCTGTTGATGCAGGTAAGGAATATATTGGTAATGCAATACACAGCACAATGGCCGCCGTCTTCGCTCAATTAATCGTAGATGGGGAGGTTCATGGTGTGCATGCTATTCTAGTGCCTATAAGAGATAAGAACAACAACTTACTAGAAGGCATAAAAGTAGAAGATTGTGGGTATAAAATAGGACTTAATGGTGTAGATAATGGAAGAATATGGTTTGATAATGTTACCGTTCCAGTAGATAATCTTTTGGACCGTTACGGCTCTATAAATAACGCTGGCGTCTATGAAAGTCCTATAAAAAACCCTAACAAGCGATTTTTTACAATGCTAGGTGCATTAGTCGTAGGACGTATATGTGTCGGGCAAGCAGGCGTTAATGTATCAAAATCAGCATTGGCCATAGCAATAAAATATGCTTCAAAAAGAAGACAATTTGCACCAAAAGACGGTGAA
>Ga0209187_1002367_pt1 | contig 18144 bp, 11 predicted proteins | sample BantaG_FD_187430 | JGI IMG/M metagenome (GOLD analysis project Ga0209187, IMG submission 187430) | Marine algal microbial communities from Bantry Bay, Ireland - BantryBay_4 metaG (SPAdes) (version 2) | ecosystem: Host-associated > Algae > Red algae > Unclassified | place: Bantry Bay, Ireland...
CAAATATGTACCTTTGCAAATATTAATCATTTAACCATTGACTACTAAGCATTAAAAATGGAGATTCAGGAATTACAAAAAATAGCTTCACAAGTACGCCGCGATATTATACGCATGGTACATCGCGCGACTTGCGGTCATCCGGGCGGATCCTTGGGCTGTGCCGATTTTTTTACGGCATTATACTTTGAAGTACTTGCACACGACAAAGATTTTAAGATGGAAGGCAAAAACGAAGATTTGTTTTTTCTTTCCAATGGACATATTTCGCCAGTTTGGTACAGTGTTTTGGCGCGCAGCGGTTATTTTCCTACCAAAGAATTGGAAACTTTTCGTATGTTAAATTCACGCTTGCAGGGGCATCCGGCTACACACGAGGGCTTGCCAGGTATACGTGTAGCTTCGGGGTCGCTCGGACAGGGAATCTCTGTAGCCATCGGTACAGCACTTGCCAAACGACTGAATGGCGACGATAAATTGGTTTATTGCCTGACAGGTGATGGCGAGTTGCAAGAAGGACAAAATTGGGAAGCAATCATGTTTGCTGCGCACAATAAAGTCGATAATCTAATTGTAACCGTAGATAGGAATGGTCAGCAAATCGACGGCTCAAATGAAGATGTACTATCACTCGGCGATTTGCCCGGCAAATGGTCAACTTTCGGCTGGGAGGTTTTGCACATGGACGGGAATGATATGGCAGATGTATTACGTGTTTTGGCAGAAGCCAAGTCGCATACCGGAAAAGGAAAACCCATCTGCATCTTAATGAAAACCGATATGGGCTACGGAGTCGATTTCATGGTAGGAACCCACGCATGGCACGGAAAAGCACCAAATGACGAACAAGCCAAAGCAGCATTGGCACAATTAGAAGAAACCTTAGGGGATTTTTGATTTCATGATTTTTGATTGATTTTATATGTGATTTCGTGCTGCGAAATCAATCAAAATCCACTCATTCAAAATTCACTCATTCACTCATTATGAATATAGAAAGTTACGGTAAAAAAGCAACCAGAAACGGCTATGGTGATGCAATGCTCGAATTAGGACGACAAAATCCTGAAGTTGTCGCTTTATGCGCAGACTTGGTCGGGTCATTAAAAATTCAGTCTTTTATTGATGAATTTCCTGAAAGATTTATACAAGTTGGTGTGGCAGAGGCGAATATGATGGGCATAGCGGCAGGTCTTGCTACGGCGGGAAAAATTCCATTTACGGGGACATTCGCCAATTTCTCTACGGGGCGTGTGTATGACCAGATTCGCCAGTCGATTGCCTATTCGCATAAAAATGTGAAGATTTGTGCTTCACATGCCGGTATCTCACTCGGCGAAGATGGCGCAACGCACCAAATCATGGAAGACATCGGCATGATGAAAATGTTGCCCGGCATGGTCGTCATCAATCCTTGCGATTATCACCAAACTAAGCAAGCGACAATGGCGATTGCGGAGCATTATGGTCCGGTATATTTGCGTTTTGGTCGCCCGGGATGGCCTATGTTTATTACAGAAGAACATAAGTTCGAGATTGGTAAGGCTTTACCATTGAGCGAAGGCTCGGATGTGAGTATTTTTGCAACGGGGCATTTGGTCTGGAAGGCGATTGAAGCTGCAAGACAACTCGAAGCGGAAGGCATTAGTTGTGAATTGATAAATATTCACACTATTAAACCACTCGACGAGGAAACAATATTGGACTCCGTAAGCAAAACACGCTGCGTAGTCACAGCCGAAGAGCATCAAATACTTGGTGGCTTGGGCGGAAGTATTGCCCAGCTATTGGCACGCAAAATGCCGACACCTATTGAGTTTGTAGCTACGAATGATACCTTTGGAGAGAGTGGAACGACTGGACAGTTGATGACTAAATATGGCTTGGATACGCCTAATGTTATTCAGGCAGTGAAAAGAGTATTGAAAAGAAAATAGGTTTTAATCCTTAGACAAAAAAAATACTTCGCATTATGGGACATCTTATTTAATTTCTTTCACTTATTGGAACTAATAAAAGATAACCGCAAGACATTCATTTGTCTTGCGGTTTTTTATTTCCCAAAACAAAAAAAGATACATCAGCAATTTGTAGGGACAGGGCATTCCCTGTCCCTACAAATTACCGATTGGGCATAAAAAAAGAGCGACTCAAATGAGTCGCTCTTTATATCTTAATTGATAAATCAAATCAATATTAGTATCCTGCGCCAGGATTACCAGAATAGATATTACCACTTCTTGAAGAACGTGGTGTGTCTTTTCCTACTGAATCCCAGTTACCGTCATAAGCTGGACGACCTGCTTCAGATTCGCCACGAGCTACGCGGACTTCTACACGACGATTCATGTATTGACCGATTTCAACTTCTTGCTTACCGGTGTGATTATCACCCAAGCTTGTTACGATTGGATTGGCTTCACCACCATATTGAAGGATCAAACGACTTCTATCAATACCATAGTTGTTTGTCAAATAGCTAACTACCTTCTCGGCACGCTTGTACGAAAGTACATCGTTGTACTGATTTGGCAAACGAGCATCTGTGTGACCTGTAACTACAACCTGAATACCTGGACAACGCAACATTGTGTTAGCAACGTGGTGCAATTGTGGGTAAAACTCAGGCTTGAGGTAATACTTGTCCAAATCGAAGTGTATCATTGGTAAGTACCATTCGTTTGAGCATGGCTCAATTGGTGGAACATACGGTGGATTTCCCCAACCATTCTCTTCAGCAAGCTTCATTACATCTGAATCAGTATAAGGCGGTTCAACTGGACATTGAGCAACACCTTTAGCATCCACAGGACAGCCCGGAGGTGAATATACTTCTTCGTCTTGACAGTCAGGAATACCATCGCTATCGCTATCAAGCGTTACACCGCGTGTGTCCACAGGACAATCAGCTGGCGTGTTAGGCTCTTTGTCGATACAGTCAAGTACACCGTCACCATCTTCGTCATCCGGAGGACAACCAGACTCCTTGCGAGTATTACGTGCGATTTGCTCGTATGGTGCATCCAAAGGATTCAACCACCATAAGGGTATAACACGCTTTTCGAAACTACCTAAGTGGAAGTTCAAACGCAAGTTTTTGTAATGAGGTACATCTACATCACGAGTGAAGTCAACATCAGCGTTGGGCGTTGTACCTGAATCATGCCAGCGGTAACCATCTAAAAGGTCATCATCTGAGAATGTTGCTTGGTACTCCAAAGCAAGCGTGATTCTATCACTCAAGCGGTAGCCGAAGCCTACACCAGCGTTAGCCAATGCTTTACCTACACTTGTAGCACCATCTTTGTCAGATGGACCTGCAAAGTTCCAAAGGTTACCCCAAACTTCGCCAGGTGTCTCAAAATCGCCATCTAAGATGTTATCAATGAGTTGGTTGCGAATTTCGCGTCTGCCATCTGGAGTATCTCTGTCATACTTCGGATTTGCACCAGTGATGTCAGCTTGAAGTTGGCGAAATTGGGTATCATAGATACCGTTATCACCATCAAGTGCATCATAGTTGAGCGTGTAGATGTTACCACCACCGCCACCGAAGACATAAAGATTCCATTTGTTCTGTTCCTTGTGAAATTGCAAATTGTTGAGGTTGAAGATACCTTGAATAGAAGCCTCAAAGTACTTGTTCTCATAATTTGCAAACCAAGGCACTCCTTCTCCTACCGTAAATACTTCATCAGTAGCATTTGGGTTTGGATTAAAGCGAACTTGTGAACCATAACCTGAGATAGCACCATTGTTGAACGAACGCAATTGTTTGTTCTGCCAGGCACCAGCTTGGCTGGCTTGAAAATTGACACCGCGAGTAACTCCGTAATGTCCTGTCAATCTGACAGAAAATACGTACCCGAGTGACTTTCGTAAAGATAATCCAAAGGCATAACCCGGAATTGGGCGCCAAGGATTCACGTCTCCTGATATACTAAAAATACCAGCATGTAGACCAAGTTCCCACATATCTCTTGGCTTAGAAGGATACTTGGTGTTTCCAGAACGCCACTCTTTGTGTTGGCCATCCGGATCCTTAACGACATCGTCGTCGAAAATTGATTTTTGCTGTGCAAAAGCCATAGTGCCAAAGAGTAACGTTAGGGCAATTGCACTTAAAAAGTTGAATCTCCTTGTCATAGGGTTGTCCTTTTTTTTAGTTAATTAATAAAAATTATAAATATTTTGAGCACCTAAATAAATTAAGACCTTACTAAGTACAAAAGTAGTTTTTTTTTCTGTTGAAGCAAACGATTTATGAGTTTTTTTAGCGAAATATTCACCCAAAAATTCATATAGTTTATTTCAACGTAGTTAAAAACGTCTAATGTACCGAAATATTTGACAGACATTGTAGTATTAAGTCACCACAATCGCCCATAGAATTTCCAAAAGATATGACGCCATACTCGTGACCTGCCGTTATAATGACTTGGCTTTCGAGCGTATTATTGTCATACATTCATTTAATTTCAAAGGCTATATCGGGAGTTCCGTAGGGTACATTTTTTGGTGTGGTAAGCAATTTAAATTGTGTAACTGCTTCCACATTTTAGGGTGGTGTATGTGCATCACCGCATTATGACTATTATTGAGGTTATGGATGGTATAATGTATTAGTGATTCGGAAGAGGCTTTCTGTAAACTGCGACAATATACGCGATTTTCTGTAATGCTGCAAGAAGTTATCAAAGAATAATGTTTTTTCTCCAATTCTTTTAATCCGCCCGTCTGTGTGGCGATGATAATAAATTAGTCATTATGCTCAGGATATCTCATGCTTATATTGCCATATCCCATCCCCGAACCCTCATATTAGCCTATAAGCTTTAATTCAAATAACTTCTGCCGCCACCGCTTGATTTCCGTTAAACACGCTTCGTTTGGCGGCGATATTTTTGTCTCACTACTTACATTCCTTTTTTATGTAAACTTCGTCCATGATTGGTTTACTCGTCAACTCGTAGTCCAAATTACGAAAACAAATTTTTGATGTCACACTCATTTGCCTTGCAAATGCCTTTTTCAGTGATTAGCCCCGTTACTAATCGTGCCGGGGTTACATCAAATCCGTAATTCAATCCTTTGCTTTCTTTTGGGGCGAGGCGTACTTGTTTGATTTCACCTTCGTGTAGACCATATATATGTAGCACTTCTTCGTCCCCTCTCACTTCAATGGGTATTCCCTTCAATCCATCCGCTATTTCCCAATCAATAGTAGAAGATGGTAAAGCGACATAAAAAGGAATATTATTGTCCTTTGCCGCCAATGCTTTCAAATAAGTACCAATTTTATTTGCCACATCGCCTGTGCGAGTGGTGCGGTCTGTACCTACAATACAAACATCAACCATACCATGCTGCATCAGATGTCCGCCTGCATTATCTGTGATAATCGTGTGCGGTACGCCGTGTTGAGCAAGTTCCCATGCCGTAAGTCGCGCACCTTGATTGCGCGGGCGCGTTTCATCGACCCATACATGGAGGTCTATACCTTTATCGTATGCCTGATAAATCGGAGAGGTCGCTGTTCCCCAATCTACACAAGCCAACCAGCCGGCATTGCAGTGTGTCAGTACATTTACCGTAGCACCCTGCTTGGCTGCGCTTATATTTTCAATCAGCGATATACCATGTTCACCAATTTTTTGGCAAACATCCATATCATTCGCTCTGATACGCCGGGCTGTGTTGTAGGCTATTTTTATACGTTCCTGTGGGCTATCTGCTTGTAGGATAGCATGAAGTTGTTGATGAATCGCCCACTGAAGGTTCACAGCTGTTGGGCGTGTAGCCAACAACTGCTCCGAACACTCCTTCAAAAAGAGTGCCGAGTTTGTTTCGTCTTTTGCTTCTACCGTGCCAAGATACATACCAAAGGCAGCTGTAACACCAATCAAAGGTGCACCTCTCACCCACATTTCTCGAATCGAACGAGCCACATCAGCTACCGAACGCAATTTGACCACTCTAAACTCATGTGGCAACCAGCGTTGGTCTATAATATTTATCTCCTCATTTTCATCAATCCAGATACTATGGTAGGACTGACCGGCAATTTCCATAAGTCCATGTTTATTACGGTCAAAATTATTTTTTGTTGCAAATTATGACCAATAATTCTTGCATCAAGGCACAAAAATATGTGTTTTTCTGTCAATTCATGTTATAAATCAAATTATTTATTATTTCTTAACATCGGAAAACTAGGTAATTAGGTAATTAGACAATTAAAATATTGGTGTAAAATATTGATTGTCAATAGTTTAAAAACATATTCGGATTTTGTTTTAAATAATTATAACCTTAATTTTTAGAAATGAATATTAATTTGGGCGTATCCCCCTCCTTATCAGTCGGGGGTCGGGCTATCCGGCACTCTCTCCACTCCGCTATCGCTCCATTACGTTCAAACAACACCTACTATCCCTTACGCAAGAAACGAACAAGCGCGAAATTTATCAAAAAACTAAATAATGAACTATATTATCCTTAGTACATTGTTTATTAAATTTCTTTATCTTCCAATGTGGTTTTAACCCATTGTATTTCGCTGAAAATCAATGGGTTAAAACCACATTGGAAGATTCAAAAACACAAAGAAATTTAATTGACAATGTATTAGTACACCGTCCAGAAAGTTTCTTTGCATTTTTGGACGTTTATTTTGGAATGAATCTACCCAAAAATGACGCGAATACGCTCTGTATTTAAGGAGTTTTTAGGGAAGAGTCATTTCAAAAAAAATACTTCAAAAAGTGAAGAAACTTTTTGGACGGTGTACTTAGTACATTCTTCGCGTCGTTATTTTTTCTTTAGACAAACCAAATTTGACGCAAATACCCAGTGTATTTAAGGAAAATTTAGTGAAACATATAAGAAAAAGAACAATTCAGATGGGTAGATTATTTTTTTCGTCTTCCCTAACATTGAACACGCCCGTCACCTACTTTCATTTCGAGGTTTTTTCTACTGCTTAATTTTGTACTTTTGCCAACGGGTTGTGAGTTACGGGTTTCGTTAAACAACTCACAACTCAAATATTATGCTCGAAAATTGGTTAAAACCTATTGATACGAAAAATATTGTTCCGCTTCGCAGCCTTTCAGCGCATCAGTGGGGCAAACGTGCCTTGATTTTTGACGACGATATGCCGCCCTTGACTACGGTGAAAATGGCGGTAGTCGGCATCGAAGAGGAGAGCGCAGATGAGGTACGCAGACACCTATACACGATGACTGCGCCCGATAAAAATATCGTCATCGCGGACCTGGGAAATTTCCGTAAGGTACATCCCGAATTTACGATTCCTGTATTGGCTGAACTGCTGAAAAGCGGTATTATTCCCATCATTATCGGCGGACATCAGGCATTTACTTATGCACAGTATAAGGCATACCAATTGCTCAATCGACTCGTCAATATGGCAGTCGTCAATGAGCGCATTGCCTTCACTACTGACCGCCGCAAAAAGGATAAAGATTATTTTTATTTAAATAAAATTCTACACGACAAAAAAAATTTCTTATTTAACCTAAGTCATATCGGTCACCAAACGCATTTTGCCGACCCCAAGACGGTAAGTTATTTCGACAAACAAGGTTATGGTTGTACCCGATTGGGCAAAATAAAATCACATTTATCTGATATAGAGCCACTTGTGCGCGATGCCGATATGTTGAGTTTTGACCTTTCGGTGCTCAAAAAATCAGAAGCACCAGGGCATCGACTTCCTTCACCAAGTGGTATTTTTGCCGAAGAAGCCTGCCAAATCGCGTATTATGCCGGCGTGAGTGACAAAATGACATCCGTAGGTTTTTACGGTTATCATCCGCCTAATGACATACACGCACAAACCGCACAAGTCATCGCCCAAATGATTTGGTATTTTGCCGACGGCTACGCTCAACGTGTACATGACCTACCCATGCACGAGGGCAATTTTACGCGCTACGCCGTCAATCTCAATGACCACGAACTTATTTTTTGGAAAAGTAAAAAAAGCGAACGTTGGTGGATACAAATCCCATCTCTCAAAAAACGTAAACACGACAAACTCGTTCCCTGCTCCTTCAATGATTATCAAATGGCGTGTCGAGATGAAATTCCTGATAGGTTTTTGAGTGCTTTGAAACGGATTAAGTGATGAGAGAGGTGAGGCGAGAGAAAAGAGATGAGAGAGGTGAGAAAAGAGAGATAAGAGAAAAGAGAAGTGAGGAAAACTCTCTTTGCATTTTGGAAATGCGAGGGGGTGTATTTTTGTTTCACTAATAAGTAATAAAACACTTCCCTAAGTAGTGGGAAAAAAATAGGATTACAATTTTGACGTGGTTATTTTTTCGATATTTTTTCTTACAAAAACCGCACATAGCCTATGCTACAGCCTGTCCCGTACTTGATTCGGGATAAGGATTTTTGTAGGGAAAAATAGCGAAAAAAGAAACCGTCAAAAAGTAAGGATATTTTTGTCTCACTACTTATCATAGGGTGAACGTAACACAGGCTTCCAGCCTGCATCGCATTAGTACGTCCTGTTTTATCGAAATAAGGTGTCGATATAGCGCGATGCAGGCTGGAAGCCTGTGTTTCTTTTCCTCGAAAATGAATTTTACTCCATATTGGAAATGAGCGAAGAATGTACATTTATTTAATTCCTGATACTTAAACATCTGGACTTTGGACATTGGGTAATTAGGGAACTGGGTAATTAGGTAAATCGCTCATTATCAATAATTTACGTTAATTTGCATTTTATTTTAAATTAATTTTATTACAATTTTTATTATGCTGATAAATAGCGAATTATGCTTTCGTCAGCCTAATTACCTAATTTCCTAATTTCCCAGTTACCTAATGTCCAAAGTCTAGTTCCTTAGCTGCTTACAAATTATTTTGGAATAAAGTCTAATATGAAAAATAAAACGCTTGTTCTCCTCACTTTACTCTTGATTTTCGCTTGTAATACCTATCAAAATCTGCCTACACAAACGACTGATACAGATTGGATTTACGAAGAAATTCCTGCTACGGCACAGGTGGCAGATGGTGATGTGGCACAAGGTTTTGACTACATTTCGTCGGGCGATTATGTCGGTACGGGCGCGCCTTATGGCTTGGTAGAAAAACGTTTTGCCAAGTACCGCGACACGCTCCTGCATCGTACAGGCAACAATGCTCGGATGCCGTATAGTCAGACCGCTTTTGAAATGGAAAATGGTGCAAAAGTAGTCACCGGAACGTGTTTTGCCTGCCATGCCGGGCGGTTGGAAGGGGAGTTGATTCCAGGTTTGGGCAATAGCAAAAGCGACTTCACAAAAAGCTTGAAATTATTTGCATTTGGGATTAATACGATGACCAAATTGAAGTATCGAAAACGCAGTATCGAGAGACAGGCTTTTCAGCCCTACGGACATCTGTTACCAAAGGGTTTGCGCTATATAAAAACGCCGAATCCGGGTGTCAACCCTGCCTTTCGATTGGAGGAGGGCTACGCCAATTTTCGCGACCCTACCGACCTCGAATATGAGCAAAAAAAACAGTACGATATGCCCCGATACGTCCTCGCTTCGGATGTGCCACCTCTATGGAACGTCAAGAAAAAGAACGCTTTATACTACAACGGCATGGGGCGCGGCGATTTCCGCAAACAATTTATGCAGGCCTCCCTCGCAGGTGTGCGCGACACGGTACAGGCACGCGAAATTCTCAATAGTTTTGAGAATGTGCTGACATGGATGCACAGCCTTGAAGCTCCTAAATTTCCAAAAGAAATTGACACGAATGTCGCAGAACGCGGACAAGCGATTTTCGAAGAAAATTGTAGTAAGTGTCATGGATATTATGGAGAAACCGAACGCTATCCAAACAAATTAATTTCGCTCGAAAAAGTCGGTACTGACCCGTATTATGCACAGTATTTTATGCGAAATGATGGACTTTCTGATTGGTATAATCGGAGTTGGTACGCCAACTCTGCGCCTTACTCGAAACATGAGCCAAAAGCGGGCTATGTTGCGCCTCCGTTGGATGGTATTTGGGCGAGTGCGCCTTATTTGCACAATGCTTCCGTACCGACTTTAGTAGATTTATTGGATAGCAAACAACGCCCAAAATACTGGAAACGAGTGTGGGACAGCCGCGCTTATGATTACGAAAAGATGGGATGGCAGTATGAAAGTATGAGTAAGCCAAAAGGTAAACACACTTACGATACTACCTTGCAAGGTTATGGTAATCAGGGACATATATTTGGAGATAAATTAACGGTGGATGAAAGGACGGCGCTTATCGAATACTTGAAGACACTGTAAGGGAGGAGGAAGAAAATAATCTACCCCAAATGAAGAAGTTATTTTTTTTATATGTTTGGCTAAATTTGACGCGCATAGCCGAGCTACGTAAGTGAAAGAAATTAAATAAATTATTCCATAATGCGCCGTAATTTTTTCTTCTAAAGAATTCAAAAAATCGTTGCATAGCCATAGCTACGGAACTATTTTTTGTGTTTTTTAGAAGGGAAAAGAACAAGCATAATGGGGCAAGGTATTTATTTTCTTTCACTAAGGAAAATTTAGTGAAATATATGAGAAAAAGAACGATTCAGACGGGTAGATTATTTTTTTCGTCTTCCCAAATTTTAAACATGAAAAAATCAATACTTTTTGTTTTGTGTACTGTATTTGCTATCAGTGCATTTGCACAGAAAAATATCGTTCATATCACTTATACGACCAATGTAAAAGTGGATGGTTGGGGCTTGCTCGGCAATATCGAAACCGAAGAACCCGAACACCAAGAACCCAACCTTGACAAGCCCGATGCTGGCACTATTTTCAAGACGCAAGTTGATAAAATCGGTAAAAAGACGACCGAAACATACCGTGAGCGAATCCATGATTACTACGTGGGCGACAGCCTCATTCGTATGGATAGAAACAGCAATAAAATGTCCGACGATGAGTTTGTTTTGATTGCGCCGACGGCGAAAAAAATGACGACCTATTACACTTCATACGATGATAAACCGACCTACACAGAAGCGCAACTTTTCAATCAATTTGTGGATTCGACATTAGTATTTCAGGTAGATACTTTTTTGAAGGATAAAAAAAATATTCTTGGTTACAATTGTTATAAAATTGAAATTATTCGAGGGAAGAAAAACGCTGATAATGAATTGATTGTGGAGAAAAAATATGAAATGTACGTGACAGATGAATTGCCCCTATCGGCAAATATCGTCACGGGAATGTGGCAATTACCATTAAATATTTGCGCCCTGGAAATCAGAGAAAGTACGCCCGAAAATCCAACGACATTCATACTCACACAAGCCACCGAAATCAAGAAGAAACAAAAAAACGACTTACTGAATTTACCAAAAAAATACAAAAACGCTAAGAAGAAAAGTTATTTCTAATGAGTTGTTGTGTTGACAGACCGAGGGTGTGATGAAGTTTTTGCTTCGCAAAAAAAGAAAATATCCACGTCAACCCGTCGAAAGCATTCCTTCTTTCATGGCGTACATCGACACGATGATATTTTCCACTTCGACCAAATCTAATACATAATGAATCAGCACCAAAGCCACAACGATAAGTTGGGCGCGTTGGGTGGGAAGTTTATCAATTTTTAGGCGTTTTTCTAAATTTTCACTGACAATTTTTTTATAAATCGGATAAAAATCTTTAGCTTGAAGTGTAGCATGTAGCGGATGAGTTTTGACCTCTACCAACATGGCTTCCAAGACATCAAAAGTCCCAGAAGCACCTACGAGTGCATCCACCTGATATGTGCCTAAAGCTGTTTTTAGCGGAGCTAATGTAATATCCAAAAACTGTCGAATATTCGCGGTTTCCTGTGGTGTGATGGGTTCGTTTTTATGAAAATCATTGTATAAAACCGCCACGCCTACGGGGAAACTCTGCGCCCAAAAGACGGTTTCATTATTTGCGACAATAAACTCCACACTTCCGCCGCCGATGTCCATTATCAGTATTGGTTTTTCGTTCATTGGAACAGCCAATCGCACACCTTTTGTAATCAGTTGCGCCTCCTCATCTCCACCGATAACTTCCACATTAATATTCGTTTCTGCTTTGATAGCCGCGCGAAATTCTGCGCTATTTTCGGCACGTCGCAAGGCAGCCGTTCCGAAGGCACGAACGTCTGTAACCTTATGTTTATCAAGGGCTTCACGGTATTCTCGCATAGCAATAAGTCCACGTTCAAATGCGCCTGCACCGATACGCTTGATGCCATCTTCGGCGAGTTGAATGAAGATACGTTTGCGGTAAATTTCCTTTAAATGCCCCGTTCCGTTTGCTTCTACAATCAGCAAATGAAAGGTATTCGTTCCCAAATCAATGACCGCCTTTCTGTTTTGGTTTAATTCATTCATTATTATCGCATTGACGCATTATCGCATTATAGCATTCTCAATTTATTCATTCAAAATTCACTCACTCATTCATTAAAAAGGTACGTCTTCGAAGTCATCATTCATACGAGATGGGCGCGTGATGATGTTGGCTGCGGGGCTTGCCATATCGTCATTCGAGGTCGGGAAGGCATCAAAACCATCGCCCCAATCGCTGAATTTTGCTGTTTCGCCCGTAAAGCGTAAATCGACTGTGCCGAGTGCGCCGTTACGGTGTTTGGCGATGATGACTTCGGCTTTTCCTTTGAGCGAATTACCTTCTTCATCTTCCATAATCTGGTAGTATTCAGGACGATAGATGAAAGTGACCATATCCGCATCCTGCTCAATTGCACCTGAGTTATGGATTATAAAATCGTTGGCAACGAAATTATGGTGGTCAGCAATGTGGAGGTCGTAGGTTATTTCTTTACCGATGTGCGTAATGGATTTTATTTTATCCCATTTGATGTCGCCTTGTCGTGCATCTTGTTTGGATGGTGCTAAAATTGTGCTGGAATTTGAGCTTTTTTCCACCTCCCAACCCCCTCCAAAGGAGGAGATTTCTCGCTCTGCGAGAAACTTCTCGCGTATATGTCCCCCTTTGGAGGGGGCGCATGGGGTAGAAAAAAGTTTAGTCTCAACTTTCGGCTTGACCGCCACAAAATCCCCAACTTTCATATCAACCAATTGCTGCCAACCCAATACGGTAAAAAACGGGTGATTTAAGCTCGCAGTAATTTTATTACCGGATTGGGTGATGACTTCATACACTTCCTTTTCGCCTGTCTCCCAAACATCTAAACATTCCGCTTCTTGTAATTTATAAGCGTCATCCAAAGCCAATACATTAAATCCTTTTTGACCTATCAACTCATCTACACGCTTGTATTCGCCTGTATCTGCGATGTAAATTTTGGTGTCTCCAACAATACATTCCCTCAAATCCGACAACTGCGGACGCTTCGTTCCCCCACGCGTTTCTACGGCACGACTAAGCTGTGATAGCGCAATCACCGGAATATTTAACTCCTTCGCCAAGCCCTTCAAAGCCCGCGAAATAGAACTAATTTCTTGCTCGCGATTGCCGCCTTTATTGCCATCCATGCTGCCCGTCATCAGTTGGAGGTAATCAATCATTACCATCTCTATGTTGTGCTGCATTTTGAGGCGGCGACACTTGGCGCGAAGTTCAAAAATATTAATCGCGGGCGTATCGTCGATAAAAATATTTCTATCACTCATGCGCTCAATCGCGGTATTGAGTTGCTGCCATTCGTAGTCTTCGAGCTTGCCGTTTTTGAGTTTTTCACCGTGTATTTCGGTTTCCATCGAAATGAGTCGCTTGACCAATTGAATACTCGACATCTCTAAGGAGAAAAACGCAACGGGTTTGTTGAGAATGGAAGCGTTTGCGGCGAGGGCGAGCGTAAAGGACGTATTATGCGTCACCGTCATGTCTTCTAATAAAAACAGTTTATTGCCGTCAATTTCAAAGCCATAATAATCACCAATACCATCATGTTCCAACTGAATACTTGTCACCGTCCAATCTATCGGGCTTGCCCATGCTTTCGCTTTTTTTCGTTCTATTTTAACAGGAATACGGTTAATATCGCCATAAATTCTTAGCCGATAAACCTTTGTTTCAAAGCCAATTGATGCGATACTTGCTTTTTTCTTTTTAAATGACGTTCTAAAGCCTAACGAATCACAAAGAAATTTAATTTGACGGGTCAATGCTTCTCTTTTCTGCACAATTTCATAACCATTTGATTGTACAAGATAATGACCGTCACTGTCAATCAACCCTGCTAAAAGTGCGAGGCGATTTTTCGTAGAATTAATTAAATAATCTTCTGGGATATGTTTGTTATCAATGAGATTTAGTTCGTGTAATTTGACTTTTGGAGATAGCGTCCTCATTTCTACAAAAGTAGAACCTGCAATAGTGTAATTATTACATCTATTTTCGGGTGTTTGTTCACTCAAACGTAAACCCAATTTATCTGCATAACTTTGTAGGTATTCAATAATTTCTTCGTCTTGTGTAGTAATTGTTGATGAAGTCTGAGTTCCATCTCCCAACCATAAACCAATAAAATACGGATGTAAATCAACTTTTTTCTCCTCAAATTCCACCGCTACACGATAGCCCTTATAATTCGACTGAAATTTATTTGATTTTGAAATATAATCTTTTACAGAAATGTTTAAAACTGCGCCTTTTGTGTGTCCGCCCCATCTACGGCTGCGTTTGAGCGATAAGATATGACTTTCATTAACCCGATAATCAATACCCTTATTTTGACGAACCCAGTACATATCTTCGCGCCCTCGTGCCAATGACAAGACAGTACGCGGCGTAGAATCATCGCCCATCAGCAAATCGCCGACTACTATATCTTCCACATTCTTCAACGTACCATCGTGCATTACAATTTTAGTACCTTTTCCGAGACATTTACCCATACCCGGACGCGCCGCAACTATCACTAAATCAGAGGGTTGCCAGCCCGAAGTCATGCGGTCTAAATCCACAAAACCAGTTGGCACTCCGGTGACCCCTTCGCCTTGTTTGGAGGCTTCTTCGACTTGCTTGACCGCCTGCCCCAAGAGCGAACTCATACTCGAATAGGAGCGACTCAGGTTTTTTTCGGTAATTTCATATAGTGCTTTTTGGGCTTTATCTATTTTATCAAAAACATCTATTGTATCATCAAACCCATCTTTAGTTATTTCTGCACCGACTCGTATCAATTCTCTTTCGAGAAATTTCTGTGCCACCAATCGCCCATGATATTCCAAATTGGCAGACGATGCTACGCGGTTAGTAAGTTCAACGAGGTAGTAGGGACCACCGACTATTTCAAGTTCGCTCGACTTTTTTAATTCCTCCGAAACGGTCAGTAAATCAATGGGTTGTGTACGTTCAAAAAGGCGTATCATTGCCTTATAAATCAACTGATGTGCGTTCACATAAAAGCTCTCGGGGCGTAAGGTTTCAATCACGGTCATCAAAGCATCTTTGCTTAACATAATCGCGCCCAAAACCGCTTCTTCTAATGCAGGAGCTTGTGGTGGCAGTTTGCCAAACATATAGTCCGACATACTAGCTTCGCGCTGTTTATTGTTGCGTAAACCGACGATTTTTTTGACCGTATCTTTAGTTTCTGCCATATTTTAAATTAAGTATGGTGTTCGGATATTAAGTTAAATAGTGGTAAATTATTCACCTTGTCTAAAGGCTTTTTCCATTTGTTCTACCAAAAGCATAACATATGCCGCTAATGCACTTATATCCGAACGGTCTGGTTTTCGCTCACTGACACTCAAATAAACCTGTTGAATCTTATCGACTAATTCAGTTCCATTTGTAGTACCTGTAAATACTTCTTTGTTGATAATATTCGATACCTGAAGCATCCCACGTCGGGCGAATTTTTCAGCGATTAATTCCACATGGAAACCTAAATCAACAGAAGAAGTAGCGCGATTAGTTAGCGTGGTAAGATAGCTTGTTCCACCAATTTCTTTGAGTTTGCCGGATTTATTTAATTCCTCCGAAACAGTGGTTAAATTGATAGGTTGTTTACGCTCAAAAAGACTTACAATTACTTCGTAAATTGCCTGATGTGCATCGACGTAAAAGTATTTTGGATGTAAGTTAGCTATCACAATTTTCAGCGCATCATCACTCAGCAATATCGCTCCCAAAACCGCTTCTTCTGATTTAGGGGCTTGTGGTAGTGGTCTGTCAATCATATGATGCTTATCTCCATTGCGAGAACTAATATTTCCATTACTTTTGAATTTTGCCATTGTTTTTAAGTTTAAGTGCAGGTATTAAACTTGCCTTGATGATACTTTTAAACCGATTTTTATTTATATTTAAAATGGGCAACGAAGTTAAGTTTAAATTTATGAAAAATAGAATTTGCTTTTTTTATTGAAAATGCTTGCTTGTTAGTGTGTTGTGAATTTATGTGGAAAAGATGTGGAAACTTTTTTTGTTTAAAATTTGACTTCCGTTTTTTCACTTGATTTAAATGCAAATTTAAACCTAAAATACTTGTAAATGTGGGCTTTACGATTTACTTAATTTTTTAATTCCAAATTAAATACGTTTTAGTGTTTTTTAATTATGAATAAAAAAATATGGTTAAAAAGTAATTTATAATTTTATTATTATTATTTAAACGTAACACAGACATTCCTGTCTGTCTGTATAGGCTGAAGTACAGACAGGAATGTCTGTGTTACGCAGTTAAAATAATCAAATTATTTCATTTTTACAAACAAAAAAGTGTAAATTAACTTTATTTTTGACGAAAACGAACATCAAAAGGCGATTTAGGGCGTAGTTTATCTCGCCATTTGAAACCTTCTAAGCGGAGTGCGGCGTGGTTGGCTTGTTGCATCGGGGTGATATTGGCGTTAGGTTGGTCGTAAAATTTGATTTGGTCCACTTCATTATCACCGAAGTAAATCAACATATTATTACAGGTTGTTTTGTTGACGCCGATGTAGGCATTATTGTCGTCTTTGGCATAATAAATCGTCTCGCCATTGGTGCGTACATCCATGAGACGTACTTCGTTGCTGTCGAATTTGACGTAGATATTTTTCCCTTTGATTTGATTGTAAAATTGGTCGTCCGTTTCGTTAATAATGAAGGCATTTCCCGTCAAATCAATCTTATGTATTTCGTCATTTTTTTGAAAAATAACGATCGTATCTGCCGAAAATTGGCTCGTATCTGACCACACGATAGGTTTTTCAAAGAAACGAAAGGTAGAATCTACCGTGCTATATTCCAACAAACCACTGACCGCCTGAAGGTCGCTTTTGTAGATCCGAGCGTTCTTTTTGGCAATCAAAATGCGCCCATCTGCCACCGAATCCGGTTTGATAGAACTCAAAGTATCTGCCGCCAAATAGAGCGTATCGCCATCCACGAGGGTACGCATGAGGGGGCGTCCGGTGGCGTAGAGGTAGTTGGTGCTATCGTTGTAAGTAGCATATTTAGATTCGAGGATAATATCGTCTTTGTGGTTGATTATCAAGACTTTGCCAGTTGCGGTGGCGGTGCTTTGATTGCCGTATTCGAGTTGGTCTGCCCAGATGGATTGCGTCGAATCTATCATAACAACCCTACCCCACGCGATGCCTGCTCCGACTTTCTCGCCGTATTGCAGACTGTCCGCCCAGATGTCGCGCTCGCGGCTTTGGATGACTACATCGCCCCACGCTTTCAGTGAGTCCAATTCTTCGTAATAATCAAGGCTATCTGCCCAAATGACTTGTATGGAATCGGCAATTCTGACATTATTGCGAAATTGCGAAATCTTGCGCTCCGAATCGTAGTAAGCATCGCCCGATTCTACGGTACGATTTTCGTCTTGGAAGTTGGTTTTTCCTTCAAAATAAACTTCGTCTTTATCACCGTCGTAAATAATTTTATCGGAAGTCGCGTATTGATTTTCACCTTTATATTTGACGTTTTGTTCAAATTCGGCGTAGTTTTCTGCGGAGTTATAAAAACCGGCTTCGCAATAGATTTGCTTGTCGTCGGTCACGATGTTGGTGGGTCCGTGAAAGTAGGAAATTTGCTTTTCGGTGTCGTAGTGCAGCGTATCAGCCTTTAGCGTAAAATTGGAATCGACGACTTCGACATTGCCTTTAAAATAGGCTTGTTTGGTCGCGGTATGGTAGTAGCC
>Ga0209187_1002372_pt1 | contig 18117 bp, 12 predicted proteins | sample BantaG_FD_187430 | JGI IMG/M metagenome (GOLD analysis project Ga0209187, IMG submission 187430) | Marine algal microbial communities from Bantry Bay, Ireland - BantryBay_4 metaG (SPAdes) (version 2) | ecosystem: Host-associated > Algae > Red algae > Unclassified | place: Bantry Bay, Ireland...
TCCGGCCCCGGCATTTTTCTCGCGCTTTCGGGGCTATTATCGGTGGCAGGTACTGGTGCGCGCGCCGGATCCGACGGCGGTGTTGGACGGGTTGCCGATTCCGTTTGGGTGGCGCGTGGACGTTGATCCGGTGACGATGTTGTAGGGGGTTGTGTCTTCGGACCTTGCATTATTTTTTTGAGCTATTGTATATCTCTTCAAATATTTTCAACACGATCTCGCCAATCTGCATTGCAAGATATGGAGGAACAGCATTACCAACTTGGTGATATTGAGCACTCCGAGACCCACAAAAAAGATAATTATCTGGAAATGTTTGAATTCTTGCAGCTTCTCGCACTGTCAAGCTTCGGCATTGATCTGCATCATAATGAATAAAGTAATGACCGTCTTTAGAAATATGGCTGGTCACTGTTGTTGCTGGTTTATCTGGCATTTGCACTCTGAATCGATCCGCGAACTTGCCAGAATTTACATTTTTATGGTCAGGTAACAACATCGCACTGTGTTTTTTAAACTCTTCTAATTTTGGGAAACGGTTGTTAACATTCGCAAACATGCTCGAAAACATATAGCGCTTCAGATCTTGAAGTAAATGAGAACGGGAAATATGGTTGCAGGCACCATCAATTTGAGGGTCACGGTACCATTCATATAGTGGGTTTTCGATAGACGGCGTATCGCATTTTACAAATTCAGCGCCTGAATCATTTATGGGCAATTTGATGTCCTTATCACTATAGTTCGTTGCAAACCCATTCCAAGCAATGATTTCTTTTCGAAAACCTTTAACATTTTGTAACCAGCTTTCGCTGGTGTCTTCCATATTCCTGTAATGTCTTTTTTTCTTTCCGTCAACAATCTCGCTCGAAATAAAGGACCTGCTTAGTCTGCTGCGTATTTTCGGTAAGTCATTAATGACCTCTCTCAATGTACAAGCCTTTTCTCGAATATTTAATGTAGTAGGTATGACATCTATATCGTCTCTGATACCTAGTAAAATTACTCTATGCCGCTTTTGGGGAACACCATATTTTTCAGCCTGAATAAGATACATTTTGTCTTTTCGGTAAATGGGTGCCCCCATCAAATCAAATTCCGTTGCCTCTGTTGCAAGAGAGTAGATTTTATAACGTGGAGAAGTAATCTCAGGGAAAACAGAGGAAGGATTCTGCAAATCCCTTAACATCATGTCAAATACCCTTTCCTCGCTAATTCTGGCTGAAAGTAATCCTTTCACATTTTCCATAATGAAAACTGAGGGGTGGTGAGCGGCAATAATACGCAGATATTCTTTGTATAGATATACGCGATGATCTTCTTCATCAATACCGCCAACTCTCGAACGGCCGACCAACGAATAGGCTTGGCATGGGGGACCTCCTATCAACACCCAATGATTAGCGTTATTCAATCTTTTGCTGATTCTTGAATCGATCAAATGTGAAGGAAAATCCGTTGCGCCCAACTCGGCAAGCCAAGCTTCTTCCTTGGCAGCCAATGCCTCTCTTGGGTATGATTCAAATAGAAGTTGTCTTAGTCTTTCCCTGCCCGGGATGCTCGTTTCCTTTAATATGTCGTAGTATTCCTTCGGAACTTTATTTCTTGCAAATTTTCTTACGAAGCTTCTTAATTCAAGGGTCTTGTGCGCATGTGTATCTTTCTCAACTGATAGCCTAACGTCAAAAACCCTTTCTCCTTGTCGTCGTACAGAAGAGAATCCTTCGTTCAACCCCCCTGGACCAGCAAAGAGATCAACAATCGGTATTGCGTATGTTTCGATTACTTTACCCTCCATAAACAACTAAATTATATGGGTGTGATCAAAATGAGTTAAAGGCTAACGTCGGTTGAGTAGGCCGGTAGTTTGGCCGTATCGAAACCAGTGGGTTCGACCCGTAATCTTGGTTTCGATACAGCTAGAAACTGCACCAGCCTACTCAACCAGCGATTACTCCCGTGTTCTACAACTCATTTTGATCACACCCAAATTATATCTACTCTGTCAAAGGCTATTTAGTATTAAAGTAATCATGGGTGTCAAGAAACTCTTTGTGGTATTCCTTCGATTGCTCTAGCAGTTCCCTATATGTTTTTACAAATACCTCGCCCGTTTTAGTATATGTTTCCTCTTTTGAAGAAAACAGAGCATCGCCAGATTTTTGGCCACCGACAACATAACAAACCACCCTCGAAAAGCCTGATTCCGAAGCATATCTGTTTTTCAAAAACACACCATACTCATATGCTTGCTCTAGTGCTTTGGCATCGATTTTGAAATTGCTTCGCTTTATTTCTATAACATACAATATCTCACCTAAAGCATTGCTACATAAGAAGTCAATCCTTCTATCTTTTTCGTCCAGTTTACGCTCAGGATAAGTTTGTTTAAGTAAGTTAGAGTAAGTAACCTCATCTTTGAATTCTAGAATTCTAGGATCCAATAACCATGAGAACTCCTTCAAGAAGTTGTGCAAAGTTGGTACCTCTAGGGTATCCGAGTTAATATATCGCTCAAATTGTCTGATCACTTCAATTCGTGAGTACGCAAGATCTTTAAACTGTTTAGCCTCAATCACCTTCCAATCTTCCATAAGTAGCAAAAGTTTTGGAATCTCTTCTGGACTCGATATATCTGCAATTTTTGACGCATATTTTTTAAAGGTTTGATTATCAAACTTATCAATTACGTTGCCGATAATATTAGTCGATTCATCAACATCAATATTGGCATTTTCAAGAATAGGACCAATGATTCTATCACTGAGGTCCCTCTCATATGTAGGTAATCTATCCTGCCATTTTTGAATGTCTAAATTTTTGTCATTTTTGAGGTCGCTCTTTTTAGTATCGCTTCGCTTTTCTTTCCATTCTCTACCAATAGTTTTAATGATTATGTGTAGATACTCTTGTAATTCTCTAGTCTTATCATGTTCCCAATTCAATGAATGGCGATCTGTAGAAATGACATCATCGTCAAAATCATCAATAAAGTCGACTTCAAGATATCCTGTAACGTAGTTATGGAATTGATCATTGTCACGTGCCCCATAAAAACTAGCAACATTCACAATTTTCCCTCGAGAGGTTAAATAAATCCCACGCATTTCAGTATCTTTTACAGGCGTTTCAAGCGTGATGATACTGCCATTTATCGACTGCCAATATTCATAATTCTTGTCATACTTATTATCAGGGAATTCCCATTCAAACTGTTGTTTGAGATCAGAGAACTTAAGTTCATTTGTTACATGGGTGTCAGCCGAACCGTTATACTGTAATGCAACCTTCATAGCATCAAATATCAAAAATTTCTTGGATAAGCTAAGTGCAATTTTATCCAGTTCAAAACTAGATTTGCGCCTTACTTTCTTCAGAATAAGTTCTGTTCCGCTATTTTCTTTTGTCGGTTCATTATATGCCGAAATTTTTGGTTCATACAGACTTGTTTTGCTTGACTTTATTTGCTGTAGGTCCATTTCAAAGCTGTTTTTTAGGCCGTTTTTAATGCTGCTTATTTGGATAACGTCACAAATTCCAAAAACAGACAGTTTCCCAAGCCCTTTCTTCCCAATAACTTTTCTACCACCCCTTGTTACTTGTTTATCATTTTCAACTCTACGGTTTCTTCCGATTAATAGATACTTCTCATTTAATTCGTCAAATGTCATCCCTTCACCATCATCATAATAGTTGATTTGTTTCTCAACGTTATTTTGCTGGCTGGCATTATTATCATGTCCATGATTCGAGTTATTCTGCTTTTCCATGTCGCCATCGACAAAATTAATTACGACCTGTTCCGCATCAGCATCCCAAGAGTTAGATACTAATTCTGACAACACGCTTGGAAGCTGTGAATAGAGCGATATGCCTAGATGTTCAATAGTATTTGGGTCAAATTTTAATACTAACTTTTCAGTCATCATTATGCTCTTAATAGTTGAATCTTGAATATTTTGTGATATTGGCAAAAAAAGGAATCTTCCATGCCACTATCATGTACCGGCTATAACGAACTGTGCCACCAGAACTTAACCACCCACTCTATCAATAATGTCCATCGATGAGCCTAAGTTGGATTTATGTAAGTTGATACGCTCAGTAAAGCCTGTATAAGTCAAAACCGGCATCAACAACGACTTTCAAAAGTAGGATCATATGCGTATAATCAGGTATGAGCCATTGCTTAATATAAGGTAGTACTCCAATTGAATCATCTTCACTAAATTCACATACTGTTTCAAAATTTTCGCGAAGAATCGTCTCGATATCATTAGTCGAACAATTTCCGCGCCGAATCCAGATGATTTGCGGTGGTATACCCCAAACCACGCTAAACTCGCCAAAATCAGCATCTTTTGTAACAATTGTATACTCGTTTTCGCGAGCATATTCCCAAATCGCTTTGTCTGATGCTGTGTCTAGACCGAGAAGTGAAACGTGAGCAGAATCAGGATAAATGTCGACCAGTTTTTGTATCAACTTTGGAGACAGATTGTGATCAAATAAGAGCAACTTCACGCCGCCATTCCCACTCTTGTGTGTTTTTCACGATCTGCTGCATAACTGAGAGATGCCAAAATGTCTGCCTGAGTCAGATAGGGAAAGTCATCTAGTATTTCTAGCATGCTCATGCCAGAGGCAAGGTATTCAAGAATATCGTACACCGTGATTCTCATGTTGCGGATACATGGTTTCCCGCCGCGTTTGCCCGGCTCTATAGTAATAATGTCTCGATAGTTCATTATTAATCTTCCTTTTGATCATGATTAAGTCTTGATTCAGGCCTAAATTATAATCTTAGTATAACAGAAAAATTGGGCAGCGTCGTTTAAAAGGAATTATAAATATGAGCAAATTCAAATACGGCTGCGTGACCTTCACATGGTCGATGTCGGGATCGAAGTATGTGGGCAAGTGCGACCACATGTGCAAGATTATCAAGCAAGCTGGCTTTTCGGCCATTGAAACGCAAGCGAATATTATGGGCAACTATTGGGCGGATCGCTCAATGATGGTTGACCTGCTACAGGAGCACGATCTGCAACTGTCGGCTCTTGCTTTTGGCAATGCCTACCACAATCCAACCCTAACCGATGAAGAGCGCGCCGCGGCAGAGAAGATCTTCGACTATATCGGCACATTTTCAGAACCCCGCCTGAGCCTGTCGCATCGTTCCACAGCTCGAAAGAATCTCCGCGAGCGGCAGCTCAACGCGCTCTCGTGCCTGAACGAGATGGGTCAACTGGCAGCGGATCGCGGGATCGCCTGTTCCTTTCACCCAAGCTCCTATCCGGCCTCCCTTTTTCTTATCGACGGCGACTATCGGCTGATGCTCGACAAGCTAGATCCCGAGGTTGTAAGCTACTGCCCCGATTCGGGTCACATTGCCAACGGCGGTATGGATGTCTACGAGATTTTTTCAACCTACGCCTCGATTATTGGCCATGTTCATTTGAAAGATATTTCTGCGGACAAGCAATGGGTTCCCATTGGAGAAGGTGTCATCGATTTTCCGCGTCTGTTGAAAATTCTGGACAATGCGGGCTACGAAGGCTGGATCTGCTTTGAGGAAGAGTCGCCACGCGCGGTAAGCGATCCGGATGGTGAAACGCTCGATGCGGGACGGTATCTGGTGGAAGAGTTGTTGCCGCTGGGCTACGGGGTGTGAGTTAGCCGGATTATCTGAACAAAAATTCAGAACGGTTCATCAGAGGCGAAACGAGATTTACAAATCATTGGGATCGCCCATGTTGTCAACCCCACCTTAATCCTCCCCAGCTTAGGGAGGAGACTGTTGACGGACGCCTGAATCTGCTCGAAATGCAAGTAAGATTGGGCGTCTCGTGACAATCCCTTCCCTAAGCTGGGGAAGGCTAGGATGGGGTTGAAGCGTTGCTAGCCACAAAACATTGCCATGCCGAATCGGCAAATGTTAACGATTTTCGCTTTGTTTTAGCCATAGCAATAATTTAAAACCGGAGAAACAACGAATGACAAACGAAATAGGCATCGGCATCGTTGGGACCGGACTGTGGGCCAGCAGCGTGCATCTCCCTGCGTATCAAGCCCATCCACACGCACGGTTGGTTGGCGTCTATGATGTGGATCAAGAAAGTGCCGAGCGAGCGGCCAAGGATTTCGGTATCGAGTCCGTCTTTTCGACTTACGAAGAGATGCTGGCTTGTGACGACATTGATGCGGTTGACATCATTACGCCCAACGTGACCCATCTTTCGCTGGCGCTGGCTGCGATTGCTGCGGGCAAGCACGTTTTCTGCGAAAAGCCAATGGCCATGAACGCGGATGAGGCGCAGCAGATGGCTGACGCGGCAGCCGAGGCCAACCTCAAAACCGCGATCAACTTTACATGGCGCAATCCGGCGGCGGTGCGTTTTATGCGACACTTGATTGAGCAGGATCGCATCGGCAAAATCTATCATATTTCGGGCGTGTATCGAGCGGGCTGGGGCCGAAACGAGGAGCGGCCAATCGAGTGGCGGCTGCAAAAAGAGCTTGCTGGCACGGGCGTAATCGGCGACATTGGCTCGCACATTATCGACATGGTCGAGTGGATGACGGACGAGCGCATCACCAGCCTCGTGGCGGATCTCAACACCTTTCAGCCGGAACGCCCGAAGGTGGGCGGCGGTACCGGAACCGTTGACGTGGATGACGCGGCATCGTTTCTGGCGCGCCTCAACGGTGGCGGCATGGCGACATTTTTAGCAACCTTTTATGGAACGGGTGAGCGCATGAATCAAGGCGTCGAAATTTTTGGTCAAAAGGGCGCGCTCAAAATGCAGTACAGTAATCAAGAGACGATTCTTGCTTCGTTGGATCCGCTGAGCGATGAGAACCAGTTTGTCGAATTGCCCATCCCCGACCGCTTCAAAACGCAGGGCCACGATCTGCGACAGAATACCGTGCGCCAGTTTGTTGATGCAATTGTCAATGATGAGGAGATGTCGCCGAGTTTTGAGGATGGTCTGCGCAATCAGCGGGTGATTGATGCTGTGGTTGCTTCGGCGCAGGCGGGGACTTGGTTGGATGTGCGTGGGTAGGTTATCCATATTTTCTGGGAGACAATTGCTGCGTAGATATAGACCAAATGTGCTATAATTCTCCACACTATTGATCATCCCCCCGACAGGCACAAACACCATGAACGCAGTTGAAATTGAAGAAGCTGTCTCCAATTTAGCCGAAGCGCCCTTCGACGCGGACGAGTTTCCCTTTGCCTTTCTCGAAGCCTTTGGCAACAAGGCCACCACCATCAAGCGGCTGCGCGCGGGCGGCAAAAGTTCGACCAATAAATCGGATGTGGATGGCGGCGTGCTGCAGCGCAACCACATCCACATAAAAGTGTGCGACGTGGGCGAGGTTGCCGCCACGCTCAAGGATCTACGCACGAGCGCGGCCACCGCCAAGCAAAAGGCCAAGTTCGTTCTTGCTACCGACGGCCAATGGCTGGAAGCCGAAAACGTGATCGATGGCGAAACCATCTCTTGCAAGTACCCCAACTTTCACGACCATTTTGGCTTTTTCCTCGCCTTGGCGGGCATCACCACCGTCAAGCAGATCCGCGAGAACGCGTTTGACATTAAGGCCACCGGTCGCCTCAACCGCCTCTACATCGAACTGCTCAAAGAGAATCCTGATTGGGATACGGTGGACCGCCGCGAGGAGCTAAACCATTTTATGGCGCGCCTCATCTTCTGCTTTTTTGCCGAAGATACGAGCATCTTCCACGGTGAAGGGCTCTTTACCAACGCCATCACGCAGATGAGCGAGAGCAATTCGTCGAACACGCACGAGGTGCTGACCGAGCTTTTCCGCGCCATGCGCACGCCGCCGGAAGAACGCAAGGCAGCACAGATCCGCAGTTGGGCCAACCAATTTCCGTACGTCAATGGTGGGTTGTTTGCTGATCCAAAAGAGATTGTGCCAAAAGAAACATTGCCAACAGAGAGCCGCATCGACGTGCCGCGCTTTAGCCGCATTGCGCGATCGTACCTGCTGCACGTGGGCAATCTCGATTGGACAAAGATCAACCCCGACATTTTTGGCTCGATGATTCAGGCGGTGGCGGATGACGAGGAGCGCGGCGCGTTGGGGATGCACTACACGAGCGTGCCCAACATTTTGAAGGTGCTCAACCCACTCTTTTTGGACGACCTGCGAGAACAGCTAGAGGCTGCGGGCGACAATAAACGCAAGCTGCTTAATTTGCGACAGCGCATGGCGCGCGTTCGCGTCTTTGATCCCGCCTGCGGATCGGGCAACTTTTTGGTGATCGCCTACAAAGAGATGCGCAAGATCGAGGCCGAGATCAACCGCCGCCGCAATGAGGATACGCACCACTCCGAGATCCCGCTGACCAACTTTCGCGGCATCGAACTGCGCCACTTTTCGGCAGAGATTGCGCGGCTGGCGCTGATTATTGCCGAATATCAGTGCGACGTGCTGCACCGCGGGCCGCGGCTGGCGCTGGCCGAATTTTTGCCCCTCAAAGACGAAAACTGGATCACCTGCGGCAACGCGCTGCGCCTCGATTGGCTCAGTATCTGCCCACCCACCGGCACGGGCGTGAAGCTGGTGGCGGACGATCTCTTTAGCACGCCGCTGGATCAGACGGAGATCGATTTTGCGAATGAGGGTGGGGAGACGTATATTTGCGGGAATCCGCCGTACTTGGGTTCGACGTGGCAGTCGAAAGAGCAGAAGGACGATCTCAAAAACATCTTTGAAGGGCGCACGAAAAAGTGGAAGTCGCTCGATTACGTTTCGGGCTGGTTTATGAAGGCAGCAGATTACGGCACGCAAACTGAATCCGCCGCAGCATTTGTTTCGACCAACTCAATCTGTCAGGGGCAGCAGGTGCCAATTCTTTGGCCGCTGATCTTTGAAACAGGCCACGAGATTGCCTTTGCACATACATCATTTAAGTGGGCGAATTTGGCGAGCCACAATGCTGGGGTGACGGTTGTGATTGTTGGAATTTCGAATCATGTAGGTCAAGTTAGGCAATTGTTTTCTGTTGAGGAAGACAACGAGACAGTTGCAATGGAAGTTGCGAATATAAATGCCTATTTAGTTTCAGGGGCTGATATTGTCTTAAATAAGTTAACGAAACCTATGACCGTAGTTAGTCATATGGATCGTGGTAATAGTGCGGTTGATGGTGGCGGTCTTCTTCTGACATCAGATGAAATGAGATTAATCCGTGAGCAAAATGAGATTGCTCATCAAAAATTCGTTCGTCCTTATCTTGGCTCAGAGGAATTGATTAATGGAAAATTACGTTTTGCTCTCTGGATTTCTGACGATAAAATCGATGAGGCCAGTGAAGAGTATTTCATTGCTGAGCGCCTGGTCAAAGTAAGAAAAATGCGAGCCACAAGTAGTAAAAAACAAACGAGAGAAGCCGCGTCTTGGTCTCATCGCTTCGGTGAGATTCGACATCAATTTTGCCAACATTCGATAGTTATTCCTCGGGTTAGCTCTGAAAACCGAGAGTTTCTCCCTGTAGCTGTTGTTCAGGGGGGAACAATTATCGGGGATCGGAACTTTGCTATGTACGACGCGCCTCTCTGGAACATGGCCCTAATCGCCTCGCGCCTCCATTGGGTCTGGATTGGCACAGTTTGCGTGCGGCTCGAAATGCGCTTCTCCTACTCCAACACTCTGGGCTGGAACACCTTTCCCGTCCCCACACTCACCGAGCAAAACAAAGCCGATCTCACCCGCTGTGCCGAAGAGATCCTGCTGGCGCGCGAGCACTACTTCCCCGCCACCATCGCCGACATGTACGACCCCAAACGCATGGACGCCGAGTTTCCGCTTGTGCGGGCGGCCCACGAGCGCAACGACGATGTGCTAGAGCGGATCTACATTGGGCGGCGTTTCAAAAATGATACAGAGCGGCTGGAGAAGCTCTTTGAACTGTATACGGCAATGACGGAATAACCCCCTCCTACCCTCCCCCAGTTTAGGGGAGGAACTGATCAGGGACGCAAGATTCTGGTCGAAAATTCCGAGATCTTATGCGCCCCGTGACGGTTCCTCCCCACGTTTGGGGGAGGGTAGGAGGGGGTAGATACATAGGCAATCCACGGTTTTTGCCATGTCCCTCATATTTGTGGGTAAAGGTAAGCCTAGAATGGAGAGGGGTGGGGTAAAAAGGAAACAGAATGACAAATTTTTCATGGGACAAGATTCAGCCACCGCCTGCCCCCTAGTAACGACTCAAACCACTGGCACGCTAAATGCGCAGCGAACCAACCCCCGCAGAGCATCGCCTTTGGCAACAGTTACGTAGACGGCAGGTCAACGGCGTCAAATTCCGACGACAAGTACCGACTTGAATGGTTTATTGTTGATTTCTGTAGCTTCGAGGTTCGGCTTATCATTGAGATAGATGGGCCGATTCATGACTACTCACAAGAGCAAGATGCGATTCGAGATGAATATCTTAAGACGGTTGGGTTTCGCGTGCTGCGCATTCGAAATGAGGATGTTTTTCAGTGCTTGGATGCTGTGATCACAAAAATTAGAGATATTTTGTTTATCACATCACCCATATCGAAAATCTGCCAAGCATTGCGGCAAATTTGGGGCTTGTCTCAGACGCAAAGCGCATTGACAGTGGGCTTTCCAGTTCACTCGTTGGCATGTCTACAATCAAGCAGCGCAGACTTAATGAGATAGCGATCTCTTGTCATCCAGACACCACGGTCGGCCAGTACGTACCCTTTTATTTCTGCCCCCGCTCCATCATGCTCTATATTCTGTACCGGGGCAATCATCCAGAGGTGAGCTACAAAGGGGGCAATCATCCATTGTCCATCTTCAAGCTGACCTCCACCAAGTCATAAAGTGGGCAGACGCAAATAAGAGGCAGTGGGCTTTCAGCAATGGCAATGCAGGCGCTTACTTAACCACCTTCCACAACCAGTTGGCCCAGCTAAGCGAGATCAACTGGGCCGCGGTTCAGTCTACTGATTTCCGCGATGCGAAGATTAAAGAAGGAAAGCAAGCCGAATTTTTACTGTACGATCTCTTTCCGTGGAAATTGATCGAAAAAATTGGGACGCACAATGGTACAATAGCAAAAAGAGTGAAGGCAGATTTAGATAATGATGGTCATCAACCCATTGTAAGTGTAGAGCGAACTTGGTACTTTTAAGAAGCTACTTTGGAAATAGAATCATGATTAAACGAACTCAAGGTGACATCCTCAACGCCGAAGCCGAAGCGTTGGTTAACACGGTGAACTGTGTTGGCGTGATGGGGCGCGGCATTGCGCTACAATTTCGCAAAGCCTATCCTGAAAATTTCAAAGCCTATGCGGCTGCCTGCAAGGCCGAAGAAGTGCAGCCCGGCAAGATGTTTGTCTACGAGCTGAATCGCATTGTGAATCCACGCTTTATTATTAATTTCCCCACAAAGCGTCACTGGAGAAATAAAAGTCGCATAGAGGATATTCAGACAGGGCTTGCCGATTTGATCGATGTGGTACAGCAGCAACAAATCGGCTCAATCGCCATTCCGCCGTTGGGATGTGGTTTGGGTGGGCTGAAGTGGGAAGAGGTGAGGCCGCTAATCATCGACGCTTTCCAGCCTCTACCAACCGTTGAGGTTCTGCTCTATGAACCCGGTGGCGCGCCCCAAGCAGCAGCCATGGTGAGACACAATAAGGTTCCCAATATGACGGTTGGGCGGGCCGCGTTGCTTGGTTTAATGCGTCGCTATCTAGCCGCTGTGATGGATCCTACGATTACGCTGCTAGAAGTACACAAGCTAATGTATTTTATGCAAGAAGCGGGTGAACCGCTACGACTAGAGTACAAAAAGGCTCCTTATGGACCCTATGCCGAAAATTTGCGTCACGTTCTTAATCGCATCGAGGGTCACTTTATTAGTGGCTTTGGCGATGCCGAAGATCGACCAGATAAGCCATTAGAGTTGAAACCCAATGCATCTGAGCAAGCCGAACAATTTTTGACCGAGCACGAGGCCACTCGGCAACGCTTTGATCGTGTTGCGGATCTCATAAATGGGTTTGAGACAACTTTCGGAATGGAGTTGTTGTCTACAGTTCATTGGGTGGCAAAGTACGAACAAGCAACAACAGCGCAAAACGCCGTACCCAAAATTCACAGTTGGAGTAAACGCAAACGCATGTTTGAACCACGACATATTCATATGGCATGGGAGCGATTGAGCGAGTCTGGATGGCTTTCATGACAAATCCAATCGCGGTTCCCGCCGTCCGCGTCACCTATGCACAAGATGGCACCTCCACCAAATCAAACGAACTTGGCATGAGGCCCATGCAGGAGCGCGCCTACCAAAGACGGGGCGAGCAATATCTGCTCATCAAATCGCCGCCCGCGTCCGGCAAAAGCCGCGCCCTCATGTTCATCGCGCTCGACAAGCTCAAAAATCAGGGCATCAAACAGGCCATCATCGTCGTGCCCGAGAAGTCGATTGGTGCCAGCTTCCACAACGAGCCGCTCAGCAACTTTGGCTTTTGGGCCGACTGGGTGGTCGAGCCGAGGTGGAATCTGTGCGACGCCGCGGGGGGTGATAATGGCGGCAAAGTCGATGCGGTGCAAAAATTTTTGGCAAGCGATGATTGGGTGCTGGTCTGCACACACGCTACCTTTCGCTTTGCCATAGACCGTTTTGGCGTCGAAGCCTTTGATGATAGGCTGATCGCGGTAGACGAGTTTCATCACGTGTCGGCCAACCCCGACAACCGCCTTGGCGAACATGTGCGTCAATTCATGGCCCGCGACAAATGCCACATCGTCGCCATGACAGGCTCCTACTTTCGCGGCGACGCCGAAGCCGTGCTGCACCCCGACGACGAAGCGCGTTTCGACACCGTCACTTACACCTACTACGAGCAGCTAAACGGTTACGAACATCTCAAACAACTCGACATCGGCTACTATTTCTACACAGAGACCTACCTTGAAGCGATTATGCAGGTGCTCGATCCGAAAGAGAAGACGATCCTGCACATCCCCAACGTCAACTCGCGCGAAAGTACCCACACAGGCAAATATGAAGAAGTCAATAATATCATCCATGAGCTAGGCGAATGGCAGGGGACCGATCCCGAAACGGGCTTTCAGCTTGTGCAGCGTGCGGATGGTACGATCCTCAAAATTGCCGATCTGGTTGATGATGACGCAAAGCGTATTCGCGTCGAGAATGCGCTTAAAGATCCAGCGCAAAAGCAGAACCGCGATCACGTTGACATCATCATCGCCTTGGGCATGGCAAAAGAGGGCTTCGACTGGATTTGGTGCGAGCACGCACTCACCATCGGCTATCGATCCAGCCTGACCGAAATTGTGCAGATCATCGGACGCGCCACGCGCGATGCGCCGGGCAAGCCGCGCGCCCGCTTTACAAATTTAATTGCCGAGCCAGATGCCAGCAGTCAAGCCGTCACCGAAGCGGTCAACGACACGCTCAAAGCCATTGCCGCCAGCCTTTTAATGGAGCAAGTCCTTGCGCCGCGCTTCGAATTCCGGCCCAAGCGTCCCCAAAACGAGGCCACCCCCGGTTTCGACTATGGCGAGGGCGGCTACGAGCCGGGTGGTAATAACGTAGGGGTCGATCCCGAACGCGGCTTAATACAGCTAGAGATCAACGGGCTAGCCGAACCCAAAAGCCCCGAAGCCGAACGCATTTGCAGCGAAGATCTAACCGAGCTAATCACCGCCTTTGTGCAAGATAAACCAACCATCGAGCGCGGTATGTTCGATGAGGAAGTTGTGCCAGAGGAATTGACGCAAGTACGCATGGGCAAAATCATCAAAGATCGCTATCCCGATCTAGAGGACGAAGATCAAGAATCGATCCGCCAGCACGCCATTGCCGCGCTCAATCTTGTGCAGCAGGGCAAGCAGGCAATGGATTCAGAAAGCAGCGCAACTAGCGGCGACGCCATGCCAAACACCTCGCTGATCGACGGCGTGCGCAAGTTTGCCCTCTCCGTCACCGATCTCGACATGGATCTGATCGACCGCATCAACCCCTTTGGCGAAGCGTATGCCATCCTCGCCAAATCCATGAGCGAAGAGCGGCTCAAGCAGGTTGCCGCCATCATCGCTGCCAAGCGCGTCAACCTAACGATGGACGAAGCGCGCGAATTGGCACAGCGCGCCTTACGTTTCAAGAAAGAAAAGGGGCGATTGCCTTTACTCACCTCTGCCGATCCGTGGGAAAAGCGCATGGCCGAAGGCATTGCCCTATTGCAGCGCAAGGCGAAAGAGCACGACGATGGCTAAGCAGAATTCCAAGAAACAGGTCACCGACGCCGATCTCGATCTGCTGGCCAAGTTGGGCGTCGACACCACGCCCGCGCCCGTTGCCAAACGCACCCCGCGTGAAGAGCGCATCATTGCGGGCTTCGAAGAGATCGAACGCTTTGTGGATGAGCATGGTCACCTGCCGCAGCATAGCGAAAGCCGCGACATTTTTGAGCGTCTTTACGCCGTGCGGCTAGATCGACTGCGCGAATCCGCAGAATGTCGCACCCTGCTCGAAGCGTTCGACAAGCGCGATCTGCTGGGCGCGGCGCAAGATGCTCAATTCGACACAAGCGAAATCAGTGATGAGGATCTGCTCGCTGCACTGGGGGCCGAGTTGGGTAGCGAGATTGATACTGTCGACGACATCACCAATTTGACACACGTTCGTTCGCGGAAAGAGGTCAAAGCAGCGGAAGAGGTGGCCCGTCGAACTCGCTGCGAAGATTTTGAACAATTCAAACCAATCTTCGAGGATGTGCAGCGCGGTCTAAAAAGTGGTGAACGCAAAACCGTAAAATATCAGGATTATGCCGTAGTGAATCAAGGGGATCTCTTTATTCTTGATGGACACAAGGTGCTGGTGGCCGAAAAGGGTGAAGAGTATACCAATAAGCATGGTCATCCAGAGTCCAGATTGCGAGTCATCTTCGACAACGGTACCGAGAGCGATCTGCTCTTGCGCTCGTTGCAGCGGGCGCTCAATAAAGACAAAGCTGGCCGCCGCATCGAACGGTTCGATTTGGGGCCACTCTTTGCTAGTGTCGATACAGAATCGGTCAATGCGGCTGAACCACTGTTCTTGGATGAAGCAGCCGAAGATGATGAGATAAGCGGCACGATTTACGTGCTGCGCAGCAGCTCCGCCGAGCCGTTCATTGCCGAAAACCGCTCTGTTATTCACAAAATTGGGGTCACAAAAGGGGACGTCAAAACACGGATCGCTAACGCCAAAAAAGATCCAACCTATCTGCTGGCAGATGTGGAAATTATGCGAACAGTCAAGCTAGCGCAGATAAACCCAAGAAAGTTCGAAGAATTGTTGCAGCGCTTTTTTAGCAGCGTGCGGCTCGAAACAGCACTAACGGACCGCTTTGGCGAAAAAGTGCAGCCGCGCGAGTGGTTTCTTGTTCCACTCAACGTGATTGAGGAAGTGATCGACAAGATTACCGACGGAACCATCGATCAATACCGCTATGATTTGGAGACCGCAACTCTCGTTCGACTCTAAAATAATTGGGCACAGTTCATAAACGACCAAGAAAGGGTACCTACTGTTATTCGTAACCACCTTCTTCTATCAAATGAACCATGCCCCACCATCTAACTGATTCTTCCGCTGGGTGCATTTGTCCTCAAATGTTTCTGCTTCTGTCAGATTTGGTGGGTAAGGAAATTTCTGGCTAAGTTTTGAACGCAGAGACGCAGAGCACGGAGAGAAAATCATGAGAAAACTCCGACAAAAAAACAGGGCAGACTCTACTGAGTTTCAAATTTTCGTTGACGCTCAACTTGGACAGTCGGCTCAGTCTCCGACTTGCATATTGGGCAGTCCGACATCTTTCGGCATCGCAACAAGCAGAGGCAAAGCTTGTGTGGATGCACAATGGTCGAAGCCGAAGCGGACACACCAGTACTAGAGGACAATCTAAAAGGAAATAAAGCGTGAAGAAACCCAGCAAACAACTCACCATATTGATCATCACTTTGTTCGCACTCACCCTCACCGCGTGCAATAGACCCGCGCCTACGGCAACCCCCACACCATTGCCAACACCGACCCTCACACAAGCGTCACCCACCCCTGCCCCAAACGAAGTCGAAGAGGAGCCCCCTCTCTACCTGAATATCATCTGGCATCAGCACCAGCCGATCTACTTTAAAGATGACGAAACCAACGTCTACGAAAAGCCGTGGGTGCGGCTGCACGCGACCAAAGATTATGTGGATATGGCCGCCATTCTTGATGACTATCCCGACATTCAGGCGACCTATAATTTAACGCCCTCTCTGCTGCGACAGATCATCGATCTGCAAAACGGTGCGATTGACCGCTACGCGCTGCATACCGAACTCCCCGCGGTGGATCTAAGCGACGAGCAGGCTGACTTCATCGCCAGCCGTTTCTTCGACATCAACCCTAAGATCATTGCGCGCTTTCCCCGCTACCAGCAGATCGCGGATCAGCGCGATCAACGCGACGAGTGGGACGAACAGACGTGGCTAGACTTGCAGGTGTTATTTAATTTAGGCTGGACCGACCCAGACTATTTGGCGCAAGAACCGCTGGCCGCGCTAGTGGCGCAGGGCCGCGATTTTAGTGAGGCAGACAAAGTTACTGTGCTGGCCGAACACCAGCGCCTGATCGCCGAAGTGATTCCGCTGCACAAGCGCTTGCAAGATGAGGGCCGCATTGAGATCACGACGACTCCCTTTTTCCATCCGATCCTGCCGCTGCTGCTCGACTCGAACCTGGCCAGCCAAGCGGTGCCCGATATTGACCTGCCCGTGCGCTACACCTATGGACTCGACGCCATCAAGCAGATCGAAATGGGCGTGGATTTTTACACGGAAACTTTCGGCCAAGCGCCGCGCGGCATGTGGCCCGCCGAAGGGGCCGTTGCGCAGGAAATTGTGACGATGATCTCCAAGGCCGACATCCGCTGGATTGCGAGCGACGAAGAGGTGCTGGCCCGCAGCCTTGGGCGCAAGGGCTTTACGCGCAACAGCAGCGAAACCGTGCAAGAGGCCGCCGACCTCTACCAGCCTTACCTCGCCAGCGGATCAAACGATAACTCGGTCCACATTGTCTTTCGCGACAAAGCCATCAGCGACAAAGTGGGCTTCACCTATAGCGGACAAGCCGGATCCGCGGCCGCGCGCGACCTGATCGAGCGCCTGATCAACATCCGTCAACAGTTGCGGGAAACAAGCAGCCCCACCCAGCCCCACCTCGTCAGCATAATTTTAGATGGCGAAAATGCGTGGGAACATTACCCCAACGACGGAAAAGAATTCTTGCACAATTTTTATCAAAATCTGGAAGCCGAGCAAGAAAAGGGCACCATTCGCACCATTACGCCCAGCGCGTATTTGGACTTGATCGATGAGCAGACGCCCGAGCTTGACGACCTGTGGGCGGGCAGTTGGGTTAGCCCCGACTACCTGACGTGGATCGGCGAAGAGGAAGAGAATCGTGCGTGGGAGTACCTGCAAAAAGTGCGCCGCTTTGTGCAACTTCAGCAGAATAAACTGGACGAAGAGACGCTGACCCAAGTGATGGATGCGATTTATACCGCTGAGGGCAGCGACTGGTTTTGGTGGTATGGCTCGGACCAAAATAGTGGCGACGACGGCAGCTTTGACGAGCAGTTTCGGCGCACGCTGCAACGGGTCTACACGCTAATGGATCGTCCCATTCCCACCTTTTTACGCGTCCCCGTGATCCCCGCGACGACGCAAACACCGAGTGCGGGCGTCACCGATCTGATTGCGCCCACCATCGACGGTAAAGTTGATCCAAACGAGTGGGCCGCCGCAGGACAATATGTAGAAAGTGGTGGCGTACAGGCCACTGCCGAGCAGATTATCGACACGATTTATTACGGCTTCGATGCGGAAAATCTCTACCTGCGCATCGACGCCCGCCGCCCGTGGGCCGACATCGGCGAAGAGACGCGCGTTGGCGTTTATCTCACTCAAGCAGGCGCGATCCACGAGCAGCCCTTTACCCGCGTTTCGCAACGCACCGCGACCGAAACCCTGCTCGGTTTTAGCGCAAACA
>Ga0209187_1002373_pt1 | contig 18096 bp, 19 predicted proteins | sample BantaG_FD_187430 | JGI IMG/M metagenome (GOLD analysis project Ga0209187, IMG submission 187430) | Marine algal microbial communities from Bantry Bay, Ireland - BantryBay_4 metaG (SPAdes) (version 2) | ecosystem: Host-associated > Algae > Red algae > Unclassified | place: Bantry Bay, Ireland...
GGGGGGGGGGGGGGGGGGCGGCCATGGGAGCGAGCATAGTGATCAAAAGAGTGTGGGACTGCGCCGAGTTGTCAGGTTGGCGGGCATCAGATGCAATGGGGGAGAAAGAGGAGAGTAGGGGCCACCGGGGCGTGCTCAACAGATGGGTCGTGAATCACGGGGAGCGACGACGACGGCTGCGACGACGACGGCTGCGTCTTAATGGCTCCGAGAATAGTGACAAATCATATGTTAAATGTTTCTAAATTTTAACATTTGATTGGTCACTAATCTGTTAAATTTTAGACAGATTTGACATTTGATTGGTCACTAATCTCGGAGCCATTGAGACGCCGAGCGATCGGAGACAATTCACCGCTGTCGCGGCAAGTTCCCGAGCGTCGGTCGACTCGTTAATGGCCTACCTGGGCCTGCACGGGGCGTGACAAGGTCGAGAATTGACTGCACGTGCGGGTGTGGAGGACCTTCCACCCGGTATACTGGTTTTAAGAACACGGTATTTTCCGCCCGAATTTTCTTGTCGGGCTGCGGATAGCTAAAATCTTTCAGCATGTCAGCATTTTTCAGCGTCAGGTGAGCCACAGCCCTACACCACCGGCAGGCCATGCTCGCGCCGGGCCCGAAGTGGCCCACAAACGCTGTCATCTATTTGTAGGTACCGATTCGGACGACTAAGACGGCGCGGGTCTCGCCCCGTTCTTAGTTGCCAATTGTGTGGGCCGTTTGGCGAGAGTGCTGCAAAAACACAGTGTAAAACGCAATCGACCCAACCCGCAGGTCGACGTCCCCCACGTCGGTGGAGACGGCAATCGTCGCTGTCTGTACTGGCTTCCGGGCCCCCGTCCCCCTCTGGTCGGTGCGGAGAGGCGCTCCTAGAGGCCCGCGCGCGCATGCGTGCGTGGCCCGAAGCCTGCCAAAAGAATCACGCAGGCGACCCTCGGTCGCCAGCCCCCGCACACACATTTGTCGATTGCGTCGGCCCGCAAACCGCTCCGGTGCGAAACCACTCACCGGACGCCACACGTCATGCACGTACGAATGGACCGGCAAGAATCAGCTCGCCGGTCGAAAACAGACAATTAAATCAAAGCAAACCAAATCGCTCATGAAACGAAAACGAACTGAATCCACGAAAATCGAGGTACAATCACCAAGCCGGTTGCATGATGTGCCCACGGACGCACCAATCAGCGACCGTACATGGTACACAGCCAAGTCTCGGTCGTGCAAGGGATTGCCAACGAACCCGGGCGCGAGGTTGAGTTCGCCACAAATGGTTGGAGTCGTGATGCGTCCGCGTGTGCCCGCAATCACTCCAGTCGGGGCACACGGCCCATCTCCGCCAGGTAGTCGGAGCGCTAACACTCCCGGCTGCTCCTCACAGAGCGCCCTGTCGTGGAGCTCAGCCGGATGATGCACTGATTCACGGGGTTGAGGTCGTTGACGGTGTGCATGATGCCATCAAGCACCGCGGACGGACAGGGCTTCGTTAGACCATCAGAAGTGTTGTGCTCGGACTTGCAGATGCCGACGTTGGAGATGTTCTTCCCGCCGTAGGCCTCACTTGCAGCAGCGACGTCGATCATCAGCCTCTTCTCCGTCATGTGGGTTTCTTGGGTTACGAAGTCAAACATCTGCTCAGAGTCGGTGAGCATGATTAACGGGATATGATGACCGAACACACGCTAGACGTCATGCCTGATGATTAACGTAGCATCAAAGGGATCCGCGAAAGAATAGACCTCCCCAGCCAATATTCTGCGTACCATCCGTGGCGCCCTCTTTCTGGAATAGGCCAAGACGTGACAGTTGTCGTCGTCGTCGCGGAGCAGCACAGTATAGCCCAGCTGCGACGACAGGTCGTCGCTTGCGGCAAAGGAAGCGTCGGCGTACACGCGCAGGAGCAGCGACTCCCTCTCCAGCAGGGCGTAGTAGAGCGTCCGTGCCTTAGCCTTGAAGGAATATTTGACCGCCGTGTAGAACTTCTGTCCATTATGTGGGCAGAAGGACGTTGCGGTCGCCTGTGCGGCTCGGTAAATGGCGCAGAACACGTCGGGACGGCTTTGACAAACCCAGGCAAGTGCGGCCCTGGCCGACATAAACGTCTCGACGGCCGTGCCAATTGCGAGCGGCACCTTTTCTTCCGCGTATCGCGCCTGGTCGATATTGAAACTCCGTAGCGGCTCAGTAATCGTCTTCATGGACACCCCGGCGAAGTCAACGTTATCTCACATGCGCGGCTTGGCCTAAAACCCCTCAAGCGTCTTCTATGTTAGGTCTCGGAACGACTCGTTGCCGCCGTGACGGAAGTCGTCCGTGCAGCGAACTAGAAGTCCCTCGATGCCCTCAGCCCCGTCTTTGACAAACACAGCCAGGTTGCCGGTCAGTGACGTCATCTGCAACTCATCCTTCACATGCTCCGTTGCAGTTGCATTCCAGTAGTCACCAGCTTCACAGAATCCGTTCGATGGCAGTTGAAGCTCGAGCAAGTGGTCCGCCTCCATAAAGAAGTGCCACTGATTCTTGCCCCGCGGCTGAAACAAGATGGGGCGCGTCAGAGAGTCGCGGCTCTGCAGATACGCCTGGTTCTCGTCCTGGATGAAAATGCGGACGCTGAGAATGGCGCTAACAGAGAGGACAATGCACGTGGAGCTCTGTTGTCGTTGTAGTAGTTGTGCTAAACTATAGCACCAACCACACGGTTTCGGATTCCGTTCATAACCAACTAGGTTGTGAAAACCCAAATCGGCTGACTTGGCTGAAATGGCTGGTTCCTTACACTGTAATGTCTGACATGGACAATTTGACCCCTGGACTTAATTGGGGACTTGCATGTACTTTGTATGGGATTTTTGCGTAGGAGCCAGACGGATATATGCCCTCCCCTTGAGCCAGGGGAGGCGTATGATTGGTTGATATTATGTTCATTGTTTTTGTGTTCTGAGTGGGCGTTTTATGCGTGTTTTGAGGGGTTCTTCCTGCGTGCTTTGGGGACTGTGAGGGTATATGTGTGTGGGACAGTGGGGCGAGTCGACCCCGCTTTGCTCGTCAAGTAAAAACCGTCTGGCTCCAACAGCTCTTGGTCGTGCCTTGCGACGGCGGCAACTGTTGCACACGCTAGTTGCGTGTTGGACGCTTTGAGGTTTTGCTTCCGGTACCCTAGCCCGGTATCGATTACTACGACGGTGGCCCCGACTCGGGTGCCACCAGTGCGTAGTGCTACATTTGGTGGATCAGCAGGGGAAGGACTTCACTTAGTCTCTTCCGTCCGACGGGACAGCGGTGACCGAGTCTGCGCCTTCCCCCGTTTTTGGCCCCAGACACTGGGACGGCCTCCACCGAGTCCTCTTCGTACTTTGTGTTCGCGGGGTGACAAGGTGAGGGCCCGGGCCAGAGTCTGGTCGGGTGAATTTGAGGACTAACCCTGCGGCTTGCTTCAGGCTTGACTGCGGGCAGAGGTACTCCTCCCCGAGACAACGATCCCGAGTCGGGACCTAACGTCAAGAGCGGTGACCTCGAGCCGAGGACACCCGGAGGATGGCTGATCAGGGAGACCCTCCCATCGGCCCGATATGGACTGGGGAGGAAGGGCGAGAGGACCTTCCATCTGAAACCCCGAGTTAGGGCGATGCAGATGTCGTCGACACAACGCAAGTGTCACGGACGTCGAGCGGACGGTCCTTGTTCAGGCCTTCCCCTCGGAGTGCGGTTGGGGAGAACCCCCCTGTCGGTGGTGGACCGAGGCCGAGTTTGGAACCCCCCGTCAGGGTGTTGGCACACACTTTGGCAAGAGATAGCCGGAAGGCGAGTTGAGTGGGAGTCCCTCCATCCTCGCTGGTGGGTCTAGCCACCCCCGAGAGCCCGCGGGTGGTAGCTCGAGTCGAGCTACCCCGGGGACCTCTGGGGATATCGAGGGATCCCCCGGGTTCTTCGATGGCTCTTTCGAAAGTACCCTGGCACAACTTGTGCGGGATGAGATTGAGCAGTCGATGAGGAAGTTTACCTTATCGACGCAAGGCGCTTTCCGACGGGCAAGTCGACGCGGGAAGCGGGCGTCAGAGTTGAGACGCCACTTGGACATTGACTCCAAGTCGGAGTCGACGGACAAGTCCGCCGAGAGTGCTTCTGTGGACGGGCGAGCGCGAGGGCGCACCCCGGTTGAACGAGTTGTTCCCGGCAAGATTGTTGTCAACAACCCGTTGTACAAAGCCGTGTTTGACTGTGAGACTTATGGGCTGGCGAACAAGGCGACTCGCTATTCGCGCAGCCAGGCTCGAACTCTGGGCCGGCGCAAGAAGGACGTCGCTCAGTCCTTTGGTGTCCGATCCGAGTGGGATCGGACTCCGGCGCTTAAGGTGTTCCAGTTTTTGCATAAGTTCGCAAAAGCCTGTGACGACAACGATGTCTCAGAGGCCGAGGCATTCTATATGGTCCAGGACTTCACCAAGGAACCGCTTCGCACCGAGGTGATGAACGTCATGCCGAGTCGGCATGGCGGGAACCCCGGTGAGGTTTCCTCCAACTTGGTGTTGGTCAACTGGATGCTGCGTCGTCATGTCGACGAGGCAGACTTGGCAGCTCAAGCCGAGCTGTTCAACCGAGCACGCCAAGGCGCCGATGAAGACAAGTTGTCTTTCTCGGAGCGCTTGCGGCAGATGAATGTCCTGTGTTGGTTCATTCACTCGCAGGGCGTCATCAAGGGGCGCTTTGTGGAGGGTGTCCACAAGGCGGCTCGCGCGACTGTGCGCGAGCGTAATACCCCTACTCTTTCCTTGGCCGAGTTGGCCAGGATCGCTAAAGTCAAAGGCGATGAGTACCGTTGGTTCCTTGCAGAGCAACACAAGGAACGCGAGAAGGAAGGGCGGAAGATGCCGGAGGTGACTCGCTCCCGACGGTCTTCTCGCTTAATGCCCTACCCGAAGGCGGCTATGCCTGTCGGGGTTGTGGAACCGGAAGACCCGGCTCACTTGGCCGTGGCGGCAGTTCCGGATGCTCCTTCCCACCTCGGGAAGAAGGCCGGGTCCGGACCGTCCATGCTGACAATGTGGCCAAGTCGGTCACTGGGCGACCCAATGCCCGAAGCTGGACGTCCGGCTTTGTGCCCAGTTGGCCGAAGCGTGGAAGGCCAAGATCCAGAAGACCACTCCGAACGCGGAAGCCTCGCGTCGAGTGGAATTTGCTGCCCAGCAACCCGCTGAGCAACAGGAGTCAGAGGCTGACTCGCCGCAAAAGGAAGAGGAGGAGCCAACCCCTTCCTCAGGTAAAGAAGCGTCATCCCCTTCCGACTCGGAAGAGGGAAACGAATAACCGCTGGGGACAAGAAGTCCTCACGTGCCTCAGCGGTTGGTCCGGGGACTAAGACCCCCCGGACTCCGGGGAGGTTGCGCATATTGAAGCGTCCTCGAGGGGTACGGCCAAGAGCCCAGGCCTTACCCAAGGGTACCGACCCGAGTCGGGTCGTTGCCAATTTGACAGGGGTGAACTATCAAGTGTCCGGCCGACTCTGGCTGGATAAGGGGTTTGAACTTGCGTGCCGTATCATGATCGATACCGGTTCTGCAGCCTCTCTGATTCGGCAGGAGTCTCTGCCGAAGGAGGTGCAACTGGGTCCTGTTGACCCAGAGCAGTACCATATGTTTGATATTAATGGAGGACTCCTCCCTATTGTGGGGTCAGTCAAGTTGACTGTTCGCATTGGGTCCTATTAAACCGTGGTGACCTTTGGTGTGGTCCCACAAATGTCTGTCCCAGTACTCCTGGGTACGGACTACACGGACATACACGTGCCGGTGATCAGTGGACCGAGTCGGTTCATTCGTTTGTTGAATGGGGATAAGGTTCCAATCTTGGGGAGGGGGAAGTCTGTCACCCCTCCAGCTCCCAAGGTGGAAGCTGCTGCACACACAGCCGAGCCGGCTGATGCTTGCGTGCGTTTGGCCAAGGGGGTTGTGTGTGCCCTCGGTCAAGAGGTTACATACTCGTTACCTCGACCTTTGAGGGAGACGGCTTTGTCTCCCCCAATGACCGCTTGTACCATAAACACCAGGAGCAAGTCGCGTCTGGCCCCATGACGTGTGTGGCTAACGCTGCATGGCGTGTTGAGATTCTCAACACGTCGAAGCACCCGCGTCGGTTTCCGAAAGGAACGAAGGTCGGGACTCTCCGACACTTCGAGGGCTCCGTCACGGCGGTGACCACCGAGCAGTTGGATGCTTTGGCGGAAGACTCTCAGCCAAAGGCTTCGTCAGACTCGACAAAGTGCAAGATGCCCCATGGGCATCGGGAGAATGTCCCTCCCGAGTTTCACTCTAAGCTCGAGGGGCTTCTCGAGAAACACCACAAGTTGTGGGATGGTGACCTTGGACTCATCAAGGCCACCAGCCACCGGCTCACACTCAAGCCGGGTGCGAAACCCGTCCGGTTGAACCCGTACCGGATGGGCCCTCGGTCGAGAGGACTCATCAAGACCGAGGTGGACTGCATGCTGGACCGAGGAGTCATCGAGCCCAGCAAGAGTGAGTGGGCAAGCCCAGTCGTGCTTGTCCCAAAGCCTGACGGCTCTGTCAGGTTTTGCATTGACTATCGCAAGCTCAATGAGCTCACGGTGAAGGACAGTTATCCTTTACCGCGGATGGAAGATTGCCTCGACTCACTCGGCGATGCATCGTTCTTCTCGACGTTGGACTGCATCGCCGGGTACTGGCAGATCCCCGTGAGTCCGGAGGATCGGCACTTGACCACGTTTACGTGTCACTGTGGACTCTATCAGTGTACACGGTTGCCATTTGGGTTATGCAACGCGCCGGCGACTTTCCAGCGCGCGATCGACTAGATCCTAGCTGGAGTCAAGTGGCAATATGCATTGGTATATCTAGACGATATCATTGTGTTCTCCATGAGTGCGGATGAACACTTTTCCCACTTAGACAAGATCTTTACCCTTCTGAGTGAGGCGGGTATCACTCTCAAAGCCGAGAAGTGCCACCTCTTTAGTAATGAGGTGGAGTATCTTGGACTTGTCGTCCGACCCGGGCGCATAGGGGTCAATGAGAAGAACCTCAAGGCGCTGCGACGGGCGAAGTTCCCCCGTACGCAAACACAGATGAGGAGCTTCCTCTGTATGTGTAACGTCTATAGGCGGTTCGTGTCGAACTACACCAAGGTGGCGAGCCCGCTTTACCGTTTGGTGAGTTCCAAACTGCCGAAGCATCTGGACCCCCCGACTCAGGTGGAACAGATGGCGTTTGACAGGTTGCGAGAACTCCTCTGCAACCCACCGGTGCTAGCTATACCACGTGTAGAGGGTCACTACATTGTGGATGTGGACGCAAGCTACGACCAACTCGGTTGTTGCTTGTTGCAGAAGCAACCCACGGGGGAGTATCTTCCCGTGGGGTACTTTAGCAAGGGGCTCTCCGCGTCACAGATGAACTACACTGTGACGGAGCTCGAGGGTCTCGGCGTAGTATGGACAGTCTCCATGCTACGGCCCTATATCGAAGGGAGGAAGTTCCTCATTCGATGCGACCACAAGGCGCTGAAGTCGATACTCACCACAACGGCCTGCACCAACAATCGACTCAATCGTTGGCGCATCCTCTTGTCAGAGTTTGACTATGAGGTGGAGTATAAGCCCGGAGTCAAGCATGCGGTAGCGGACGCCTTGTCACGCATACCGACGGATGGGGTCGACACAACCCCCATCCCAGAGGAACTCCCTCATGTTGCAGTCACGACAAGGTCGGGTGCCGTGCTCGACCCGAGGCGTCCAGAGAGTTCTGGCGCCTACCCTGTGCCTGTTTACCAGCTTGTCAAGGCACAGGAGGAGGATAGCTTCTGGAAGAAGGTCCGGCAAGAACTCAATGACGACCAACCGACTCGGTTCTATGAAAGCGCCGACGGCATACTCTGCCGAAGGGGCTATGTGGTTGGGGAACAACAAGTCGTTGTACCCAAGGCCATGCAGGAAGACATCGTGACGAGGGAGCACTCCTCTCCTCTGGCTGGGCATCCATGGTCGACCAAGATGTATCGAACCCTGAAGCGGAAGTACTATTGGCCATCACTCGTGGCCGATGTCTATGGGCTGGTTGCTTCTTGCGAGACTTGCGCAAAGAACCGCCTCATGGAGAAGAAACGGACGACGGCTATGCGTCTGTTTCCGGCAACCGAGCCGTTTGCCGCCATAGCAGGGGACATACTCGGTCCACTGCCACGGACACCCGAAGGGTATGAGTACCTTCTGGTGATTTGTGATCGCTTTAGTAAGCTCACAAGGGTAGTCTTCATGAAGGACATCACTGCCCTCGACGTTCTGAGCGAGTTGCTCGACGTCTGGATCGCCAGCTATGGGATCCCCGACTCTATCCTTTCGGATAACGGCCCACAGTTTGGGTCCGTTCTCTACCAGGGGGTGATGAACCTCCTTGGGGTGGACGTAAACTTAGCCACCCTATACTACCCCCAGACTAATGGGCAGGTGGAACGGTTCAACAAGACGTTGGTCCGCCAGTTGAGGCACTACGTCCAAGAACACGTCGTTACTTGGTCGCGGTATTTGTCACTACTCGTGACAGCATACAACTCGCAGGTGCACAGCAGCACCGGAAAAGTTCCCTTTGCGTTTGTATGCCCACGGCGCCTACAGGCAGGCGCCATGGCCCGCCTGACTCGCTCAGAGCAGGAAGCCGAGACCCAGACTCCGGGTCAGGAAAGGGGACAGCTGCTCCAGAAGTTGGAGGAGCTCATTCCCCGAGTCAGGGAGACCATGGACAAAGCGCAAGCCCGCTACAAGCGCCAGTTCGATGTTCGCGTCAAACACCGACGCGACCCTCTCCGAGTTGGAGAGTGGGTCTTCGTGAACTCACACGAGAACCAGGGAGGCAAGTTGCTGTTCAAGACTCTTGGACCCTACCAGATCCTTAAGACGGATGGGCGGCGACTCACCATCGAGAGTGACGATGGGATCCGGACTATCAACGGGAATCACGCGACTCGCGCACCAGAACCTCCCGAGGGACACCCTGCATGGGAGCGAGCATTGGAGGCCTGGAATGTCCCCAGCCTCCCCTCTTCCTCCGACAAGCCGTTGGAGGCAGTGTTCGACAAGTTTGTTGGACACGGGTACGATGAACGGGGGCGACTCATGCTCCGCGATTGATGGTTTGGCTACGGGTCAAAGTCTGACACGTGGGAATTTGTCGAAGGACTTCCTGCCGAGAAGGTCAGGAAGTACTGTCGACAAGTGAGTATTGACCCGCATTGTGCAATCCCCAGGCAAGTCGCCTCAAGTAGTTACTTCCTTTTGGACTTACAAAGGCATTGGTACTTATGACTCGAAGTACATCTCCAACTACACTTAGAGAATATATTTGGAAAGAGGACTTCTCTTCCATTGACTTATGGGTCAAGTCGTAAGTCTACTTGAATAGGGGACTCCCCTTTCATGAAGACTCCAAGTTATGTGTGTCATGCCAAAGGCTGGGACTTCCAGCTGATCTTAGTCTAATTCCACTTCCTTAGGCTGAGGAGGTGTGGATCGGTTCTTGAATCAAGACCGAAGAGACTATGGGGTGAAGACAAAAACGCAACGTCTTTAATGCAGAAAGCCAAGCGGGCAAAAAGCAACAACCCCAAGTGGGCGGAAAACACAACCACCCCAGAAACCCTCATAGATAAAGCCCTTGACTCGAGAGCTAACGGGACATATAGCCACTACCCGGACTGTAACCGCCGCCCTTAAAGTGGTAGGGCGGGAAGGAGTTCCCTTGAGAACCCCCCTGAGGCGGGGGTGGTACGCCCCGTGGAGTCCCCGGGGCGTACGGCTCCGTCCGACTCGACGAGCCTCCGCCTCGCCCCTGAACTCCCATGTAGACCGATGAGGAGTGGGGGCCCGAGCGAGTCGCTTGGGAAGTCCCCCCGCCACCGATATACGCCTCCACGGCTCGGATGCGGTCCACAAATTCCTTTGCGACTTGAAACTGAGTAACGGAGTTCGCCAGAGCCTGGCGAGACGCGGCGGTGTCAGGCCCCGACAACGCCGAGTGGACTTGGCGAGTCACCCAAGCCAGGGTGTCAAGCGACGCCACCGCCGTAGCTTCCAGAGTCGTGGAGCTCATCAGGTTCCCCAGAGTCGGGAGTACCTGGGTTTACCCCCACGCCAAGTGCATGGGCACCGGCGTCACCAGGCCCAAGTGGTGCAACCCCGGCTCGGGGATGGGCTCCAGGTACGTGAAGGTCACGGGCTGGAGAGCCCGGGACGGAGCCGACTCGGCTCTCGCCCACGGATTCCCGGGGTTAGCCGGCCCGGCATCGCCCCAACGCCCCCGGGGTCGAGGGGGCGCACGACGCTTGTCACGTCGACCCGACGGTGGCCGAAGCGGAAGACCACGATCCGGCACCGGCGGGGGGGAAGGCATATCCACCCCCGGCGCGTAAGGGTAGGCCGCGCTGCCCAACCTTTCCGTCAAAAGGAGCTGCCCCTGCACCAGAAGCTTGGCGCAGTGGACGAACTCCCGGTCGGGGTCGACCTCCGCCCCCGGCTCGGCCCGCTTCGCTCGACGCAGGCAGGGATCCAACCCCGCCGAAGCGAGCAGCTTGTGGAGGAAGAGCATGCCCACAAGGAGGGCCCGTGCTTGTGCCTCCGACCCTCGCCCAAGCCAGGCGGGGGTAAGTGACTAGATCCCCTCGATCAGCACGTCGGGGAGACGCCACCGGTACCCTCGGTGAGTCACCGCGGAGTACCAGACGCGGGCGACCTCAACCACCCAGTCGGTGGCGAGGATCGCAAACGCGCGGTGGCCACAACCCGTGGCCACCAGGTACGAGCCGAAGTAGGCAAGTAGGAGTGGGAGCCGATCGGGAAACCCACACGGAACCTCCGCCGACTCCCACCACCCCGGGAGTGCCGGGTAAAGCGAAGCCCGCTTCTCCTCCGGGACCCCGACGAACTCCGTCCGGTCCCGGTGCACAAGGAACTCCTTGCGCGACCGGTGCTCCCCCCGCACCTCACCATGGTGGTTGTGGGCGTCCTCGCCGCCTAAGCAGGGCGGCGAGACGGAGCACCATTCTGGGGAGACCACCGGAATGACGTCGTCGACCTCCATCTCCCCCACGGCCGCCGTGAGGAGGGCCGACAGGCGGACGACTTGTCCGGCCTCTTCCGCCCGGGGTAGGGCGGGAAGATCAGAGTTGACGCCCGCAGGCAGAGGCGCCTGCGAGGGGAAGCGGCGGGCCCGGCGGTCCCATAAGTCGGTCCGCCGGGCCTCCTCCGGGATCGCCAAGTAAGCGTCCCGGAGGTTGCAGTCCGGCATGTCCCTCGCCAGAGCCGGTGAGGGCCAGAAACCGGGGACACGCGGGGCTCCCGCCTGCCCGCGCGGTTTCGGAGGAAGCAGGAGGACGCGCCGCGAAATGGGCGGTACCTCCTCGGCGGGAGGGACATCCTCCATCGCCGACCCGGACGGACCGACTTGGTCCGCCACGGACGCTTGCGCTTGTGCCGGCGGGGGCGGACCAGATGGAGTCCCCACCCCCGCCGGGGTCGACTCGACCGCCGCCGCTGGGGTCGAGCCGACCGCCGCCTCCGGGGTAGAGGTGGCCTCTACCAACGCCGCAGGGGTCGAGTTGGCCGCCTGCGCCGGCGGAACGGTGGTCTCCATCGCCGCCGAGCCGCCCCGACTCAGGGACCGCTCGGACCCCAGGATGTCCCCGAGGACGGCCTTGTCGGACACGGCCGTGCTTGAGGGAGGCACCGGGGGCGCGTCGCCACCCGTCATGGCGGCCGACTTGGCCGCCCTTGCCCTTCACTGCCGCCCTTGACCGACTAGGCGCAGGACGACGGCCCCCACAACGCCGACTCGGCTACCACGGACCCAGACACCGGGACGCAAAGAACAGGGGGATCTCAAACCGGAAGTCGGTGCGGGAGGGGGTGAAGCAGTTGGGGGAAACACGCGAGAGGGAAGACACCACCCTCGGGGAAGAAGGGGGGCCGGCAAAGCCAGCCAGGCCCCACCAAGGAAGACCCGCGGCGGAAGAAACAACACCGCCCGCGCGCGCGGAGAGCCACACGCGCACGCACCCGCAAGCCACGCGAGGACCCGACCCCGGAGCCAGGGGACGGGAAAGAAGAAAAGAGGGAAAGGGGAAGCGCCCGAGTACCACCACCCCGTCAGCTCGACGAAGGGTGGGAACGGTGGACGGTTGCAAAGGTAGCAACCGCCACCAGAAGCGCCAGCAACTCGCTGACGCTCCCTCTATATACTACCTCGACGGCCCACACCTGCTCTGGATGGGCCTACGGGGAGGGTAGGTCGGCTCGACCTACCCAGGAAGCCCCTTGAGAGCCTCAAGGGGGCCCTCACACCGGCTCGGTATGAGGGAACCGGAAACGAGTCCAGCTCGGACCCGTCTCCACCATCTGGGACCAGTGTCGGGACGCCCGACACGCGAGGTGCCGAGAACGCCCGACGCCAGGGGGGTGTGATGACTCATCACCACCCCCCCCTCTCTCCCCACCTCCAGGGAGTGCCTGGAGGGAACAGGGCACGCTCTACGTGTCTGCCTTCGACGCCACTCTTTGCTCCCCACTCGGGAGCTGTCAAGAGAGCCCTCTCGAAGTCTGACAACTCGTCATTCGACTTCCGTTCGCTGGGACGGCCGAACGCTTGAGGAGCGGGAAATGTAGTAGTTGTGCTAAACTATAGCACCAACCACAAGGTTTCGGATTCCGTTCATAACCAACTAGGTTGTGAAAACCCAAATCGGCTGACTTGGCTGAAATGGCTGGTTCCTTACACTGCAATGTCCGACTTGGACAATTTGACCCCTGGACTTAATTGGGGACTTGCATGTACTTTGTATGGGATTTTTGCGTCGGAGCCAGACGGATATATGCCCTCCCCTTGAGCCGGGGGAGGCGTATGATTGGTTGATATTATGTTCATTGTTTTTGTGTTCTGAGTGGGCGTTCTATGCGTGTTTTGAGAGGTTCTTCCTGCGTGCTTTTGGGACTCTGAGGGTATATATGTGTGGGACAGCGGGGCGAGTCGACCCCGCTTGGCTCGTCAAGTAAAAACCGTCTGGGTCCAACAGCTCTTGGTCGTGCCTTGCGACGGCGGCAACTGTTGCACACGCGAGTTGCGTGTTGGACGCTTTGAGGTTTTGCTTCCGGTACCCTAGCCCGGTATCGAGTACCACGACGGTGGCCCCAACTCGGGTGCCACCAGTGCGTAGAGCTACAGTCCTGTCGGGCGTCGTGAACCTCGACCAGCTTGTCCTTGTCCGTATGCTCTGTAAGAGCGAACCGCGCTTTGGCCTGCTCGACGGCACTTTCCAAGTTTTTGATCGCTCAGATGAAGCGCCCGCCGACTATACTCGCGCATTTGGGGACGCTCGTGCGCTGCACCTTTACCCAGGTAAGTCGCGCCTTCAAGTTCTCCACCTCCTGGCAACTAACCTGCTTCATGACAGAGGAGTGAGCGCGGGAGTCGTCCGCTCGAAGCACCTTCGTGATGTACAGGTTCACGTCAGGAGCTGTAGCAATCCGCTGACGTACGTCAGCAGCCGTGCGCGCCATTCGTGCCTTCAGTGTGTCACCAGCAGTAACGGCTACATGCATTGATCCAATATCTGCACGCCTCCCATGCGCAGCGGCAGCGGATGGTGCTGGCGCTGCATCCACCTCTGTTGACGGGTTGTCCGCGGCAGTCCCCGCGGGCGTCGGCCCAGTCACTACTGTTGTCGGTAACGCCCGTGCGGCTGGCGCAGAAGCGTCCCCTCTAGTTGTCACGTCCAGGAGCAGCACGTACTCCTTTAACCGGGGGACAGAGACCAACTTAAATCCCTTGTTCACGTTGTGCCACACTTGCGTGCGGTCACAGTTAATGACCGCGAAGGGACCTTCCCAACTTGCTGGACGCTTTCGGTAGACAAACACGCGCATGCCTGCCCCGTTGTCTCTGTCCGCTGCGGCGGGAACCGATCGACAAGACGCCAGTTTCAGGTGCATTCGAGCGATGTGCTTCGCCATGTCGGCTCCCGCTTCGAACCATGAATTGGCGCGTTCTCGATGCTCGGGCAGGTCTTCGGCTCGCATCGGCATCCGCGGTTGTACACCGATCACCAGCTGCAACGAGGATACGCCCCAAGAACCGATAGTCTTGTTCATTGCCCGTATTGTCGGAGAGACAGCCGTCTTGATTCTAATGGATGGATGAGCAAGGCGGACGCGCTAGAAGAGATGCATCGCGACCGAGGAATACCGCTCTCCAACACCAAGAGAATTGTGGCTCTCGGTGCCAGACGCACGCAAACACATGCTGGCCTCTTTCGCTAGCGCAGTCCACCGGGAGATAAAAAAATTTGAGCTTTTGGTTGTCGTGCATCTCGGCGCGGTAGCCATTGTAAGGCGTCATTCAGAAACGTAGGAGCGCCTCCCACAAGGCATCTGTTGTCTAGCCGTCGTCCAAAAGCGCGGCGGCACCGGTTTCGGTGTCATTGTCAACTGTATGAAGAGCAGTCTTGCCTTCAAGCCACATCAAGTCCGCGTATATCAGCTGGTTGAACCGAATATCCTCTTTTGACATTCCAACGATGAAGCGACGAGGTGCCTTGGCATGGAGCTGGCATACATCACATGCATCAGTCAGGTCCTGCAGGTTCTTTGGCGTGGCCGGCACCGCATCTTTGTCATTTGCACGGCGCATCAGGGCATATAGCCGCTCCGGGTTGGCGTGGAAGAAGTGCTTATGAATGCATTGGAGCTCTGCCAAAAAGTAGAAGGTGAGGGATCCCCAGTCGTAGAAGACAAAACCAAGCTTGCGCACGACGGGTAGGTCAACACTTTCGCTCACACCAAACAGGAGGTTAGTGACGGTGTGGACGAACATGCGGTACTCATCCATAGTGTCGGGTCCTAGAAACAATGGAATGTTGAGCTTGACGACGTCGACCGTGAGCTGCATATGAAAGGTATATCCCAGCGGGGCACGGATGTCAATCGTGCTGATCGCTTCGTAGAGGCCGCCGCCAATTCGACAAACCTTCGGCGCGTCGAGCATATTGAGACGCCCCGGATTGCCGCAGAACGCAGCAAGAACACGCGCTTACGCCTTCTCAATTACAGTCATTTCCACCCCTGTGTGCAGGCACGAACCTGGACACTCTCTCACGAACGTTGGAAGCATGACCACTGTGCACTGACCTGTCTGCCTGTGTCGTCTTTGGTCGAGGGTGAGGTGACGAATCAAGCCCTCCGTTGAAAATCCTCTCCATCACTTTAAGGTCCATCGTCGTCTTGATCCTTTTCATCATCGTCCCCGGCCATGATCTGGTACAAAACCTCCGCATTGGTCGTATCAGTCTTGGGGGTGCCCTTTCCTCCCTCTTGCTTCTCCTCCGTGCCGTCGTTCTCGACGATGATGTCGCCCACAATGGCAAACAGGACTTTGGCAGCATTTTTTCGCTTGGGGCTGCACATGACCTGGTACTCGGAGCGCTTGTTCTGGTTTCTCTCCTGGTGTCGCGACTGCATGTGATTGGAATTGCCATAGTTCAAACACCGCATCAGCGACAACGGATTGGAGCGCTCATTGTCCCTAACCAGCGTTTTTCCAACTGCGGAACGGCTGCTCACACCATAGCGCGTCTGCCACTGGTAAATAACGCGTGAGGGCGGCGTGTCTATTGCCGATTTGAAGGCAGCTTGATAACGTAGTAGCGTCCGATTCGCCTCTTGGGACGTATGAGGCGCCGACTAAAGCTTTTTGTACAAGCTTAGAAAGCTGAGGTTGTGCGTCGAGATGCGGCTGAGCGTCTAGGTAGCCCACGGGTAGCCAAGGACGACCCCGCGCAAGTATGATACTCGGAACTGCTCACCAACGAAAGCAGGTGGTGCCATCTTGAAGAACTTCCAGATCGTACGGCTTGTTTCCATCAGAGGCTGTCCCGGATCCTTGCCCTGCGCGAGGAAGCGTCGAGTGCGCAGGTCGTTCAAATGCTTGTGGATTTTGTTCTTGTTCACGGGGGAGTTTTACTTCGTCGCGATCCGGCCGATCAGCATGTACGTACGTGACGCGCGATTGGATGTACTGCGGCAGCTAGACGCGCATGGCGTTGCCCTGGACGAGGACATGGAGAAGCGGCATATTCCGCCGGTCCGTTAGCTCATAGTTGTCGCACAAAAAGTCGTACGAGGACACGACCTCCTCCCAGCACTCCCGATCGTCGCCCGAGAACTTGTCCGACGGACTCTTATAGTGCATCCTTATGCTACGCGCTGCCCGCGGGTTGTCCCCTGCTAGCGAGCCCGGGCCGCTGCCAGTGTCAAAAAGCGGTGCAACGTCCTATGGATCGAGCTAGTACCGAACGATGCGACGATCGGACTCACCGATCGCGTTAAGCAACGGAACCGCAGCAGCAGTGTCCTCACCAACCTCCAGGCTCTAGGCCAGCACACGACTACTTGGTTTGCCAAAAGTGGTGACAATTTTGCAGCCTCTGGCGCTGGGCCATTCCACAAGCGCCTTGTACATGATGAGAATGGTCAGGAACTCGTTCGTAAAGAGCCGGAGCGGTGGGTAACTTTTGGCAATTGCCGCTTTCAGGTCCGACCCCGACACCAGTTTCATCGCGCCATCGATGCTTAGAGCCTGCACGGTCATGATGAAGCCACATAGCCGGTCGGATAGAGCGGACAAGTTGAACGTCAGCATGATTTCGGGAACCGGGGTGGCATCTTGGCCACCGCCATTGTTGTTCGGCATGTTGGACTCGTCGCCTTGAAAGGCTGCAAAAATGAGCTTGTATTCGCCAGTGAGCGCCGCATGCTGAGCAGAGAGGAGAAGGACTCGCGTCAGGCCGGTTCCCACCGTCTGCCCCATCTGCGCACCTAAACCCCGTCCAGTGAACACTAGGCACGGCCACTGGTAGCACCAGGCCATCCTGGTCGGGGAACCTGGCTGATACCCAAAGATGCCTGCCGTCTCGGACAGGAGAGAGGACAAATCAACGCACAGGTACGTACTCGGCTGCTAACAGTCAAAACCGGGCCGTCGACGAGCTCTCCCGACGCGGCACAGCACGAGGCACTCGCTCAGCGACTCACCTAGATCTTGGTTGTTACCGTCAGCAGGATCAGATGCCCCGCACAGATGCACGCAGCACGCCCCAACTGACCGATATCAGCACCGATAGCGTCCTTCGCGACATGTGCCACCGCCCACCCGGCGTCCTATTCCCGTGCTCCGGCACACAGGTGTCGGACGGGCGGCAGAAATCAGACGACGTGGGACAAAGTCTTACGGGCCACGATCCCGTCAACATGTCCAGCCCACTCGTCCTCCGAACCAGGCAGAAGCCCCAGTTGTAACGACGAGGTACGTAACTCGCCACTGCCCCCGCGACTGCGTCGCCTTCAGAAGGGTCCCCTTCCTGTTGGATTGTGCTGAACGCGCGTGAACCGGACGCACGCACCATTCGCGAATCGCACCCGACGCGGGAAACACGCGCGCCGTAGCGTAAAATCGCGATTATGGGCACTTTGCCGAGAGTGCGACAAATACAAACTGCAACACGCACTCGACCTAACCCGCAGGTTGACGTCCCCCACGTCGGTAGAGTCGGCAATCGTCGGTGTCTGTGCTGGCATATGGGCCCCCGTCCCCCTTTGGTCGGTGCGGAGAGGCGCTCCTAGAGGCCCGCGCGCGCATGCGTGCGTGGCCCGAAACCTGCCAAAAGAATCACGCAGGCGACCCTCGGTCGCCAGCCCCCGCACACACATTTGTCGATTGCGTCGGCCCGCAAACCACTCCGGTGCGAAACCACTCACCGGACGCCACACGTCATGCACGTACGAATGGACCGGCAAGAATCAGCTCGCCGGTCGAAAACAGACAATCAAATCAAAGCAAACCAAATCGCTCACGAAACGAAAACGAACTGAATCCACAAACAACTACGTAGCCGGTTGTATGATGTGCCCACGGACGCACCAATCAGCGACCGTACATGGTACACAGCCAAGTCTCGGTCGTGCAAGGGATTGCCAACGAACCCGGGCGCGAGGTTGAGTTCGCCACAAATGGTTGGAGTCGTGAT
>Ga0209187_1002375_pt1 | contig 18095 bp, 20 predicted proteins | sample BantaG_FD_187430 | JGI IMG/M metagenome (GOLD analysis project Ga0209187, IMG submission 187430) | Marine algal microbial communities from Bantry Bay, Ireland - BantryBay_4 metaG (SPAdes) (version 2) | ecosystem: Host-associated > Algae > Red algae > Unclassified | place: Bantry Bay, Ireland...
CCTCTCTAAACGATATAGAATCATAATTTATATAAAATGCCGTCCATTTTGCACGGCATTTTTGATTATATACCTAGTATAATTAGAGATTCTTTATTTTTTATATAGAAAAATACAGATATGTAAAGGATTTTTGGCAATTTCGCGGTCTATTATGATGGAAGATGTAACAGAATTACAATCGTATCTCGCAGTCCCTAGAGATATAACGCTTATAGCTCACAGGAATCCTGATGGAGATGCACTAGGCAGTGCCCTTGGTTTGAGATTGTATCTTGAGAAAAAAGGACATTTCGTAAAAATCGTCATGCCTAGTGAAAGCCCAAACATTTTTGCTTATTTGCCTCATTTTTATGATGTTATCGTTTTTGATTTACGACATGACGATGCGCGTTCAGCTTTGAAGGAGGCGGATTGTATTTTTTGTTTAGATTTTAATGGATTAGATAGAGTTGATAAGTTAGGAGCAACAATACAGGCATCAGAGGCAGTTAAAGTGCTTATTGATCACCATTTAGATCCTGAGCCTTTTGTGGATCATATGTTCTCTGATACTGAAGCTAGTTCTACTTGCGAGCTAGTTTATAATTTTATAGAGGATATGGGAGATGCAAACCTCGTAGACGAAAAAATTGGAGAATGTCTATTTACTGGATTGATAACAGATACAGGTTCATTTAAGTACAATACCAGACCTAACACATATAATGTGGCTGCGAAATTAAAAATAGCGGGAGTCGATGATTATAAATTAAATGATACGATAAGCAATAGTCTTAAACCGAAGAATCTTAAATTACTAGGCCATTGTCTAGCCAACAGGATGGAAATAATGGAAGACTATGGTGCTGCATATATTTATTTGACTAAAAAAGATTACTCTGATTTTAATATACAAAGAGGGGACACAGAAGGTATCGTAAATTATATGCTGATGATAAAATCTATAAAAGTAGCGGCATTTATAACCCAACAACCGAGTATTGTTAAAATCTCACTTCGAAGTAAAGGGGACATATCTGTTCAAAAAATAGCATCAGAAAATTTTAATGGCGGTGGACACAAAAATGCTTCTGGCGGAGCGCAGTATGGTTCATTAACAGATATACTAGATAAATTTAAAAGGATTATACCTGATTATTTACCGAAAATAGAAGCTTAAGCTTGAATTAGTTTGAATCGAGACAAAGTAAATTAAATATATAAAACAATAAGAAATGCTTAAAAGAATATTAGTATGTTTTGTGGTTATCTCAATGGTAGCTTGTGGACAGAAAAAAGAGAAAGAATTAGTTACGCCTAGTGGTTTTCCCTATACACATTCAAAAGTGGGGACTATAACTTCAAATCCCGGAGACTTCGTTACTTTTACATTGAAGATTGAAGGAAGCGATGATACAGTTTTACAGGATATTCAAGATGGACCACAGATGCCAGTCATGCAATTGCCGACTCCAGAAACACCTCTCAAACAATCTAATCCTATATTGGAGGCATTAGAGGATGCGGCGGTTGGAGATACAGTAGTCTTAACAATGCCGATTGATTCACTTCCACAGATAAAAAGTAACCCACAATTTGCAAATTTAGAATACTTAAAGTACACTGCTGTTTTGGTTGATGTAAAGGATGAAACTGCAAGAAAGGCAGCGGACGAAGCACTAAGATTAGAACGAGAGGCTGCAATGGAAATATCTAAAAAGAGAATTCCTGAAATAGAAAAAATGGTCGCTAATACTCTGAATGACTACAAAAGAGGGAAATTAAAAACCGAATCATTGGACAATGGATTAAAATATATAATCCATGAGCAAGGAACAGGTCCACAGGCAACGAACGATAATAGGGTTTCGGTAGATTATTATGGAGTAACAATGGAAGGGAAAATGTTTGACAACAGTTTCATGAGAGGTGCACCATATACATTCCCTTTGGGTAAAGGTCAGGTTATTAAGGGATGGGATTATGGTATTCCATTATTAAAAGAAGGTGGTAAAGCAACACTTTTTATTCCTTACGATTTAGCTTATGGAGAAGCAGGAAGCCCTCCAAATATTGGACCTAAAGCTGAACTAGTTTTCTATGTAGAGCTTGTAGAAGTAAATTAAATAAAGTTTTTTTATTTTAAGGCGTTAAATCCTGATCTGCTGCTATCCAGTGATCACGATTTAGCGCTTTATTAATTTAAGACTTCTTTTAGACAAGTAATTTATTAAAAACTTAGATATATGACTTCAGATCAGCTCAATGAATTGAAAGATAGACTGGTATTGATAAGGGGGTATCTCGATGTAGATAGACGTCTATTAGAGATTGAAGAGAAGGAACAACTGAGTTTAGATCCAGACTTATGGAATGATCCTAAGAAAGCGGAAGTTCTGCTCAAAGAACTTAAAAGTCATAAGAATTGGGTTGAGAAATATAATAAAATAAAGGAAATTGTTGATGATGCTGAAGTGCTTTTGGAGTTCCAGAAAATGGGAGAAGCAACAGAAGAAGAAGTAGATAAAAGATACAATGAAGCGGTTGCCATTGTCGAAGATGTAGAATTTAGATCAACGCTAAATCGCGAAGAAGATGAACTGTCTTGTATCCTCGAGATAAATGCAGGCGCTGGGGGGACTGAAGCATGTGACTGGTCTGAGATGTTGTATAGAATGTATGTAAGATGGGGAGAGAAAAATAATATGAAAGTCTCAGAAATCAATCGGGTAGACGGTGATGTTGCAGGAATAAAAAGTGTAACTCTACAACTAGAGGGAGAATATGCTTTTGGATTATTGCAAGGAGAAAACGGTGTACATAGACTAGTTAGAGTTAGTCCTTTTAATGCGCAAGGAAAACGGATGACTTCATTCGCCTCAGTATTCGTACATCCAATGATCGATGATAGCATAGAAATAGAAGTCAATCCTGCAGATATAGAATGGGATACTTTTCGTGCATCTGGAGCAGGAGGACAACACGTTAATAAAACGGAATCTGCGGTCAGAGTTAGACACCTTCCAAGTGGAATTACTGCAGAATGTCAAGATGGAAGATCACAATTACAGAATAGAGAGATTGCTATGAGATTGCTCAAATCTCGTCTATATGAAGTAGAATTAGAAAAGCAAAGAGCTGAAAAAGCTGAAATCGAAGCTGGCAAAATGAAGAACGAGTGGGGAAGTCAAATTAGATCCTACGTTCTAGACGATAGGAGGGTAAAGGATCATAGAACCAAGGCAGAAAATAGAAATACTGATGCAGTTCTTGATGGCGATATAGAGATGTTTCTCAAGGCCTATCTAATGTGGAAATAAGCACTTCCTACTTTGATTGTTGTAACATTAATGCAGGGTCTTGATTCAAAAGATCCGCTAGTGTTGTGTAGATTTCTGGAAGGCTCTTTTTGAATTCTTCTGGTTGTTCGAAAAATGTTTCAATGCATACAGCAAACATTTCTTTCATGTTTATGCCGCCGTAATCTTTAAGAAATTGATTGTTCCCACTTCTAATAATGTGCATCTTATCAAATGCAAGTTGTGCCCATTTTGACCATTCTATCTTTTTGAAAAACCAATTGAATATCTGATCAAATCCATCTTCAGCTTCAATGACATGAGCCATTTCATGTAGAGCTACATTTACTGCATCATATGGATAAATGTACCCTTGTTGCACATCATGCCATGAAAAAAATATCATCGAACGATCAAAGTCTATATGGCCGAGGAATGGTTCTCCAAATCCAGGATACATATATCTGTGTGGTTTGACAACAATATTGGTAAATTTAGTAGGTAGATAATTACTTAATCCAAAGGTGATCTGAATAATAGAACTACCTATTACCGCTCTCATCTCTCTAGTAACCTTTGGTAACTCAAGCGAACTAAAAGATAGTATACTTAATAAATGATAGAGCCTTAACCTGAATTTGCCCTGTAATTCTATATTTAACATAGAATAATAGGCTGAATAATGAAGAAGTATATTATGATAGTCTTGATCAATATCTTCCGGAACAACTCTATGTATATGCCTTATGTAGAATGCTTTCATGGTATGTGGAGTTAATTGATTAGCTAGTATTTAATATAATTCAAAATTAGTAGAAATCGTTCTAAGTGATTACCCTGATTTTCAGAAAAAATGCGTTAGTTTTATGCTTGTGGTTAGATTTTTGCCAAAAGTAAAGTGATAAATGTCACATGCTGTATGAAAATACCTTCTTTTTATTTTCTATTAATACTATTGAGTTGTCAAGGATGCCTTCCTGTTGAGGACAGCTCCAAAATTATCTCTTTTTGGACGGATTCAAATCTAGATCCTGAGATAGAATATACACTTTATATAAATGACAATGATGTTGGAAAAGTATCTAATAATTTTGAAACTGTAGTATGTGGAACACACGGTTTAGTTAATATTGATATTTTGGACGACAGCGATATGTATCTAGAAATAAGAAGTAGTATCGGTGAGATAAAAGACATAGGTATCATTAACCTATCTTCACCAGCTACTGGTATTATGGTGAAACCTAATGTTGAGGATACAATTTATGTAACACATGGTATAGATGACCCATGCACTCTTGTAAGACTTCGATGGTAAAGCACTTCCATTTTAAATTCTCCGTTTTTTTATATAATGAATAAAAGCTAATAAAAGACCAGCCTTTCCAGATTTGATGAGCGTATGTGATCCAGCCCACAAAGACTTGATGATAGGAGTAAATTTACAATAAAAAGCAAACAATAATATAAATTTAGTAAACCAGCTAACCAATAATCTAAGGAGATTCTGCTTTACTCAGAATACTGTAAGAATCTAATTTAGGAAAATCCAAATAAAGAAGCATTGAAATGTACCTGTTTTAATCTTCTTTAATTATTCTTCCGTTGTTTATTAATATTTGAAATGAAAAGTCTATCGTTACTTCCACTATGAGAATGGGAAATTTAAATATGATATCTGTAGGAGATACTCCGAGTAGACGTAATCTAAAAAATCAAGTTTAATGACATTTATCATATAATAGACTGACATTCCTCACATAGTGTGGATAGATAAAAGTATGGGTTTCATTCATTAATAATCTTATCAGTCAAACTAGAATTAATAATATACTTAACTCGATGGTTTTTATTTGGAGCAAATATATCTTAAGTTTTATTTTACATTCTGTACAATCAACTATTAAAAAATATCAATGCAAATTTTAACAATTTCTGGATCCTCAAGAACCGATTCCTCCAATTCGAAATTGCTGGATCATCTACATGATTTAAACACAGGTCATACATTCGAAAGGACGAAGTTGCATTTTAATCTACCGATTTTTAGAGCGGAGTTAGATTCTAATCCACTTCCCAATATAGTAAGAAGCTGGAGAAGTAAATTGTCTAAAGCGGATGCTGTAATAATTTGTATTCCAGAATATATATACAATATGCCAGCTGTTATCAAAAATGCTCTAGAGTGGATTGCTTCTTCTGGAGAACTGGTTAATAAACGGGTTGTTCCAATGACATTAACTCCTAATGAACCAAGAGGAGAAAAAGCCATGCAATCATTATTGTGGTCACTAAAAGCGCTCGATGCAAATGTTGTTGTACAATTACCCTTATATAAATCACAATTAGAATATATGCCTGATTTGAATGGTGAAGGTGCAGACATGATTATAGAAGCTATCAATCTTCTGCATGGATAGTGATTACATAATCTGAAGAGATCATTTCAAATTGACTTTTATCTATTATTATCCTTCCTTTATCGAACTGCTGATACATTTGTTGTTCACTTCACCTTATATTGAAGAAACATAAGAAGCCTCTATTATGATGCCTCTTTATCATTAATATTTATTCACTTCAATAAAAAAAACTCATTAAAAACATGAATACGCACGAAATTGACTATCAGATATTTGGAGAAGAAATGCAATTTGTAGAAATAGAACTTGATCCACAAGAAACAGTAGTAGCCGAACCAGGAAGTATGCTTATGATGGATGAAGATATAGAAATGGCAACCATATTTGGAGACGGTTCCAAGAATGAAGATACTTCATTGATGGGAAAAATATTTTCTGCAGGAAAGAGAATGATATCGGGTGAGAAATTATTCATGACAGCATTTACCCATGAGGGAACTGGTAAGAAGTCAGTTTCTTTTGCTTCTCCATATCCTGGAAAAATTATTCCATTGGACTTGATGAGATTGGAAGGTAAGGTGATCTGTCAGAAAGATGCATTCTTATGCGCTGCAAAAGGGGCAAAAGTAGGAATAGAATTCAGTCGAAAATTGGGTAGAGGATTTTTTGGGGGAGAAGGATTTATAATGCAAAAAATCGAAGGAGACGGAATGGCTTTCCTTCATGCAGGTGGATATATTATAGAAAAGAAACTTACACCTGGAGAGCACCTTAGAGTTGATACTGGATGTTTGGTAGGATTTACAAGAGATGTAGATTATGATATCCAAATGGTAAAAGGAGTGAAGAACATGATGTTTGGTGGAGAAGGAATGTTCTTTGCTAGTCTCATGGGTCCAGGGACTGTCTGGATTCAAACTTTACCAATAAGCAGGCTTGCTGATCGTATTATGTCTTCTGCCAAAGGATATGGTGGTAAGAGAGGCGAGGGTAGCGTGCTTGGTGGACTCGGGGACTTACTTGATGGTGATGGCATCGGTGGGATGTTTGATTAATAACTAAATGCAATTGAGCTGATTAAAGATTTTCATTGAAAAAAATATAAAATTTCATGTTTCATTAATTCTTGGATGCTGAGCCTAGTAGTTGGGGTTCAGTATCTTTTTATTCAATGATTCAATGATTAAGTTACTCAATGGCACAGAGACTCTATTTATCTACTAATGATCATCTTAATTAATATTATAAATTCTAATTTATTTTCACAAAACTGTAACCTTTTATTTTTCACTCTGTACTTACTGTAGAAACTTTTGAAAAACGCTTGACTCAAACTGACGAAAATATAATGAAGGCTGTTGCTGGAGGAGATATCCGAAAGGCTTCTATCCTGTTTGATCGATATCATGTGAATGTGTATAATTATCTCATGAAAGTAAATCAAAACAAGATGTTAGCTGAGGATTTGACCCAAAATGTATTCGAAAAGGTTATAAAGTATAAGTCTTCTTTTCAAGGGCAAAATAGTTTTAAAGGTTGGTTGTTTACCATTGTAAGAAATGCAAACATTGACCATCATCGCAAAAGGAAGTATCAATCTATTGACGATAGTTATACCGAAATGGCGACTTGTGATAGCGATGCTCATAGAAGTATGGTCGTAGCGGAACAAAATGAATATCTCATGGAGGCGATCAACAGATTACCATTAGCGGAAAAAGAAATTTTGATGCTGACGAAATTTGAGAAAATGAAATATTCTGAAGTATCTAAAATTACCGGATTGTCGGAATCGGCATTGAAGGTGAAGGCACACAGAAGCATTAAAAAACTGAGATCTATTCTCATAAATGATATTAAGTATGAATACTAATCACTGGGAAGATAAGATGATTGCAGCTTTAGAAGGAGACTTGGTTCAGTCTGAGAGAGATGAGTTGATGCTCATAGTTAGTAAGGATAAAGATCTTACTGATTTGTGGGAGAATTATCAACATTTATATTCAGAAATTGATATGCTTCCAACAGATGTACCAAACTTATCGTTAAAACATAATTTCACGAAATGGCTTGATGAAGAGGCTGGAGCTATTGGAAATCAATCAAATGAAGGGAAAATTGTCAAAATGATTCCTTGGAAGAAATGGGCATCTGTCGCAGCAATTTTTATCTGTGTATTTGGTTTTTGGCAAATGTATCATCAGAACCAACAATTAGGCAATTCAATGGCTAATCTAGAATCTTTGATGCAAGTGCAATCGCCTACAGAACGGATCAAAGCAATACGTGTCAATTATAATGAAAGTGACGTAGATGGGGAGATGATAGAGGTTTTGACGAATGTGCTTTTTACAGATGAGAGTAGCAATGTAAGACTCGCTGCTGTAGAAACACTGTCCAATTATATGGATAGGTCAGATGTAAGAATGGCACTTATCAAATCTATCGCAACAGAAACCGATGGAGGAGTGAAACTTGCTATCATAGATAGTCTTGGGAAAAATCAAAATGAAGAAATTAAAAGTACACTTGAAAATATTGTGAATGACGATTCACATGAAAAGTATGTAATCGATGGTGCACATATGCAATTAATCAGACTTGATAAAGAAGAAATTTAAAACATCTATTAGTTTGAAATCTATTAAAAACATGAAAACAACTATTATGAAATATTTAATCAAAATATCTCTTTTTGCTCTTGTACTTGGAATTACAAACCAATTGAACGGACAAAATATTAGCAGAACGGTAAGCAATGTGACCAATAACACTGGAAGCCTCAAACAATATAAAATACCTATGACATCTGGGACATTGAATATTGTAGATATAAATGAAGTTAGAATCGAAGGCTATTCTGGGAGTGAAGTAGTGTTTTCTACGATGGTTGAAGATAATGAAAGAAACGAAAGAGCAGCCGGTCTAAAACTTGTAAATTCTCTAGGATTGGAAGATAATACTGGTTTTGGAATTTCAGTTTCAAAAGAAGGAAACAGTGCCACTGCAAGACAGCTATCAGACAATTGTTCTTGTAATGAAATCACCATCAAAGTACCAAGAGGAGTAGATATTTCTATAACTCATAGAACACATGATGCAGAGGATATATTAATTCAAAATGTAAGTAGTGAAGTCGAAATTTCTACTACTTATCATAATGTAAAACTAGAAAACGTAACTGGACCGATGGCGATTAAAACTGTCCATGGTAGTATCGATGCTAGATTTAGTTCATTAAGTCAAAATGGATCTGTTTCATTGTACTCTGCCCATGATTTTGTTGATGTAACAATTCCAACTAATGCAAAAATGAATGTTAGTATTGAAGCGCCTTACGGTGATGTATATTCTAATGCTGAAATAAATATTACAAAAAAGTCAACATCAAATAACTCAAATTCATGTTATAGTGGAAGCAGCATAGATGGTACTTTAAATGGAGGTGGAGTAGAGTTTTCTATTAAGTCTGCACATGATGATGTGTATCTAAGACAAGGCGGAAGTAAGTAGAAGTATAACTAATAGCTCTATTTAATTGCTCAAAAATTCTATTGGAAAAGACCTTTTTCACCTGGTTTTCTAAAGTCATTGAACTAACAAATTTAACTAACCAAAACTATCTAAATATGAATATTGTAAAGTCAATATTAGCCATTTTTATGTCGATACTTTCCATTGCCATGATTGGTCAGTCCGTCGAGCAAAAAACGATTGCCAACCTAAAGAGCGAATCGGTCACCATAGAATCAAACTATCCTGATATAGAACTAAAATCTTGGGAAGGAAATGATATAAAGATTGAATCTAATGTGATGATCAATGGAGAAGAACACAATGGAGCATTTATTCTTGAAACAAAGAATGCAACAAATGGTATTTATATCGATGCCAAAGTGAATACTGAATCATTAAAACAGAAAGTTATTGTCAATAATAAAGATGGTTCCAAGTCGTATTTTGATACTAAAGGATTTGATAACCTGAATTTCGGTGATAATGGTGTTTCTATGAATATTGGATATAACATTGATGCTCAAATTATCATCTGGATTCCTAGTAGCATGAAAGTAATTACATCGACTGTTTATGGAGATATAAAATCAAAAGGCTTTTTCGCTAATTTGAAAATTAAATCTACTTATGGTATGATCGAAGCCGAACTCCTAAAGGTGAATAAAATGGAAAGATTAGAATTGTTCTCGACGTATGATATTGTAGACCTTACCATTGATCCAAAAATAAATGCAAATCTAAATATGAGCACATCTTATGGCGAGATTTATTCTGATCTTAATTTAGTATCGAAAAATTCAAGTCAAAATAATCAATGTGGCAACTCTCAAAAGTATATTTTAAATGATGGGGGATTAGAAATTAAATTGGTCTCAACATATGAAAATGTTTATATCAGAGCCGAGAAGTCTTTGTAACGTAACACTGTTATAGATGTGGTAAATCACTTGTATAATTAAACATTACTTCATGAATTTACTTGTATTGGTATTCTAAAGTGTGGCTTTTTTGATGATGTACTGCAGCATAATTAAAGTTGGTTTATTTAATGCTCAGGTTTTATCGTCAACTACCGTCTTTTCTTCTTGAATTCTCAAATTATCTAGTCTATTTGGGGTTCTATGCAAGATGTCTTTGTGACAATTAAGTATTAAGTTTCCCACACAGATCGTTGTAGAGTCAAAAAAAAATAACCAGTTGGATGTTAAAAATCTAACTGGTTACTTTTTTATTAGCATATTTCCTAGAAATTTTGATTCTCATTATCTCTAAACTATATCAAAGAGATTTAAAACGAATCTATAATGTTTTTAAACATATCAGCTTTCAATGAAGCACCTCCTACTAAGCCGCCATCTACATCTTTTTGTCCAAAGATTTCTTTTGCATTTGCAGGTTTTACAGATCCTCCATAGAGAATAGACATGTTTTCAGCTGCATCGGACCCATACTTATTAACTAAGATAGATCTGATGTGAGCGTGCATATCTTGTGCCTGTGCAGGGCTAGCAGTTTCACCTGTACCGATTGCCCAGATTGGTTCGTATGCTATTACTACATCTTTTAATTGTGAAACATCTAAGTGGAACAAACCTTCTTCTAATTGCTTAGAAACGTATGCGTTTTGTGTGCCTTCTCTTCTTATTTCTAATGGTTCCCCACAACAGAATATTACTGGCAGTCCATTTGCCAATACTGCGTTTAATTTTTTAGCCAATAAAGCATTGTCTTCATTGAAGTACTCTCTTCTCTCAGAGTGACCTAAGATGACATAATCCACGCCCAAGTCAGCCAACATACTTGGAGATGTTTCTCCTGTGTAAGCACCACTATTTTCATAATGGCAATTCTGAGCGGCAACTTTAATATTATCATTTTTTACAGCGATCAATGATGATAAGTGTATAAATGGAGCGCCTACGATTACAGTGACATCAGAAGGTACGTTGTGTTCTGATAATGATTTGTACAGATCTACACCTTCACTCACAGTTGTGTTCATTTTCCAGTTTCCTGCAGCTATATTTTTACGAGCCATGTTTTTTATTTTAGTTGTGTTGTAATTTGTAATTCTCGGGTGCAATAATCGTTAGAATGAAGGAGAAATACTAATGTGGTGGATGGAAAGTTAAACGGATGTGTATAATCACGGATAAATAGAAGGATTACATTATTAACCTGATCACCGAACTAGCATTAGGTCGCTATAAAGAACCTGATCCATGTCATCAGAATCTTTGTATTTTATCAATTAGATTTATATCTGGGGTACAATATTTATCTTTGATACTACTATTTCATCCGAATCATCACTGATATGTCATTCATATAATGCGTCCATATTTTTCTTCAAGTACTTATCTGCTGCAGCGTTTGTTGTTATTGCAGGAATAACAATAGCTAGAATAAATATAACGCCTAAAGAAATTAGGATGTAAAAGAAATTAACGACCTCCCAAATATCAGGGAAGTAGATATTGATCAAAATCAACAGTCCCATGATTGAGATAGCAGCTATAATAAATGCTCTGAAACCGACCAATACACCTTTCTTTATATAAGGCATCTTGATAAATCCCCATTTAGCACCTATGAGTTCCATGGTTTTTATCTCCCATCTATCAGCATACATACTCAAGTTGATAGTATTTCTTATTATGATAATAGCTAAGAAGACGAATATGAGTCCGATTGAAAAGATGACGTACGCTACCTTATTTAGATTCGATTTTATGTTTTGAATGGTTAGGTCTTCATAATAGATCGATTGCACATTGCTATCTTTTTCAAGTTCCAGTTTTATTGTCTTGAGAATATCAGAATTGTAATCAGCTGATTTGATATTAAATGTTACAACGTCAGAAAATGGATTTGAATCTATATCAAAGTCCATCTTTAAGTTGTTGGACATTGTAGCAATGGCTTCTGATTTTGGAATGTATTTAATGGATTCTTTTCTGATTGCCGACTGTCGTTTCATCAATGATATCACATGATCAGAATCTGCATCTTTTTCTAACTCTGCGACGATATTCATCTTTTCTTTAATGATATTCGTTAGATTGTGTGAATGAAGTAGTAGTAATACAAATGTGCCCAGCAAGAACATTACGATAGCCACCGATATGCTAGAATAAATATGCGTAGGCTTTGATTTTGATGCTGACATGGATTTTATTCCAATTAAGTTTGAAAAATTAAAAATAAGGTATAACGCCGACAAGTTTTGTAAAGATCAAATAAAGTCTTCCGAATATTTTGCGGAAAGTTATTTTTCATTTAAGCTATTAATAAACTTCGTCGGTATTGTGTTATATTGCAAAAGTAATATATGAAACATATTAATAATGTGATGAGCCATTTTATTTCAATTATTCCTAGATATTTAGCCTTGATTATTGGTTTACTGCTGTTTTCAACAGAAAACCAATGTCAAATAACCGTTACGAATCCATCTTTTGAGGATGAACCGGCAGATGCGACAACACCTCAAGGTTGGCATCCATGTGATAATATGACGACGCCAGATATATTTCCTGGTTTTTGGGGCGTATACAATGATCCAAGCGATGGTAACACTTATGTAGGAATTATTACCAGAGAAAATGGAACTTACGAACAGTTTGGTCAAAGGTTATCATCAAAACTTAGGCAAGGCCATTGTTATAGTACAGCCATAGATTTAGCTCATTCAATCATTTATTCTGGATATAATAAATCAATCAAAGTAAGAATCTATATCGGTAGTTCTAGATGTGATAAAAATCAATTGATATTCGAATCCCCGATTGTAAATAGTATGAAGTGGACAACCTATCCTATAAAGTTTGTTCCTAATGCAGAACATGAATATTTGATTATTCAAGCATTTTATAGTGATGAACCATTTAATCATAAAGGAAACATCCTTCTTGATAACTTAAGACCTTTCCTTTCATGTGGAAATACATAAGCGTGCTGAAAGATTGGTGAAAACGATGGCTTTTGCAAGAAAGACGCATTTTTCATTACAGCAAACTTGCGGTTCAAATTGCGACCAAAACACTAAAGCTGATTATAACTATAATTAAATTTAAGTCTTTCTTTGGTATGCTTTTGTTGCATCAAAATGTTTAGCCGATGAGAGTTTATAGAAGAATTAGCATAATAAATTACAAAACTTTACCCCTAGTCATCTCCCTCTTACCTTCAGGACCATCTAGCGCTTCCACAGTAAACCCTGCAGATCTCAAAGCCCGCTTGAATGATCCTTTAGCACAATAAGTAACCAAAACAGCTCCTGGATTACACATGTCAAATAACTTAGCCATAAGTTCTGGTGTCCATAGTTCCTCTTGACTTGTAGGAGCAAAAGCATCGTAATATATAATATCAAACTTTTTAGTTGTCGTGAAGTCTTCTATTTTTATTATATGCTTTGTAAAAGCAAAATCTTTTGAAATAGATATTTTTTCACCAGAAGATGCATTATGCATTTCTAAGAAGCCTTTCGTTTGTTCTTCGGTAAGAGATAGTACGGTAGGGTAGTTGAGTTCAGAATATTGCTCTTCTACAATAGGGTATGCTTCTATTGTGTGGTAGTTGATATTGATTCCTTTGATGGATTGGTAGGTCATCAGAGCATTAAGGCCAGTGCCGAAACCCATTTCTAGAATGTTGATATCTCTGTACCCGCGACTAACAATGTAGTCAAGTCCTGCATCAATAAATACCGTTTGAGTTTCTTGAATAGATCCAAATTTGGAATGATAACTAACACCGAAACGATCTGAGATAATGGTATGGGAACCGTCTTGAGAGAATACGAGTTTATCCATTGAGATGAGCTTCCAAACTGTCTTGTAATGAAGATGCTGAAATGTCTAAGTGACTTTCGTTGTAGACAGCTTTTCCATCTTTGATCAGAATAATCTGTGGTGATTCATGTCTAACTGATAGTTTATCTTCTATTGTACTCGAGATAGATCTGTATGATAATAGATCTAGGTAGTAGGGAGTAAGGTCTATATTCCAACCGCCTTCTAATCTTCTCTTTGCCATCCCGCTTATTGGACAAGTAGTGCTATGTTTGAATATTACCTGAGGTGCATTGAAGCTATCCTCAATAATATCATCTAGTGTCGAAGCCGACTCTAGTTTTTTCCAATTTATCATCTGTTAACTTTCGTTTATTTAAAATTGAGCTGTATTTACCCCCAATAGAACAAATTGGTTAACAATAAAACCATAAAGTAGTTCTGGCTATTACTTAATTACATGCATTAAGATGTTTGTAGCTGCTTCCATTTCATATGGACATCCAACACCTCCTCTATTACATGACGAAAATATTGCTACTACGGCAACCAATGCTAAAAGTCTAGATAAGTTTTTTGCAATTTTAGAATTCATTTTGATATATTTTGATATTGTTTAATCGACTATTTTTTAACGGATATAAATATTCGATTATTATTTATGATGTAAAATTAATTCCTTTACTCTACTTTTTTACTTAATTGTAAGTTAATTATTAACAAATTCTCGACATGCGTATACATTTTATAGCAATTGGGGGCAGTGCGATGCACAATTTGGCCCTTGCACTTCATGATTATGGACATACTATCACTGGAAGTGACGACGAAATCTACGAGCCGTCCCGAAGTAGATTGTCTGATTCTGGACTTTTACCACAAGAGTTTGGGTGGTATCCAGAAAAAATAGATGCGAATATTGAAGCGATTATACTTGGAATGCATGCTAGAATCGACAATCCTGAGCTTATGAAAGCACAAGAACTAGGATTGAAAATATATTCTTACCCAGAATTTGTCGCAGCGCAATCAATGGATAAAACGCGTGTTGTCATAGCTGGAAGTCATGGAAAGACAACCACAACTTCTATCATATTGCATGCACTGTCTTCAAAAGGAATCGACTATGATTACTTGGTAGGTGCACAATTGGAAGGATTTGACAGGATGGTGAAGTTGTCTGATGCTGGTATAATAATTTTAGAAGGTGATGAATATTTGTCGTCTCCAATCGATCGCCGCCCCAAGATGATGCATTATAAGCCTAATATAGCTGTTATCACTGGGGTAGCTTGGGATCATATCAATGTGTTTCCTACTCTTGATAATTATGTGGATCAATTCAGGTTATTTATTAATGATATGAAGGAATTGGATCAAGTATATATATATGAAAATGATTATCATCTAGAAACCATAATTAAAGAAAATAATCATAATTGTAAGGTAGAAACTTACGATCAAATTAATCTTACGAAAGATAATCAATTTACTGTTGGAGCAAATCAATACAGTATCAAATTAATAGGCAATCATAATATGCAAAATATTCTGGCCGCAGAGAAAGTGTGTTTGCAACTGGGACTGACGAAAGATGATTTTTATAATTCATTACAAACATTTACTGGAGCAAATAAAAGGTTGCAAGTATTAAAAAAAGGAAATGGTATAGCTGGTAATGTCTATCTCGATTTTGCACATGCACCGTCGAAAGTCAAGGCTACTACTGATGCTATAAAAGATTGGTACAAAGAAGCAACTCTTGTTGCAGTTTTTGAATTACATACTTTTTCTAGTCTGAATGCTGAATTTCTCCCACAATATACTGGCGCTTTAGATTCTGCTGATGTTGCCTTTGTTTTATTTAGCGAGCATGCACTAAAGATGAAGAAAATGCCTGCCTTAGAAAAAGCATTTGTTGAGAAATGTTTTGCACATTCTAATATTTGTATATGCACCAATTCATTAGATTTAAAGCGTGAGATTAATAAATATGATTTGCCAAATTCAAATTTGCTTCTTATGAGTAGTGGTACTTTTGATGGAATGGAACTTGATTTTTAATTTCGTCATTAGTTAATTTAAAATGAAATTGACATTAATACATTATTAAAATATGTAATATGTTTGTTGTTATTTCTGAATTTACATAGCTTTAGCCTTTGATAAAAAAATATAATAATTAAAGAAGTACATAAAATTGCTTCTAACTAAATAAATAAAGAGATGAAACCAACATTAGTAGTTTTAGCGGCAGGAATGGGAAGTAGATATGGAAAGTTGAAACAAATGGACGGATTTGGTCCTAATGGTGAAACAATTATTGACTATTCCATTTATGATGCAATTCAAGCTGGATTTGGAAAGGTGGTTTTTATTGTAAGAGAATATTTCTTGCAAGAATTTAAAGATAAGATTAACCCTAAGTTTGGCGACAGAATCGAGTTGCAATATGTAACTCAAGAGCTAACTAATATTCCTGAAGGGATAGATGTACATCCTGAAAGAGAGAAACCATGGGGTACGGCCCACGCAGTTTGGGTTGCAAAAGATATTGTAAAAGAGCCTTTTGCAGTAATTAATGCAGATGATTTTTACGGAAGTGATTCTTACAAAGTATTAAATGATTATTTTCAAAATAACCATTCTGAAGATTATGCCGTAGTTGCATATCGTCTTAAAAATACGCTTTCTGATCATGGGACAGTAAACAGAGGGGTATGTTATAGTAATAATTCTGGACATTTGACTAAAGTAGTTGAGTGTGAAAAAATCCAAAGAGAGGAAGATGGTGTTATTAGGTTTCCTGGTGAAAATAATGACAAACAAGAATTAACTAATGACACTCTGGTTTCCATGAATATGTGGGCTTTTTTGCCATCTTATTTTAATCATGTGAATGACCAATTCAGTGATTTCCTTAGGAACTTTGGTAAAGAACTCAAATCTGAATTTTACATTCCAGCTGCTATTGATAAGTTGATAAATGAAGGTACTCTAAATGTAAATGTATTAGATACAGATTCATCTTGGTTTGGTGTAACGTATCAGGCAGACAAACCTATCGTAATGGAAAAGTTGAACAAATTAATAGCAGATGGAGCATATCCAAACAAGATCTATTAATGGAGATCACAGAAAAGAAAATTGAAATATCAAGAACAGGTGTTTATTATAAGGTAGGAGAAGATTCATCTAAGCGTCAGTGGCTGTGTTGTCACGGTTATGCCCAAGTCGCGGATAGAATGATCAATAAATTTGATCGTCTCGTAGCAGAGGGAGACAAAGTTGTCTGTGTCGAAGGACCAAACAGATTCTACTGGAAAGGTGTCAGAGGTAATCCTGTTGCCACATGGATGACCAGTCGTTATCGTTTGGATGAAATTAGAGACAATAATAACTATCTAAATCAAGTGTATCAATCCGAAATTAGTCGAGATTCAGCTAGAGTCTTACTCGGCTTCTCGCAAGGAGGCACTACGATTTGGCGATGGATCCATGAACAGCGACCAGAATTTGATTTGTTTGTTAATTATGCTGGATGGATTCCAGAGGATCTTGATCTAAAGATGTTAGGAGATTATCTCAAAGGAAAGAAACTCATTTTTATATATGGAACTCGAGACGAATACTTGACCGAAGTAAGGATTGAAGCTTTGAAGATGATTATTGAAAGATCTGGCTTAGATATAGAGATTTTAACAAACACTGGAAGTCATAGTATTGATAGAGATACCCTCGATTTGGTATCAGGAAAATTACATTATTAAAGTAGGTTTCAATTTTTTAATTTGACAGTATGCTTTTCTTTAAATTGAATTTATTTTAGCAATTAGGATGAGTCGTTATTTCTATGGGGAACTAATATTGAATTCTTGCGTCATACGTAGATATGCCTGTTCCCATATATCTATTGTGGGAGAGTTTGATTTTATTACGGTTACAAAGTTTGATCTAGAAATCTTTTCTATATTTTGTGATGGAGGGGAAGATAGCTTTGCTGTCTAATTTGAATCTCAGAATTAGCTATCCTTCAAGGCTTTTATTTCATATGTTTAAAATTTTATTTTTTTCTGGAAATCAACAATTTATTTTTAATCGTGTTTTCCACATTTCTTCAAAATGTTTTTAAAGCCACG
>Ga0209187_1002376_pt1 | contig 18089 bp, 12 predicted proteins | sample BantaG_FD_187430 | JGI IMG/M metagenome (GOLD analysis project Ga0209187, IMG submission 187430) | Marine algal microbial communities from Bantry Bay, Ireland - BantryBay_4 metaG (SPAdes) (version 2) | ecosystem: Host-associated > Algae > Red algae > Unclassified | place: Bantry Bay, Ireland...
TACTTTCCTTTTTTCCATATCTTGCAGTGGGTGTTTAAGGTGTTTGTGAATTTTGATTTTGTACCTTAAAGTTACAAATTCCCTTAAACTCCCGTTTTTATTGCAGCAGGTAATTTGTCACGCACTCAATGGAATTAGAGTTTTTTAATAGATAGACAAAGTATCTACTTCTTTTACTAAAAGAGGTAGATACTTTTTTACAGAATTCTATTTTATATCATGAATTTTATTTTTGCAAAAAATCGACTAATCTTTCTATTATGTATCTCATACGTAAGTGTTTTTGCTCAAAACCAATCTGTTTCTGGTTATATAAACGATCAGGCAACCGGAGAAGTACTGGTCGGTGCAAACGTATATTTGAAGGAATGGAAAATCGGGACTACGACTAACGAATATGGATTTTATGTGCTTTCGGTTCCTGCAAAAAAGGTAGTTCTTTCTGTTTCTTACATTGGGTATACCAATAAAGAGGATGAATTGATTCTATCGGGTGATACCCTACTTAATATTTCTCTGGAAAGGGCGAATTATTTGGAGGAGATAGTAATTACTGCAAAACAGGAAGTGTACGCCAGAACCAGAGGATTGAGAATTCCAATAGAAAAAATAGATAAAATTCCTGCCTTAATCGGGGAAAAAGATTTGTTGAGAGCTTTGTCTTTTTTTCCGGGTATTGCTACCGGAGCTGAGGGAAACGCGAATCTGTACGTTCGGGGAGGAACGCCGGATCAAAACCTGATTCTTTTAGATGGAATACCTGTGTATAATACCACGCATCTGGGTGGTTTTATTAGTGTTTTTAATACTGATGCCCTTAATAACGTAGATATTTACAAAGGTGATTTTCCAGCTCGCTATGGTGGTCGCCTTTCTTCGGTAATTGACATCACTATGCGGGATGGTGATAAAGAAAAATTTCAGGGAAAAGGAAGTGTTGGTATACTTAGTTCAAAACTTTTATTGGAAGGGCCACTTAAAAAAAATAAATCCAGTTTTTTAGTAGCTGGCCGTGCTTCTTACCTGGGACTTTTTAATCTTTTTAGAAAAAAGGAAAATACAGAAAATTATCTGGACTATTGGTTGTTTGATATCAATGGCAAAATAAACATACCTACCAAAAAGGGTAAATTGTTTTTTAGTCTGTATACCGGAAACGATATAGGAATCAACTTATTTAGATATGGAAGTGCCTCCGGGAATCGTGTTTTGACTCGAAATATAGAGGAAAGTAAAGTTAGCTGGGGAAATACGACGCTTTCTACTCGTTATATTGTTCCAGTAGGAAATAAGGTTTTTGCCAAATTTTTAGTTGGTTTTTCGGAATACCGTTATAATTTTAGTAATGAAGTTATTTCTCAAGAATTTCTAACAGCAGATACCCTTACCGAACAAAGCAGCTACCGTAATTTATCGCGCGTCAGAGACTTTATTTTTCAGGTAAATTTTGATCATACTGTGGGTTCGAGGCATTTTGTAAAATATGGACTTGGATTTACCCGACATAATTTTACTACCGGATCAAGGGAGGGTAATATTGGTCCACTCGATAAAATGATTAACCGATCGAACGAAGGATACGTATATCTGGAAGACGATATTCAATTTTCCAATAAATGGTCCACCAACCTGGGAATAAGATGGAGTGCACTGAACGTGAAAGATAAAATCTACGCCCAACTCGAACCCAGAGTGTCCATTAATTTTCGGCCAAATAATTTGCTTTCTATTAAGTCTTCTTTTGCTAAATCTCAACAATATCTTCACTTGCTAGTTAGTGATGGATTTGGCTTCCCCAATGATATCTGGGTACCCGCTACGGATAATATCCGGCCTCAGTCGGCACGACAATTCTCTCTGGGTGGAGATTATTCGTTTCATAAGGATTATAAATTTTCGCTAGAAGTATACTATAAACAAATGTTTCAGTTGATAGATTACAAGGCAGGAGTTGAGGATATTAATGGCCAACTCAACGACTGGGAATCTTTAATTGAACAGGATGGGAAGGGCACCGCTTACGGATTAGAAATGTTATTTTCTAAAGAGAAAGGTAGATTAAATGGATTTATTGCCTACACCCTTTCGTGGAATAATCGGCGCTTTGAAAATCTAAATCAAGGAAAGGTATATCCATTTACCTACGACCGCAGACATGATTTTTCAATTGTTGTACAATACGAATTATCCAAAAAGTGGACCTTTTCTACCAATTGGGTATTCCAGACGGGAACAGCTGCTACCTTGCCCGTTGGTGTCTTACCATTACCAGGAGGAGAAAGGGGAACAGAAATTTTTGGTACTAGAAATAATGGTCGCCTGCCAAATTACCACCGTATGGATGTTGGGTTTGAAAACCACCGTATCACTAAAAGAAATCGAACCCTAATCTGGCGATTTTCTGTATACAATGCTTACAACCGAAAAAATCCATCGTATCTGTTAGCTCAAGATAGTCCAGTACTGGATGATAACGATCAATTTCTTTTTTCTATTTATACTATTGAACAAGTAAGCTTATTTAGTCTGATACCAGCGGTGGGCCTTGATTATAAATTTTAATGATGAAAAAAATACTTGCTAATCATTTTACCTGGATATTTCTACTGTTGATTTTTTGCCATTGTGAACAATTTAGTGAAGTTGAGGTAGATATTCCTTTCGAGGGTGAGAAGATGGTTGTTTATGGAACGATCTCCAATACAGGCATCGCGCGTACGGAAATATGGTTAACCAGTGATCTAAATACCAATCAGGGTTTTCCCAGACTGGAAGGAGTGAATGCAGAAATTACTGATCAAAATGGACAGACTTTTCCATTGGTATTTGATAAAAATATTGGATTTGCAAATATTTCATTTTCTGATAATAATAGCTATGCTCTCTCGGCAAACTATCAGGACTTATCGATTATTTCTACAGAGGTGACCATTCCAGCAAAACCTGTTATCATCGACTACAGCATAAATTTTGATGTTGATTCGACCGAAGTCACTATAAAAACTGAATTTCAGGATAATATGGATAGTATGAATTTTTATAGTTATTCTATTGCAAAAATCGAAAATGGTGTGCTACTTGAAGAAATACCTGCTGACTTTAATAATTTAATTTCTGATAAAGAGTTTAACGGAGAAATATACGAATTGATAATTCAGGAGAAACTGGAATTTCCAGTTTTTGGCCCTAATTTCGAACTGATTAGAGTCGCTCGTCCCGACCAAATGATTGTCAAACTTTATAATGTTTCCAAAGTTGTTGATGACTTTTATACGAGCCTTAAAAATACAAGTAGTGAAATAGGCAATCAATTTTCGGAACAAGATCCACTGGTTACTAATATTCAAAATGGATACGGATATTTTGGAGGAGTAGCTGTAGACAGTATCGTAATTGATTTATAAAAGTTATTTAGCTACGTATGGTTTTGTAAATAAAATGGTCTATCTCCGTTACTGAAGATAGACCACTTTTATTTTTTGTATTAATTGGAAAACATCATATTTAATATTTATAAACAATCTGTTAATCTTGTCTACTTTCCATCTTCCACCACAAACCGCTTTCCAATCCTTTTCTTGTCCTCCGCCTTGATCGTCATATAATAAAGTCCGTTTCTGGCCCTGCTCAAATCCAGCCGCTCGTAATTATTAAGCCGTTCGGTTTGATGTTCGGTAATTATTTGTCCGTAGGCATCGTAGACCTGAATGGTTCCGGCAAGGCCTGCTAATTTAGGTAGATGCACCTGGATATAATCCTGGGCGGGGTTGGGAAAAAGGGTGACGGATTTACCTGGATCATGGTCATCACTACCAAATAAATTGCTTTCTGCGGGATTGACAATGATCCCCTGACAGGTAGCTCCGTTGATGACAACGGTATAGCTGCCTGGGAGTAAATCATCAATAATTAATTGTATTCGAGGAACAGTATTTCTAACCATTGATTCACCCGATTCGTTAAGAATTTCAATGGTTGCTAGTTGACGATTCTGCATTAAGACATCAATCGTTCCTTCGTAAAATTGAATGGTAGCCTCTGAACATATAGCTCCGCCCATTTCGGGAGCAGGCTCCAGATAAATTTCTTCACAATTGTTACTGTTAATTTTTACCAGATATTCTCCTTCCGGCAAGTCGACTATTAAATTATTCGACTGGTAATTATTGTTACCGACAATCGACCAACCATCTAGTAGGTCGTGTATTTTAATACCGGCGTTTTGACCATCGTCCATTAGAACGGAAATTTTTCCTGATCCGTACGTGACAGTGGCACCCTCACACTGGAATTCATCATCAGTCGGAGGATTAACAGGCGCATCTGACAATTCTATTGCTTCGCAGCTTTCGCTGTTAATTTTTATTAAATATTCTCCTTTCGGTAAATCAACTACTAAGTTGTTAGACTGATAATCATTATTAGCGACAATTATCCAGCCAGCCAAAAGATCGTGTATCTTGATCCCCGCGTTTTGACCATTATCCATCACCACTGATATTTGTCCTTCTCCGTAATTGATGGTAGCGCCTTGGCATTTAAAAGTATTCGTAGGTATATTGCCCACGGATCCTTCGGTGACGGAGACTTGTTGACAATTTTTTCCGTCAATTACAACTTCATAATTTCCTGGAGTTAACGCTATTTCCTCGAAAGAGGTCAAATTCTGATTATCAAAAACAATATCAGTATTGGATAAATCCATAATCTGAATAAGCGTGTTTTCATCATTATTATTACTAACGGAAATCATTTCTTCGTCCTGAGTAATAGTCGTGTTTTTACAAGGGTCAGAATCGCTGATCTGGACCGATAGGGTTCTGGCACAGACCTCCCCGTTATTTTCTACGCTTACGGAAAAATTAAAACTACCAATTGGTAAACGGACGGTCTCCGATAATCTACAGTCTCCTTGACAAACAATATTTACGACTGGTGGCGCACTCGCATCGTTATTATTCACATAAGAAATCCGAGTTGGTGCGATATCATTGGTGATGACTATCTTCTCTTCTTCCTTTCTTAACATCAGGTTGTCACAAGAAGTAGGTTCCAATTGTAATGGGATGACCACCGGAATAGGAGATACTCTAATTCTCGCTGGATCATTGTTGACCAATAATTCTTGCGTATCTTTCCAGTCATCATTCAATTTTCCATTTAAATAAATAGCTGGTTGAGAAAGATCAATGCTTGTTCCAATGGGTAAATTTAAGGAAGCCAAATCCAGTGTATTCGTAATGTCTTGAATTGCATTAATATTGTTATTGTCATTAACAACATTGACGTACGCGCCATCTTCCAGTTCGTTAATGTTCGTAGCCGTCCAGGTGACCAGGTGTGTTGGCGGACCATTTTCGTAATCTCCAAAAGTGTAGGTGTAAGTACCGCCGTCTTCTTCCATACCATATTGTTCGATAAAATATTTATCACCTAGAATATCCTTCAGTCTTTTGACCGCGTGCCAGGATTCTTTTTTACCCGACGGGTTTGGTTCAATATCTTTTATTTCGTCTAAAGTTATATCGGTAGTTTGAGCCCGGTCCGTATCAATCAAGCCATTAGAAAAATAGAGTGGATTAGACCAGTCGTCAAGTAATCCGTAGAGCATGGCCTTGTTGACTCCCCAACGGTTCATAATCAAAGTGGATCTAACAATATAAGCTGCTTGCGCAGTTCGTCCCACAATATTTTGGGAAATTTTATCAATCAATTTGCCTTCGTTATAATCGTACCTTCGTCCATCCAGACTAATGGCTACGATTTCGTCGTAAGTAGCTATCTGGTCGCAACCACCCCATTCATTAATTTTTCCATCTGCACAAGGGAAATACAATCTCGGTTCATAATCTGAATTCCAGCCGTATTCGGTCGCATTTACTTTTTGTGAACCTGCGGGCATATTATTAGCGGTCCATTCTGAAATATTCTTATAGGCCATAAAGCCATTGTTTGTTCTTTCCGGATGATTGATCAAAGTATTGGCATCAATATCACAATAATCTGTAAAACTATAATTATGAACACCTACGCCTTCGGTCAATGCATTTCGCAACGGACCCAAATCGACCAATGAATTTCCTTCGTCGCCTATCATGGTTCCAGCGTAATCCAGTAAAGTACCTCTATAAAAATCAGAACCGATGGCCGCGTGTCCTTGAAAAGCAGCACTCGCTAGTTTTATTCTAAAATCATTAGGATGATTATAATAGTCAACAAAAGCCTCGTACATTCCATTGATATATGCACGGAACCCTTCAACTCCCAAATCCTTACCCCAGGGTTCGTTCCCCAATTCGAGAACCGTTACCACCGGTTTGGGTGCAAAATCTCCGTTGGTACTTTTAGGATCATAGACTTTTAAGAAAGCGGTGGCCCAATCTTTACCTTCCGCAGTTACTTCCGAGACTACCCGACTCATATTTGGAGTAGAATCGTCGTGCGCTTCGTCTGAAAGTTCTTCCAGCGTCCACCATTTATCTGGAAATACCTTTCCGTGGGATATTTCTATGGCTACTTGTACTTCAAAACCTGCTTCAAATAGAGGAAAAATTCTCACATAATTTTGGGTGAGGTTAGTAGAACGATCATTTACATTGATCAATTCATCAAAACTAAGCGGACCGAGATCATCTCTGTCCCGTGGACTAGTGTTGTCATCGTAGTCTTTATTTTGACTGTAAAAGAAACGAATAATCGGACTGGTTTCCATTACGTCACTTAAGAGAATAGAATCCTGATTATAAGAGTAATTAGAGATCTTTCCAAAAAATCGTTCAATGTCAAATCCGGCATTAATACCGATGGTTTGATTGAGCGTATTGGACGTTCGTGCGAGGTTAGATGTTCCTGTTATTGGTTGACAATCCTGACCTAGGGTGGGGGAAACACATGGGCTACCTATAATACATAGGATGAGCCAGATGAAAGAGTGTTTCATGACTTAAATTTTTAAAGTAATTAAAAGTGGTTGTAGTAGACGGGGGAAGGTTAGGTTGGTTCAATAAGTTTGTTGAATTACTTCAACGGTGGGGGAGTATAGACAGTGGAGTCTTAAGGGGAGTTTTAGATATAGAACTTTATGTGTATCATTCCAATACTTTTGGTTTTGCAAGAAACGGACCAGTTTTTTGGATATGTCGAAATGTTGGGTTTGACTGGAGGAGCTGTCTCACAAGATTTAAAAAAGATTATATTTCCAAATATTATGCTGAAAGACAGGTTTAATAATTCTTAAAACGAACTAAAACTTTGTGGCAATTATTTGGTTTGTCTTTTTTGGTAATTACTTATGAGACAGCCTCTACAGTCAAACGATATTTCAACACGCCAACAATTCAACATCAATTACGCTTCTTGTTCCAGCGACTGATACTTATTCATCAATCGACGTTGAATATCACCTGGGACTTTCATGAATTCAACAAACTTGCGCGTAAATTTAGCGCGTCCCTGCGTCATTGCTCGCAGAGAAGAAGAGTACTGATAGAGTTCAGAAAGTGGTACTTTTGCCGTGATTTTCTGATAATGACCATCGGCGTCCATTCCTTGAATAAAGGCGCGGCGGGTCTGCAAATCACTCATAATATCGCCCGTTACATCATCGGAGCAAAGAATTTCCAGCAAATAAATTGGTTCCATTAATTGAGGATTAGCCTGTTGAAAATTATTTTTAAAAACCTGAGATGCTGCAATCATAAACGCCATATCATTGGAATCTACGGCGTGCATTTTTCCATCATAAATACAAACCCGAATATCACGACAATAGGAACCCGTCAGTGGTCCTTCTTCCATTTTTTGCATCACGCCTTTTTTAATCGCGTTGGCGTATTTGGCGTCAATCGACCCGCCCACAATACACCATAAAAAAGATAGTTTTCCACCCCATGGAAGATCTTCCAGTTCTTCTTTTCGGACGGTGAGACTAGCCGGTAGTGGCATTCCTTCGTAGTAGGGTTCGATGCGCATGTGTACCTCGCCAAACTGGCCAGAGCCACCACTTTGTTTTTTGTGACGATAAGACCCGTTCGCCATTTGGGTAATGGTTTCTCGATACTCAATTTTAGGTTGAATATAAGTCATCAAAATATTATTTACCTTTTCAATTCGGTACTTGATGAGGTCTAGATGTAGTTCGCCCTGACCGTGGAGAATCGTTTGTTTAAGCGCTTTGGATTGCTCAATTTTCAACGTTGGATCTTCCTCCTGAATCTGATGAAGGGCTTTCATCATTTTTTCCATTTCATTTTTTCCGGGCGGTTCAACGGCTCGTCGAATACGGGAAGAAGGAAAATGTATTTGTTCGATTTCAAGATTGGTGCCTTTGGGACTAAGGGTATCGTTGGTTTTTGTTTCTTTTAATTTGACGGTTACGCCGATGTCTCCGGCTACCAGTTCGTTTACCGGATGTCGATCTTTTCCATTGGCTTCGTAGAGTTGGCTGATGCGTTCGGTCGTTCGCGTGCGTTTATTGTTGAGTTCTACTCCGGAATTTAGTTTTCCACTATAAATTTTAAAATACGAGAGCATGCCTACCCGTGGCTCGGATAAAGTTTTATAAATAAAAATAGTATTTTCTCCATCGATGTCCGCTTTTAGTGTTTCTCCGTTTTGGAGTGTCGCTTCTGGTCGGTCGGCTGGCGAGGGACAAATATCATTGATAAAACCCATGATGCGACCACTCCCCATATTGCGGTGGGCGGAAGCGACAAAGACCGGATAAATTTCCTGGTTAGCTAGGGCAATTCGCAATCCATCTGCCAGTTCGGATTCACTCAAAGAACCTTCTTCGAAAAATTTTTCCATCAAGGTCTCATCGTTTTCAGCAGCGGCTTCGACCAGTTGATTATGAATAGCCTGAGCGCGGGATTTATGCTCGTCCGGAATTTCTTCTTTTGTTGGTTTACCACCTTCATCCTCAAAAACATAGGTGATCATGCGGAGGCAATCTATAATCCGGTGGAATCCCACTCCTGACTTAATTGGAAATTGAAAAGGGATGACCTTATTTCCAAAACGTGCCTTTGCTTGTTCGAGTGTATTGTCAAAATTTGCTTTATCATTGTCCAGATGATTGACGACGAAGAGTGCAGGCGTTTTAAAACGATCCACGTACTCCCAGAGAATTTCGGTACCGACTTCTACCCCGCTACAGGAGTTGAGGACCATGACAGCGGTATCGGAGACCTTCATCGAAGAAATTACTTCTCCCACAAAATCGTCTGATCCAGGTGTGTCAATAATGTTAATTTTGGAGTTTTTCCATTTGGCGTGGAGTAGGGTACTGAAGAGTGAGTTGCCCCGTTCTTGTTCGATATTTGTGTAGTCGGAGGCGGTGGTACCATCCGTAATGTTACCCCGACGAGTGATGGCTTTTGCCTCGAAGAGCATGGCTTCGGCCAGGGTGGTTTTTCCAGATCCGGAATGCCCCAGGAGAACGACATTCCGGATATTTTTTGTTGTATAACCCATAATTTTAAAGGTTTTAAGATTAAGGAATAAGTGGTAATAGATTAAAGTATAAGAATTAAATTTTAAGTTAATACAATTATGTAGAATTTTATAATGAATTTTAATTTTTGTTTAAAATTTATGAAATCTTATGTTTTTTTTGAATATAAAGCATGAAAAGGGCTAAAATTTTCTTGTGTTACATAAACAGCTTCTAATGGCAAACGCTCTAGAAGATTGGTAAATAGGGAGGATCTAAATAATAGAGGTTTCTTTTTCCATTATCTTTCCATTATTCTCTATTTTTGTAAAAAAATAAATTATGAGATTTTTAATGTTTATTATATTATTCGGACTCTTGTTAACTTCCTGTAGCATGGATTATGAGACGACCATCAACAAAGATGGCTCGGGAGAAGAGAATTTTGAAATGGATATGAGTGGTATCGGTCAAATGGCGGCCATGTTTGAAGGGACCGCCAAAGGAGAAGAAATGGACGAGGAAAAGTTAGGAGAGAATATGGACGATCATATTGATCAGGAGGCGTTGGAAGAAATGCTGGAAACTGATCCCGAAGAGGGGGAGTTTGATTTATCCAAGATTTTTACCGATCCAACCAGTTTACCACAACAAGACACTTCCTTTACCATTTACGAAACGATGAGTGATTCTCTGAGAGGAACTGAAAATGCTTATCTGATGAAGAAGGTTAGAATCGGTATGAAAAGTGACAGTATCAACGACGAAATGAAAATTTCCTTTAATTTGACATTTAAAGACCAGGAAGAGCGTCAGAAAATCAGGGAAGAGATGCCCAAATATCTCAAGGACTCAGATGACCAGGACGACAACTCGAACAATTTCGATATGGGTGGAAATATGCTGGGCGAGATGGAATATATCGATCTTAAAAAAGGCCTGCTCATCATCCCGGCAATGGATCTTAAATCGGACGATGAGGAAGCGGCGGTTGTTCCTGAAGAGGAAGACGATGAAGACACCAAAGCGATGATGGCTATGATGTTTGGTAGTTCAGGCGTCCGTCAAACTTATCACCTTCCCGGAAAGATTGAATTTACCAGTGATCCGGAAGCAAAAATTGACGGTAATACCGTTACTTTCTTTACGTCGTTGGTGAATTTGATGGAAACAGAAGAGATCCCTAAAAGAGTGGTTAAATTTAATCCTAAATAAAATAGGGAAGAATTGTCAGATAGCCAGTTAGCTATTGGCTTGTTGGCTTCCCTCAGTCGTAAAGAAAGCAACCGGCCAACCGTAAAAACAATATTCACTATAATAAAGTATTTATTTTGCAATTAAACTCCAGCCCCGACGTCGCCGCCAGATTGAACACGTATCCCGTTCCCTACAAAAAAAAGCTGGAACAGCTACGTAAACTCATCCTCACCACGGCCAAGGGAATTCCGGAAATAAAAGTATTGGAGGAAACCCTAAAATGGAATGAACCTGCCTATTTAGTAAAAAAAGGAAGCACCATCCGTATCGATTGGAAACCCAAAAAGCCGGATCAGTACGCTATCTACTTTAAATGTACCAGCAAACTGGTAAAGGCTTTTAGATCGGTCTTTGGCGATACTTTTAATTACGAAAATAATCGGGCTATTGTTTTTAAACTGGAAGATACCGTTCCAGAGAAGAAGCTTAAACAATGTATTGCTGCCGCTTTGCAATATCATGTGGTAAAGGAGTTGCCGGAGTTGGGGATGAGAAAGACAATTTCATGAATAATAATACGCTACAGGAAAAGTTAGAAGAGACATTATTAATTTTTCATTCTCAAATTATTAATTATTATTATCAATAGCTAACAACCCCGTCTCCCCAACCCCCGTTTCTTGCAAAACCGCTGTCGTCTCTTTTACCGTTTCCGCAATCGGCCTGTACTCAAAATTTAAAATCTTTTTCGACTTTGACGTATCATATTTTACCGTCCCAGTTGCCGAGCGTACCGTCTCCCGCGTGATCAGTGGAGAGCGCCCCGTGAGCTTTGATTTTAGCCACATCGCCCGCCACGCCAGACTACCCAACAATGGAGTTACTTTTATCGTCGGCACGGGTTTATTTAGTCCCTCAGCCATCTGATTAAATAAATCTCGAAATTTTAAATTCGCTCCATTGGCAATAAATCTTTCCCCCTCAATATCACTTTCCATCAATTGCAATGCCATCTGAGCCACATCCCGTACATCCACAAAACCATTGCCTCCCAGTGGATAAAATTTTAGTCCATCATACACTTGCTTAAACAGAGCCGTGCTTGACTGCCGCCAACGCCCTGCACCCAATACCACTGATGGATTGACAATCGCGACCGGTAAACCTTCCGCGTATCCCCGCCAAACTTCCTGCTCGGACTGATACTTACTCGTACTATAGTTGGTATTATTTTTATCTCGTTCCCATTTGGTTTGTTCGGAAACGGGTTCGCCGTATTTTGATTTTCCCAGTGCGGCAATAGAACTGATATGCACCAGCTTTTTGACCTCTCTGTAAAGCGCCACGTTAATCACATTGGCCGTTCCATCTACGTTAATCGCCATCATCTCTTTCAGATATTTAGGATCATAGGATACCATCGCCGCACAGTGAAAAACCTGATCTACACCTTCCATCGCTTCTTCTAATACCGGAATGTCAAGTACATCTCCCGTGATCCATTCGATACGTTCAGCGTCAGTTCCTAACAAATCCATTTTGCTTTCCGCTCTTTTTAACGCCCGCACCCGATAGCCTTTTTTCAATAAAAGACGCGCCAGATAAGAGCCTACTAAACCCGTTGCTCCCGTGATGAAAATAAGGTTATTTAAATTTATCATGTTTTTTGTTGAAATGTTGAGGTGTTTATTTGTTTAATCGTTTATTCATTCGAGTACTAAACGATTAAACAAAACAAACACATTAGCGCAACCTAAACGATTAAACATCCTACAAATAGACCGCCCCACCAACCGTATCCCGCTTCGCTCCCGTCACCGACGCAAAACAGTTCGGTAAATTTTCTAACCGTAAGGCACCCAATAAAACCATCAGAATCGCTTCTTTAAAATCAATGATCTCCTTTGCTGGTAAAACGACCTCAACGTTCAATTCCGATGCCGCTTTTTCCTGTAGCGTTTTTATTAAAAAAAGATTAAAAGCACCACCGCCTGTTACCAGCATCTGATAGTTCTCTTTATTAAAAGCTTCTTTTTGTAAAATAGTTTTGATAGAGCGAATGGTTTCGTCCACTAATTGATATACTGCCGTACACATCCGATCTTCCACACTCCCCGGATACTCGTAATACAAAGGTAAAACTCGCCGTCTAATCCATTGATTATCCAGTGATTTAGGATACGATTTTTTATAATAATCATTTTGAGAAAGAGCTTCCGCCAAATCGGATAATACCTTTCCTGCCGCTGCCAGTTGACCATTCAAATCATAATCTGCTCCACTTAATTGCGCCAACGCATTAAAAATCTGATTGGCCGGAGCGGTATCAAAAGCAATATATTTACCGTCAATATCCGCCGTAATATTAGCAATGCCACCAAGGTTTAAATAAAAATCAAATCCCGGAAATAAATAGCGATCTGCCGCGGGAGCGAGGGGCGTCCCTTCTCCATTTAACGCAATATCCTGGGTTCTAAAATTGCAAACGACCGGAAAGCCAGTCGCCGCTGCCAGGGCACCACCATCGCCAATCTGCGTTGTAAATCGCTTGTCCGGATAATGGAAAATGGTATGACCGTGCGACGCAATAAAATCGGGTTGAATTTTATGCCGCTTGATAAAGTCGTTGACCAACTCCGCCATATAATAACTAAAATAAACGTTCGTTTGCGCAAAACTCATCGCTGCTTGACTTGGTAGATTGGCTAGTCGTCGCGCCCACAAATCTGAAAAAGGGAGCGTTTCTCCTACTAATAATTTCCAGGAAACCGCCACCGGCTCTCCCGTAATTTCCAACGAACAATGCACCACATCCAAACCATCCAGTGAAGAACCGGACATCAACCCAAGGGCCTGATAAGTTTTGGTACTGGACATTTTTTGTTAATTTTTTTTGATTCTAAAACTATAGTAAGTAAGTTGAAACGTAGGAACAAGGCAATGCCTTGTTCCTACGTTTCAAGGACTCAACAAGCGAAGCGATTCAACATGCGAAGCGACTCAACAAGCAAAGCGACTCAACGCTTAAACACCTCAACAAATCCTCTCAACCCCGCCTCCAAACAATCCATCGCTTTTTCAATATCCCCTGTATTCAAAATATAAGCAATCCGTACCTCGTCCAGTCCACGTCCCTTCGTCGCATAAAATCCAGCACCCGGAGCCAGCATGACCGTCTCATTATGATACGTGAAAGATTCCAGCATCCACTGACAAAATTTTCCGGTATCCGAAACCGGTAATCTGGCAAAAGCATAAAATGCCCCTTTTGGTAAATAACAAAGAACGCCAGGCATTTTTTGCAATCGGTTAATTAATGTTCGTCGTCGTAAATCGTATTCGTCCCGGATTCCTTCCAGATAAACGGGGGGCAAGTCCAGCGTTGCTTCGCCCAGCAACTGACCAAACCCAGGAGCACTCAATCGCAATTGTGCAAAAGTCAAACATGCTTTAACCAAATCTTTGTTCTGTGAAACAATGGAGCCGATCCGGGCCCCACAAGCACTAAAGCGTTTGGAAATCGAATCTATTACCACGGTATGTTTTTCTAATCCAGCCAGTCGCAGCACAGAATAAAAATCCTCACCGTAACAAAATTCACGATAAACCTCATCGACAATTAAATAAAGGTCGTGTTTTTTTACCAACTGGCCGAGTGCTTCCAAATCCTTTCGTCCATAAATTCCTCCAGTGGGATTATTTGGGTTACACAAAAAGACGGCTTTGGTTTTAGGCCCAATCAGTGGTTCAAAATTAGCAATATCTGGCAATGCAAAACTATTTTCGATAAAGGTAGGAATGGGCTTGATCTTTACCCCGGTCGCGTGAGCGTAGCCCAGATAGTTGGCGTAGAAAGGCTCGGGGACAATTACCTCGTCTCCCGTATCCAGGCAAGAATTTAGCACCAGTGAAATTGCTTCCGAGGCCCCGGTTGTTACGAGAATATCTTCTTTGGTTACCTCAATTTCAAACCGTCGATAATAGTCTACCAGTTTTTCTCGATAAGAATCTATCCCCGCCGACGGAGTATATTTTAGTATCCGCATATCGGTATTCCGTACCCGGTCCATCGCTTCTGCGGGGGTGTCGATATCGGGTTGGCCAATATTCATATAATGTACTTTGACACCGCGTGCTTCTGCAGCGGACGCGTAAGGTGTTAAAAAACGGATGGGGGAGGGAATGGCATTTTTTCCTCTTTTAGAAATAACCGGCATGTTCTAATTTATTTTTTGCGCTAAATTACGCATCGTAGACAAATTGGATACCTTATTTATTCTTTTATTAAAGAATATTTTTTAAAATGCTTGCATTCCGCTTTTTAAAACCCTATGTTTGAGGTATGAAAAATAATTTCTTTATCAACTTTAATTTTATTTTTATTTGCGAACTTTCGTAACTGGAACCTCTAATTATGTTGATTTAAAAAAAAAATAGAGTTCCTTTTGGAGCTCTTTTTTTTTGTTCTTAAATAACTTCGTAGCGCATTTTTTTAAAAATAATGAAATGAACATAACAAAACGTATTGCCATTCAGGGCTATCCCGGTGCTTTTCATGAAATTGCTACCCGTTTTTATTATCCTAAAGAAACCATAGACGTAGTGGCCGCGGATACTTTTGACGAATTGGTAGAATTGGTAGAAGCGGGAACTCAGGCTGATGGAGGTTTAATGGCTATTGAAAACACAATTGCCGGAAGCTTGCTAAATAATTACCAGCTATTAAATAATTCAGACTTGCAAATTACGGGCGAAGTGTTTTTACGTATTCGTCAGAATTTGATGGCTTTACCTGGTCAAAAAATTGAGGACTTAAAAGAAGTTCATTCACATCCCATTGCCATCATACAATGTCGGCCTTTCTTTAAAAAATATCCTCATATAAAATTAGTCTCTATGGAAGATACCGCCTTGAGTGCCAAACGGATTCAGGAAGGATCCCTGACAGGTGTCGGTGCGATTGCTTCTACCTTAGCGGCAGATCGTTATGAAATGGACTTATTGGCCGAAGGTATCGAAACAAATAAGAAAAATTTCACTCGTTTTTTGGTAGTAAGCAAAGCGGCTGCTACGCTTGTACCCGCGGAAATAAATAAAATTTCTATTTGCTTTTCAGTTCCTCACGAAGCTGGTAGTTTACACAAGGCCCTCCAGGTAATGGCGGATTATCGGGCAAATATGACCAAGGTGCAATCGGTCCCTTTGATCGGTGAAGCTTGGCGATATATATTTTTCATCGATTTTATTTTAGAGAAATATAGTGACCTCACCGCAATAATGTCGCAATTAGAAGCACATACTGCTGGACTTAAAATTCTGGGACAATACCGGGAAGGTACGTTGTATGATAGTTGAAATTCGTGATTTATTTTAATTAATAATCTGATTATCAGGTAATTATAAAATATCACTTAGGCTTGAACGCCGTAAATTGTATGATCTTTACCACAAAAGAAGAAACCTAAAAGTTAGACTGTTTTAGCGACAAGCCCCATCTTTGTCAACCTGTTTAGATAACTTAATAAAATAATGGATGACAAATCCTTCGCTGCTCGTTGATCTAAACTGTATTTTGAGCAGTAAATAATGAGAAGATTAAACGGCTAATAGCCTTCAAAATAACAAAAACGTGTTAAACAAATTTAGTAAAGAGGTTACTCAGGATGATTCTCGCCCCGCCGCACAAGCCATGTTGCACGCGATCGGAATGGATGAAGATGATTTGAAAAAAGCGCAGGTTGGAATTGTCAGTACTGGTTGGGAAGGCAATCCTTGCAATATGCATTTGAATGATCTGGCTAAAGATATCAAAAAAAGTGTCAGCGCTACCGAAGATTTGATCGGTCTAATCTTTCATACTATCGGCGTAAGTGATGCTATTTCGATGGGAACTTCAGGGATGCGTTTTTCGCTTCCTTCGCGGGATATCATTGCGGACTCCATCGAAACGGTGGTTTCTGCTCAATGGTATGACAGTATCATTGCAGTGGTCGGTTGTGATAAAAATATGCCAGGTGCGATGATGGCTTTGGGACGATTAAATCGCCCGGCTATTTTGGTCTACGGGGGAACGATCCAGCCGGGTTGTCATAATGATAAAAAACTGGATATTGTCTCCGCTTTCGAGGCCCACGGTCAAAAAATTGCGGGACAAATAAGCCACGAAGATTTTAAAGCAGTAGTTCGTAAAGCCTGCCCCGGTGCGGGTGCCTGTGGAGGAATGTATACTGCTAACACGATGGCTTCTGCGATTGAAATGATGGGTATGAGTCTACCCTATAATTCCAGTAATCCCGCGATCAGTCCAGATAAATTGGCAGAATGCGAGCGGCTAGGAAAAGCTATTCGAAACTTGATGGTGAACGACATTAAACCACGGGATATTCTAACAAAGGAGGCTTTCGAAAATGCAATTACTTTAATTATGGTTTTAGGTGGATCGACCAATGCAGTACTGCATCTGATTGCGATGGCTAAATCTGTTGATGTTTCTTTGACGATTGATGATATCCAGCGTATTAGTGATAAAACTCCTTTCCTTGCCGATCTAAAACCGAGTGGAAAATATGTCATGGAAGACCTGCATAAAGTAGGTGGAATTCCGGCCGTCGCAAAAATGTTATTAGAGGCTGGTTACTTGCACGGTGATTGTATGACGGTAACCGGAAAGACGGTGGCAGAAAATTTAGCGGAGGTAAAGTCACTGTCGCCAGGACAGGATGTAATTCACGGGTTTGACAATCCAGTTAAAAAAACAGGACATCTGCAAATTTTGTACGGAAGCGTTGCCAGTGGTGGATCGGTTGCAAAAATTACCGGAAAAGAAGGAGAAGTTTTTAAAGGTACCGCAAAAGTATATGACGGTGAAGAAGCTGCGAATACGGCTATTGCTGCTGGTAAAATTGAACCGGGTAACGTGATTGTGATTCGTTATTGCGGACCAAGAGGAGGTCCTGGAATGCCCGAGATGCTCAAGCCGACTTCAGCGATTATGGGAGCTGGTTTAGGGACTAGTGTAGCGCTGATTACGGATGGCCGTTTCTCCGGTGGCACACACGGGTTTGTGGTCGGACATATTACGCCAGAGGCACAAGCAGGCGGATTGATTGCGTTGCTGGAAGATGGCGATGAGATTACGATTGACGCGATCAACAACCGACTGGACGCCAATATTTCTGAGGAGGAAATTGCGAAAAGAAAAGCTAATTGGCAACCTGCAGCAATCAATGCTACGCAGGGTATCTTAAAAAAATATGCACACTGTGTTTCTTCTGCTAGTGAAGGTTGTGTGACGGATGAGTATTAGACGAAAGTTGAAAAAATAATAGGAATGAATGGCAATAAGCATATAGAACGAGAGAGTGGAGAAGCAACAAAAATTTATGACAATAGAAGTTTAGAAAAAGATTATAGAAATTTGAAACCACTCCTGAAAGAAGGAATGGTTATCTTGGATGTT
>Ga0209187_1002377_pt1 | contig 18074 bp, 19 predicted proteins | sample BantaG_FD_187430 | JGI IMG/M metagenome (GOLD analysis project Ga0209187, IMG submission 187430) | Marine algal microbial communities from Bantry Bay, Ireland - BantryBay_4 metaG (SPAdes) (version 2) | ecosystem: Host-associated > Algae > Red algae > Unclassified | place: Bantry Bay, Ireland...
TTGGCCTTGATTAGCGCTGAGACTGACGCAGAAGACGAAGCGCCTTAAGGTCATCCACATCAGTGAGCGTGCGGAGAACTCCAAACGCGCCGTCCGTGCGATCCGCGACATCCGATAATGTCTCTGCGTGAGACCAGCGAACGCCGTTGAAAAACCCGCGCGGTAGCGGACCATTCGCGCCCATCAACCAAAAGCCGCCATCACTGGCCGGACCGAACACATGTTTGTGCGATTTGAGCGCACGAAAGGCCGCAGCGATATCGGATGCCGTAACATGAGGGCAATCCGTTCCAATTGTAAGGGTCGGGCCTTTGCGGGAGAATAGCGCTTCCAATTTCGGTGTTAGCGATCCCGAAACTTGCGGGATTTGGGGGACCCCTTCCCAGTCGGGAACGCGGCCCAACAGGCTCGGCGGCGTCACCGCCAAAACCGTATCCCAACGCGGATCCCGCACTTGGCGGAGCACCTGCCCCATCAGCGCGCGGTAAATCCGCTTTGCGTGGACCGGACCGATATCAGCGGCGAGACGCGTCTTCGCCCGCCCCATAATCGGAGCTTTCGCCACAACATATAATACGGGCCGCATCAGGTATATCTCCGCAGCAAGTCGGCGGCATGTTCCCCGCGGCGATAGGCTTTCAGTAATTTGTAATTCCGCCAACCGCGAGTCCAAACACCTTGGCGCAAATGATCTGAAATATCCGTGTTCAACGCGCTGGGAAGTTTTCGCAAAGCCCGGCGTCCATATGTAGATTTGATACGGTCAATAATATCGACATCTTCGAACAGCGGTTTATCCGAATCATACCCGCCCAGCGCCTCATACATTTCGCGAGGGATCAGCAGACCTTGATCGCCGTAAGGTAAACGCCACGCCCAACCCCTAAGCCAGACAATGAAGCGAAGCCAGCGCACACCCTTGCCTGTCGCATTAGGTCGAAAGCGAAAAAACCAAGCCGTCTCGGGACTTTGCAAAGCTGTCTCAACAATAGCCTGCCAACCGGGTTCGAGCTTACAATCCGCATGTAAAAACAAATACGCGCTAACGGTCTCCACCGTCCCGGCGAGCTCTGCGCCCCGCGCCATTTGCGCCCCGCGTCCCGCAAGACCGCGCGCAATAACGGCTCCGGCCTCCACAGCCTGAGAGAGCGTTTCATCGCCCGACCCGCCATCACTGATAACCAGACGAACATCGTTTAGATCCGGCAACACTAAAGGCAAATATGCCTGCGCATTGAGGGTGGGTATAATCACAGCCAACATTAACGCCGTCTGCCGTCTCAATAGGGACAATGCCACAAAAAAAGCCCAGCTGCAGAGCAACCGGGCTTCAAAACTTTGTGTGCTGTAAAGCTTAGTTCGTTGGCTCTGCAACAACTTCATTTATTGAACCCAGTTCAGCTTCAGTCATCGCTGCAAGCTCTGCCTCTAGCTCAGCACGTGTTTTCTTACGTGGTTTTGCTTCGAGGAAGATACGGCAATATGTGCCGGACAGTTCGTTCGAAAATGAACCATTACCTAAACAAGACATCACGCCGAGGCTCTGTCCGTCATAGGCTTGGGTTGAAAAATCGGCACCGCGAATTGGCGCCATACAAACGTTAGCACCTTCAACTTTACCGAGGAAACCCCCTTCGTACTGACAAGAGGCTGCGCTAGTAACGACGCCTTCAGTTGACGGCGCTTTTGCAGCGGCTGCTGCGGCGGCGTCTGCATCTGACAACTGGGCAAATGCTGATGTTGATGATGCAATAACCAGTGCAAGTGTTGCGCCGGCGACTTTAAGTTTGGACATGGAATGCTCCTTAATAAATCTTTAAAGGCCTTTAGCAGACCTCTATCCACCTGATAAACCCTACATGTGCGTTTTTTTGCACATGCTGTGCCATCTCTAACTTTTAACCCAAATGCGGCCTTATTATGCCCGATTTCACATTTGAAACCAAAGCCGGCGCACATCAGGGCCGAAACATCTGCGGGGTGGATGAGGCAGGACGCGGACCCCTTGCAGGACCCGTAATTGCGGCTGCCGTCATCTTGTCCCCGGATAACATTCCGGAAGGCCTGAATGACAGTAAGGCCCTTTCCCATTCAGCCCGTGAACGTCTCCTGAATATCCTCGTCCAAAACGCGAAAATTGGCATTGGCATATCCGAACCAGGGGAAATTGACCGCATCAATATATTATGGGCGTCGATGATTGCCATGCGCCGGGCAGTAGAAAGCTTAAATATTTCAGTGGATTACGCTCTAATTGACGGCAACCGCGTGCCGTCCGGCTTACCTTGCGATGCTCACGCAATTGTGAAGGGAGACGCGAAGAGTCTTTCCATTGCGGCGGCGTCTATCGCCGCGAAAGTCACGCGGGACCGCATCATGGCAGAAGCTGATTCTCGATTCCCGGGCTATGGCTGGGCGGGGCATAAAGGCTACCCGACTAAGGCACATCGCGCTGCGGTTGAGACACTGGGACGAAGCCCTGCCCATCGGTGGACTTTTGGTAAAAAACCGTAGCGCGGCGTCTATTCTTCATAATCGCTAAGGCCCCGCTCTCGTGACAAATATTCCTCTGTGCGCATTTCCATCAATCGGCTGACTGTCCGTTCGAATTCAAATGCGCCGTCCCCTTTTTCATATAAATCAGCCGGATCGACTGCGGCGCTCATGACTAATTTGGTGCGAGTTTCATATAATGCGTCAATTAACGTGACGAAACGCTTGGCCGCATTTCGCATATGAACGCCCATTTCCGGGACGTTTTCTATGATAACGGTATGAAAGGCCTTGGCAATTTCCAGATATTCGGCGGGGCTGCGATTGGTTTCGCAAAGGGTGGCAAAATCGCTCAATAACACGCCGCGCGCCGTTTTTGGGAAATTCAGCTTTCGCCCTTGGACCGTGAGTTCTGTCATAACGGGCGTACCGCTGCGGGTAAGACGGTCCCAGGCGGCCGAAATGGCAGCGTCTGCGTCAGGGCCTAAAGGCGTATAATAGACAGGTGCCGCCGTCAGAGCGCGTAACCGGTGATCAACATCCCCTTCAAAGGCATGAATAATAAAGTGCTCCGGCATCATTTTGATGAAAGGCATAAATAATCCGCGGTTCAAGCCGTTCTCATAAAGCGTCTCCGGTGAGCGGTTGGACGTCGCGATGACGACAACGCCCTCATTCACCCAGAGCGCTTCGAAAAGCCGTGATAAGATCATGGCGTCCGTAATGTCTGTGACGTGAAACTCGTCAAAGCAGAGCAGTTTAGCTTCACTGGCGATAGCGCGGGCCACAGGCGCGATGGGGTCGTCTCCCGCCCCGCGCACGTGATGCGGGCTGGCGCGGCGACCATCTTTGTCCAATTTCCGCCACGCATTGATGCGCGCGTGAACGTCCAACATAAAGGCATGGAAATGCGTGCGGGCTTTGGGCGTAAATTCAGCGGTCTCATAGAACCAATCCATCAACATGGATTTGCCGCGCCCGACACCGCCATACATATAGAGTCCGCGCGGGACCGTTTCCCTGCTGCCGAAAAACCGTCCTAACAGTCCGCCGGACGCCGGTTCATATTCCGAAAGGGCCGTCAAACGCGAATCGAGCGCTCGGGCGGCGTCCAATTGTTGGGCATCGCGCACAAGCACCCCGTCAGAGATGCGTTGTTCCAAGCGTGTTTGAATCGGTCCCATACGCCTGCGCCTTAGATTGATAGCAATATTATGGCGAGGCCCAAAACCCCGAAACTGAGCGTCACAAGGCCGTAAAATAGGGGTTTGTTGCGAATGGGTGCAGGTTCCATATATCGGCCTTTGGCGGAGCGGCCCTCTTCCGTCAACGCGCGAGGCGGGAAACGCGGCGGATATTTACAACTGATGAAAATAGTGTTCATGAGCTGTTAATCTAGTATTACGCTACAGTAACCTTTAAAGGGCTGAACAGGCGGACGAACCGCATGCCTTTAATTCGAGTGTCTGGAGGGACAATTATCATGGACTACATTAATCAATTCATTGCTAGCGGAAGCTGGAAATCATGGATAGGCGCTTTAGCCGTTCTCATCATAGGCGTAATTGTAGCCTACATTCTTCGCGCTATTGTTAGCGGCGCCATTAATCGCACAGGTCTTGGCAAACGCGCCAAAACAACCGGTGGCAACATTGGTAAAGCGATGGGGAAAGCTGTTTTCTGGCTCGCCATTCTTTATACATTATTCCTGACAGCGTCCCGCGTCGGCATGGGCAGCTACTTTGCTCCCGTTGAAAATCTCTTCAACGACATCAGCGGCGTCGTTCCAAACCTAATCGGTGCCGGATTTATCGGTTTTATCGGTTTCATTATTGCAAAAGTTGCCGGCACAGCCGTCATGTCTGTTGCTGAAGCCGCGCAAGTCGACTCACTGGCAGCACGTTCAGGTCTGACATCAGCGACAGGTTCATCAGGTTCGATTTCGAAGCTGCTAGGAACAGTCGTATTCGTCCTTATCATCGTTCCGGTTGCGATTGCCGTTCTTGAAAAATTGAACATGCAATCAGTCTCCTTGCCACTGTCGGGCATGTTGAATGGCTTCATCAGCTTTCTTCCCGCACTAGTTGCAGCGGCTATTCTTCTCGCCGCAACGATCTTCATTGGTAAGTTTGTTTCGACATTCATCCGAAACCTGTTGGCAGGCCTTGGTTTTGACAGGTCAGTCAACGCCGTCATGTCGCTTGACGATGGCGAAGGATTGAAAACAGCGCCGTCTAAAGCTGCAGGTTATGTCGCATTCTTGATTATCCTCGTCATCGGTGTCTCCGCTGCGGTTGATATTCTTGGTAACGACAGCCTTACAAGTGCCTTTGGTACAGTCCAAACATTTGGTGGTAGCTTGCTTCGCGCAGCCATTCTGATTGGTATAGGTGTCTTCCTTGCAAACTTTATGGGCCGTTTCCTGAGCACCATCATGAACGCCAAGCTGGCATCCTTTGTGAAATATTTCGCAATGGTCCTGTTTGTCTTCTTGGGTCTCTCAAGTCTTGATCCTGAAGGTCAGATCGTTCCTAGAGCGTTTACGGCATTCGTATTCGCTGCCTCAGTTGCCGCCGCTCTCGCTTTCGGCCTGGGTGGACGTGATTGGGCAAAAGCTGTCTTGAACAAGATGGCTCCGCCCGCGAACATGAGCAGTGCGACAAAGAAAGTCGCGCCAAAGCGTCCTATTGTAAAGAAGTAGACCCTTCTGAATAAATTTTGAGAAAGCCGCTTCATTTGAAGCGGCTTTTTTTATGCGCATTATTATATCTAGGTGTTCGGCCTCAATCACTTGGACTCTGGCCGGACACGTTTTAAACGAGTGCCGTGCATATTGTCGAAGAACTCATTGCTGAACGCGCGCCGCGGCTGATTGCAAATCCGCGCTTATTCAAGGCCGTCCGTCCGACGCTCTACCGCATATTGGCCTATGATGCGGCTGTGTTTGTCGCAGACACGGTCCGCCCGCTTTCGGGGCAAGATGCCTTTTCGCGCGTGGCCGAGCATATCAATCCGCGAACAGCGGTCACAGGCCTCTCCAACCTTCCTAAAACGGGGCGATGCGTGATCATCGCAAACCATCCAACAGGGATGGCTGATGGTCTGGCCGTATTTCAAGCCATTCGCGAACGCCGTCCGGATCATCTGTTCCTCGCCAATGCGGATGCCTTGCGCGTAATCCCCAAAGGCGAAGACATCATCATTCCGGTGGAATGGGTAAAATCCAAACGCAATCACTCCAAAGCGCGGGACACATTGCTGGCCGTCAAAACCGCACTGGAAAACGAACGTTGTGTCGTGATTTTTCCGTCAGGCGCATTAGCGCAATTGAGCTGGCGCGGATTGGTGGACCGGCCTTGGCAAAGCAGCGCGGCGATGCTGGCCCGCAAATATAAAGCGCCCGTTATCCCGCTGAAAATCAAAGCCCGAAACTCAACCCTCTATTATCTCTTCGCGAAATTGAGTGCAGAGCTGCGGGACATCACCTTGTTTCACGAACTTCTCAATAAAAAGGGGCAGATTTTCCGCATGACGTTTGGTGAGCCCATCACCCCGGAAACCATCTCAAAAAACGCGGATGAAGCGACTGCAAATATCCGCCAAACTGTCGAGCAGCTCTAGGGGCGCATCGCTTTCTCAAGCTCCGGGCGGTCTTCGGCACTGCGCAAATATTTCGGCTCCACACGTTTGCCCGCGGCTTGCTCAAAGGCGTATCCGTAAGACAGCACCTCCGCATCTTGGCCTTTGCTTGCCATGATGGAAAACCCGATGGGCACGCCGTGGACGTCGCCCATCGGCACGGTGATATGCGGATAGCCTGCGACAGCCGCATAGCTGCCTGCGCCGGCCCAAGATGGCCAGACATCACCGTTAACAGGATCAATGCGAGATGCGACGGGGCCGGAAGGGCTAACAAGCATATCGACATCATATTCACGAAGCATTTTATCAATACCGTCCACACCCGTTCCGCGCTGAACATCAGCCTTGGCCGTTACATATGCCTCTTCCGAGAGTGAGCCTTTTGATTGGGCAAGCTCCATAATGTCTTGATCAAAAACGCTCAATTCCCGAGGTTCATTTGCGTTAAAAGCAATGAGTTGCTCAAGCGACCGCGGCTGTACCGTTGACGGCGCATCTGCGAGATAGTCATCCAGCGTGGCCTTAAATTCATAGAGCAAAACATCATAGGATTTTTGACCGTAATTTTCGACATCTCGTGTAAATTCTTCAATTTCGACAAGGACCGCGCCAGCGTTTTCCATCGCTTTTAGACTGTCATTGAATCCAGCTATAATGTCATCATTGGACCCTTCAGCGAAGCGCATGACGCCGACACGTTTGCCCTTCAGGGTCGCTGCGTCAAATGCCGCTGCGTAATCAATGTCTTGATTGTCCATGGCATCCAACATCATCGCCGCGCCGCGCACGGTTTTCGTCATGGGTCCGGCTGTGTCTTGGGTCGAACTAATGGGCACGATATATTGCTGACTGACCAAGCCTACCGTGGGTTTAAACCCGACAATGCCGTTCACGTTGGACGGGCAAATGATGGAGCCATTGGTTTCGGTCCCGACCGAGCCTGCTGTTAAGGACGCAGCGACCGCAGCGCCCGAACCGGAAGAGCTGCCGCACGGGCTGCGGTCCAGCATGTGCGGATTGCGAACCTGACCACCCAAAGCAGACCAGCCGGAAACACTTTCGTTTGATCTAAAATTCGCCCATTGCGAAAGATTGGTTTTCCCCAAAATCACCACACCTTGCGCACGTAATCCCGCAACCAAGGGACTGTCGCGTTCTGTGATATTGTCCTTCAGCGCATAGGAGCCTGCCGTCGTTGCAATAGGGTCGAGCGTTTCGATATTGTCTTTGAATAGGATAGGAACACCGTCGAGTGGGCCGAGGGTTTCGCCGTTTTTGCGGCGCGCATCTGAGGCTTTGGCTTGCGCCATCGCATCCGGGTTGAGCGCGAGGACGGATTGCAAATGAGGACCCGCACGGTCGATGATTTTAATTCTGTCGAGATAGGCTTGCGTCAATTCTGCGGAGGATAGCTCACCTGCCGCAAGGGCGTCGGAAAGTTCAGGCAGGGTTTTCGAGGTCCAGCCTTTGGCGGCAAACTCGGCGTCGACAATATTGGCATATTCGGATGCGGACGGGCCAAAGGGTTGGATGTCGTGAATGTGGGCATCTTCAGCGGCACAAGCGGTTAACGTAAGAGCGGCACCGGCTAAGAAAAGAAAACGCATGAGAGACCCCTGAATGTTTTGAGTGCAGCGTTTCGGAATAAAACAGAGCGGTCAAGGCGAAGACGAAAATTAGGGAGCGCTTCGCGGCGAGCGTGCAGAACAGCCCTATTTTCTAATTGGGACCGCGTCGTCTGACTGCCGTCAGACTTTAGCGGCGAAAGAGCCCAGAGCTCTCTTTTCGGTCCCCCGGACCGAAAAGTTTGGCGAAGCCAAACCGAGCGCTAGGCTCTTTCGACCATCATCTTCTTCACTTCTGCGATCGCTTTGGCCGGATTTAGGCCCTTTGGACAAACGTTGGCGCAATTCATGATCGTGTGACAGCGGTAAAGCTTGAACGGGTCTTCGAGATTATCGAGGCGCTCCGTAGTAGCGTCATCGCGGCTGTCCACCAACCAACGGTAAGCTTGAAGCAAAGCGGCCGGTCCCAAATACCGGTCACCGTTCCACCAATAGGATGGACAAGATGTCGAGCAAGACGCGCAGAGGATACACTCGTAATAGCCATCCAGCTTATCGCGTTCCTCGACCGTTTGCGTGATTTCAACTTCGGGCAGAGGCGTGCTGGTGTGGAGCCACGGCTCAATCGAGGCATATTGCTTATAGAAATTGGATAGGTCGGGCACGAGGTCGCGAACAACCGGCAAATGCGGCAGGGGCGAAATCGTAATCGTGCCGCCTTTGACCTCATCAATACCTTTGGTGCAGGCCAGCGTGTTCCGTCCGCCAATATTCATTGCGCAGGATCCGCAAACGCCCTCTCGGCAAGAGCGGCGGAAAGCGAGTGTCGGGTCAATCTCGTTCTTGATTTTGAACAGAGCGTCCAACACCATCGGACCGCATTCGTCCAAATCAATCTGATAAGTATCCCAATAGGGATTGCCGCCATCCGTAGGGTCATAGCGGTAGATTTTGAACGTCTTTAAGCGCGTACCACCGGATTTCGACTCCCAAGTCTTGCCCTTGCGGACTTTGGAATTTTTGGGAAGGGTAAGCTGGACCATTTGTATGAATATCCGTGTGTGAATTTATAAAATCGATATAGACCTAAATACGCGGCAACCCAAGGAGTTTCCCGCGCGACAAATGGCGCGAACCGGCAGACATCCCGCCGGCTCGCAATCATATCGCTTAGCCCTCGGCGGCGGCAGTTTTCCCTGAGCCATACCAATCCACATCACGGGTCAGAAACATGGTCGCGGCAATCGCCGTGAAACTGGCTAATGCGCCAACCATCAGGGCGAAATCTTCCATCCGCATCAACACGAACAGCAAGCCGTAGACTATGGCGAACACGCTGCCCGCTTTCCAGATATAGGACCGACCACCAAACACGGCGCCCGCATAGCCTGCGGTTATAAAAATCGTTAGCAGCGCTGCGATTGCAAAGGCCGGAACAAATCCAATCCGTTCAGCAAAAGCCAGAAGCAGCAGGTAGAATATAGCCTGAGCCAAGCCAATCAGAATATATTGGGCCGGATGGACGGGCGTGCCGACAATAATTTCAAATAGGAAATAGGCGAGGAACACTAAACCAATAAATAGGACCGAGTATTTCAATGCCCGATTGACTGTCTGATACGGGTTATCCGTGTTGACGAATTTTACGCGCACCATATTGGATGTGAGGCCGCGCATGACATCTTCCGCACGGCCCTGTCCGCGAATACCACGGGACAGGTAAGGCATGGACCAACTGGCCGAAAATCCATCTTCCGTGATCTCGCGCTCGGTCGGGGTGAACTCACCCTGAAACCCGGGGTCCGGCCAATTGGATGTCAGACTAACTTGCGTCGATTTTGCGAAAGGCGGGATGGAGAGCATCTGCGCGCCGGAGAGATGTAAGTCAGCTGAAACAGTCATATCTCCGGTGTCGGTAAAAAAGGGAGCTGCCTGAACGGAAAGCCACTGGCCGAAACCCGGCATGCCTTGGTGCTGTCGAGCCGGGATTGCAGCCTTCGATATAAAACGGATACCTTCCGAATTTTGACCATAAACCGCTGGTGTGCCGGGGCGGGCCTCGCCCTCTTCAATGGCCGGCTCGAACTGGGCCAGCTGACCATTCGGACCGCGGAGTTTGATGTCTTGTTTCAAGCCGCGCACATCGGAGATGGAAATCAAAAATCTTGCATCTTGGCGATTGAGGGTCACGCCCGCTTTTTCCAATTGGCCCAAAGAATCTTTGAAGTTTGCGCTTAACACGCCAGACGCGGAATAGACCGGGACCTTATAAAGAGACTGCGTTTTTGTTTCAACGTCCACAGATTTGAACGCCGCCTCCCCGCTATCAGGATAAAGAATATAGTGTCCCGTCTGAATCGTCCCATCAGAAAGATCAGTTTCATATGGAATGGAAAGAATGGGGCCGATGATAGTTTGTTGCCCGCCGTAACGTTGGCTGACTTTGCGCGTAACTTCATCTGCGGCGGTTGAGCGTTCATAGCTAATCGCGCCAATAAACATCGCCGGTATCGCCATGAGCAAGACAAGCCCGCAAATCAGAATGAGTTTTAAACCTGCCGACCGGCGTAGGCCCGGTAAGGATGTGGAACGAATGGGATTAGGGGTCATGACGGTCTCTCAATGAATGAAATGACGTCGATGAAGATAGACTGTGTCAGAAGTTGGCAGTGTTCAGGGCCGTATTCGGGCTATTTAGCGGCGTTATTCTGCAGCGGCCAAAAGTTGAGTTTGAAAGTCCGGCACCATGACTTCGTAGTTTGAAACAGAAGGCCTCGGCGTCGCAGTTTCCGTGAAGAGAAATTCCAACTCTTCGGATTTACAGTTCAACACATCAGAAACGTCAGATAGAATTTTTCGGCGGGTTATCATATTCGCAGCGCTTGCGGCGCGCAGGCCCGACATCACGAAGTCTGCCTCAGCAGGTGCTTCAGAAACGTGTCCGGGGCGGGACATATATGTAGAGATCAGCTCAAAAAGCTTTTTTGATAGGTTCATTTTTGTCCTCTTGCGACCTCATAGTATGGGGCGGGCGGGTCGCTTACCATTACCGAACCACAATTTTTCGAAAAGTGATAGTTAAAATTTAATTAATGAAGCAATTTCGTCGAAACGGGCGGGTTTGCCCCAGATTAGGCACCAAAAACGCGTCTTAAAATATCTGATGTGCGCTTTGCCGGATTGGCCCGGATAGCTTTTTCTTCTTCACCGATGAAATGGAATACACCTCGGAGCCCGTAATCTACACCATGCGATATCAAGTCATTGCGCGCATCTGCCCCCAGTTTCGGACCAAAGGGAACGGAACTCAATTGTGAAGACACATCATCGACCAAACGTAAAGCGCCCGTTTGGTTCAACGCGTTCTCCATAATGGGGGAAAAGAGTTGACCCAGACGTGACGTCGTACGCGTCTGTAAATATTCGGTCGCCGCCGTATCGGGACCCCGCAAAATATCAAATGCGTCTGTGATTGTTAGTCCGCGCACGGCTTCTAGGAAAATGTCAGCCGCAACGGGTGCGGCTTTCTCAGCCCCGTGGTTCAGCTGTTCTTGTAACTCAACCAGTAAGCCATCTGCACCAATTGGCCGGAGAACAGACTGGACGTCTTGCAAGGCTTTCGGAAGAGGAATCCGGATTAGATCATTCCCTAAAAACCCGTCTTCTCTACCAACATTTGAGAGGGCATTTCCAACACCATTATCGAGTGCGGCCTTGAGGCCAAGCGCGACCTCGGCAGCGGTCAACGTCCCGCCCATGCCTTGGATGCCGTCAAGGATCGACGGATCAAATGTTTCGCAAGCCGCCAAAGGCGTGGCGGCCAGTCCGAAAAGCACAATGCGTCTATCCATGGTAATCTCCAGTATCGAAATCGTCTATTCGTCCGACCGATCCGAAAAATTGGGCGCCCGCTTTTCCAGGAAAGCCCGGACACCTTCTTCGCAATCTGCACTGACGAATGCCTGATTTAGATACCTGCTCTCTTCTATATGGGACATGAACGCCGCCTCTTCCAACACACCATGGCCCATCATAGAGGCGCGCAGCAGGCGTTTATTATTGGCCGTAGAGGTCGGAGAGCAGTTTTGCGCGATGTCTCGCGCGAGTTCTAACGCGCGGGGCAGCACGGCTTCCGGCGGGTGAATTTCGCTGACATATCCCGCTCGGTACATTTCGTCGGGCGAGATGATGTCGGCCTTCAAAATCCACTCATTGGCTTTTGCCCATCCAACCAAACGCGGGAGAAACCAACTCGCCGCGCCATCAAAGACAATCCCGCGCCGCGCAAAAGGAAAGGCCCATTTTGTTTTCTCGGAGCAAATCCGAATATCCATCGGCATGGTCATCGTCGCGCCAATCCCGACAGCGTGGCCATTGACAGCCCCAATAATCGGAGTGTCGATTTTGAACATGTCTAGCACAAGCTCCCCGCCCGCATCGCGGACAACGCCTTCATGAATGGACGGGGCGTTTGCCAATCCGGCTGAAGAGAAACCTTCCGAAATATCTGCGCCCGCACAGAAAGCGCGCCCTGCCCCGGTCACGACGATGACGCGCACTGTCGGGTCAGTATCTAATTCAGTATAGGCGCGCTGAAGCTCCCGAAACATCACCGTGTTGAAGCTGTTCATAGCTTCGGGTCGGTTGAGCGTGAGAATGGCGACGGACGTGTTTTCCGTGTCGCGGGAAAAGAGGAGTGTTTTATAATCGGTCATGCCGGGACGCTATCCGAATAGGGTATGCGGTTCAACGCAGGCTTTGCTCAGCCCTAGTTCTCGGCCCGTCGTTGTTTCGCCCATGCCTCCAACTTCGCTTTAATCGCGGCTTCCCGTCCTTCGCCTTTGGGGGCGTAGAATGTCTGGCGGTCCATCCCGTTCGGGAAATAATTTTGGCCGGAAAATCCGGTTTCCGTGTTGGGATCATAGGCATAACCGTCACCATAGCCGATGTCCTTCATCAGCTTAGTGGGTGCATTGAGGATGTGTTTGGGCGGCGGCAGGCTGCCCGTTTCCTTGGCGGCGCGCATCGCGGCCTTATACCCTGCATAAACGCCAATGGATTTCGGCGCAGTTGCAAGATGCACTACCGCATGAGCCAAGGCGAGATCGCCTTCGGGGCTCCCTAAACGCTCATAAGCCCGCGCCGCCTCGCTTGCGATCATCAGAGCCGTGGGGTCAGCGAGGCCAATATCTTCGCTGGCGAAACGCACTAACCGCCTGGCGATGTAACGCGGGTCTTCGCCGCCATGTATCATCCGCGCATACCAATAGAGCGCAGCATCAGGATCACTGCCGCGCATGGATTTGTGCAGGGCGGAGATGATGTTGTAGTGCTCATCCCGGGATTTATCATAGGCGGGTGCGCGTTTTTGCAAGAGCGCCGCAACCCCCGCTGCGTCTAATTTCGCCTCCCCTGCCAGAAAGACTTCATCCGCCAGTGTTAGCAAATAGCGCCCATCCCCATCGGCAAACCCGATAAGGGTATCGCGGCCACTTTGATCCAAAGGAACATCCCGTCCTACATGTTCTGCGGCGCGGTCCAGCAGATCATTTAGCGCGGCCTCGTCCAAACGATTGAGAACAAAAACCTGCGCGCGGGAGAGCAAAGCGCCGTTTAATTCAAAGCTCGGGTTTTCCGTTGTCGCTCCGACAAGTGTGACAACGCCTTCCTCGACATAGGGCAGAAAGCCATCTTGTTGGGCGCGGTTAAATCGGTGGATTTCGTCCACAAAAAGCAAGGTGCCTTTACCCGACTCTCGCCTAAGCCGCGCAGCTTCAAACGCTTTGCGCAGGTCCGCGACGCCGGAGAACACGGCAGAGAGCTGCACAAATTCCAAATCTGCTTTGTCCGCCAGAAGCCGCGCAATTGTCGTCTTCCCAACCCCCGGTGGGCCCCATAAAATCATGGAAGATAAGCGCCCCTGCCCCAACATCCGGCCAATCGGACCTTCGGGGCCAATCAGATGCGATTGCCCGACGACATCCTCCAACACGGCAGGGCGCAGCGCCTCCGCCAAAGGTTTTGGCGCATCGGCCTCCAGGCCTGCAGATTGAAAAAGGTTCGCCATGAACCCCACCTTAACAAGAGATAGCCGCCAGTCATAGCGCTGCAAATTGCAGCCTGTTTATCAACCTGATGCTAACGAAACTATAGTAGGGGCGTTTTATGTTGGGATTTTTCAAGGGTATAGAGCGCGCATTGCGGATTCACCGCTTTACGACGCAGAGCGAGTTGATGCGGGCGCGGGCCGTCTATTTGATGGGTTTCGCTTTTATCGTGACGCAAATCCTTAATATGACAAATATGTCTTATGCCTATGGTGAATTAACCTTCGGTCACAAGCTGTCAGCCATCGTCTGCTGTTTGGTCACGCTGAACATTATAACGCTACGCTATAGCCAACGCTTTCAGATTTATGCTCTGATTTACTCGGTTCTAATTATTGGCGGGGTCGTTTCATCGGCCCTGAGTGAGAGTTATGGGATTAATTCGTCCCTCATTCCGTTCTTAATCCTGGGCGTTGTTATCAATGGATTCATTTGCGGATGGCGGGCGACCCTGACATTTGGTCTCGTCTCTTTAGCGGTTGTCTGGGCCTTATGGGGCGTCAGCGCCAACTATGACTACACCCCTATATTCGATGTTGCGAGTTTCGAGGACAGGAACTTTCAACGGGCCTTCCAGGCCAGTTTGGGAATCGTTCTGATCACCATCGTGACCGGGATTTTCTCGAAAAATATGCATGAGGCCTTTGGCGAGTTGGAAGCCGGAATTACCAAAGCCCAAGACTCCGACCGCGCGAAAACAAACTTTCTCGCGACGATGAGCCACGAGCTCTGCACGCCCATGAATGGTATTATCGGTATTAACGGCATTCTCGAACAAACGGATTTAAATGCGGAGCAAAAAGAACTCACGTTAATCATCCGCGACTCCAGTCGAGATTTGCAAACCATTATCGGCAATGTGTTACTCTTCTCGCAATTAGATGCAGGCCGGGTCAGTTTAGATGATACGCCATTTGATTTTCGGCAAGCGGTTAGCACCGCCAAGGCGCGCTACACCTCCGCCATCGGCCAAAAGGGGTTGCGTTTTGATACGCATATCGCCGACACTGTTCCGGCAGAGGTTATCGGCGATCAGACCCGCACCACGCAGCTTATAGAAGCGCTCATCGATAACGCCGTGAAATTCACAGAAGCCGGCACGATTAGCCTCAGTGTTCATGGCGGCGCGGATGAACAGGGTCACGCGGCGCTGTTGTTGACGGTGAAAGATACGGGCATTGGCATTGCGGAAGCCGACCAAGAGCGCATTTTTGAACGGTTCACCCAAGAAGACGGGTCCATCAAACGCCGCCACGGCGGAACGGGTCTCGGCCTGACGGTCGCGCGCGGATTGGCCGAGTTGATGGGCGGAGCCGTCACGGTCAAAAGCGAGCCCGGCAAAGGCAGCACCTTCACCGTTCGCCTCGCTTACAGGGCCGCAGCGGCGAAAGTTCAAACTCTCCAAGCCGCAGCCGAATAGGCTTAGTCAGACCCCTGCATGAAGGCCTCTAACTCGGCAAGTTCATCGCCGGAGAGGACATCGCTTTTGACGAGGTTGGACACGGGCAGCGGCCCGTCGAGGCCGAGCACATCCGAGGCAAAGCTCTGGATGAGGCCTGCGAGTGTGGGGATTTTTTTCGCCTTAGCACGGTAGATGTTCAGCCCGTGTTTTTCGGTCCGCGTCAGCAAACCCTTCTCCACCATCCGCTCAATCGTTTTCCGAGAAGAGGACCGCGACCACCCCAGCGGCCCAGAAATCGCCGCATGTATCTCCCCAACACTCATGGCCCCCGGAGGACCAAAGATGTTTCAGAATCACAAGTTCAGAAGAAGACGGTTTTATGTCGCCTTATGGTGACATGCGTCACCATAGCGCAAATTGCGGTTTGGTTAGGGGGAAGCAAAATGAAATTGGAATGTATATGATTTTTAAGACACTGAAGCGCAAATCCACATTTACGAGGCATCCCCCAACTAATCCGACCAATCCTCATCAGTATCAAGCTCTCCTGAAACAGTGTCGAAATGAGCTTGTTCAAACAAATGAATGTTAATTCGAACAGCGGCGTTGACTCCTAAAGTTGTTATTCGAGCTGAACCGTCTTCGGCCGTACTATAAATTCTATGTATTCCGTAAATATTTGGTGCTGGGTCAGGCCAATACTCGCTAGCAATCATCGCCTGCGCAGCTTCCTGGAAGGTCCATTCTTCATCTTTATTGCGGGCGAACACCCAATCTGTAGTTCGCGGGAGGTCAATTCTGTTTGGAACTCTGCCGCCTCCACCAGACTTGGAGGCACCTAATCTAGTAGCCGATAAATCAGAGTAATATAATTTGGTGTAGTTAGTTGCACGAGATACCGCGGCAAACACTTGCCTTGATGAAATTGCATGGAGAGCTACACCTGAGAAAGTGGTAAACCCTTGCGGAAAGGACCCTGAACAAAGAATAATGTTGATTTCATCAAACTCCATAAATGATCTAACTAGACCAGTAATTTCGTCTAAATGCTCATCTAAGGTCAGTATGTGACCGCAGTCTACAAATACTGCAATGTCCTCAAAACTATCAGTGTGTTGGCGAAGCACACTCAAAACGTCCTCTGCATTTGAAGAGTCGAGAGAATTATTTGACGAATTTATTTCAACTCGAAGAACAAGGCCCCGTCCCATTCCCAAACACTCTTCAAAGTGCTCAAGATGCTGCTCCAGTCTGCCATTCGACAGTCTTGCGCATGGGATTAAGTTTTCATGGCTGCGAACAAAATCTCGCCAAACCTGCTCACGTTCATCTGAGTTGACCAATTCACTATGAAATCTAACTGCGGCCGCATCCCTATTTGATGCATAACTATCGTCAATATCTGCAATTACTGGTCGGTCCCCGTAAGCCCTTACTAACCTATCAACGCTGGAGGCATATTCGGAAGAATTTGCCCACGGCGAAAATTTAATGATTGGAAATAACGCATCTTTAGTAAATTCAGGCAACTCTTCTAGAGCCCGCATTTCCGCAGGATTAACTGCTAGACAAGGGTAGTAAAAGTTTCCGAAACCACGCCCCACTAAACACCCAACCTGATTGATGCAGCTTGTTCAGAGACTTTAAGAAACTTTGCAATGTACTTAACGTCAGATTTAGTAACTCCGTTTGGGAAAACTTGAGAAAGCCAATGTTTAAGGGCTGTAGTGGGCATAATAATCTCAGCGGCTAATCGGTTGGCTTCGGCTTCAATAGCGTTGCTCAGTTTTGATCGATAGAGAACATTGTCGACTATCCCATTTTCAATCAAATCACGGTGAAGTAAGTAATGCGCAATTTCATGCGCAACTGTAAATCTCTGTCGATGCTTTACTTCGTGTCGACTAACTCTAATCAAGTAAGAATCTCGATTTTCCGGGTCAGGCCTTATTTCTCCAGAAGTGCCTGCTGGTAAAGTAGATGCACGAACTTTAACACCAAGATCTTTCGCTAGAGCGCCCACTGACACAGGTAATAAAGACAAATGACGGGCTACAATTGCCCTCTCCCTATCGGCGACCTTTGCCCAAATTCCTCGCCCGTTTAATACCCGTTCATCTGAAATTATTTGCGTACTATTGACCACTGGATGCCTCATCCTCGGTCTCGTCTACGCTGGATGCGGCTAAGCTACTTATCCCTCTAAGGCCTGCCGAACTTAGGGATTCGGCTACCTTGGCTTGAAACTGCTCGTTGTTTTCCAACTTGTTCAAGAGCAGAGATATTCCCTCACCATCGCCCTCAAATTGAGTCATTACAGCCTTAGTGGCTTCGTTTAATGCAGCGGACCGAAGAACCTGATAACCGACGATTGCAAGAAGAGCAAAGAACGTCGCCATTACTGCGAGCAAGACAGTAATTGCCGTCAAGAGTATGGCCACATAGTCAGAGTAGTTAACAGGCGAAAATTCAGTCGTCTGGGCTTCGTTTGGGCCAATGAACGCAAAGTTGACTAAACCGAAGCCAATAAAAATTCCGAAAATGCCGCAAAGCCAGTATAAAGCGAATTTTATACTTTTCGATTTCTTGCCGATGTCCAAACCTAATAAACCCGCTTCTTGGGCTTAATATAATCAATCCCATCGGTCATTGTGTAATCATGCACCGGGCGGTAGTCGATTTTCACTTTATTCGCCTCGCCGTCATACCAGGCCAATGTGTGCTTCATCCATTTCGCATCGTCGCGATCGGGGAAGTCTTCGTGGGCGTGGGCGCCTCGGGACTCTTTGCGGTTTTCGGCAGAGGCGATGGTGACGCGCGCTTGGGCGATGAGATTGTCGAGCTCCAGCGTTTCCATGAGGTCCG
>Ga0209187_1002378_pt1 | contig 18072 bp, 10 predicted proteins | sample BantaG_FD_187430 | JGI IMG/M metagenome (GOLD analysis project Ga0209187, IMG submission 187430) | Marine algal microbial communities from Bantry Bay, Ireland - BantryBay_4 metaG (SPAdes) (version 2) | ecosystem: Host-associated > Algae > Red algae > Unclassified | place: Bantry Bay, Ireland...
CGACCGATTTCCGACCGGTCTGAGCCAACCTTCGCGCGCCTCCGTTACTCTTTGGGAGGCGACCGCCCCAGTCAAACTACCCACCACACAGGGTCCCGGATCCGGATAACGGACCGCGGTTAGACATCAATCAGGATAGGAGCGGTATTTCAAGGACGACTCCCCACGATCTAGCGACCATGGTTCAAAGTCTCCCGCTTATCCTACACAAATCATGACTAATGCCACTGTGAAGCTGTAGTAAAGGTGCATGGGGTCTTTCCGTCTAGCCGCGGGTACCTCGCATCTTCACGAGGAATTCAATTTCACTGAGTCTCTGCTGGAGACAGTGGGGAAGTCGTTACGCCATTCGTGCAGGTCGGAACTTACCCGACAAGGAATTTCGCTACCTTAGGACCGTTATAGTTACGGCCGCCGTTTACCTGGGCTTCAATTCGGAGCTTTCACTCCTCCTTTTAACCTTCAGGCACCGGGCAGGCGTCAGACCCTATACGTCGTTTTGCAACTTCGCAGAGCCCTATGTTTTTAATAAACAGTCGCCACCCCCTGGTCTGTGCCCCCACCAAAAAGTTGCCTTCATGGTGGGCCTCCTTCTCCCGAAGTTACGGAGGTAATTTGCCGAGTTCCTTCAGCAGAGTTCTCTCAAGCGCCTTGGTATGCTCTACCTGATCACCTGTGTCGGTTTGGGGTACGGTCTCAAATGGGGGCTATTTCCTGGAACACCTTCACAGCCCTCCCAATCCAATAAGGGAAAACTATATACGGCATCCGTCACCACCCAATGGCTCACGAATATTAACGTGATTCCCATCGTCTACGCATTTCTGCCTCGACTTAGGGGCCGGCTAACCCTGCGCTGATTAGCATTGCGCAGGAAACCTTGATCTTTCGGCGAAGGGGTCTCTCACCCCTTTTATCGTTACTCATGTCAGCATTCTCACTTCCGATACCTCCAGCCATCCTGACAGATGACCTTCACAGGCTTACGGAACGCTCCGCTACCGCGCACATAAATGTGCACCCGCGTCTTCGGTGAATAACTTAAGCCCCGGTACATTTTCGACGCAGGAACGCTTGACCAGTGAGCTGTTACGCTATCTTTAAAGGATGGCTGCTTCTAAGCCAACCTCCTGGTTGTCTAAGCATTCTCACATTCTTTACCACTTAGTTATTACTTAGGGACCTTAGACGGCGGTCAGGGCTGTTTCCCTTTCCACTACGGACCTTAGCACCCGTAGTGTGTCTGCCAGTCATTACTCCTCGGTATTCGGAGTTTGGTTAGGTTTGGTAAGACGGTGAGTCCCCCTAGCCCATCCAGTGCTCTACCCCCGAGGGTATTCAACTGACGCTCTACCTAAATAGATTTCGCGGAGAACCAGCTATCTCCAAGTTTGATTGGCCTTTCACCCCTAGCAACAAGTCATCCCCTCATTTTTCAACATAAGTGGGTTCGGTCCTCCAGTGAGTGTTACCTCACCTTCAACCTGCTCATAGCTAGATCACTTGGTTTCGGGTCTAATCCTACTAACTCAGTCGCCCTATTAAGACTCGCTTTCGCTGCGCCTACACCTAACGGTTTAAGCTTGCTAGTAAGACTAAGTCGCTGACCCATTATACAAAAGGTACGCCGTCGCCACGCAAGGTGGCTTCGACAGCTTGTAGATTTCCAGTTTCAGGAACTGTTTCACTCCCCTCGTCGGGGTACTTTTCACCTTTCCCTCACGGTACTTGTTCACTATCGGTCGCACAGGAGTACTTAGGCTTGGAGGGTGGTCCCCCCATGTTCAGACAGAATTTCACGTGTTCCGCCCTACTCGAGGACCATAACAATCATTACTCATACGGGACTGTCACCCACTATGGTCAAGCTTCCCAGCTTGTTCTGATTATATTGCTATGGCCACTGGCCTGATCCGCGTTCGCTCGCCACTACTAACGGAGTCTCGGTTGATGTCCTTTCCTCCGGGTACTGAGATGTTTCAGTTCCCCGGGTTTGCTTTTTTAACCTATGTATTCAGTTAAAAATACCTAACACAAACCTCGATAACATCCCCATGCAAGCATGAGAAAAGTATCGGGGTCTGTAAAGGTGGGTTTCCCCATTCAGAAATCTCCGGGTCAAAGGTTGTTCGCACCTCACCAGAGCTTATCGCAGCGTACCACGTCTTTCGTCGCCTCTGTGCGCCAAGGCATCCACTAGAAACCCTTGTAACGCTTGATTCTTCAGATTCTTGAGATGGTCATAGTCCCGACCAGAAGTGTTAGGACTACAACCGTCAATGTTTGGCGCCCATGCGCGAGGAATAAAATGTCCACATTTAAAATGCGAACAAACCTCACTGACATGAGCTGCCAGACGATATCTTTACTATTTAAAGCTCATCCTTGTCGATTAAAGTCCTTGCCTGATGAAATCAGCGCAAAGCCTCTGGGCGGATGAGCCCTCCTTATACGATGTCAAATATCCAATCGACTAGCCTAAGCTAAACGAAAGAAACCTTGATGTGTTGAAAATGGTGGAGCTTAGCGGATTCGAACCGCTGACCCTCTGCTTGCAAAGCAGATGCTCTACCAACTGAGCTAAAGCCCCCGAGCGCTTTTTCGCGAAGCGAAAAGCGCGGGAAAGGGGCGCGGCAGGCAATTGCGAAGCAAATGCCGAGAGCGACCCGATAATAGGTAAGCTCGTACGCGTTTGGCTACGCCAACCGCTGTCACGAGTTCATCATTTTTGCGACGCAAAATTGATGTTGGTAGGCCGAAGAAGACTTGAACTTCCGACCTCGCCCTTATCAGGGGCGCGCTCTAACCAGCTGAGCTACCGGCCTCCATATCAACACGCTTATGACCTCATGCGCACAATCGATTGCAAAGCAACCGACCGGGCTCCGGTCATAAACAAATGGGAAGAAAAACGAAGACGGCGTCCAACCGCTATGTGATCCACGCGGCGTGAGCCGATGGACCTATATATTTTCTAAAAAGATAAAAGCGTGCGTTAAGCAATATCCTGCAAGCAGAATACGCAAAGAAGACACTCAAATCTTTCCTTAGAAAGGAGGTGATCCAGCCGCAGGTTCCCCTACGGCTACCTTGTTACGACTTCACCCCAGTCGCTGACCCTACCGTGGTCGCCTGCCTCCGGAAAACCGGTTAGCGCAGCGCCTTCGGGTAGAACCAACTCCCATGGTGTGACGGGCGGTGTGTACAAGGCCCGGGAACGTATTCACCGCGGCATGCTGATCCGCGATTACTAGCGATTCCAACTTCATGCCCTCGAGTTGCAGAGGACAATCCGAACTGAGACGCCTTTTAGGGATTAACCCTCTGTCAGCGCCATTGTAGCACGTGTGTAGCCCTACCCGTAAGGGCCATGAGGACCTGACGTCATCCCCACCTTCCTCCGGCTTAGCACCGGCAGTTCTTCTAGAGTGCCCAACTAAATGCTGGCAACTAAAAGTGAGGGTTGCGCTCGTTGCGGGACTTAACCCAACATCTCACGACACGAGCTGACGACGGCCATGCAGCACCTGTGCACGGTCCAACCGAATTGAAGAAATCCATCTCTGGAAATCGCGACCGGCATGTCAAGGGTAGGTAAGGTTCTGCGCGTTGCTTCGAATTAAACCACATGCTCCACCGCTTGTGCGGGCCCCCGTCAATTTCTTTGAGTTTTAATCTTGCGACCGTACTCCCCAGGCGGAGAGCTTAATGCGTTAGCTGCGTCACCTACAAGCATGCTTGCAGACAACTAGCTCTCATCGTTTACGGTGTGGACTACCAGGGTATCTAATCCTGTTTGCTCCCCACACTTTCGTGCCTCAGCGTCAGTATCTGTCCAGTGAGCCGCCTTCGCCTCTGGTGTTCCTGCTAATATCTACGAATTTCACCTCTACACTAGCAATTCCACTCACCTCTCCAGAACTCAAGACTAACAGTTTAAGAGGCAGTTCCGAGGTTGAGCCTCGGGATTTCACCCCTTACTTATTAGTCCGCCTACGCACGCTTTACGCCCAGTAATTCCGAACAACGCTAGCCCCCTCCGTATTACCGCGGCTGCTGGCACGGAGTTAGCCGGGGCTTCTTTACTAGGTACAGTCATTATCTTCCCTAGCGAAAGAATTTTACAACCCTAAGGCCTTCATCATTCACGCGGCGTTGCTGGATCAGGCTTGCGCCCATTGTCCAATATTCCCCACTGCTGCCTCCCGTAGGAGTCTGGGCCGTGTCTCAGTCCCAGTGTGGCGGATCATCCTCTCAGACCCGCTATAGATCGTCGCCTTGGTGAGCCATTACCTCACCAACAAGCTAATCTAACGCGGCCCCATCTATCAGCGATAAATCTTTCTCCCGGAGGACGTATAAGGTATTAGCAGTCGTTTCCAACTGTTGTCCCTTACTGAAAGGTAGGTTGCCACGCGTTACTCACCCGTCTGCCACTGTCCACTACCCGAAGGTAGTTTCTCGTTCGACTTGCATGTGTTAAGCACGCCGCCAGCGTTCGTTCTGAGCCAGAATCAAACTCTCAGGTTGAGAGTGAACTGGCTATGTCGTTGTTGTTCCTGGTTACAAGTAACCAAAAACCACTGACGTAAGAGATATAAATATCTCTACGTTTGCGTTCAAAGAAAATTACGAGTTCCTCAAATCAATAATCCGAATAAATCCGAACTAGTGACCCAAGCAATGTCATAACTTTCGAAAAGAAACTTCAGACATAGTGTCGTTCATTTGATGTGCAGCTTGTTGCCAAGTCTGCTCACAGCCGAACGCCGCCTGCGTCTCTCTTCCCAATATTCACGATGTCAAATAGCTGGAAACGAATGAACCGTTTCCAAATTAAAAGCCCCGCTCGAAAGAGGGGCTCTTGCTGCTCACTGGGTGACTAGGTGTCTCTCAGCGAGGAGCGCTATATAGGTAAACGAATTTTTTTCCGCAACACCTTTTTTCACCAAACCGCATAAAAAATCGTTTTTCTTGCAGCCTTGATAGCTTGTGTTACGAAAACCCTCATAAAACCGTAGTTTTTGCAAACCACTTACCCACAGGACCCCCCCAAATGGCCGCTAAAATCCAACATATAAAACGTTTCGCAGCGCTTTTGTGTCTTTCAACCGCTCTTTTGCAGACCGCATGTGTAGCAGAAAATAATCAAAATAGCAATTCTGGCGAATCCACAGCGCATACCGGGGCGCAAAAAAATGCAGATTCAGGTGTAAAAATTTCCGATTCGATCCCGAAAAACATCATTATCTTCATCGGCGACGGCATGGGCATTTCGACAATCACGGCCGGTCGCATCTTTGTCGGGCAAGAAATGGGCCTTAAAGGGGAGGAGCATGAGCTGTCTTTCGACAAATTTCCGCAACTTGCCCTCATTAAAACCTATAATACCAATGCCCAAGTCCCCGATTCCGCCGGAACGGCCACCGCTATTCTCTCCGGATATAAGACAAATATTGGCGCGGTGAATGTGCGGCCTGACCCAAGTCTTGATAAAATGTTCCTGGAGGGCTGCGGCGGGGACACTCTGCCGACCCTGACGGATAAGGCGAAAGCGGCGAAAAAGTCAGTTGGAGTTGTCTCGACCGCGCGCCTGACGCACGCGACGCCCGCCGCGATGTATTCTCATACAGTCAGCCGCGCCATTGAAGCCGACAAGGATCTGCTCGAGCCATTCAATTATGAAGGCTGCAAAAGTATTTCGCAGCAACTCATTGAAAGTGATGTTGACCTCGCCTTGGGCGGGGGGCGCAAGGAGTTTACGGATGAACAGGTCGCCGCTTGGCCGGGCACGCTCGCAAGCACCAAGGCAGACATGCTGGCCGCCCCGTCAGATGACCGTATCTTGGGCCTCTTTAACCGTAGTCATATGACCTATCAAGCTGACCGTGCGGAGACGGAAGAGCCGTCCCTCGCTGAAATGACCACATTCACAATGGAACGCCTGTCTAACGATGAAGACGGCTATCTTATGATGGTCGAGGCCGGACGGATTGATCACGCTCATCACGGCACAAATGCTTACCGCGCCCTCAAAGACCTACAGGCTTTGGATGAAGCTGTCGCCGCCGCCGTCGCCAAAGCTGATGAAGATACGCTCATTATTGTCACTGCCGATCACAGCCATGTCTTTACAATGGCAGGATATCCAGTGCGCGGAAATCCGATCTTGGGATTGTCCCGAAGCGTAGACCGAGACACGGGCGGACCTGCGGAAGACTATAGCTTGGACGAGGACGGCAAACCCTACACAACCCTTGGATATCAGAACGGGCCAAATATTCGCGAGGCCGACTCCGATGTATTGACAGATAATATGGTGCAAGCCCCGGATTATATGCAGCAGGCCGCCGTCCACCTCGGCAGTGAAACTCACGCCGGCGAGGATGTCGCCCTCTATGCGACAGGCCCTGGCGCAGCGCGCTTTAACGGCGTTATGGAGCAAGACGAGATCGGTCAGATTTTGGCTGACTTACTCGGTCAGTAAACCGCGCCTTCGATACATTATATATGAAGATAAAAAACGCGCCTGACTTACAGGGTCCACAAAGACGAAAACTGCTGCGGATACCCCTATTTCCTTGGGAGATTCGCGGCCTGCCAACTGCATTTTTTCCGTAGGGAGATGTGCAGGACAACATTTTCTCGCGCTCGGACGACACACAACAGCTTCAACCTATCGGCCCGATGTAAATTTGTAGTGAGGGCATAGGTTTTTCTGGACCCTTTTGAGTGTTCTATGCATAGACCTGTTAAGAGGTCGCACCACACGGCTGTTCAGATATAACTCAAAAAGGGGATTTCGTTATGAACATCTTATCAAAAACCACACTTATTCTTAGCGTCGCGGCGCTCGGGCTAACCGCTTGCTCAAACTCCGATCCAACGGACGCTAAGGACGGCGCTGCCAAAACAGCCTCCGCCGCATCAGGGGATTTGTGCCTGACGATGGGCCCGCAAACGCCGCGCGATATTTCGTCCAAGGTTGGCCTGAATAAAACGATGTTCGGCATGGCGCCGGCCAGCACCGCAATGAACCTGTGCAACATCCACACCCATACAAATGCCGAGCATAAAGGCCCGGGCTTCGAAATGTTCGTCAACAATACCGACAGCGGTGGTTATGCCTGTAACGGCACGGCCGACCTCACCGATGCCGAAAAAGCGCCCTATGACAATAATGACTATAAAGGTGCCAACCCGGGCGACACGATTGAAGTCCACTGGGTCCACACTTCCTGCGACACAACACCAGGGGAAGGCCTCGGGGCTTGCGTGCCTGAGACGTGCGAAAGCCCAACGTTACGCGTTGAAACACAAGTCTTCTTGGTCGTGAATGACCGGGGTGCCGCCGACTTTATGGATTACGCCTATCAGGGTAATATGTCCGGAGGGATGCATCAGCCAAAAATGCTGCCGACCGGCACAGGCACGCCTGTTCAATTCCTGGGCTCCACGACAGGCCCGAGCTACACGCAAAAGGTCTGCTCCCCCGCGCAAGTCACATGGTCCGTCCGCCCGCAATGCCAAAAACTCGACATCGCCTCACTCGATGCCTGGGCCGAAAGCGACAATGTCTTTAACGAGACCAAGAGCCACGGCGTAAGACAGCTCGTGACGGCACCGGAGCTTCTGTCTGAGATTAAATAGGCTCTTCGGAGATAGGTTTTAGAAGCCTCGCGTGGTGTGGTTTGCGGTTTCCGCAAACTGCATGGGGCGGGGCTTTTTTCGTGGGAGTGAATATGTCCGGATTTGGGATATAGCGGGCGTCAGAGAAACAAAACCTCAAACATTACCAGCGGCAGTTTTGGAGCGATTTTACCATCCTCAGTTTGAGTCGATTTTTCGACATATTTTTCATCCATTCCGGTTATTACTTTCGTCTAGACATTCAGGCTTAGAATAAAAGGGCGGCATTTTCGCGCTTAGATCTTTCAAGTCTGTGACAACCTCCCCTAACTCTGGCGATGTTAGCTTATCGGAGAGGGGCCTACTCCAGAATATAGTTAAAAGTCGATTGTCGAAAATTTAAATCGATTTCATCAACATAGACGTTGATCGTCATGGATCGGTCTGACCATGTTTCCCAAGTAGTAAAATAAATGAATGCATCCAGAATTAACGACTCTTTTGCACATGATGTGTATTGGGTGCATGAGTTATTTTGCTTGGGGTTGTGATGAGAGAAAATTTAAAATTCACCAAAGAGAAGCTGTCTGAATTTTCTTCAGATACTACCGGAAATGTGGCTATTTTTTTTGCGGCAACAGTCGCAACGCTTCTTATCGGAATAGGTGCGGCAGTTGATTATTCGGGCATGGTTTCAAAGCGAGCCAAGTTACAAGACATTGCAGATTCAGCTGCTCTCGCGGCTGTTACGTCTGGATACCAGACTGAAAAAGAGTTGGAGAGTTTTGTTTCTGAATTTGTGGCTGGGGCGGGCTACCCAGATTCACAGCTTACGACAGAGCTGACGTCCGAGAATACAGTGATAGTCACAGCAAAGGAAAAATATGCACTGTTCATTGCGGGCACCTTTGGGAATCGCGACCAATCTATCAGAGCAACTGCTGAGGCTCCCCTGGGCGGCGAAGTGCGCGCTAATCTTGCCTTGGTCTTGGATACGACTGGTTCTATGTCGGGCAACCGTATGGAAACTTTAAAATCAGCGAGCGCGCTATTATTAGAGGAACTTGAAAAATCGAATGGAAATGGCGAGGAAAATGTCAACGTCAGTTTAGTACCATTCGCAGACTATGTACGAATCTCTGAAAGTAATGAAGGCCAAAATTGGTTGCAACTTCAACCGGCGCAAGAATTCTCTTGGCGTGTGTTAGATGAAGAAAATTCAGTTAATTGCCGCCAAATTGGCGAAGGAGAGAATATCTATACAGAATGTGACCAGACCGCTTACAAGGAAGAAACTAATTTTCTCGAGTGGGAAGGCTGCATGGGATCAAGAGCAAGTGGTTTTCACACAACGCCAGAATTTGACACGAGGCGCCTTCAAGGGTTTGTCGCGCATGCGGATTGTAATGGGCAATATAACGCATTGGAGCCATTAACCTCCGATTTAGATGCCATTAATACATCCATTCAGTCATTTGAAACTCGTGGGAAAACATATATTCCCTCGGGCCTCATATGGGGATGGAGGACATTAGATGAGTCTCCCCCTTTCGAACATGATGCAAATGCCGGATCAATCCAAACCCAAAAAATTATGCTTGTTATGACGGATGGCAGCAACACTGCGCACTTGTCAGGGACAAAACCTGATTTCGAAGGAATTTATCACTGGAGTGATTCAAGGAATCCCGAGATTGCTCGCACAAATGCCGATGCGCTCACTTCAGAGTTATGTGCGTCAATAAAGCAAGACGGCATCAGGATGATCACAGTTGCATTTGAAATTGAAGACACGGGTACGAAAAAACTTTTGAACAATTGTGCATCTTCTTCAGCTGACTATTACGACGCCTCCAATTCCGATCAACTGAAAGCCGCCTTTAAAAACATTGGTGAGAGCCTGAATGTGGTGAGACTTATCAGATAGATCGACCTTTCCAATTTGGAGCTAAGTCTATGGTCTGTGTCCGGTTTTCACCATAATAGCCTCAGTTATCAAACATCGCCTTTCCCGGTCTATAACAAAGTATTGAGCCATAACGTGTATTAACGTTTGGTGTAAGTGATAGGGAACGCAGCAAAATATAATTTCGGTGATTTGCTAATCGTCCCTTTTGGGAGCGCTTTCGGGCACTCGGCTAATGCCGCCAATGAAGATCAATCCTCGTTTCGGAGTTACCCTCCGTGATGAAATCATCCGAGTTTTCAACTGCTTATAAAATTGTTGAAAAACTCCATCCCCACCTTGTCCGAATGGCCGCATATTTACTCTCGTTCTCTCAAACACAGGACAGGTAAGATATCGACTTGCTGGTTTGGGAGGCTGTGTGTGAAACAGGCCTGCTATGATACGTTTGCCTGTTATCTTACAAATTGAGAGCCTGACCGCATGAACTATCATGTTTGTCGTGTTGAAAAGGCATAACGGCATGAGGGGTGTAGCGGGAGCCACAATCCATGAGGCCGATTTGTAAAACGTCACAGCCGCAGGGTTAGCCTTTGCGTAAAACAACTTTTCTACTTTCGGTACTCCGTCGTGGAGGCCGACCCTGCGGGCAGTCCTAATTGTCCAATAGCTTCTTTCGGCAGACCCGCCCTAAAACTAGGTGATGGGCTGTGAGCCTATCCGCTTGGCGATCCCCCGCCGAAAACGCCTCTCCCGATTAAAAGGTATCCATGTCCGTGCTATTCTCTTGCGCAATTCTTACAACTCTGCGTTAGTTATAACATTGCTTTGGCTATCCTGCTGCACACCCCCATATTCCTTCAACGGAGCCTGCCTTGCGCCCTATTCTGACCGCCCTCATACCGCTTCTAACTCTGACAACCTGCTTCGCGCTGCCAACGTCTGCTGCGGCCCAATCCAATTCCGCGATGAGTTATGACGCCTCGCGCAATGTCTTCACAATGGCGCCAACAATCAAAAAGGTCACACCGGGTGTTGTGTCCATTTCAACGGTCCAGACTGAAGTAGAAGATGGAAGCACGGTCGGCGGTATAGGGTCGGGCGTGATTATTGACGCCGCTGCGGGTCTTATCCTGACGAATAATCATGTCATTGAAGACGCGAAAACCATTGATGTTATCCTGTCAGACAAACGGCGTTATCGCGCAACGATCCTCGGACAGGATCCAGAGACAGATCTCGCCCTGTTACAGATTCCCGGAACAAATTTAACAGCCCTGACGACCTCCGCATCCGATGATATTCAAGTCGGCGATTTAGTTATCGCGGTCGGCAATCCGTTTGGCCTGAGCCATAGCGTCAGCACAGGCATCGTTTCGGCCATTGGACGCACGGCTGATGATCCTCTGGGATATTCCGACCTTATCCAAACGGATGCGGCCATTAATCCCGGAAATTCCGGCGGCGCGCTTGTCAATTCAGCCGGAGAATTGATCGGTATTAATTCTGCCTTGATCTCCAAACAGAATGGCGGCGGCGGGATCGGCTTCGCCATTCCCGCACATACATTCCGCGCAATCTCAGCACAGTTACAAGTCTACGGCGAGGTCAAACGGGGTTCTCTAGGCGTTTTAATTTCTCCGGTAACGCAGAACACGCAAGCGCGCTTGAAACTGCCTCATTTGAACGGCGCGCATATTGTTGAAATCACCGCGGATGGGGCAGGCTTCGACGCGGGGTTAAGGGTCGATGATGTTGTGACGCGCTTTGGCGAGCGCGAGATTGGGAACAGTTCCGACTTACGCTACGCCGTCGGCCTTCTTCGGCCTGATACGGTCGCAAAGCTCACCTACTTCCGCGATGGAGTGACGTCGGAAATAGATATTATCGTTCGCGAAAAGGGCTATGTCAGAACAGCAAATATTGGGGTTTCTCCGGAGATTACCTCAGAGCTCACCCCGACAAATTAGCGAGCCAAACTAACGCGACAGGACGGCGTCGCAAATTTCAATGGCGGCCTGTAAAACTTCGGCAATGCCTAAGCCTGTGGTGTCTAATAAATGCGCATCTGCCGCCGGTTTCAACGGCGCGGCCGCGCGGGTGCTATCGCGGGTATCGCGTTCAATTAATTGCGCCAGAACATCGTCAACGCTGAGGGTTTCGCCATATCCCGTCAGCTCTGCATGACGGCGTTTTGCGCGCTCAATCTGCGTCGCGGTAACATAGAGTTTCACATCTGCACCCGGGCAAATTACTGTGCCAATATCGCGCCCGTCCAACACCCCGCCTTTGGCAGCGAAATTGCGCTGGAAATCAAACAGCGCGGCCCGGACATCGGGATGGACGGAAACTTTGGACGCAGCCGCGCCTATGGGCCCGGATTTCAAAATCGGATCAGACAAGTCTTCGGCGACAATAGATTTCGCCGCGCGGGTGCCGTCATCAGAATTTTCAACATCGCCGCCCGCGTCCAATACCCGTTTCGCGGCCGCGCGGTAGAGCTTACCCGTGTCCAAATATGGCAAGCCGTAATGCGCCGCCAAGCCTTTGCCCAGCGTGCCTTTGCCGGACGCGAACGTGCCATCTATCGCGATGACGGTCATGAAATATCAGCGCCCGTTATCTGCGCGCCTAGGCCGTTCATCAGATCAAAAAATGTCGGGAAGCTCGTCGCGATCATGGAGGCATCATCAATTGAAACCGGGCTATTTGCAACACAGCCCAATATTAGCGCACTCATGGCGATGCGGTGGTCATGATGAGTTTTGACCAATCCGCCGCCCGGCACAGACCCGCCCGTGACTTTCAAGCCGTTCTCCAGTTCTTCGACTTGAACGCCGTTCGCACTCAGCAGCTCAGCAGTGGCTGTGATGCGGTCACTTTCTTTCACGCGGAGTTCGCCAATGTCGTCCATAATTGTCGTGCCATTCGCGGCAGACGCCGCAACCGCAAGAATAGGGTATTCGTCAATCATAGACGCCGCGCGTTCGGGCGGCACGGTGATGCCGTGCAGCTTGGAATATTTGACATGAATATCGGCAATGACTTCACCACCGGATTTGCGGAAATTATCGGCTTGCACATGGCCGCCCATTTCGGTCAGGCAATCAAATAATCCTGTGCGCGTCGGGTTCATCATGACATTCTCGACCACGATGTCAGACCCGGGCGTGATGAGCGCGGCTACGATTGGGAACGCCGCGGAGGACGGATCCCCGGGGACATTTATTTTCGTCGCTTTCAAGGCAACAGGCCCGTCCAGCTTGATGACGTCAGCGCCGTTGCGCTTGGTCAGCTCTACCTTCGCGCCAAAAGCCCGCAGCATATTCTCCGTATGGTCTCGTGTCGGAATAGGTTCGGTAATTGTCGTGGTGCCTTTGGTGTTCACCGCTGCCAACAGAACCGCAGACTTAACCTGCGCCGAGGCAATCGGCGGTGTGTAGGTCGCGGGCTCAAGCCGGCCATCGCTTTCCAGCGTGACGGGCAAACGTCCGCCCTCCTGCGAGGTCGCGCTAACGCCCATATCTCGCAGTGGATCCAAAATTCGGTTCATCGGCCTGGACGACAAAGACGCATCTCCTGTGAAGGTCGCGCGGATTTTATACCCCGCGCAGGCCCCCATGATCAGGCGCACGCCTGTTCCTGCATTGCCGCAGTCCAAATCGACTTTCGGCGTTTTCAATCCGTCCGGACCGCAGCCTTTAACCGTATAAGCGCCCTCGCCTGTTCTAGTCACGACCGCACCCAAAGCCTGCATGACAGAGGCTGTCGAGAGGATATCCGCGCCTTCGAGCAGGCCTGCGACGTGAGTGGTGCCCTCCGCCATAGCGCCAAATATCATAGAGCGATGACTTATTGACTTATCACCGGGCGCGCGAACGGTCCCGGAAAGGGGTTTAGATTTGCCTGACGAACTGCGCATGAGGGGCAAGTGCCTCCATTGATTGTTGACTCAGAAAAGCCAAACGCTAAGAGGCGCGGGTCTCGCAAATTCGTAACCTCACCGCAAGCGTTTCCGCAAGACATCACACAAGGCATGAAGAAGGTGTCCAACATGGCAAAAGTCGATATCGGCACAAAACGGGTTTGTCCCGAATGTGAAGCCAAATTTTACGATCTGACGCGCAATCCGGCCGTGTGCCCGATGTGTCAGAACAGCTTTGATCCGTCAGAGCTGGACCCGAATGTTGTTCTACCGACAGCGCCGCTCAAGCCGCAAACGTCCAAAGCCGATGATGACGACGAAGATGATGTAGAAGACGCGGTCGAAGTTGATGAAGAAGACATCGATGAAGATGAGCAAGCTGCGAAAGAGCTGGAACTTGACGGTGACGACGCCGCGATCATTTCCGGCGGTGCAGGCGATGATGAAGAAAAACCTGAATTTGACGGCTTCTCAACCGATGAAGACGAAGATGAAGACGCGGCGCTCGTTGCTGACGATGAAGAAGACACATTGCCGCCAGGCGCAGCGGATGATGATGACGATGAAGAAATCGAGATTTAGGCCATCTCGCGAGCCGGATTGTTTCGGCTCGCAAATCCCGCTTGCCACGCCCCGTGCCGGGCGTTAAACGGCGCGACCAAACTTTGGATATCCACACGCTGGATATTCGAGCCGAATGGATTTCATTCGGGGCCTTAGCTCAGCTGGTAGAGCGCTTCGCTGGCAGCGAAGAGGTCAGGGGTTCGACTCCCCTAGGCTCCACCATTCTCTGACACTTACCTGTCACGAAACGTCACCGAAATTTCATAATTCCGGGCCTCAGCCTGTATTGCATTCAGGCCGAGTGACAGGCAGGGAACCCTTATGAAAAGCGTAAGGGATTTAAAGATTGCAACGATTGGCGCAGGCTATGTCGGCCTCGTGACAGGCGTGTGCTTCTCCGATTTTGGCTATGACGTGACCTGCGTCGACAAAGATGCGGGCAAGATTGCTCAGCTCCAATCAGGTAAAATGCCGATTTTCGAGGACGGCTTGGAAGCACTCGTTAAACGCAATGTAAAAGCCAAGCGCTTGCACTTCACGACGGATCTCTCCGAAGCCGCCCCCAAAGCCGATGTCGTTTTTATCGGCGTGGGCACGCCGCCCGCCGAAGACGGCTCAGCTGATTTACAATATGTCATGGCCGCCGCCGAGGAGCTTGCCGGCTTACTGGACGGGTTCACAGTCATCGCGATTAAATCCACCGTACCCGTCGGGACAGGCGATAAGGTCGAAGCCCTGATGCGCAAAACCGCTCCGACGGCCGATTTTGCCGTCGTGTCCAATCCCGAGTTTTTACGTGAAGGCGCGGCCATCGCCGATTTCACGGACCCGGACCGCGTGATTATCGGCACGGTAGATGAGCGTGCGCGCGATGTCATGGCCCGTCTCTACCGTCCGTTTTCAACACTCGGACCGCCAACCGTATTCACCGATCGCCGCACGTCTGAACTCTTGAAATATGCGGCTAATGCGTATCTGGCGACGAAAATCAGCTTCATCAATGAAATTGCGGATCTGTGCGAGGCCGTTGGCGCAAATGTGACGGATGTCGCATTCGGCATGGGGCTCGATGAACGGATCGGGTCGAAATATTTGGCGCCGGGTCCGGGCTATGGCGGCTCCTGCTTTCCAAAAGATACAAAGGCACTGTTGGACATTGCCAGAAAAGCCGGGGTCCCCGCACGCATTGTTGAACAGGTTATCAATGTAAATGATGCGCGCAAACAATCCATGGCGGATAAAGTTATCACCTTATGCGGTGGCTCAGTAAAAGGGCTAACCATTGGCGTGCTGGGTTTGGCGTTCAAGCCAGATACAGATGATGTGCGTGAAACCCCCGCTTTTCCGATTATCGAAGCCCTGCAAAAGGCCGGTGCGAAAATCCGCGCCTTTGATCCCGAAGCCATGGAGGAGTCCAAAGACCATTTATCAGAGGTAACCTATTGCACGGATGCGTATGATTGCGCGCGCGGCGCCGATGTTGTGGTTCTCGCAACGGAATGGGCCCAGTTCCGCAACCTGGATTTCAACCATCTGGGCGAGATCATGAAGGCGCGAAAATTTGCAGATTTGCGAAATGTTTACAAACCGGAGGATGTTCGCAAGCATGGATTCGACTATGTCAGCATAGGTAGAGCCTAAACCAGAGGTTATCACGTCGATTTCGGACGATTTTGGCGAGTGACTTATTGAAAAGCGATAATTTCCTCACTACGTCTATTGGAATAGAAGAGACGAAGAGGGAGGAACTTCAGAATGTCGACATTCGAAACACAAATAGAAAAATCCAAAGCCGAAGTGGCAGAGGCGCAGAGCAAAATCGCCGAACTTTCCGCTCGCATTGATACGGCGCGTTCGAAAATGAGCCAAGGTACAGATATCTCGCTCGATATTGAAAATGCGTCTTTGGACGATGTTCACGCCCACTCCGATCTCATGAACGCCAATATCGCTGAGCTGATTATGGGCCTGGACGATGTCACGGCTGGATTCTCCAAAGATTTTGACGGTTTGCGGTCCAAAACGGGCTGGGAGAAATTCGTCGGAATATTCTCAAAGCAGCGCGCAGAGAGCCTGCGTGCAGAGCGCGTCCGCGCCGCATCCATTGAGGACAAGCTGCAAGACCTTATCGCAAAATCCAACACCATTCAGGCCATGTTGCAAGAGCAGCTAAATGAGCTGGGTCAACACAAGAATAAGGTTGAAGGTAATCTGCAAAAGACCCTTGTCGACCGCGAAGCGGCTGTGACCGTGCTCGAAGAGATCAAAGGTGAAATCCAAGCACTCGATCCGCAGATCATCGAACTTGAAGGCAAGCTCGCCGTCGTCACAAAACCAAAAGAACGCGCGCAGCTCGAAGCCGAAATGGCGAAGCTGAACTCGCGCCATAATGAGCTGGCGCAATTGGAGCAGGTCAAAATCTCTGAGAGCCAAACGCTTGAGCGCTATATTGAAAAAGGTAAGACTTGGATGGACTCGCTCCAGAACCAAATCGCCACGCAAATGGTGCTGCTGAACAAGCTGTCAACCGACACCAAGCAACGGGTCGTCCTTTATGATGCGCTTTCGAAATCCTTGAAAACGGCGCAACAGCAGGATGTCGCGCATAAGATTAACGAAATCGGCGTGGCCACGGATAAAGAAGCCCAAGTTGCGATGGCAGCGATTGGCGCGGCGACGAACTCCAAGATGGCTGAAATGATGGAAGCCCATGAGGACCACATTGTCTTTGCCCGTAAAGTTCTGGAAGAGAAGGTCAAAGCCGATGAGCGATTTGCCCGACGGTTTGAGAAAATCGTCGAAAAGCATGATGCCAATGCTTATGGCGAAGACTCGCTAGGGACGACCGGAGGCCCGGCCTAAGGTGGACCTCTCCTATACGCACCGCGTACTGGATAGCGCGCGGGCGACCCGCAGATATTTTGCCAAGATTGAGCGCATCATTACGCATCTTCAATCCGTCGCTACGCTATCGTCAGGTGAAGGCCTCATCAGCGAGGCGGAAGAGAAAATCTTGAGACAGTATCTGGGGGATTTGAATAATAGTTTCACAGCGCTGTCTTATAAATATTTAATGACGAACCGCTCGCCGGATTCAGGCAAGATGAGCATTGATAAAACAGAGTCCGGTTTTCCGGTTTTCTCTGAGATTATCCAACTCGCGGCCGATTCCACACAGGCAAAGAAACATTTGAAATCCCTGCCGGAGCAAGACCGCCTGAAAAAGGATATGGTCAATCATATTCTGACGGAACGCTCCGCGCCCACAACGCTCCAATATGCGCTGGCGCAGCGGATTTATTACGAGACCTTGGTGAATGAGAATTTGTTTCTGTCGCAGAACCATCCACAAATCATGTGGGTCGGGAAAGATCTGCAGCGTAAGAAACGCCGCTATATCATTCATTGGGCGGCATATGACTCAAAGACAAACATTCCGGTTGTCTATCTGATGGTTGTCGATGACACAGCCAATCGCGCACTGCCCAATGATGAGCGCCGTTGGCCACGTGTACAGGACGCGTTGATGGCGCAGGCTTTGTCGGAACTGAAACTGCTGACGATTGCCAAAGGTTTCGATGAGGATTTCGATGGGCTGCACCCTAAAAGCCTGCGGCGTTTCCATCTGGGCCCGATGCACAGCCATGCCTTTACGGAACAACATGGCCCCATTCGCGAAGTCTTGGCCAACGCTATTGGCGAAGAAGGTTTGGATTGGGCCTTGGCTTGGACGGTGGAAACCCTGATCTCTGACGGTCAGGAGTGGAAAAAAGTCGGAGTTTTCAAACAAGCCCCGCGCGAAGTTTACAAACTCGATGCTTTTAATCTGTCCGGAAAAATGGACGGCCTAACCGATGTGACCCGTGCGCTGATCCTGCCGCACCGAGCCTATCAGGTGATGGAAGAAAAACATACTGACGATTTTGCGGGCGTCCGCAAATATGTCGTTGGGCAAAACGCTAAAATTTTAAGTTACTCATAGAGGGAATGAAATGTCGAACGCTTCTGACCTGATGGAAATCAAAGAATCTGCAATCCGCGAAAAAGT
>Ga0209187_1002379_pt1 | contig 18070 bp, 18 predicted proteins | sample BantaG_FD_187430 | JGI IMG/M metagenome (GOLD analysis project Ga0209187, IMG submission 187430) | Marine algal microbial communities from Bantry Bay, Ireland - BantryBay_4 metaG (SPAdes) (version 2) | ecosystem: Host-associated > Algae > Red algae > Unclassified | place: Bantry Bay, Ireland...
CGTCGGCAATGCAAAAATAACGCTCATGTCCGGCTTCACGACTGTACGCGAACTCGGTGGTTCGGGCGTCAATATCGCGCTTCGCAAAGCCATCGCTTCGGGCGATGTGATAGGTCCGCGTGTCTATACCGCCGGAAAATCTATTGCTATCACAGGCGGACACGCCGACCCAACCAACGGCTACCGCAAAGACCTCCTCACCTATCCTCCCGGACCAAATGAAGGCGTAGCAGATGGCGCAGATGAATGCCGAAAAGCCGTTCGCCAACGTGTTAAAAACGGCGCAGACCTCATCAAAATAACAGCAACAGGCGGCGTACTCAGCGTAGCTCGCGACGGACATCGCCCCCAGTTTACGGAAGATGAAATACGGGCTATCGTCAGCACTGCCAATGATTTCGGCATCAAAGTCGCAGCACACGCACATGGCGACGAAGGCATGCAACGTGCAGTACGCGGCGGCGTATCTTCTATCGAACACGGCACTATGATGAGCGAGCAAACAATGGGATTGATGAAAGAATACGGCACTTATTATGTTCCCACCATTACTGCCGGACGCGCCGTAGCCGACTCTGCAAAAGTCAAAGGGTTTTATCCGGAAATGGTTGTCCCGAAAGCCCTCGAAATAGGTCCGAAAATACAAGGTACGTTTGCAAAAGCCTATAAAAAAGGTGTCAAAATCGCCTTTGGTACAGACGCTGGTGTATTCGCACACGGCAAGAACGCCCTCGAATTTGTATATATGACCGAAGTAGGAATGCCGCCGATGGAAGCCCTTCAATCGGCTACTATGGCTGCCGCCGATTTGTTGGGCGTGACCGATATTTTAGGCTCTATTGAACCCGGAAAACTCGCGGACATCGTTGCCGTAGGAGATAATCCTTTAAAAAATATCGAGACGATGTTGGATGTGAAATTTGTAATGAAAGATGGCGTCATTTACAAAAATAATAAATAATTTATTTAGAAATGTTTAACATAAAAAAGACCTTACTTTCTTCATTTTTATTCGTAAAAACAAAGAATAGTCGCATCTTTGCAGGAGATACGTAAATGTCTTCGACAAATGATGAAAGATGGTATTCAAGAACATAAGGCGTAAGCCTAGGAACAGGGTTTCAATAAATGCAGATTTTGACTTTTTCCTGATACTTATTTAATTTCTTTCACCAAGTAACGAGTAAATAATAACTTCACGATTTGGACGGCTTCTTTTGCCCTTATTTTCCTCCTCGAAAACAGTCATTTATCCCGATAAACTCCCGCTTTCAAGAAGAAAACTAAGGACAAAATAATCTCGTCGAAGTCGTAAACTTATTATTTGCTCGTCACCAAGACATTTTTTTACTTTTATAAATTTAAAATAACAAAAAGATGAACTTGAAAGGATGCGCATTGCTCGCAATGACAATCGTCATAATCGCGATGGGATGCGGAGGAAAAGCGGATAAGACCGCAGAAGGAAAAACACCCGTTAAAACTATCAAAATCACCGACCCTTTAGTCTATGATGCCACCGTCATTGCAGAACTGACGCATATCAATCATGGGCTTTCGGCAATTTTAGACCGGATTTCGGCAGCAGATTCATTGGGTATACTTAAGCAGCGTCTTAAAACAACTAAACAACTCGACGAAGGCATAAGAATCTTGAGCGCACTCCCGGCAATGAATGGCAACACAAACTATCGCGATGCCGCCCTCAATATCATGCAGTTTCACCGTGGCACAATGGACAATCAATACAAACGCATCGTAGAGATTTCCGTAAAGAAAAAACCATCGAGCCGCGAAGAAGAAGAACGAGAAACCCTCTACGAACAAATGGAAAATACAGAGGAAAAACTTGATGCTCAATTCTTCAAAGTCCGCAATCAATTTGGTAAAGAAAATAAGATGCAACTCCCCGAAGGTGGTGATTTGCAATTGTAGTGGAGAGTAGAGAGTAGAGAGTAGAGAGTAGAGAGAGAATTATTTTGCTTCGCAAAATTGCGTGATTTTCTCTCGACTCTGTACTTTGCGCTCTCTCCCTCTTTTGGCGTTAAAATTGTTATTTGAGATGTATGAATCGTAAGACTATATTCGTCGGACTGCTTGTATTAGTTGCCAGTTTGATACATGCCCAAGAAAGTCAATGGCAACTTAAACGCGAAAAAGATAAGCTCAAAATTTGCACCCGAAATGTCAGTGAAACAGGCATCAAAGAACTCAAAATCACGACGCAATTCGAGACTTCTCTCAACAGTATTATTGCTTTGCTCAACGATGTTTCGGCGAATACCGACTGGGTATATAGCAGCAAGGTTGCCAAAATAACGGAAGCACTCGCGCCCGGCGATGTTTATTATTACTCCGTATCCGCTTTTCCTTGGCCTCTTCTGGATAGGGATTTGATTGTTCATTCTATCATTGAGCAAGATACTGATACTAAGGTTGTTACTTCCACATCGTATTCGGTAGAAGGAAAATACCCGCTTCAAAAAGGCTTGGTTCGTGTTGCGGTCTTTGATTCACAATGGATATTTACGCCCTTGCCCGATGGCAAAATAGATATTGAGTACACTGTCAAAACTGACCCAAGCGGCAATATTCCAGTTTTCCTAACCAATATGTTTATAGATAGAGGTCCGATAGCTACCATGAGTAAAATGCGCGAAATGCTCGAATTGCCCAAATATCGCGATGCAACAGTAGGCTTTATCGAAGAGCTAAATGCAGTTGATAGACGATAGACGATTTCACGTTAGGGAACAGCTATGGATTATCGCCTATCGACTATATGCCGTCGCGTCTATCAATTCATTTTCGCCCTTACGCATGAGTGCATAATTGAAGCCTGGATGGATAGCATACGCACCTATATTTCCGCCCTTATCTATCGCCAAATACCCGACTTGCATATCTTTATAATCCAATTTTCGGATGATTCGCATGACGGCTTCTTTGCAGGCTTCTTGTGCTGTCGCCCCCTGTCTCATTAGTTCTACGACCAAAAATGATCCCAAGGTTTTCATCATCAATTCGCCCATTCCTGTGGCGGTTGCTGCGCCGATTTCGTTGTCTACATACAAACCTGCACCTATGATTGGCGAGTCGCCTACACGCCCGTGCATCTTGTACGCAAGTCCGCTTGTGGTACATGCGCCAGAGAGGTTACCGTTTTTATCCATTGCCAATAAACCTATCGTATCGTGATTCTCTACATTTATAATAGGTTTATAATCAGATTCGACGAGCCATTCGCGCCAGGCTTTTTCCGATTCATCGGTTAGCAGGTTCTTTTTTATGAAACCATTATCCAAGGCAAATTTCAATGCGCCATCTCCTGCCAGCATGACGTGTGGCGTATCGTCCATCACCTTCCGTGCTACCGAAATCGGGTTTTCGATATGCTGCAAAAAGCAGACTGAACCTGCATTTCCTGTCTCGTCCATAATGCAAGCATCGAGCGTTACCTTGCCGTCGCGGTCGGGCAATCCGCCGTAGCCTACCGAAGTGGATTTGGGGTCAGACTCGACCACACGCACACCGGCTTCTACGGCGTCAATGGCTTTTCCGCCTTTTTCGATGACTTTCCAAGCCGCATCATTGGCAGGTAAGCCGTGATTCCAGGTGGAAATAATGATCGGTTCGCCTGTCTTTATTTGAGAAGATTTGGAAACCTTCCCAGGTTCAGGTCGCATGGATACATTGCAACTCAGTATTTTAGGTAAACTCAATAAGCTACCTACGATAGCTGAGTTTTTTAGAAAATTTCTTCTTGTTCGCATTTTGTATTGTATGAGGGTTTTCTTATGAAAAAATAATTCTCTTGTACTCAATTACTGGACTTTAGACATTGGGCAATTAGGGAACTGGGTGATTAGGTAATTAGGTAATTAGGTAATTAGGTAATTAGGTAAATCGCTCATTATAAATAATTTACGTTGATTTGCATTTTATTCTAAATTAACTTTATTACGATTTTTATTATACTGATAAATAGCGGATTATACTTTCGTTAGCCTAATTTCCTAATTTCCCAGTTGCCTAATGTCTAAAGTCCAGTCAATTAGAGTAGCCGAAAGAAATAACCTATTCGTATTCTACTGAACAACGACTTTTTGTAATTTGTATTTGATTAATTGTCAAGCAAATATATCATTCAATTTTAAGTGTAAAATTAGAACGCGGACTATCTCCCCCTTTGGAGGGGGCAGGGGGGTGGACTTTCGGCTGTTTTTCCACCCCCCAACCCCCTCCAAAGGGGGAGATATATCGTGCTTTGTTTTTAAATTTCGTTATAAAATATTAATAATCAATAAAATACATTTTAAATAAAGTTGTTGTTCAGTAGAATATGTCATACCTTGATTTTTTTCAAAGATAATACATTTTCACACAAAAAGCTATCTAAACCCGAACACAAAACGCCGCCGCAGCTTTGAAAAATAAGCCTTTTCTCTTATGTTTGCAGAGGTGATGTGTAAATTGAAGAGGCTGGCTTTTCGGTTATGAGTCAACCATCTTTATTGCTCACTTCTTTTTACGAATAATCAAAATCTCTTGGTCGGAAAACTCCATCCAAGCGAGGTCGTACACATAGTGGTATCGTTTGCCTTCGCGGTTATAATAAATTCCGGTGATGTATTTGAAGTTGAAACCCAACTGAGAAAGCACCAATTTTGGGACTTTCATTTTCTGTTTTTTTTCTCCTTCAAACAATCTTACCAAAATCTCTCTATTGCGGCGTAATATTCGATTCACGGCTGCAATTTCCTCTAAATTGTCAGCCTTTTTTTGTGCTGCGTGAAATTTATTATTGCAAGCCTTTGAGCAGAATTTTTTATCTGCCCTTCCTTTTACAATCGCGTTACAATATTGGCATTGGCGCATTCTTTTAAATTTAAATAAAACAAATACAAAAGTAAACTAAGTGCTATAAGCACTTAATAAGCACTTATTAGCGGCTAACAAGTGCTTACAGCAGCTAAGTTCTTAAAAATCAACAAATGAACAAATTATGTAATTACTTTTTTTATTAATGATGGTAATTTTTTATTATTTTTGTACAAATTATCAATTACAAATCCTATGAATTTACCAATCAGAGAAATTGAATCAGACGAAAGCAGGCTGTCTGTACACATTCTAAAGCAGTACGAAGTGGAACGTGAATTGCTCAAAAAAGAAATCCCGGGCAGGAAATGGGAGGCAGAAAAAAAATATTGGACGGTGCCGTACACACGCGATACTTTGGGAAAAATCGACGTGATTTTTAAAGGTAAATATCAACTTCAATTCACGATAAATCTTGATATTCCCGATACTTACGATGGTCCGTTTTATCTCCATAATCCCAATAAGAAAAATCCTATAAAGGTTTTTACCACCGAGCCTATCAAGCACCCGAAAGCTATAGATGCTTTGGAGCAAGATTTGATACTGCGCCGATATAGTTATGCTACTATCAAATCCTATAAATTGCACCTCCGGCAATTACTATGGTTTTATAATGACAAACGCCCTTCGCAAATCACTTTGAAGGAAATTAAGAGCTTTTTGTACCATAAAATCACTAAGGAGAAAATCGCGGAAAGCACTCAAAATCAGGCGATTAATGCTATTAAATATTTTTATAAAAATGTGGTGGGCAGGGAGAAAATGTTTATCGACCTCAAACGTCCACGCAAGGCAAAAGGGCTGCCCGGCTACCTCTCGCCCGATGAAGTGAGTCGCTTGCTCAAAGCCACTAATAACATCAAACATCGCGCTATTTTGATGACGATATATGCGGGTGGTTTGCGCCTTTCGGAAGTCGTCAATCTTAAAATTTCTGACATTCGCAGCGACCAAAACCACATCAGCATACAGGAAGGCAAAGGCAAAAAAGACCGCACGACTCTACTCTCTATCAAACTCCTCCAAACCCTGCGTGATTACTTTCGCGTCTATAAGCCAAAATACTATCTTTTTGAAGGACAAAACGGCGGGCAATATAGTAAACGTAGCGTACAAGCTATTATGACCCAAGCGGTCAAACAATCCGGTATTCGTCATGCTACGCCTCATACGCTGCGCCATTCTTTTGCTACTCATCTCGTACAGCAAGGCGTAGATATTACCTATATCAAGGAATTGCTCGGACATGGTAGCATCAAAACCACCGAAATCTATTTGCATCTCTCACAGAAAGACCTCAGAAAAATCAATAGCCCCTTGGATAATTTGGATATATAATGTATTTTTATCCCGATAATAACTTCAAAAGGATTTTCTACGTCCTTTTTTTTCGTAAAAATCTACTTTTGAAGTATCTGAATGGAAAATATACGCAATGCGTGTATTTTTAAGTTGGTGGCAATAAAAAAATAAAAAATGAACGATAGAATCAAAATCAAAGAAATTAAGTTACTTTCAGATAATTGGTATACTTTAAATAAAGTAACTTATGAATATCAAAAAAAGAACGGAGAATGGGAGACTCATTCAAGAGAAGCATATGATAGAGGTAATGGAGCAACCATTTTGCTCTATAACCAATCAAAGAAAACAGTAATCTTGACGAGACAGTTTAGATTGCCAACATTTGTGAATGGTAATGAAAATGGGATGTTAATTGAATCATGTGCGGGACTGCTTGATAAAGACAATGCAGAAGATTGCATTAGAAAAGAAACGGAAGAAGAGACGGGGTATAAAGTAACTAAGGTTAGGAAAATATTTGAATCGTATATGTCGCCAGGTTCAGTAACTGAGATTCTATATTTCTTTGTTGCAGAGTACAATAAAGACATGAAAGTAAGTGAAGGTGGTGGTTTGGAGGCTGAACAAGAGAATATAGAAGTGCTGGAATTAGAATTTGATAAAGCATTTAATATGATTTATACAGGAGAAATAAAAGACGGAAAAACAATAATGTTATTACAGTATGCTAAAATTCATAATTTGATATGACAGAACAAAAGCCATTAATGATATTGGTAGCAGGCCCGTATCGCTCAGGGACAAATGATGACCCCGCATTGATTCAAAAAAATGTTGATGATATGAACGATACCGCATTAGAAATATATAGAAAAGGACATTTACCTGTATTGGGAGAATGGTTTGCTTTACCATTAATAGAAACAGCGGGTTCCAAAGAAATGGGGGATTCAATTTGGGATGAATTATTCCATCCCGTTGCAATAAGATTAATTAGTAAATGTGATATTGTATTCAGAATTGGCGGAGCATCAGGAGGGGCCGACGAAATGGTTAAGATTGGCAAAGAAAAAGGAAAACGAATCATCTATAACGTTGAAGAAATAGAATGAATACTGCCACCAACAATGTATATACGGCAAGTGAGGCTATGCGCCTCACCTGCGCATATACGAAGACGTTGGCAGTAATTAAAAAAATAAAAAATGAGTATACTATCTGAATATGAAGAGCTTTTAAAGGTAAAAGAATTTGCAGAGAAAAGAAAAGAAGATGTCAATATGCAAACTCCTTTTGAGTGTACCTATGAGAGATTAAGAAATGATTTGAAGAATCAATACATAGAAAACATTGACGACAAAATATCCAGATGGATTAACATTACAAATGTTCCATATTTTCAAGATACTATTCCAGTAAGATTTTATATTCAAGCTAAGATGTTATATAGAGAAGGGTTCTATGAAGCAGCAATAAACATCACAAGAAGTATCTGCGAAATGATTTGTTATGAACAGTTATCATCTCAATTACATCCATTTGGAGATTTAACTATTCCCGACAAACACAGTGCAAGTTTTAATCTAATGAAACGATTTTTATTAATACCAAAAAGTATTGATAAAAAAGTATTTGAAAAAGACATAGTTGCTAAGATTGTTAACGATGACTCTAATGATAAGGACACTAATTTCATTAAATCATCTTATGTCTTAGACAAATCAATGGGCAAATATATTTTAAAGGTCGATTCTGCGAAAAAAGAGAAAAATTTAATTCGATTTTCGAAAATATTTAGTGAAGTAAATTTTACAGAATCTGAAACATTTGATTCAGAAACCTTAGCAGTAATTGAAAAAGTATGGGTTGACGGTAGTACATATGTTCATGTTAAGAAGTCAAATAATATTGCGAAAGAAGATGCCTTTACTATCATAGATTCTATGGGATTTGTCTTGTACAAATTGTATGGTACTGCAATCATAAAAGGAAAACAAATTGAATCGGCATATAGTTTTTTCCCAGATATTTGTTCAGGAGTTACTTATTTTATGGATGGATTTGCAACTCCTGAAGCAGCAAATTTAGGATATTACAATCTACCATCTTCAATTCAAATGGGAAGAATTAAGGAAGCAATTGGAGTTTGGGAAGGAGAATGGGGAATAAATGGAGATACAGAAAAAGGAGAACTTCACTTTTATAAAGAAGGAGAATATATAAATTGCAAGCTTAAAATAAATAAAGAGGAATGTTCATCCTTTGATATGGGAATTTCTTTTTATGGAGACTACTTCTTCGTTAATAGAATAAAAGGTAATCGAAAAAAGTATTATTATGAATTATCGTTTTTGAATGAGAATACTTTAATAGGAAAACACAAACACTCTAACAAATTGATAATGTTAAGAAAGAAAACTACTGCCAACAATGTGTAAAATGTCAATGTCGGCTAAACGCCGCCACTGCATTTACACGAACCGTTCTGCGTCATTAAAAAAAAATAAAGAAAAAACTTAACTTGCATCAAAAAACAGTTAAAATTCAATAAATACATGAAAATCAATTCATTAAAATTTTGCGATACAGATACTAAATGGAACTTATCTAAAGTAGAATTTAAAAATTTGACTTTATTAGTAGGTGCCTCAGGAGTGGGAAAAACTCAAATATTAAAATCTGTCCTAAGATTAAGAGCTATAGCAAAAGGAAAATCATATAGTGGAGCAAAATGGGAAATAGACTTCACTACCTTAGATGAAAATCACTTTATTTGGAAAGGAGAATTTGAGCCAAATGGAAAAGAGATATTCAGTATCAAACGAGATGAAGAACCAGAGGAAGATGATACTCCAAAAGTAATATTTGAAGAACTATATTTAAATGGGAATCAAATAATTAAAAGGGATTTAGAAAAAATAATATTTGAAGGACAAAAAACAGTAAAACTTGCCCAAGATAAAAGCATAATAAATCTATTAAAGGAAGAAGATTTAATTTCTCCAGCATTTCTGGGTTTTCAAAGGATAATATTTAGTGACCAAGTAGAATCTAAAAGTAATTCACAAAGATTTAATCCAGATTTCATCACAAAGGAAAGAATTCTTCAAAAATATAAAAATATTGAATCAATAAGAGAATCAGACGAAAACATTGTTACAAAACTATATTTAGCTTATAACAATGCAAAAGATGTAATGAACTCAATTGAGGAAAGATTCATGGATATATTTCCATTCGTAACTGAAATTAAAGTTGCTCCATTAGACTTCGAAGACGGTGATGATACACCATCTATTTTAAGAGAGATTCCATTTATTCAACTAAAAGAACGTAACGTTGAGGATTGGATAATTCAGCCACAGATTTCTTCTGGAATGTATAGAACATTAATGCATCTTAGTGAATTATTCCTTTGCCAAGAAGGCACAGTAATTTTAATAGATGAATTTGAAAATAGTCTTGGTGTTAATTGTATAGATGAGTTGACTGTTGATTTACAAACTTCTTACCATAGAAATCTACAATTTATTATCACAAGTCATCATCCATATATTATAAATCAAATAAATTATAAAAACTGGAAATTGGTTACAAGGAAAGGAAGTGAAGTAGCAACAAGAGAAGCTACTGATATTGTTGATTTTAATAAATCGAAACAACAAGCATTTATTCAATTAACCCAATTGGAAGAATTCACAACTGGAATAGCCGAATAACAACATGAATATATATTTTTTAGTTGAAGGAAAGAGTACTGAGAAAAAAGTATATCCTAAGTTCATTGAACACTTTTTTGAAGGTAAACTAACCAAAGTGAATCAATTTGATGAAGTAGTTGATAACAATTACTTTCTTCTTTCTGGCAATGGTTATCCAAGAATTTTTACGGACGTGCTAAAAAATTCCATTGCAGATATTAATAGCGTTGGAAATTATAATTACCTAATTCTTTGTATTGATTCTGATGAAAATTCAATAGAAGAAAGACAACAGGAATTACAAGAGTATTTAGAACAATTTAAAGAAGAAGGAATAGAATTATCTCCTAATTGTAAAATTGAATTAATTGTTCAACATAGATGTATTGAAACTTGGTTCTTAGGAAATAAAGTAGTTTATAAAACAAACCCTTCCAGTAAAATTCTATCTGAATTTCAAACTTTTTACAATGTTAGAGATAATGACCCCGAACTAATGCCAGTTTTCAAAAAATTTGGAAACCATGCAAGTTTTCACTTTGCCTACCTAAGAGAAATGCTATTAGAAAGAAATGTGAGATACTCGAAAAATTACCCAAGAGATGTTGCTGAAAGGCACTATTTAGAACGATTGATTGAACGAGGTGAAAACGATAGTCACATTTTGTCTTTTATATATTTCTACAACCTCTGTAAAAAAATAAAAGAAGAAATAAAATAAAATAAAAACGACGCAGAACAATGCATACAACGGCAATAAGCCCTATGCGGGCTTACTGCGTGTATGCGGGGACGTTCGCTGCAACTAAAAGAAAAAAAACTACAATGATAGCAAAAGATTTTATCGGAAAATATAGAGAATCGAAATCTTTTGAATTTGAAAAATTTATTTCTTTCGATAATCCTACAAAAATTGAAAAGTATGGAGTTTGGAGTGACCCAAAACAGCCTTTCAGAAAAGAAATAGTCGATGAACTAATGTCAGATTTCTCGAAAAATGACCTTTTATTGATTCGTAAACTAATGCAATCATCAATAAAGGCAACGAGACAAGATTCAGTTTCAGACGGAACTTTAACTGATTTGGCATTTATGTTATTCTATTTCGGAGAATTAGAGGATGTCAAATTAATTTACGAATCAAAATTTCACAGTTGTTGGGATAGCATGTGTTCTGGATATAGAGATATGCTAACTATGAATAGAGGAAAAAATGAGGTTATATCTTATGTTAGGAAGAATAATATAGAGGAAAAAGGAATTTATTCGAATCAACAAATATTACAAGAGGTTGAATTTGCTTTTGATGAACCCGATTATGATACGAAAGAGAAATTCATGGAATTTATTTACGGATATTATGGAAAAGCAATAAAAAAATGAAAAAGAAAGCAGCAGCGAACAAAGGCTAAAACGTTCATAGCCAGCAAAAGCTGGCTACGCCGTTTAGCCGCGACCGTTATGAGCAATTATAAAAGCAAACCACATGACGGTCAAAGTCAACCACTTGAAAGGTAAACCAAAACAAAGAGCCGTAAGTGATTTAGACAAAAATGCTTGTAACGGGAGAAAAAAACGACCCGAACACTCCTAAACAAAGTAGGGCATAAACTTTAAATTCACTTTAATGAAAAAACTAATTTTAGGTCTCTTTCTCGTGACCGCTACAATCATGATTATCATCTCTTGTAACAAGAGTGAAGTCATCACGCAAACTCCAACCACTACAAACGAACTATCGTTTAGACTGATTGAAAATCCACTTCCGATTTCAGATTATTTAGTCAACACCGAAGGCGAGGATGATGAAAAAATCAGTAAGCAACTTTTGGAAATCGGCTTAGTTGCCAGAGATTTGTTCACAGACAATTTCTACAACGAAACGGTCATTTCAGAAGCAAAACAACATGACAACGATTGCACAGACTTGAGAAAATTTATTGCCTCAGCAAGAGCAATAGACAGGCAGAAAAATGTCGAGATACTCAACAAATTGGAAGAATTAGTCGTCAATGCAGACCTGACTCGACGTATCACTAATCATAAAAGTGGCGGTGATGATGAAGAGGACTACATCCCTGCATTATTCGTTGTCAATGCTGAAACAGCCGACTTTACAGAAATGCCTATTGTTTCTCCCGGTGTCTATGTTGATGCTTCATTACCTGAGTCAGAAGAATATGACGAGTATATCGTTGCATGGTATCCAAATGAGGACGGTACATTCAGCGAAATACTCATCAACGAGGAAATGGCGATGAACACTACAAATCCTATCTTCATCGTTGATAATGCAGAAGAAGACACTACAAATGGTGAAAGGACAGCAGCCCCACAAGCACCTGAATTAGAGCAAGAAATCACCCTAAAAAACCCTGAAACAGCCTGGTATTGTTCAAACGAGTTTCAAATCAACCACCGTTACGAAAATATTGGACGCTCAGAATTTTGCATTACCGGAGCACATATCACTGAGACAGGTTCGGTTGAGTTAATCTGTAAAAAAGACAACGACACCTACAATACGTGGAAGAAAATTAGAGAAGTTCCAAGTGGCGACATAGGAGACTTGTTGTCTCACTGGGAACAGTTTTGTGACAATGATCTACTTCCTTTTAGTTCTAATTATGTTTTTTGGAACACTTTCGAGAGAGACTGGGCTAAGTCTAAAAAGGACTTGGGAAAAGGTACAGCATATGGAGTAACGATATACTTGTATGGCAATAGAAGATACTCTGGTGATTGGTATGCCCACGACCCTGACGATGTTGACTACAACCCAGTTGACTTTGGTAATATCTATTCAACTTGGTTAAATTGGCATGAGAACTCAAAGAGTAGGTTCGCTATTTGGAGAGTACAACCTTGATACGTTTTAGTTACAGGACTACAAGGCAAGTGCCTTGTAGTCCTCAAATAATATAAAATGAAAAAAAATAAATTAATATTACTTTTATTGTGCCTTAGCACTTCTTATGTCTTTGCTCAAACTGATATTGTTGTAGCTTACAACTCTAACCATTCAGGTAGAAACGCATCATTAACAGCTTCGAAGTTTTTATCAGGAAGGCACGAATTAGGCTTCGGGTTACGCTTTAACTTCAACAAATTTGCTCATCCTGATGACCAAAACAACACCTTTAAAAAACGTCTATATGCAACAAAACCATTACATCATTTAGGCTTAGAGGGCTTTTATCACCTATACTTATTCTCAAAATTAAAAAACATAAAACCATTTATATTTTACGATATGCAAATAACCCATTCCCCTACAAGAAATAGATCTTTATTACCCTATTCATCGTTATCTGATGGTACCGTTTTGTACAAAGAACATATAAATAACTTTGGTCCCTTTACATGGTTAGAACAGAATATTGGAATAGGTTTTAGGGCGAATATAACCTCAAACTGTTTTATTCAGCAAAAAATAGGCTATGGTACTTCATTCATCATGGGATATGATGATATGCTTTTAGGAAAAATATTTAATTGGTTTGACTGGGAATTCGGCTATTTGATAAATGTTGGCATTGGTTACAGATTGGGAGAGAGCAAAAGAAAAAGCTCATAACACAGCATAGCACGCCAAGTGGGGCTACACGCCCCACTTGCGGCTATGCGGACCGTTATAGCACATTATTAAATCAAAAACGTTTAAAAATTTCAGAATTATGAAAAGAACAAACATTTTAGCTATCGCGGTTTTATTACTGATGAGTTTATTTATCAGTAGCTGTGAAAACGAAAAATTAGAACCATCACCAACAGAACAAAGCATTTCGCCAAGTGAATTTATTACACGCTCACAAAATGCAGTCGAGAAACTTAATCAATTTTATCGACAAAACTCTGATTCCGAACTCGAATCTAGGTCGGGTGAAAGTTTTGAAGAACTTTGGGGACAGCCTGACTTTGACAAAATTATTAGTCTACGTACATTGGCTAATGATGAGTTGGCAATTGCACCACTAAAAGACCTCAATACAGGTACTACACACAATCTCATGGTGGGTTGGCAGCAAAGTGATTCTATTGCCCTTCGGCTAGTCCACGACAATCGGACTTTGACAGATTTGACCTACGACAATACCGCTATCACTAACACAGTTCCTACTCTATTTGATTTATATAATGACGAAGACCTTTCTGCTACATCTACAGAGTTTCCCGACGAAGGTTGCTTTGAGCTAGGAGATTATTGTGATGGTTGTGGTTGGCTTCAGTTCATAGAGGTAGATTGTGGAGGCATTGGTGGAGGTGGAAGTACTGGTGGCGATGTAGACCCATGGACAGAACCTTATGACCCATATAGCGGTAGTGCTGACGACCCATTCGACCCAGGAAACAATACAGGTGGTGGCGGTGGCACTATCCCCGGAGGTGAGACAACCGACCCTGACTGTTATAGCAATCCAGACGAAGGCGGTGTACATCATGGTGATATTTTCGGCGACCCAGATAACCCTGATTGTAGCACTGATTGTTTAGGCTATTTCGATGCAGATTGCGATGGCAACCTTGATGCTACCGAGCTATGTATGCAGCAAGGAGGCAATATGTGGGATTGTTGTATACAGACCAATAATTGCAACTCAACGGCATTAAACGTACAGTCCTTAATATCGCAGCTTAATCTGCAAACAAGCTCTGCCAAGCAACAATGGCTTTGGGATAACCCAACGTCAGCCTCTCAAATTCTGACCTTCCTATCTACACATACCAATCATTACGATGCACAAGCAGGTATGGATGGCTTGGCTGTTGCAGTTGCTAATTCCCTCATTGATTTATCCATATCTGAAGACCCTTTGGTAGCTGAAGCATTTGATGTGATGAATGATCCCGGCAACGGTATGTGGAATATATTAAAAGACATATTAGTAGAAGCATTGGGTGACCTTATCAAAGAACAACTCGCCGACTTAATACCTGGCGGCTCATTAGTAACAATTGGTTCTACTTTAGCAGATAATCTTCAACAAGGTAATTATTTGGAAGCAGTCTATAACGCTATTGATATTGCTTTGAATGAGGCAGATGTAATATTCCCAGCTGCAAAAGCGGTTTCCTTTGCAATTGGGTTGGGACTTGTCATTGATGAAGGTACAAAATGCTACAAAGCTTTCAAAAAAATAGAGCAACTATTAGGCGATAAACTTGATGACTTTTATGACTTCATAAAATCTAAAGTTGATGACATACATGAAAAATTTCAATGGAAATCAAGTAGTTATGGTGCTTTCTTTTGTAGTGACGATGATCCATTAGACCTTTGGGATGAACTTGTTACTTTAGTCGGTTACGCAGGTTACATAGGAGGTGGAAATGGTAACGAGTTAGTTATTGGTGGCGGTGTAGTAGACCCAGATAGTGGGCTTCCTAATTACATACCCGGATTACCACAATTACAAATCAAATTTTATCCTAATTCAAACACTACTGATGGACCAACAATTGAATTTTCTGGTAGTGTAACATTTAAAGTCAGATTGGAATGTCCGTAAGCAAAACTGAGACTCTAAGTTGTAATTTCTCAATTCGTGATATAAGTCCAAACATACTAATGCAACCGTTTTTTCTATTTTCTTTACCTAACGGACAATTTCACCATCCCGACGGAAAAGCTATCTTTAGAGTAAACAAAAACTTAGTATGGCACAGTACAGACTACTCGGATAAGTTGACATACATACTTGAACCAACCTGTCAAGACACCATCGCAGGTGACTTCTTTGGGTTTAATATAAAATGTATTGGAGGGAGTGAAAAAATCGCTCCCTCATCAATTACTATAACAGGAAATAATACTAAAATTGTTAGTGTTTTTGCCTATGGTCAAGATTATGAAGAAGTTATAAAAGATGAAATGAGTATCAAGTTCTTTTACAAAAATCGTCAAGGAGGACTTCCAAACCAAGTTCATGTAAAAAAGAAAACCATTGATATGATAGCTATTCATACTGATGCAGAACATAATGCTTGGTATTATATCATATGTACAGGAGAGAATGAATGCGCTTTTTATTTCTATCAAGACATCTCACCAGACGAGTTTATTGCAAAATACCCTCGTTTTCAAGAATATAAAGAAGAAGGTAAACCCGTAAAACTTAGAGAAGTGATAGAATGAAACGCGCTATAACACAGCATAGCACGCCAAGTGGGGCTAAACGCCCCACCTGCGGCTATGCGAGACCGTTATCATCAAGCAAAAAAAAAATTAATTGGAATTAAATAATATACAATTCAGAACAACGGTTTTTCAGAATAACTCACGTCATCATGGAGTTTACTTTGAACCAGGAGAAAAAATGAGAGTGATTAATCAATTTTTGATTACTTATAGAAATTCTGAATCTGTTCAAAAACTATTAATAGAACTAATTGATGGAAATAATTATTTAAATGGCAAAAAAAAACACATAGAAGTTGACGAAAGTCACATCTATATAACTAATTCAAAGGCGATTTTTGACATGGAGCTTGTAACAGAACTCAAGCCAATTGAATTTCAATTAGATGATGCTATAGAACTATTTGAAAAATACAAAAAGTATTTAATAAAATACGAAGAAGGTAAGATTCCAGGTTTACTACCAATCAGTAAAATTAAAAATGATAAATGGAACTATATTTCTGGCTGGGAAAAGGAAGGAAAAATCAAACCAGAACATTTAGTCAAATGGGCATATTTGGAAAATGGATTCTTTGTAGACCAAGATGAAGATTTAATGATGTATAGTCCTGAGTTGATTTTGACAATGTACGATTTAATGCTTGATGAACATAGCAAAAGAAAAACCGATTTATTGAAAATCTTAAAAAATTATGCTGACTATTCATATCGAAGAACAAAGGATATAAATGTCATATCAGAATTTAGAAAAATAACTAGTTTAAATTCAGATAACGAAAAGCATATTGAACTTATAAAATTTATAACTAAAATGGAAAAGGAAAAAGCCAGATGATAACAAAGCATAGTCATCAAGTGTCGCTAAACGCGCCACCTGTGTCTATGCCGGTCGTTAGGTGCAAGCAAATAAATCAGAAATGAAAGAATTCATCAGCAAATTAGAAAGTAGTCAAACGTTCAAGGCTTTAGCTATAATCCTTGTAATACTATTATGTGCTTATGTTACATTCCTGATTTTTTTTGAATTAATTCCAATAAGAAATCTATCTATTAAGGAGAAGGCAGACATCGCAAGTACAATAAAAAATATTTTCCACACCCTGTTTTTTATCATCACTTCTTGTGTTGCAGTATTGTCCTATCGTCAAGCAAAAGAGACCTTATTTAATCCAATAAGAACCGAAATATTCAAATTGCAAATATCGGAATTTGAGAAATTGTTACTTTTCTTTCAAAACAAGACTGAAACAGACTTTTCAAAAATATTTGACATGAATACTATTTTGAACACAAATGCAATTCTGATGATTGATGATTACGTAATGACATTCTTCAAAGATGAAGCTAAAATAGATATAGAAGCCAGAAAAGAAATGACCAAAATATTTCATGGAGCTGTTGTTTCAGAAGAATTCATGTTAGCAAACTTTAGCAGCCCAGATTATCATGAAAAGCCAAACAAACCTGAAAAACCTGAAATTAAAAACCCAGCATTAATTTTGAAAAAATGGCAAAATTACAAGTATGGTAAAATTAATTTTACAAAAGAATTTAGTGATAATGATGCACTAATTAGTGAATTCTTAGCATCACCATTATTACCTACCGAACTAAAGGAATTACTATCTGATTTTCATAAAGTCGTCCATGAAAATTTAAGTACAGCAGGTGAAGTTTTAACAGAAGTTAGTCAAGAATTACCTGAAAAAATTCCAAATTTTGACTCACTTGAAGATATTGGATTCTCAGGAATTTGGAATAGATATAACAGAAAATCTAAAAGTTATGAAGAACCCGCAAAAGAAATACTAAGCTTTATAAATAGATACTTGAAAATAGAAAAATTAATAGAAGCCAGCACCTAACAACGTGTATGATGTTCATTGCCAGCAAAAGCTGGCAACGCCACATACACAAGACCGTTATAGCACATAATAAATCAAAAACGTTTAAATTTCAGAATTATGAAAAGAACAAACATTTTAGCTATCGCGGTTCTCTTGTTGATAAGTTTATTTATCAGCAGTTGTGAAAACGA